>Ga0233439_10000169_pt1 | contig 108270 bp, 104 predicted proteins | sample SI_123_September_6_FD_182713 | JGI IMG/M metagenome (GOLD analysis project Ga0233439, IMG submission 182713) | Seawater microbial communities from Saanich Inlet, British Columbia, Canada - SI_123_September2016_100_MG | ecosystem: Environmental > Aquatic > Marine > Inlet | place: Canada...
CGGAAGTACAAGAAGTACAAGAAGTACAAGAAGTACAAGAAGTACAAGAAGTACAAGAAGTACAAGAAACACAAACTACCTATCGACCTTTCGCTGATTTGGCGAAAACGATAGACAAACAGAACACATAATAGGTAGAGAGCTGACATGGCTGTTCAAAAAAGTAAAGTTACCCGATCCCGTAGAGGGCAACGCAGGTCTCATGATTCCCTGACTGGACCAACTCTGTCTGAAGATTCAACAACAGGGGAAACGCACCGTCGTCACCATGTGACAGCGGATGGCTTCTATCGCGGCAAAAAAGTCGTACACAATAACGACGATTAGGCCGATTGGCACCGTTAGTGCTTGGCATGGTGCCTATATCCTATGACTAAATTAGCATTTGTTTTTCCGGGCCAGGGCTCCCAGGAAGTTGGTATGCTGGCGGATGCACGCGAAGCCTGTGCAGACCTGTTTGCTGAGGCGTCTTCAGTTCTTGGCTATGATCTATGGGATCTGGTTGAAAATGGTCCTGAAGACCAGTTAAACCAAACCGAATATACGCAGCCCGCATTACTGACTGCTTCAATTGCGTTATTTCGTCTTGCGCAGGCTCGGGGGCTACCCTCGCCAGATGTCGTGGCCGGCCACAGTCTCGGTGAATACTCTGCGCTTGTTGCGGCGGATGTACTGCAATTTTCAGATGCGGTAATGCTGGTCCAGAAAAGAGGCCAGTTCATGCAAACCGCAGTTCCCTTGGGCGAAGGTGGTATGGCAGCGGTGCTTGGACTCGATGATGAGCAGGTCAGGCAGGTTTGCATTGCCGCAGCCCAGGGAGAGGTCGTTCAGGCTGTTAATTATAATTCTCCTGGTCAGGTTGTAATCGCAGGAAACAATGCCGCCATCGAGCGGGCGATTGAGGGTTGTAAGGAAGCTGGAGCCCGACGCGCAATAGCGCTCTCAGCCAGCGCGCCATTTCATAGCGAGTTGATGAAACCCGCTGCTGAAGAGCTGGCCGGGGTGTTGAACGAAGTCAACTTCGCAAAACCCACGACAATTGTTGTACAGAATATCGATGCAGCAGTACATGATGACCCTGAACAGATCAGGACAAACCTGGTCAAACAAATGTATGGTGCGGTCCTCTGGACTGACACTGTTCTTATGATGAAGCAGATCGGTGTAGCAACACTGGTTGAATGTGGCCCAGGTAAGGTGCTGACAGGCCTGAGCAAGCGAATCGATAAATCGATTACTGGTCACAGTATGAATTCTGCGGCGTCCATGGCGACAGTTTCAGAGGCGCTCGTTAATGAGTGAGCAGAAAGTTGCACTGGTCACCGGGGCCAGCAGGGGAATTGGCAAAGCAATTGCTGCCCGTCTGGTTGAAGATGGTTTTCTTGTGTTGGGTACAGCGACCACAGAAGATGGTGCCAGGTCAATTTTCGAGGCGCTTGGTGACAATGGAGTAGGCTATGTCCTGAATCTTATGGAGCGAGACTCTATTGAACAGCTGTTTCAAACGATAAAAGAAGCGCATGATGCCCCTTTGGTATTGGTGAACAACGCGGGAATCACCAAAGATAACCTCGCTCTGCGAATGAAAGATGACGAGTGGGACGACGTTATTGGCACTAACTTGTCAGCGTTGTTCAAGGTAACCAAACACTGTCTCAGAGGTATGACCAAGGCGCGTTGGGGAAGGGTTATTAACCTGACATCCGTTGTCGGCGCCATGGGTAATGCGGGACAAAGCAATTATGCTGCTGCCAAGGCCGGGGTAGTGGGCTATAGCAAATCCCTGGCTGCGGAGCTGGGTTCTCGTGGAATCACCGTGAATTGTATTGCGCCAGGTCTTATTGGCACTGATATGACAGACAAACTTAGCGATGATCAGCGAAATACGATGCTTGAGCGCATTCCGCTCGGCAGACTTGGCGAGGTGGCTGAAGTAGCAGCGTTGGCTGGTTTCCTGGCAGGAGAGGCGGCTGGCTATATCACGGGAGAGACAGTCCATATTAACGGCGGCATGTATATGAGCTAGCCGAAAGCTTTAATCACGGCCCCTGTGATGGGGGTAGCCGGGTAAATAACTTGAAGAACCATCTGGCATTTTATTAAACTAGCGCAGCTTGACTGCCACTATGTAGGAGTAATTCTAGACATGAGCACCATCGTAGAGCGAGTGACTAAACTGGTATGTGAACAACTTGGTGTAAAGGAAGAGGAGGTAACTTCGGAAGCTTCCTTCGTTGAAGATCTGGGTGCGGATTCCCTCGACACAGTCGAGCTAGTCATGGCGCTGGAAGAAGAATTCGAAACTGAAATTCCAGACGAAGAAGCTGAAAAGATTACGACCGTCAAAGAGGCCATCGATTATATCGAAGCCCATAAGTAGTTATTGAAGTTCTAAACGAAGCCGCGATCATCACAGGTGATCGCGGCTTTTTAGATTATTCCAATACTGTTTCGCTATTTGATCTGATTAGAGGGGACCCGCGTGTCTAAACGAAGAGTCGTTGTGACCGGCATGGGGATGCTTACGCCACTAGGTGTTGATCTTGAATCTTCGTGGCAAGGGCTAACCGCTGGAAAGAGCGGCATCGCACCAATTCAAAGTTTTGATACCACCGATTACCCGGTTCGTTTTGGCGGTCATGTGCCTGAATTGGATATTTCTGAGTACCTGCCGCGAAAAGAAGCCCGCCGGATGGATGGTTTTATGCAGTATGGCCTGGTCGCTGGTATTCAGGCTATGCGAGATTCAGGTTTGGAAGTTACTGACGAAAACAGAGACAGAATTGGGGTCGCGGTCGGTTCAGGCATTGGCGGCATTGTCACCATCGAGACCTGTCACGATGTGGTTAATAACCGCGGGCCCGCTAAAGTATCCCCATTTTTTGTACCCTCGTGCATTATCAATATGATCGCGGGTCACCTATCGATTATGTACGGTCTACAGGGGCCAAATATTGCAATCACTACAGCCTGCACAACAGGTACACATAATATTGGTTTCGGGGCTCGACTCATCGCGGCAGGTGATGCCGATGCGATGGTGGTTGGTGGAGCGGAGAAATCGACGTCGCCAACTACGATGGCTGGTTTCGCGGCCATGCGAGCCTTATCGACACGTAATGAGGAACCTGAGCGCGCCAGCCGTCCCTGGGACAGGGACAGGGATGGGTTTGTGTTAAGTGATGCTTCTGCGGTGCTGGTGTTAGAAGAATATGAACAAGCAAAAACTCGAGGAGCCAGGATCTATTGCGAACTGGCAGGTTTCGGCATGAGTGCGGATGCCTCGCATATAACCTCTCCATCTGAAAATGGGCAGGGCGCTGCTCGATCAATGCAAAATGCGCTCAATGATGCCGAAATGCCGGCCAGTGAGATTGGCTATATCAACGCTCACGGCACGTCGACTCCGCTGGGTGATATTGCAGAAACCATGGCGATCAAGACGGTCATGGGTAGCGATGCCAATAATGTCGCGGTCAGCTCAACTAAATCCATGATTGGTCATGCGCTGGGTGCTGCAGGTTCGGTCGAGGCCGTTATCTGTGTTCTTGCACTTCGCGACCAGGTCGCACCACCAACCATTAATCTGGATAATCCGGACGAAGGGTGTGATCTCGATTACGTACCGCACCGGGCGAAGGAGATGCCGATCAGGGCGTCTTTATCGAATTCATTCGGGTTTGGCGGTACCAATGGAACCCTGATATTTAAGCAACTGGATTGAAACACAGTAATGGCCGCTAATTTATTCAAGCTAGCGCTGGCAACTGCGCTGTCGCTGCTGCTCCTGTGCAGCCTGGTTGCGGTATATATCCTCAATCAGCTTTCAGTACCGGTTTCCGAGGACCGTGTCTTCACCATCGAACCCGGTAGTAATCTATCTGCCATTACAAAGCGCCTGACAAGAGATGACCTGCTACCGGTTAACAACATCGCATTTAAGGCGTTTGCCTTACTGACTCGTGATGCGGGCTCAATCCAGGCCGGCCAATACCAACTGAAAGCAGGAATGCCTAGTCAGGATGTCCTGGCGCTTTTTCGCTCGGGGAAAGTAATCCGGTATCGCATTACTTTTCCTGAGGGGTTGCGCGTAAAGGAATGGCTGGCGAGACTTCAGGATGCCCCTTACCTTGATCTGAAAACTATTGGAATGACCAGAGAGGAACTGGGTCAGTCACTTGGGTTAACAACAGAACTCGAGGGTTCCCTGTTCCCGGATACGTACCAGTACATCCTGGGCGACTCAGACCTGGACATTCTCCGATTAGCCGTTCGAAAAATGAAAGAAGTACTGGGTGACGAATGGAGTGGCCGAGCGATGACGGTGATTTCAACTCCCTTTGATGCGTTGATCCTCGCATCTATGATAGAAAAAGAGACAGGATATGGTCCTGACCGGGAGAAGATCGCTTCAGTGTTTCATAACCGACTCGACACAGGCATGAAGCTTCAATCAGATCCAACGGTAATCTTTGGCCTGGGCGCTGATTTTGACGGAGACCTTAAAAGATCTCACCTGAAGTCGGATACCCCCTACAATACCTACACAAGAACGGGTTTACCCCCTGGGCCGATTTGTTCCCCCGGGCGCGCCTCAATCAACGCTGCACTTGGCGGCTCAAGTCATCCATACTTCTATTTTGTCGCGATGGGTGACGGGAAAAGCCAGTTTTCAGTCAGTCTCGAAGAACACAATAGGGCCGTCAATCGGTACCAGAAAAAGCGGAAACAATGACCACAGGAAAGTTCATTACACTTGAAGGCGTTGAAGGTGTTGGGAAATCGACCAACCTGGAGCTGATTTCAGGGTTTGTGAAATCAGGCGGATACGATGTGCTCGTCACCCGTGAGCCAGGAGGCACAACGCTGGGAGAAAGGGTTCGGGAAATCCTGCTTGATAAAGATGAACACGGGATGACGCCAATGGCTGAATTACTTCTAATGTTTGCCGCAAGGGCACAGCATGTTGAAGAAGTAATAAAACCTGCTTTGGCCCGAGGTACTTGGGTTGTTTCTGACCGTTTTACGGATTCCTCGTATGCCTATCAGGGCGGAGGGAGGCAACTGGGTAACGACGCCGTGGCGGCACTTGAACATCAAGTACTCGGAGGCTTCGGGCCGGATCTCGTCATTATTCTTGATCTCGATGTGCAGGCAGGACTGGAAAGGGCAAGCAAAGTGTCTGAAGCGGACAGATTTGAATCAGAGGAGAGGGCGTTTTTTGAGCGAGTAAGAGCGGCATTTGTCAGTCGTTCCAGTGAACCTGGATATCACCTGGTCGATGCTGCCCGTCCCCTCATCGATGTGCAGGCAGACATTACCACTATCATAAAAGAACTATTCGAATGATAGCCTCGCTGCCCTGGCAGGCTTCATCATGGCAGCGAGTCTGTGCCCAGATAGCCGATGGGAAAATGCCACATGGAATTCTGCTCGCTGGGCCATCTGACTCAGGGAAGGCTAACTTTGCCGCTGGTTTAGGTGCTTACCTGTTATGTCGCGGACACGACAAACCGTGCGGTGAATGTCGCCAATGTAACCTCGTTGCGGCGGGTACACACCCGGACCTCCTGGAAGTAACGCTTGAAGACGCAAAGCAGATTCGTATTGAACAGATTAGAGAGCTCATTCATTGGGCGACCCAGACTTCTCAACAGGGTGGATACAAGGTTTGTATCATCAACCCTGCGGATAAGCTAAATGTCCAGTCTGCAAATGCGCTCTTAAAAGTTCTGGAAGAACCACCACCCAAGACGCTGATATGCCTGGTATCGGATCAACCTACGCGTTTACTGCCGACCTTGCGAAGTCGCTGTCAGCGGATTGACCTGGGTTCACCTTCCCAACAGGAAGCCGTCGTATGGTTGCAGGGTCAAATGGATTCCTCTGCTGATGTTGAATTGCTATTGGGCATTGCCGGCGGTATGCCGCTCCGAGTGCTGAACTCTATTGATGAGGATTACCTAAAGCTAAGGCAAGAACTGGCTTCACACCTGGTCCCATTATCTGAGGGGGTCAGGTCTCCGATTCAGGTGGCTGCATTGATGGCCAAAGAAGAGGTGGGGCGTGTTCTTGAACTGCTCTATCAACTTGTTTCAGACTCGATTGCTTTCACGCTGTCTGGTGGCAAGGTGATTAAAAACAGAGATTTAAGTGAAACCATCGAGCAATACAGCAACCTGACATCTGTTGCGAACAGATACAAATTATTGGATCACATCAGCGAGGCCCAGGGCCAACTTAACGGAACTTCCAATCCAAATGGCCAGATGCTGCTGGAAGGGGTGTTTGTCAAAGCTGGTTAAGTCGTTGCGAACCACTATTTCGTTCTGGTGATCTATTGTCATCATTCGCGGCTTGAAGATTAGAAACTCATAGGGCATGATCTCGAACATCACATTCCAGGTAAGTAGCTATGGCGAAGCTAGCCCGGGGCGGCGGCAAGAAAACCATGATCGCCCTGACGATCAGGGACAAGGTCGTGCTACATAACTATTACATGCCATTTATCAAAAATGGTGGCTTGTTCATTGCGAACCGAACCGAATACGATCTGGAAGACGATGTCTTTATCCTGCTAAGCCTGATGGACGAATCCGAGAAGATTCCGGTAGCAGGCAAAGTCGTTTGGATAGCCAGGAAAGGGGTCAAGAGCCCACACATTCCGGGTGTCGGGATTCAGTTCAGCGACCCTGATAATATTGCGAAAGATAAGATCGAAACCTACCTGGCGGGCAGCCTCAACTCCGTGAACGCAACAGCTACTATGTAGCTTTGTTTTGTAGCTTTGTTTTGTAGCTTTGTTTTGTAGCTCTTTTTGCTTAGCTTTTTTTTCTTAGCTTTTGGCTGCAGATTAGTCTGCTAAACCGCTTAACCAAAAAATAGCGCTATTCAAGCGGCAGGATCATTCCTGTAGGTGAACCAGGTCGTTTCAACCTGATGGTGAATTCTTGCAAGATCCAGCTGAACCTCATCAATAAACCAATGCAATTCACCGCTGGAGAATAAGTCGATCACATTTGAGTTTTTGATTCTTCGTTGAGCAAGATTAGTTGCTCGCTGTGGTTCGTCCGATAGTGGTAACTGCTCACAACATTCGGAGACCTCGTCCAGACAAAAGTCGACAGACCTTGGGAAGTGTTCATCCCGCAACAGGAAGTCTGCGACATCCTCTCCATTCACATGATCATCAACGTGCTGTCGATACATCTGGTAACCGGAGACTGACATTAGAAGGCTTGTCCAAAGTAACCGTTCATAATCTACAAGCTCGGTATGCTTTGGATTATTTAGATTGTAACAACCGATATCGAGTATACGCGTTGTCATATCTGCGCGCTCAAGCTTACGACCCAGTTTCATGAAGTTGAACGCCTGGGTTACGCTCATGCAACCTGTCAAATATCCGGTGAACTCATGACAACGACCGATGACTTCACCGAGAAACGCATCCCGTCCTTCGCGTTTGAGCGGTTTTTTCAGGTTGTTTTCTACAAAGTGGTGGAGTTTATTGATTTTTTCCCACGCTTCCCTGGGCATGATTTCACGGCTTGTCCGAGCATTTTCCCTGGCATTCTTCAGTGCGGTTCGGATAGACGATGTCTCACCCTGGGTCAGAAACTTGACGACGTTCTGTTCATTCTCCAGTTGATAAGTCTCGTGGAAGTTATCCTTGTCACCGGTAATGTCGATCAGGCTTGCCCAGACATGCTTTGAGTTAGGCAAGTCCAGTGCGAGGTTCGTATTAACTCTTAACAGAAGCGCGGTACTTTCCACGCGCTCCATATATCGGCCTATCCAGAACATCCTTTCTGCAACACGAGACAACATTAGCGAGTTCTCCCCGGCAGGTCGATTATCCAGGTGTCCTTACTGCCACCGCCCTGCGAGGAATTCACAATCAGTGATCCTTTTACCAACGCTACCCGTGTTAGTCCTCCGGCAGTCACAAAGCTCCGGTCGCTCTGCAGGATGAAAGGCCTGAGATCTACATGCCGCGGTTCTATCGAGTTACCCGACAGGGTTGGCACAGTAGAGAGATTAATAATTGGCTGAGCGATGAAGTTTCTCGGGTTTGATTTGATCTGTCGGCGCATCTCTGACGTTCGGCGTTTGGTCTCTGTTGGGCCAATGTACATGCCATATCCGCCAGATTCATCAGCAGGTTTAACCACAAGGTTTTCCATGTTTTCCAGAACGTGTTTCATTTGTTGCTTGTCAGAACACATGTAGCTGGGCACGTTAGGCAGGATGGGATCTTCGTCGAGGTAGTACTTAATCATTGCGGGTACGTAGGTATAGACCACTTTGTCATCCGCAACGCCTGCTCCTGGCGCGTTGGCAAGGGCGACGTTACCTTTTCTCCACGCGCGCATCAGTCCTTTTACGCCGAGAATTGAGTCTTTGTGGAAGACTTCCGGGTCGAGAAATAAATCATCAACTCGCCGGTAGATGACATCGACGCGACTGAGTCCCTCAACGGTTTTCATATAAACGCAATCGTCGTCGCCAACCACCAGGTCCCGGCCCTCCACCAGTTCAGCCCCCATGCGTTGGGCCAGGAAGGAATGCTCGAAATAGGCAGAGTTGAAGATGCCTGGAGTCAGTACGACCACCTCCGGCAGATCTTTGGGCCGCGGTGAAATAGAGCTCAAGGTATCCAGTAACTGGGCCGGGTAGTTGTCCATGGGTAGAATCGAGTATTTTTCAAATAGCTCTGGAAGAACCTTTTTGGAGATATTCCTGTTTTCAAGCATGTAGGAAACCCCCGAAGGAACTCGCAGGTTGTCTTCAAGCACATAAACTGTGCCGTCGCTATCCCTGATGATGTCCGAGCCACAAACATGAGCCCAGACACCATGTGCCGGTTTCATCCCCTCACACATTGCCCGATAATTTTTTGAAGTTTTGAGAAGTTCTTCAGGTACCACTTTATCTTTAAGGATCTTGCGGTCGTTATAGACGTCATTGATAAAGGCATTAAGTGCACGAAGACGCTGAATGAGCCCCTTTTCTATGTGATCCCATTCTTTCCGCATTATTGTTCGCGGGATGATATCGAATGGCCATTCCCGATCAATGTTCTGGCCTTCAGAGTAGATGGTGAAACTTATACCAAGAGACCTGATTGTAAGCTCGGCGTCGTGCCGCAGGGCGTTTAGTTCGGCCGGCGTTTTTGATTTGAGGAATTTACTGAGTTCGCCCAGCCCTGACCGAGCCTTTCCCGACGAGAACAATTCATCATAGGTTTTATTATTGCCATAGCCGCGTATCTGCATCAGGTATGGGTACTCATTACTTGAATTCTTCTTCCATGATTCTGTAATGGGTTTCGATCATTCCCAGTTTTTTGTAGGTCTGTTGTGCTGTTGTGTTGTCTTTTTCGACATATAGTCTGATACCACACACGCCAGGCGCAGCGGAAGCAAGGCCCTTTACATGCGAGTACATCGCAGTGAACACACCCTTCGCTCGATGTGAAGGTGCGACGAACACACTTTGAATCCACCAGAACAAACTATTGCGCCAGTCGCTCCACTCGTATGTGATCGCCAGGCATCCGACGACTTCGCCCTGATCCAACGCCACCAGGTAGAACCCAAGGGAGCTATCGCGAAGGATTGCATTAATGCCAGGGTGAATTTTATCCCAGGGTAAATTCTTGCCTTCGGTCTCAATCGCCATCGCCTGATTGAACTCAGCAATAACTTCAGTGTGCTCCGAGCTTGCTTGTACTACTTGTATATCCATTGCGCGCATTATAAACAGATCAATCCATTATAGGCGGGTCAACATGGCCAAATGACCGATGTTCGTGCTTTTCTTTTTCGTATTCAGAGGGTCGGCATTGTACTTGTTGGTATTTCCAGTTGTCGATAAACGAAAGTTAACCGAGATTGCTGTGTTAACAAGCGTCATTAGCTTGTCAGGATTGTCAGTCATCAAATCAACCGGGTTGACCCCAAAGTCTCTAATCTCATCGCCGCTATTAGCGGTAATCTTACTTCAAGTTATGAAACACCTCTGAGGTGGCGCGGGAAGAGTGAGCTTTGACTTTGACGTGTGTTGAGTGATTGAAATACCTGCTGGCTATAACGGTAGCTTCGGCTCCTGAATCATCCCGGCAACCTCTGCAACGAAATCGGTTTTCGCGCGCGGCCCGTTTGCGAAGCCAGAGGTTTTCTGCAGCAATACTGGTGGTCATGGTGATCTTCAACAGGCTAAAGGTAGAGGCGTTTATGATTTGGCTATACGGGGTCAACGGCCTGCTGATTTTGGCAGCGATGCCTGGTTGGCGTTACCCAACCGGGGTTCGATCTTTCTCCATCTGATCTGTAGGTCGATCATTCATGCTAACTCATCGATACAGTGCAAGAAAATACTTTAATAATATAATTTAAAACATTGTTATATATCATGATTATTCAAAATATATAGCGTGCGGCTGGCGATGTCAGCGTCCTTAAGGAAGCCAATAGCACTGATCAGGGGCTGCGGTGCATGCTCTTCCTCGAGTTCAATTTCCCATTTCTGGAGTTGGCTAAGCCGTTGTGACTGGGGAAGTGCCAGCAGCGTTAACAAATTCTGCCGAATGGTTTGATCTTCCAGAGCTGCCTGTATGAGGGCGACAAATTCTTTGTCCTTGCGTTTTCCGAAGAGGTTATTAAGAACATTTTGCATCGGCTTTCAGCTCATTGACCGAAATGAATTTTATGATTGTACAACACGGTCTGATGCCAGTTTGTCGTGGTGCGATCCGGCACCGCGTGGTATATATACGCTCCTTTATAACATCCGGCATAGCAACGGTCACGAAGCCTTGCTTGCCGTAGATTCGCGACGTTCAACAGGAGGAAAGATGGTATCAGTCGTATATGAGGCACCTGATTCGATAGAGGGTGCAATTAGTCTTTTGGCCAATGCGGATATTCCCGCAAAGATACTAGCCGGCGGCACGGACCTAATTATCCAGACTAACGGGAGCACCGACGAATCCCGCTTGTTTGTAGATGTTAAGAGAATCGACGGTATGCTGGATGCAAAGTTGTCGGCTGATGGGCTGGACCTGGGTCCTTCCATGAGCTGCGCAGAGTTTACCGCGCGAGATGACATCCGAAAGGTCTTTCCCGGGCTAGTGGAAGCCGCTTACCTGATTGGATCAACGCAGGTTCAGGGCAGGGCCAGTCTGGGGGGCAATTTATGCAATTCTTCTCCCGCCGCGGATACGGTTCCTGCGCTGGTAGTGAATGGCGCACAATGCGTGATCGCAGGACCGGGTGGTGAGCGGACGGTCGCCGCTGAAGAATTCATGACCGGCGTCGGTCGGAACTGCATGGAAAAGGGCGAGCTGCTCAAAATAATCCACCTGCCGACACCGGCGGCGAAGACTTCTGATGCCTATTTACGGTTTATCCCCAGAACTGAAATGGATATAGCGGTTGCAGGCGCGGGTGTAAGTGTGACGCTCGATGATACCGGCACTTGCACTGCTGCGCGAGTTGCGATTGGCGCTGTTGCGCCGACCGTACTGCTTGTCAGCGCAGCGGCAGATGCCCTGATCGGGACCAAGCTGGATGACGACGCATTGCAAGCAGCAGCAGCTGCTGCGAGTGCCGCGTCCAGCCCGATTACCGACAGAAGAGGCACTGCTGAATATAGAAGACAGATCGTTGGCGTATTGGTAAAACGCGCCGCAAGAATAGCCGCGACAAGAGCGAAGGGAAATTAGAAAAATGGCAAAATCACACGTAACAACCAGTATCAATGGGCAACCGCAAGAATTTCTGTGCGAGCCCGGGGATACCTTGCTTGACGTACTACGTAATGACCTGAACCTGACGGGCACAAAGGAAGGCTGTGGCTCCGGCGATTGTGGTGCCTGTTCGGTGACCCTCAATGGCCGGCTTGTTTGTTCCTGTCTTGTGCTGGGTGTCGAAGTAGAAGGCGCTGAAGTTGGAACAATTGAGGGTGTAAGCACCGGTGATGGTCTGCACGTGATTCAGGAGAAGTTTCTCGAACACGCTGCGCTGCAGTGCGGCATATGCACACCGGGTTTAATCGTCAGTGCCAAAGCATTGCTTGAGGAGAACCCGAATCCCACCGAGGAGGAGGCCAGATACTATCTTGCAGGCAACCTTTGCCGGTGTACCGGTTATGACAAGATTATCAGGGCGGTGATGGATTCCGCTGAAACTTTGAGAGGAGTAGCCTGATCATGAGTGAAGCACAGGAATTCAAATATATCGGTCAGCGAACCATCCGGCCAGACGGTTTTGATAAGGTAACCGGCCGAGCAACCTACGGCGCAGATCTTACTTTACCGGGAATGATCTGGGGTAAAACCCTTCGAAGCCCTCATGCCCATGCCAAGATTCTTTCTATTGATACCAGCAAGGCTGAAGCTCACCCGGATGTGATGTCGGTAGCCACATTTAAAGATTTTGTAACCCTTCAATCAGAAAGTGCTGCCGGAACTGAAGGCGCTGCGAGCGTACTTGACGTGGCGAGAAATTGTCTGGCAGATGACAAGGTGCTTTACCATGGTCATGCGATCGCAGCTATCGCCGCCAGATCGGAGAGGGCGGCAAAAGATGCGCTTGGCCTAATCGAGGTGAAATATGAACTTCTACCGCCTGTGTTGGATGTCGAAGATGCCATGAAGGAAGATTCGCCTGTCCTGCATGATGATATGTTCACCGCTGGCTATGACGAGAAGCCATCGAAGGCATCCAATATTGCAACCCGTGTCGAAATGAAAATGGGTGATGTCGAAGCGGGTTTTGCCGAGGCCGATATCATTGTTGAACGAGAGTTTCGAACACCTACAGCCCACCAGGGTTACATTGAGCCACACGCCTGTACTGTGACTTACGACGAAAATGGGCAATCAATGGTCTGGTGCTGCACGCAGGGCCATTTCGACGTAAGGACGCTTACTGCAAAAGTGCTAGGTATGGAACTTGGCAAGCTCAAAGTTATTGCCAGCGAGATTGGTGGTGGCTTTGGGGGTAAGACGGTTATTTACCAGGAGCCGGTAGCACTCGTACTTTCAAAGAAATCGGGCCGCCCGGTGAAGATGGTGATGGATCGTGAAGAAGTATTTATTGCTACCGGCCCAACTTCAGCGGCAAAACTGAAGGCAAAAGTCGGCGTAAAGAAAGACGGAACAATTACTGCAATGCAAGGCTGGATGGCCTACGAGGCAGGTGCGTTTAAAGGTTCGCCGATGGTGCCAGGTGTGATGACCATGTTTACACCCTACGATTGTCCCAATGTATTGGTCGAGGGATTCGATGTCGTCGTTAACAAATCCAAGGTTGCTGCTTATCGCGCACCCGGGGCGCCCCAGGCAGAATATGCGGCAGAAATGGTGGTCAATGAATTAGCTGAGAAGTTGGGCATGGATCCGATTGATCTCAGGTTGAAAAATGCCGCCAAAGAAGGAACTCAAACCATCTATGGGCCGAAGCTCAAGAGGGTTGGATTGGTAGAGTGTCTTGAAGCAGCGAAAAACTCGCCGCATTACCAGTCCGCGTTACCAGAAGGGCAAGGTCGCGGTCTTGCTTCAGGTTTCTGGTTTAACATTGGTGGTCAGTCCAGTGTGTCAGTCAATATGAACCCTGACGGGACGGGAACTATTGTTGAAGGTTCTCCCGACATCGGTGGTTCGCGGGCGTCTATGCAGATGATGGCGGCAGAGGTTTTACAGATAGAACCTAAAAATCTGAAGCCCATCATCGCTGACACAGAAAACCTGCCTTACAGTCAGGGAACGGGTGGTAGTCGTACAACCTTTGCAACCGGTATGGCAGTGATCGAAGCCTCTGAAAAAGTTGTCGCACAGGTAAAAGAACGAGCAGCGGCTGTCTGGAATGTCACCGCTGAGCAGGTGGAATACGCCGACGGTGTAGCTCGAAATACTGCGGGCGAGGATTCTATGACCCTGGCAGAAGTTTGTAAGAATGCAGAGAAAACAGGTGGTCAAATCTCTGGTAACGCAAACATTAATGCCCGAGGAGCAGGTCCAAGTTTCGCGGTTCATATCTGTGATGTGGCGGTCGACAAGGAAACCGGCAAGGTTGATGTTACCCGGTACACGGCAATCCAGGATGCTGGCAAGGCCATTCATCCGGGCTATGTGGAAGGCCAGTTACAAGGTGGTGCTGTTCAGGGTATTGGCTGGGCGCTGAACGAAGAATACATCTTCAACGCAGACGGTGTAATGGAAAACCCTGGTTTTCTGGACTACAGGATTCCGCTGGCGTCTGATCTTCCGATGATAGAGACCATCACTGTAGAAGTGCCAAACGCCTTCCATCCCTATGGTGTCAGAGGGGTTGGTGAAACCGGAATCATTCCACCACTTGGTGCTGTTGGATACGCTGTTGGCAATGCGATCGACCGGAAGGTGGAAGAGTTACCTTGCTCCCCCCCTCGGGTTCTTGCTTTGATCCAGAATGGCTGACCAATGGCGATCGTGATCTTCTCCAGTGAATTGCAAAAGCTCACTGGAGAAGAACAAACCCGCGTTGACGCCGAGGTGTTCAAGGATATTGTTACTGAGATTTCCAATCAGTATTCTGCCCTTGAGCACGATGAGCTGATGAAGATGGCGGTGGCCATTGATGGTGAAATCATTCACACGCCTTTTCTGGAAAAAGTTGCGGCCACTAGCGAAGTCCACTTCCTTTATAGAATTTCCGGCGGATGACGAAACGCCTGACGGTCATGGCGGTCGTGATTCTGTTGGTGCTGCTATCGCCCTTTATCGCGATCGCAGCCTTCGGATTTTATCACGGTCTTGATGTCCCGAGTGGCGTCGCGACGTTTACCCGTGGATTATTGGGTAATGGCCTCGTTGAATCAGGTGTTAACAGTGTTAAAGCCGACGAGCTAACGGTTCTGTCGAAATCTGTTCTGTGGGTGGGCAAGCTGGAAAGTGAAGACTTGCCCGAAACCAGCGGCCTTGCCGCATTCAGCACGGAGCCAAACCTGCTATTTGCCGTCAATGACAGCGGTAATCCGCCAGGTATCTATGCGCTAACACTCGATGGCAAGGAAGCAGGGCACTGGCCGATTGATTATCCCGATACACATGACTTTGAAGATCTGGCTGCTTTCGCCTTGAATGGAAAGTCTTATCTGTTGGTCGCGGACACCGGGGATAACCTACATTGGCGGCCACGATTAAACATCCTTGTTTTCGACGCCCCCGATGCAGAAACTGAAGGCGGTACTCTCAAGTTGGCCTGGCAATTCAGCTTTAACTTTCCCGAGGGTTACCGGGACATAGAATCCGTTGCAGTTGATGCCAGGAGCAATTCGATATATCTGATCTCGAAACGATATGTTCCGCCGGAAGTCTTCAGGTTACCGCTTCAACCTGGTGGTGATGTCGTTACCGCTGAACCAGTGGTGGTACTTGATGGCATTCCACGGCCTACCGAGAGAGATTTACGAGAAGATCCCTCAGATGGAGCATACAGCTCCATGCCGACGGCTTTCGACATCAATGGCAGGGATGCTGTCGTGGTGACTTACAAGGAAGCGTATCTGTACAGGCGCAAGTTGGGTGAGAACTGGGCCGAAGCTTTTTCAGGCATACCTGATCGCATTCGTCTGCCTTATATATCTGGCCTGGAATCGGTTGCGTTTGATTCAAGGGGTCGATATTTCTACGTTACCGGTGAAAGGGAAGATGGGATCGGCACGGCAGATGTTTTCCGCGTTGAATATCGCTAAGGATAGCCAGCAGGGTTTTCAGCTTGCCATCGCCATGCATCTCTGCAGATATCTTCGATCGTCAGTTCGGCCTTCCAGCCAAGTTCTCGTTCCGCCAGGGAAGGGTCTGTGTAGGACGAAGGAACATCACCCTCGCGTCGTGGACCAACCGTCCGCGGCAGATGCTGGTTGGTGGCAAGTTCAAACGCAGTAACAACCTCGTTCACTGAATGCCCAGTACCAGTGCCCAGGTTATAAGTGACCAATCTACAGTTACTTTGTAGTTTCCGGATTGCCGCTACATGACCCCGCGCCAGGTCCTGGACGTGGATATAATCGCGAATACAAGTGCCATCCTCAGTCGGATAGTCGCCGCCGTTGATAACCAGTTCGTCTCTCAACCCTACAGCAACTTGCGTGAGGAATGGCACGAGGTTATTGGGAACACCCTTTGGGTCTTCGCCGAGCCTGGCACTCGGATGCGCGCCAGCAGGGTTAAAATACCGGAGTAGCACAACATTAAATTCTGGCTTTGCATCGCAGAGATCGCGAAGCATCTGTTCAATAATAATTTTAGTACGACCATAGGGATTAGTAGCCTTGGTCGCATTGCAGTTTTCATCCAGTGGGATTCGTTCGGGTTCACCGTAAACGGTTGCTGAGGAACTGAATACGAGGCTGGTCACGTTATTATCAGTCATAACGCGACAGAGGCTTATTGAAGTGAGCAGGTTCAGTTGATAGTAAAGCAGTGGATCTGCCACGGATTCACCAACGGCCTTAAGTCCGGCGAAATGAATGACTGCATCCGGTTGTTCCTGTTTGAACACGGTGTCCAGAGCCGCATAGTCCGCAACATCGAGTTCGTAAAAAGAGGGAGTCTGTCCGCTGATTTCCGAGATACGATCAACAACGGACGCTTTGCTATTGCGTAGATTGTCTACGATCACAACCTCATAGCCCGAGGTCAGTAGCTCGATGGCCGTATGGCTGCCTATGTAGCCGGCACCACCTGTCAGTAGTATCTTCATCCCATATCCTTTTTTAGCAAGAGCCTTGGATGAGAGCCTTATCTAAGTGATAGGCCCAATTGCTGCTCGAGTTCGCCGATTGCCTGATCAGCAGAAAGCACCTTAATTGTGGACATACCAAGGGCTCTTGCGGGTTTTAGGTTTATACCCAGGTCATCAAGATAAATGGCTTCAGATGGTTCGATACCCATTTCTTTACAGGCAAGTTCATAAATTTTCGGATCAGGTTTTCGCATTCCAACCTTGCTGGACTCAATAACAATCTCAAACAGCGACATGATGTCAGCGATGGCCTCGGCTTTTGACTCGGATTTTGCCATCCCAGGCCCGGCACCTGTGTTGACGTTATTGGTGATACAACCGACCGAGCGTGTTTCCTTAATCAATCGCAGTGCCTTAACCATTTCTGGCCGGATATCCCCGGAAAGAAGTGCGAGCACCTGTTTGCCCCTGATGTCATGCCCCTTATCCAACGCTTCTGATGCGAATAACTCGTCAAACTCATCGACACTAATGGCGCTGCTTTCAAGCTGTGCCCAGGCATTGTTGTCGGGATTAGTAGCGTTAATCGAACGGATGATATCCGAGGGGAGGTTGTTTTTCGCTTCAAATCGATTGAAAGCTTCGAAAGGGCTAGAGGTGATTACACCGCCAAAATCCCACAGAACAGCTTTGAACATGGATTAAAACCTGGAGAAAATGAGAATGCCGTACTATACCGGATCTGATTTCAGGTACCAGAGCGGCTAATCGGACTGCTTAGTCATCCGCGACATTAATTTCGAAAGTGGCAGATTCGGGCCGGGCAAGGCCGCGTTGAGATGAAGTAATGCCATCGATCATCAATTGAATGTTTTCCGATTCAGGAAAGGTCTCCTTGACTTCGTTTACCGCGTCTTCGAGCCGTTTCTCTCTCATAAACAGAATGCGGAATGCCTTGCGGACGTCAGAAATTTCGTTGTTCGAATAGCCTGCGCGTTCCATCCCGACTTTGTTGATGACTCTCATTCTTGCCGGGAATCCTTCAGCGATTGTAAAGGGCAACACATCCTGAATAGCTCTTGCCATGCCTGCAATCATGGCTGCTTTTCCAACATGACAAAACTGGTGGATGGCGGATAGTCCGCCGATATTTGCATGGTCACCGACAATAACGTGACCCGCCAGCACCGCGCCATGACTGATGGTCACATTATTTCCAAGCGTGCAGTTGTGACCGATGTGCGAATGCGCGAGTAAGGCGCAGTCCTCACCCAGTGAAGTTGTGGAGTATTCTTCCGTACCGCTGTGAACGCTGGCAAATTCACGTATCACACTGCGACTTCCGATGACTGTATAAGTCACCGTGTCAGGAATGTATTTCTGGTCCTGCGATTGCATCCCTAGTGTCACGAATGGGAAAACATCACAGTGCTCGCCAAGCGTCGTGTAAGGTTCAACGACAACGTGCGATCTTAGTGTGGTGTTAGCGCCAATCTTTGTGTTCGCTGCGACCGTACAGAAAGGCCCTATTTTACAGTGCTCACCAATAACAGCGTCTTTATGGACCACTGCAAGTTTATCAATTTCTATCATTATTCAATTCCTGGTGCGCCGCATTCGAACCTTTAACCTGATCACTTTTAGTTGGGAGGCTACTAACACTTGATCATGGGTGAATTTGCTCATTACACCTCAAGATGAATCAAAGTCAACGTCCGAAGTGGCCATGCCAGTTTGTTCCCTTTTGGTTGTTGGGTGATATAATTCGGAATCCTGAGTCGATATTAAATCAGGTCGATTCCCAAATTAGAATATTAGCCTTTTATGCAAGAATCTAAACCCACAGTCAAACAGCTTGATAGATCGCTGGTTAACCAGCATAGCTTTACAAAGGAAGAACTGATCGCCTGCGGTATGGGTGAGCTGTTTGGACCGGGCAGGGCACATCTACCGATTGAAGAAATGTTGATGATAGACCGCATCACAGAAATCACAGAAGACGGAGGTGTTAAAGGTAAAGGCAAAATTGTTGCTGAAATGGATATCAACCCTGATCTCTGGTTTTTCAAATGTCACTTTGTCGGTGATCCGGTGATGCCGGGTTGCCTTGGCCTCGATGCGCTCTGGCAACTGGTAGGTTTTTTCCTTGGATGGAAAGGTAACTATGGGCTTGGTCGTGCACTGGGTTGCGGTAAGGTCAATTTCAGGGGGCAGGTGCTACCGACAGCAAAACTGCTGCGGTATGAAATTGAAATAAAGCGATTGAGGGAAGGTAACACCGTATTAGGTATCGCAGACTGCAGAGTCCTGGTTGACGGTATACAGATATACACCGCTGAAGATGTAAAGGTTGGGTTGTTTACTTCGCTAGACGACTTTGGGTGACACAAAATTGGGTAATACAATGAAGAGAGCCGTAATCACAGGAATGGGTGTCGTTTCCCCGCTTGGGAACAATGTCCCTGAAACCCTGACGTCGTTGAGGGAAACTAAGTCGGGAATCAAGTTTCAGGACGCCTATAAAGAAATGGGCCTTAGAAGTCACGTTGCGGGTAGCATCGAGATTGACATTGAGTCGATGATCGAAAGAAAGCTTCGTCGGTTTATGGGCGATGCCGCGGCGTTTTCTTACATTGCTATGCAAGAAGCGATTAACGATTCTGGTCTTGAAGAGTCAGAAGTTTCTAATGAGCGAAGCGGGATAATCGCTGGTTCGGGCGGTGCATCCTCTTCTAATCTTGTCGAAGCAGCGGATATTCTTAGGGAAAAAGGACTGAAGCGAATTGGTCCGTATCGTGTCACTCGGACCATGAGTTCCACGATCTCTGCCTGTCTGGCGACGCCATTCAAAATCAAGGGCGTTAACTACTCAATCACATCAGCATGCTCGACCAGTGCCCATTGCATCGGCCACGCGGTTGAGCTTATTCAGTTAGGCAAACAGAACGTCGTTTTTGCAGGCGGTGGCGAGGAAGAACACTGGTCAATGACATCGCTGTTTGATGCCATGGGCGCACTGTCAACGCGCAATGATTCTCCAGCTACGGCATCCCGTGCCTATGACAAAGATCGAGATGGATTCGTCATCGCCGGTGGTGCGGGTTTCGTTGTTGTTGAAGAGTTGGAACACGCAAAAGCGCGTGGTGCAAAAATTTACGCAGAGGTCGTCGGCTATGCTGCAACCTCGGATGGACATGACATGGTTGCTCCATCAGGTGAAGGTGGTGAACGTGCGATGAGGCTTGCCTTGAGTACAGTGGATGGCCCCATCGATTATATTAACGCCCATGGCACTAGCACGCCTGCTGGCGACCCGCCTGAAATGGCAGCGATTCGTAGGGTTTTTGGGGAGAACATCCCAAAGATCAGTTCAACCAAGTCACTTTCCGGTCACTCACTAGGGGCCGCGGGTGTCCATGAATCTATCTATTCTCTTCTCATGATGGAGCATGACTTTCTTTGTGCGAGCGCGAATATAGAGAATATTGATCCAGAGTTTAGTGACGTTCCTATATTGACCAAACGACTGGACGACGCTGGTGTCAGAACGGCCATGTCTAACAGTTTCGGGTTTGGCGGCACCAATGCAGTGCTGGCCTTCCAGAAGATTTAGTATCAGCCGGTTAATCTTTAACGTTTCTTAACAAATACTTAAGATTCGCTTTACGCCTGTTTAGGCCGCTTGTGATTGAATGGTATCTATACGCCTTTCCTTTGCTGTAAACGGCCCATTCCCTTGTGAATTGTTCTTATGAATCGTAACAAGATAGTCGTCATTGAAGATGAGCCTGACATCATGGAGATCGTCAGCTACAACCTGAAACGGGAAGGCTACAGCGTGGTCGGTGTTGATCGTGGTGACGAAGGTCTGAACGTTATCCGCAACCAGTCTCCCAGCCTGGTTATTCTCGATTTGATGTTGCCGGGCATGGATGGATTGTCGATTTGCCAACAGATGAAATCTGATCCCATCGTTAGAGATATTCCCGTCATCATCATTTCTGCAAAGGGTGAAGAAAGTGACATCGTCATTGGTCTTGAGCTTGGTGCAGATGATTACTTGGCTAAACCATTTAGCCCCAGAGAACTGCTCGCTCGAGTGAAGGCTGTATTACGGCGAGGTCCGGTGGCAGATAGCCAGAGTAAGGAACGAATCGTGATTCAGGGTCTTGTCATTGACGTAGCACGTCATGAAGTCAGTGTCTCAGGGGAAACCAAAGACCTAACGGCAACAGAGTTCAAAATTCTCCATCAGCTAGCATCACAGCCCGGGAGAGCGTTCACGCGTGAGCAGTTACTGAACAGAGTCGTTGGTCTTGGGGTTGTTGTAGTGGACCGAAATATTGACGTACATATACGCGCTGTTCGAAAAAAACTGGGAGAGTACAGTAGCCTTATCCAGACGATCCGTGGAGTTGGTTATCGGCTTGCTGACAAGTAGCGACCCTGGAGATTGTTAATGCTTGGATCTCGATTTCTTTGGCAGGTTTGGGGTGTATTGGGTATTACCCTGATCATCAGTACCTTGGTGTTTGGTTTTTTTGTCGTCGATGAGGTCGAGAGAGACGCTTTTGATCGGATTGAAAACTCCTTACATGAACAGGCGCTTGCTTTGTCGCCTCTGATGACTACCTTGCTCGAAGAAAATCGACTTCTAACCCCGGAAGAAATAAACCGTCTTGTACCGGGAATCATCGCAAGAATAACGCTCGCGGATTCAAGTGGTCGGGTGATGATAGATAATCAACGAGATCCGTCGAGTATGGATAACCATCGCTACCGCCCGGAAATCGTCGGGTCACAAGGGGCGCCTTACGGCGTGGCAACCAGGTACAGCCAGACACTAAACCTCACCATGGTTTACCTCGCAATCAAGTTAAATGAACAACCAGCGAAGACCGGTTACCTTCGATTAGCGGTACCGTTAACTTCTATCGATGAACAGCTATCGAACCTGCAAAACAGAATTTTTGCGAGCGCGGTCACCGTTGGTTTTTTGTTTCTTGTCATCGGGTACCTGCTTGCATCCCGAGTGACCAACCCCATCGAAAAAATGACGACCGTTGCCAGAGATATTTCTAGAGGCCAGTTTCACCTCAGACTCCCAACAGGGAGAATCGACGAGATCGGGCAGTTAGCGGTGGTCATTAATGATCTGGCGCTGGGGGCCGAAGAACGGATAGCTGGATTAACACGACACCGAAATCAACTGGCCGCGGTACTCGCTGGTCTCAACGAAGGTGTGATTGCTTTTGATGTGAACCAGAAGGTACTGCACGTCAATCATGCCGCGTTGACAATACTGTCCCTAAAAGAAACCCAGCTTGTCGATTGGAACTTTAGCGAGGTCCCCATAGGGCAGGAATTCAAGCAGTCGGTATCGACCTGCATATCAGAGCATACCAATGTCGCCTCTACCGTCATCGTCGGAGAACGAACCCTGGAATGTGCGTACCTATGGCTCGATGCAGGGTTTGGTGAGGATCCCGGTGGGATTCTAGTCCTCGAGGACGTCACGGAACGGCTGCACCTGGAGAAAGTGCGGAGCGATTTTGTCGCCAATGCATCTCATGAGTTAAAAACACCCATCTCAGCGATTCGAGGCCTATCAGAGACGATCATTGATGATCCGAATATCTCGGGAGAGAATTTGGGTCGTTTCGTTGAACGCATCAGGCAGCAATCCATCCGCCTTGAGCTAATCGTCAAAGACCTGCTGCATCTTTCAAGGTTCGATTCTTCCAACAAAGAGAGCAACCTGGCTCGCATCAGGTTGTCAGAGCTCATCACAGCGCTATTGCAGACGAATGTTGAAAATGCTCGTGATGCGGGTGTGATGTTAGATTTGGACATCCAGGACGAAAGTGCACAAGTGCTTGGCGAAACTGAAGCGCTCGACCAGCTGCTTACAAACCTGGTGGATAACGCAATCAAGTACACCGGAGAGGGTGGGAAAGTGACCGTACACCTGAAGAGCGTTGGCCAGATGGCTTCAATCGAGGTCGAGGATAGCGGCATCGGCATCTCTCCGGAAGAAACTGCGCGTATCTTTGAACGGTTTTACCGCGTAGACCGCGCGCGATCACGTGATGTTGGTGGGACCGGGCTTGGTCTTGCGATAGTGAAGCACATTGCCCAGGCTCACAGTGGTACCGTTTCCGTACATAGTCAGCTGGGTAAGGGAACTACCTTCACAGTACAGATTCCACTCGCCTGACAAGGCCGAATTTAGAAACAGTGTAATTTAGTGATCGCTGATGACTTTCCTTGCAACGTTATAGTCCGGTAAGCCGCCGATCCCTGCTTTCGCCAGGTAGCAGGATCACACTAAACCATTGTGGCCGGCATCTGCGATCGCTGCATTCTTTGCCATTACCTGCGGCTGCTTGAGTCTGTTGGGGCGTCAGTGTATCTTAGCGTGCCCTGATCCACTAACCGCTGGCTGTCTAGCTGGCCGGAAACCCTGGTCCTAATTTAGATGTCACATGTACTGCCCGATGTTACCGAAGAGGTTAAGCCTAGACCCGGTATCTGGGAGCTGGCATGGCCTGCGATTCTCTCCAACCTGCTGTTCTCGGTTATTGGCATCGTCACCATCAAGATTGTAGGTTCTCTCGGAGCCGAGGCGGTTGCGGCAGTCACTACCGGCCACAGGATTTTCTGGGGCCTTCAGGCAACCTTAATGGCGATCTCTGCTGGTACAACTGCGCTGGTTGCTCGTTCCTGGGGAGCCGGTGATCATGCCGAAGCTGCAAAGGTTACCAGGGTTTCACTTTGGCTCAGTAACGCCGTTGCGATTGTGCTGATGCTGCCGTGCATCTTTTTTGCCTATGAAATTGCCAGCGTTTTTGGTCTTGATGAAAACCCGACTCGTCGGGCAGCGGATTTTATTCAGTACCTTAGTGTGTTTAACATCGCCTTTTCCATCAATATGATCCTGGGTGCAGCACTTCGCGCAACTGGTGACACCAAAACTCCTCTATGGATTGGGGTGGTAACCAATATCGTGAACGTGGTGTTAGTCTATCTTCTGGTTCACGGGATGTCTGGTTTCCCTGCGATGGGTATCGTCGGCGCGGCAATTGCCAACGGGGTATCGTTCGCTGTTGGCGGCCTGATCTTCCTGTACCTTTACTATACTAACCGCATGCGGGTAGGTGTCGGCGGTCCCAATTCACTGACCAGAGTGCGAGTTCGCCAGCTGGTGCACATAGGATATCCGGCAGGGGTCGAACAGTTCGTCTTCCAGATCGGTTTCATCGCGTTTCTTTGGCTGGTCGCATTTTTTGGTACTGCACCCTATGCAGCCTACGGCGTTGGCGTTCAGATACTGTCTATTTCGTTTGTAGTCGGTTTCGGCTTCTCTATCGCTGGTTCGACCCTGGTAGGGCAACATCTTGGCGCAGGAGATCCAGAAGGTGCCGTTAGTAGCGGCTGGCGAGCGCTTGCCATGGCGATTGGCAGTATGGTGGCGCTTAGTATAGTGATAGCTTTTTTCGCTAACGAGATAGCTCGATACCTGATAGACGATGATGAAGTTGTTCGCCTTACCGTTGTCTTTATTTACATCATGGCGCTGGTGCAACCACTTATGGCGGTTGAGTTTACCCTGGGGGGATGTCTGCGCGGCGCGGGCGACACGCGATTCCCACTAATGACCACGATGATAGGGCTCTGCGGGGTCAGGGTTGGTCTTGCCGCAGTATTTGTACTGCTCGATTTTTCGGTAGAGTGGATCTATGCCGCACTCATTGGAGACTACATTGTAAAGGCAATCATGCTGTTGTATCGATTCCACGGCGGCAAGTGGCAACATGTTTTTTCTGATTCAGAAGAAAAGTTTGCTCGACTGCAGTCCTGATTAACCAGGATTCAAAGTGCCGTTAGCACCAACGGTTTACCCCTGGTAATGACCATCGTATGTTCGTACTGCGCTGATCTGTTTCCATCCCCGGTTAGAAGTGTCCAGCCGTCCTCAGCGGTCACAGTACTGTCAGCTGCGGTAGAGAGAAAAGGTTCAATGGTTATTACCTGACCTTCGCTCAGAGTGCGGGTATCTGACTTGTCATAGAAATTTTGGATGAAATGTGGGTCCTCATGCAGGCTCCGGCCAATACCGTGACTCCCCAGGTCCCGGATGGTGGTAAAGCCGGCATTGCTGGCAGTTTTCTCAATCGCCTGACCAATCTGGTTCACTTTTGCGCCAGCACGAGCTGCCGCCATTGCAGCATTCAGAGATTTACGGGTAACCTGGCAAAGATACTCAATTCGGGGGTCAACTGGAGGCACTGTAAAAGTTGCCCCGGTATCTCCAAAGTAACCGTTTAATTCTGCAGACACATCAATATTCACGACGTCGCCCGGTTCTACTTTTCGACCTGACGGGATCCCATGAGCAGCCTCATCATTAATACTAATACAGGTGTGTCCTGGGAAGTCGTACATCAGAATGGGCGCCGACCTTGCGCCATATCGAGCGAGATTCTTTTCTCCGATCCTGTCTAGCCCTGCCGTGGAAATGCCGGGCTTCAGGCTCTTTTTCATCAGCAGCATCGTTTCAAACACAATTCGTCCGATGGCCTTGAGATGCTTGAGGTCATCGTCATTATCTATGGTCATATTGGGTCAACGGGCTGTTTAGACAGGATATTACACCTTGTGCTAATGGTTTTCTGCGTCGGTCTTCTCGGTTAGTATGTTAGCCAGCGACTTTAAGAGAGCCCAACATGCAAATTCAGAGAACAATTTACTTACTTGCCATTCTACTGTTCCTCCAGAGCTGCACCATGACTTCTCGCGAACCCTCCGACTTGATCACGGGGAGTTGGCGGTCCACCGTAGGTGGATTCAGCATCGCTACTACCTACACGACAACAGAAGTGACGGTAGACGGGCACGAGGCACTGAACTATCAGCTGGATGGAAACCAGCTGACGATTGATGGAGATCAGACAACCAGCAGGCTTGTCGGTTTTCCTTCAAGTTCAGTAATGATCCAGGTGGATGTGATCACCGGGACAGAACATCGATTCGAAAGAGCCGCCAGCGAAGGGTAATTTACCTGTATATAAATACAGGTTAAGCTCTGCAGGATGCCAGATGATCTTCCAGAGGGATATTACCTCGACAATTTCACGTTCCTGCTCGACTTCGTTAGTCGGCAGTATTGCCATCTCTTGTCTGAGCAGGAAAAGCAGTTCTATTCAACTTTCCAGGCGCTAACACTGGATTCTCGTAAGCTGTTTGTTCGGCTAACCAACCGTAAAGGCCCTTACTTCAGGCTTGATAAACTTAATTACCCGGAAGTCGAGAGTCTTGGCGTTGAAATCCAGTCACTTGTAGCCGCTTCGTTTATCGTACCAACGGTCCCCGATCTCGAGTCTGCCATCAGGATCTGTTCGAAAGCGGATCTACTTAATCTTGACGCCTGTTCCGGTTTTCCTCAATCAACCAGAAAGCAGGATCTGGCGGACTATCTATTGTCCGGGCAAATTAATCCTGTTCAGGCACTTACGATCGAGGTGGTTGAGCTGGCACGGACCGAAGAGCTAACGGTTTTCAAGCTGCTGTTTTTCGGAAATTTTCATCAGGACATGACAACGTTTGTCATGCATGAATTGGTTGCCCCATTCGAGCAGTATGAAATCGACGGAAATGCCGGTCTGTTCCGTTGTCGTGAGGTTATCGACGAGTTGATTGTGTTGCGATCATTGTCGGATGCCAGCCATAAACTCATGGAAACTGAGGGCAGCGAAGGCGATCTCCTGCAACTGATCGATAAACTACCTGCAAGGAATATCGAGCCAGTTTTGTCACGGCGCTATGATCGCATCGTTAATCAGATTGGTCGACACCTGGAACGTGCCGGCAGGATAGAAGAAGCGGTCGGCGTCTATTGTAGAGCGCAAGCAGCTCCTGCTCGCGAACGGCAGGCGAGGATCCTGGATCGCCTGGGTAAGCCTCAGGCAGCGATGACGCTCTGTTCATCAATCATTGAGACTCCACAGAGTGAAGAGGAATTGGAGTTCGCCCAAAGGTTTGGCCAGCGTCTAGGCAGTAAACATGGGTTTACCAGTGAACTTTCGTTCAATCTGCCCGTGACGAAGATTGAGCAGACCACCATCCAGGTTTCTCGGTTAGATGATAGCGTCGAGATGTGCGCACGAGCGTATTTCCAGGATCTGGGTTACGAGAGCTACTACGTTGAGAACAGCCTGATACGGAGCATTTTCGGTTTGTGCTTCTGGGACATCATCTATGCGCCTGTCAGCGGTGCTTTTTTTAATCCTTTTCAAAGGGGCCCGGTTGATCTTTACACGTCAGATTTTGTCGGTAGCAGATGCATGCTCATATCTGACAGGTTTAAAGAGCTGAAGAAAAATGGTCCACACAGCCTTGCGAAGGCCATCTATCGCGAGAAACTGGGTGTCGCTAATCCATTCGTCAACTGGACGTATGTTGACGAACAACTCCTGGAAACTGCTTTGGTGAAAATCCCCTCGCAAGACCTGATCCGGATATTCGAACGGCTGCTGATTGATCTGAAAAACAACTCAAGCGGATTCCCGGACCTGATTGTATTCGACCAAAACAGCTATCGCATGATCGAGATCAAAGGACCAGGAGATAAATTGCAGAAGAACCAGGCTCGCTGGTTCCGGTATTTTATGGAACATTCCATTCCCGCGGCAGTAGTGAATGTTGAATACCTTGACCCTGTCTCCTGATAGATGAACCCCGTTTCCCTATCAGTTGGACAACTTATCGACCTGTGTCGGCGCGGTGACATTAATTTCCGGTTCAGCGCTAAAAGCTCTGCGATCGAGGGCGTTAGGGGACACCAGCGAGTACAGCAATCACGGGGACAAGGCTATCTTGCTGAACAGCCAGTTTCTATAGCATTGAAAACCGCGGGCATCGATCTTGAGGTAGGCGGTCGAATTGATGGCTGTTGGTATGACCCCACGCGTGCATTATTTTGCATTGAAGAAATTAAAACCCTTCGCGTGGAAGTCGAAGATATTCCCCAGGGCGTTCTTGACAGTTATTGGCATCAGGTTCAATTGTATGGATATATCGCTGGCAATCACGCTGGCGTAGACCGGCTCATCTTGAGACTTTGCTTCTATCATCTGGACAAAAAGACCGAAGCCGTCCTCGAGAGAGTCAGCGACATCAAGGAACTGGCAGCGATATTTTTCGATACGGTGGGGTTTTTTTCAACGATCCTTGGTCAGCGGCAAAAATGGATTGCCGCGAGAAACGCTTCAATGCGAGATCTGGAGTTTCCCTATGGAGAGTTCAGGCCCGGTCAGAGAGACATGGCGGTTTCTGTATACCGCGCAGTTGCCGACGACCGTCAGCTTATTATCGAGGCGCCGACAGGCATTGGGAAAACAATGGCGACACTTTACCCGTCAATCAAGGCAATGGAATCGAGTGCCGCGAGCCGGGTGTTCTACCTGTCAGCCAAGACATCGACCCAGGCACTTGCTCAAATTGCCCTGAAGGACCTTACTGTTGCTGGAGGCAGCCTGAGGTCTATCGTCATTACTTCAAAGGAAAAAACCTGTTTCAGTCCAGGACAACCCTGTCATCCTGATCATTGTGAGTATGCGAAAGGCTACTACGATCAGGTACAGGATACTATTGATACCATGCTGGGGGAGGCTGAGCATTTTGATCGGTCGACAATTGAATTTGCAGCCCGGCGGGACCAGGTCTGCCCGTTCGAATTGAGCCTGGATCTGTCCAGGTCCTGCGATGCCATTATCGCCGATTACAACTATGTCTTTGACCCCGTCGTTTACCTGCGTCGATATTTTGATTCCAATAACAGGGATTCTGTTGCGTTGATTGACGAAGCTCACAACCTGGTCGATCGAGGCAGGGATATGTTTTCCGCAGAGGTATACAAGGAATCCTACCTTGCGATTGCCAGGACTTCTAAAAATGCAGCGCCTGCTGTAATGAAGGCAGCGCAAAAAGTTAATCGGGCTTTGCTTGTCTATAAAAAGCGATACATAAACGAATTTGAATCACATGGATACATTACACGGTATGAAATTCCGGAGTCTGTTGTGTCAGCGATGCAAATCTTCTGTAGCAGCGCAGAGGAAGAACTTCGCAAGGAGACCTATGGAAGCTTCCGCGATGAGTTACTGAATTGTTACTTTGATACGCTCAGGTTTCTCAGGACTGCTGAGAATTTTGATGCTGATTACGCGGTGCTCTTCCAGCACGAATCCAAAAAGCATAGTCTGAAACTTTACTGTATGGATCCATCAAGGCAGTTAGGGGAGGGCTTCGATAGACTGGCGTCGGCTATTTGCTTCTCTGCGACCATGCAACCGTCTGAATACTTCAGACAGATGCTTGGCGCCTCGGATGCCGCTAGCTGGTACCGGCTTGCATCGCCCTTTAGTGCCGCAAATATGCAGGTCAACGTCGCAGGATATGTTGACACTTCTTATAAGGGCAGGAATCAATCACTTACTGATCTGGTAGACCTTATTCAATGTGTGATCACCGCCAGACGGGGAAACTATCTGGTGTTCTTTCCTTCTTATGATTACCTTCGAAGTGCCGTGCAGGTATTCGAGAACCGTTTCCCGCAGATCCCGCTACTGGTACAACAAAGGAAAATGTTTGATGAGGAACGGCAAAACTTCCTTAACGCATTCAAAGATGGCGGCGAGGTTTGTGGCTTCGCGGTGATGGGCGGCGCCTTTTCCGAGGGTGTTGACCTCAAGGGCAACCGTTTAATCGGTGCCGTCGTGGTAGGTGTCGGTTTACCCCAGATAGGAATAGAACGAGACCTGATTCGGAATCACTTCCCTGAAGCAGGTTTTGAATACGCTTACCAGTACCCCGGTTTAGTGAGGGTATTGCAGACAGCGGGCCGCGTGATCCGGGATGAAGAAGATCGTGGGATAATTTTTCTGGTAGACAAGCGATATCGTGAACGCAGATATCTGGACCTGCTACCGTCAGAATGGGTGCCCAGGTTCTGTGAAAACACCGCAGAGATCGCGGTGAACCTTGAAGCTTTCTGGAGCCGCCAGCAAGAACTTTTCGGGCTGTCAGGTCCCTAAAAAGTAATTTTACAGTTAGTGCACTGCAGATAAATTGATGGTGACCTGACCATCTGGGTGAGCGTTTTAAGTTCCGCAGGAATCGCAGGGAACAAACCAGTCTGCACAGGTGGCAGGATGCTAACTGCGGATTGCAATACTTGTCTTAAAAACAGCTCCCTGGCTGAAAGCTCTTTTTCCATGTAGACGACGTCATAATCTGTCAATCCAGCAAGAACCGCTGCGGATTCGATCGCTATGTTAACGTCTCCAATGCCGTCAATGAGCCCGTGTTCAAGCGCCCGCGAACCAGACCAGACCCGACCCTGTGCAACTGAGTCGGCTTCTTCGATCGACAGGCCTCGGCCTTCTGATACCAGCGCAAGGAATTTATTGTATGTCTGGTTGACGGAGTTTTGCAGTACCCGTTTGAACACCGGATTGATCTCTTTGAAATTATTCATCGCGCCGGATAGCGAGGTGGTGCCAATACCATCTGAATGAACGCCCAGGTAATCCAGGCTTCGTTCAAATGTCGGAAAGATAGTAAATACCCCGATGGAACCTGTGATCGTGGTTTCTGATGCGAAAATTTTATTGGCGGTGCTCGAGATCCAGTAGCCACCGGATGCCGCGTACCCACCCATAGATGCAACGACAGGTTTGCCGCTCTCCTGGGCCGCTACCAGCTCGGTTCGAATCAATTCCGACGCCGCAGCGCTTCCCCCCGGGCTATCGACACGCAGGACAATTGCCTTAACGTTCTTTGAATTTCTTGCTGTGCGAATCAGTTTCGCGATTGTGTCGCCGCCAACTTCGCCTGCAGGCTGCTCACCATCGAGTATCGTTCCCTTGGCGGTGATAACGGCAATCTTATCGGCGGCCGGGTTTGGTTCTGCAATCGGTAGTCGCATCGATCGTAGATAGCTGCGATAGACAACATGTTCAAAGGTGTCGCCAGACTCTCCACTGATGGCCTGCATTTCAGATCGCCATTCGGCGCTTGTCACAAGCCCATCGATTAACCCCAGTTCAAGGGCGAGTTCTGCAGGTCCATTTTCTGTTTGATCCAGTAATGTGGCGTAATTGTTAATGTAGCTGGTGATTGCCTCTGCACTAATATTCCTGTGCCTGGTGATTTTTGACAGGTAGCTGTCCCACAGAAAGTCGATGACCTCCTGTGTTGATTCCCTGGATTCATCTGACATGTCGTCGCGTAGAAAGGTTTCCGCGGCATCCTTGTAAATACCAGCCTTGAGGACATGCACGCTGACCTGCAGCTTGTCCAACGCGGATTTCAGGTATAGGGGGTAGGCGCCAAATCCCTGGAGAAATACCCCTCCCATTACTGGCAGGCTTTGTTTGTCGATGTAGATGGTGTCCGCAAAGGATGCAAGGTAATACTGAGACTGCGTATAGCCTGTGCCATAGGCGAAAACTGGCTTTCCGCTATCTTTAAAACTGTCCAGGGCATTACCAATGTCGTCGTACTGGTTCAGGGTAGTACCCTGCAGTTTGGAAAGATCCAGGGCAATCGCCTTGATACGATCATCTGTCTCGGCGAGTTGGATTGCATCCATCAAGTCCCTGCCCAGGGTCTCTGCATTATCGGATTCCTCACCCCGCAGAAATTCCTCTATTGGGTCTATGGACCGTAATTGTTCAACAATCACACCCTCAGGGTCTACGATCATTACCGCTGAAGCAGGAATGCTCTCCGACTCCTGGCCTACCAGGGCAACAATGACAAAAACGATGAACGCGATGAACAGCAGATTGCCAATGGCGTTTTTTAGTGCAGTGATGATCTGCCATATTTTTTTCACGAACGAACTCTACCGAGATAACAGGGACTGAATGCTATCACATCGGCCCGTCTGATTAGATGATCGCGCCCAGTTCATTCAGCGCGTCGATCACGCCTTCCGGAGTTTTGGCGCATTCAGCGTTCATGCCCATTTTTTTCGCAGCGGAGACGTTCCCGGGATTGTCATCGAAGAAAAGAACCGCCTCGGCCGGGACGCCCAGATTGTCCAGGACATGGATGAAGGCAGCATCATCAGGTTTAAGAACACCTGTCTGGTGTGAAAGAAAAACATCTCCGAAACACGCCATAATTGCCTGATCACGCAAAAAACCTTCCCAGTGCGTGTGATTGGTGTTGGACAGGCATGCAAGGCGGAATTTTCCGGAGAGGTTATCCAGAAGTGATTGGGCACCCGGGTAAGTGCGTTTGGGCCATTGTCGGAATTTTTCTATAAACTCGGTAGCGGTAATAGACAGCTTGAATTCGTCTACCATGTTTGCAGCGAATTCATCTGACGTACATGCTCCCGATTCATAACATCTCACAGAGAGGCTTCGTGTCCAGCCTTTCCAGATATCTTCATCAGAATATGGAGAGGTCGCCATCATTTCGGACAGAGACCCGAGTTCGATCAAGACGCCCCCCAGATCAAAAAGAACAGTGGTAATATTTCGCATAACAGCTGATTAAATCAAGTTCAGCGGAAATCATATCGGAAAGGAGGACAATTTTGCCAAAAGGTATTTATGAAACGGGGTTGGATAAGAATCCAGCCAACTTTGAAGCACTTACGCCGCTAAGCTTTTTGGCAAGGACAGCCGCCCTGTATCCTGATTATCCGGCCACTGTTTACGGAAATACCACCAGGAACTGGGGTGAGTTCAATGAGCGGTGCCTCAGGGTGGCATCTGCCCTGGTAAATCGGGGCGTAAAGCCCGGCGATACTGTAGCCGCGATCCTGCCGAACATCCCGGAAATGCTGGAACTGCACTTTGCGGTGCCGATGACCGGCGCGATATTTAACGCCATCAATACGCGTCTTGATGCGCCTACTATCGCATTCCTGTTGGAGCATGCTGAATCGAGTGTTCTCATTACCGATAGAGAGTTTTCCTCTGTCGTCAAGCAAGCACTCGCGAACACAGCACGAGACATGCTTATCATCGATGTAGATGACCCGTCCTTCGAGGGAGGGGAACGTATAGGTCAGCTGGACTACGAAGCGCTGTGTGCGGAGGGGTCCGTAGATTATTCCTGGCATCCGCCGAATGATGAGTGGGACGCGATTTCACTTAACTATACTTCGGGAACGACCGGAGATCCGAAGGGTGTGGTCTATCATCATCGGGGTGCGTACCTGAATGCTGCCAACAATGCCCTGACCTGGGAAATGGGCATGCATCCCAACTACCTGTGGACATTACCGATGTTTCATTGCAACGGATGGTGTTTCCCATGGACTCTGGCTGCTGTTGCCGGCGCGGCAATCTGCCTAAGGCAGGTTCGGGAAGACGCGATCTATGAGGCCTTCCGGAAAGATGCCGTGACTCACTTTTGTGGCGCACCTGTTGTGCTCAATACCTTGCTCAATGCGGAGTCATCGCTGAAACAGGGGTTACCCTCCGGGATCAAGGTGATGACCGCAGGGGCTGCGCCGCCAGCCGCCGTGATTCTGGGTATGGAGGCGCTGGGCTTCGACGTAATACAGGTATACGGTTTGACAGAAACTTATGGTCCCATGATTGTTTCAGCGTGGCGGCGGGAATGGGACAATCTCTCAGCGAACGAAAAAGCAACCCTGAAAGCTCGACAGGGAGTTTCGTCGATATTGGCCGGCGCCATGATCGTGGCTGACCCGGAGACGATGCAGCCCGTTCCATGGGACGGGCTGACTCAGGGAGAGGTGTTTATGCGGGGTAACATTGTGATGAAGGGCTATCTAAAAAACCCCGAGACAACCGCCAGGTCGTTTGCGGGTGGATGGTTTCATTCCGGAGACCTCGCTGTGTGTCATCCAGATGGGTACATCCAGATCAAAGACCGATCAAAGGATATTATCATTTCCGGTGGTGAAAACATTTCCAGTATTGAAATTGAAGATGTGCTGTTCAGTCACCCAAAAATTCTCGAGGCTGCAGTGGTCGCGAAGTCCGACGAAAAATGGGGTGAACATCCCTGTGCATTCGTCACGCTGAAGCCCGGGGAGTCAATGTCGGAAAATGATGTTATTCAATTTTGTAGGGATAACCTGGCGAGGTTCAAAGTCCCCAGGACAGTGATATTCGGTTCTCTTGAAAAAACTTCCACGGGAAAGGTTCAAAAATACCTATTGCGGGAAATAGCCGAACATCATGATTTGGCTGACACAGGCGCAGGGAAAAGCGATGCCTAAAACAACTTCTTCAGTCATTAGGCTAGCGAAAGCTAGAGACGCCAGGACGATTGCGGAACTGTCCCGATCGCAGATTGAAAATGAATTGCCCTGGAGGTGGAAGCCGGCCAGGGTAAAACACCACATCAGGACCACAGACTCGACAGTCATCGTGTCCGAATCAGAAAACGTACTATCCGGTTTCGCGATCACCAGTTTCGCTGACACTACCGCGCACATCAGCTTGCTGGCGGTCAACCCAATGTTCCGCAGGCTGGGTATCGCGACTTCACTGATTCGTTGGATAACACTAAGCTGTCAGGTCGCAGGGATTGGTTGTATTCGGCTGGAAGTGAGAGTAAACAATACCGGCGCAATCGAATGCTACGCCAACCTGGGTTTTCAGATGGTGGGTATTAGAAAAGGTTATTATGAAGGCCGTGAAGATGCGCAGCTAATGACGCTGATGCTCATTAGTTCCGATAGGGAGGCGCGACGTCCAAAATGAACAATCGATTTCTATGGTCAGGTACGGAATTGCAGGCCGCCTTTGGTCAGGCAGATATTTCTACTGGCGTTAATGGCATTAGTATCGATTCCAGAACGACTGCGCCCGAAGATCTTTTTGTCGCTTTGTCAGGTAACCCTGGGCCCCGTTTTGGCGGCGGAAATGAAAAAGCCGGCGATGGTCACGACTTCATAGAAATGGCAACGAATGCAGGGGCATCAGTGGTGATGGCCCATCGAAAAGTGACCTGTGCAGCTCCTGTTGTTTGGGTTGACGATACACTCGATGGCCTGTGGCAACTGGGCAGTTACTCCCGTAACCGGACATCCGCGAAGGTTGTTGGGATAACGGGAAGCAGTGGTAAAACAACCCTCAGGGTCTGGCTGCAGGCCATCTTAAGTCCGATGGCGAACTGCCATGCATCTGAGGGAAGCCTTAACAATCACTGGGGCGTGCCTTTATCACTGGCAAGAATGCCTGCAGGTTCTGATGTTGGGCTGTTTGAAATTGGAACCAATCATCCGGGTGAAATAGAACCTCTTTCGCGGCTTGTAGAACCCGACGTAGCGCTGGTGCTTAATGTGTTACCTGCGCATATTGGAAACTTTTCAGGCCTGGATGAACTCAAAACGGAAAAACTATCCATCAGTCATGGAATACGTAGTGGTGGCACGCTGGTAGTACCAGTAGGTCTCGCCGGTCACTCTAATCACCCAAAGATTATGACCTTCGGTGAGGGTGGCGATGTTTATGCCAAAGGCCGGTCTACGGGATCAGGGACCGTCGTTCGAATCGATGTTGCGGGCACAGTAGTTGAGTGTGAGGTACCGTTTATCGGGTCTGAACGAGTTGAATCTATAGCCGCGTTGTTTGCAGTCCTTTCTGCGCTGGGATTTGATCCAGATCAAGTAGTAGCACACATCAGCGCACTCGAAATTCCCGGTGGTCGAGGCAACCTGCTTGAGGTCGGCGGCATCACCGTCATAGATGATAGTTACAATGCTAATCCAGTCAGCATGAAGATGTCGTTGGTACATCTCGGCTCAATGGAAAAACATCACCGGCGTATAGCGTTGTTAGGCGAGATGCTGGAACTGGGTACAGCATCACAGGCTGCCCACCAGGAGATGGGGCGGTATTTAGAGGGTGTTGATCAGGTCTATACCTTTGGCTCAGGTTTCTCGGAGTCATCTTTTGCGCGGCAGGGTCACTTCTCTTCGGTTGACGAATTTGACCTCGAAAATTTTGTGAGTCGGCTGGAGCCTGGTGACAGCATATTGGTAAAAGGGTCAAACAAGGTTTTCTGGAAGCGCGAGTTTGTAAAACAGCTCACCGCCTTTATTGATCACCCGTGTTAGGGGCTTCATCAGACTCAACATAAATATCTGCTTCTTCTGCTGACAACATGCCAACACCTTTCCAGGGGAGCAGTTGGTATTCCTCATGATTGAAATCCATAAAGGGGTATTTGATGATTTCAAAGTAGGGAGAGTAATCAAAATCACTTGGGGTACATAATTTTGGGTTTCGACGGAAGAATCTGGGTTCACCTTCCTCGGTGTGTTTGATCAACGGGAGAATGGGAAAACTCACATGCCCGAAGGACTCCGCAATCATCGTTGAACAAACCGTTTTTTCAGGTCGTCCTGCGCTACGATGAAACAGGGTTGATGCCCATCTTCGGGGAAGCAGGAACCACGGGAACAGGAATCTGGCCAGGTCAAGAATCTGCCTGACATCGTAATCTAACCCAACGTGGCTGATGGCATGCCGTGTCACACTGGTAGCATCATCGCGTGACAGTCTTGAAGGCCTGCAGATGCGCAGGTGTTCGCAGTCATAAGAGGATAATGCACGTACGATAGTGCCGTGACCCAGTAGGCTCTCAACGATCAGCCTGTCCTTTGTATCGCCGCTGTAGAGCGAAGCGATCGTTGCACGCAGCTCTTCGTCTTCTACATCATGAAGTCGCCCGATATATAGAGCTGCGTGAGTCCAGGGGCTGTTGGTTAGCCAGCGAATAATATCGCTGACACGAGTCCGGCCCTCCACCAGTAAAACATCGCAGGGTTTTAGTTCGTGACTCAGACGATCGAAGTTACTTAATGGGAACTGTCGGGCAGGCCGTTCCCGATTAATCCAGTTAATCATTATGCGCATTGTCTAAACTTCATCCTCAAACCAATGGTGTTGGTCTGGCTATTGGGAACCGGTTCATTCATGTTCTGTATAACGACCAGCCTTTATCTGTATAATCTTAACGCAGGATCCAGAGTTCAGTCATGATTGTCGACCGGTTAGGTAGAAAATTTAGCAACTTGCGTGTCAGTCTGACTGCTGCGTGCAATTATGCCTGTACCTATTGCGTCCCTGATGGCAAACGGCTGATGAAGGCTCATAATGAACTGTCCGCGCCAAGGCTTCTTAAAGCTGTTGAGTTGTTACAGCAGGCGACAGGTATCGACAAGGTGAGAATCACCGGAGGTGAGCCACTTGTCACACCTAAATTTGATGACTTCCTTCTCGGTGTTATGTCGATCGGCCTCAGCGATGTCAGCCTGACAACCAATGGCCAGCTACTCATGTCCAAAAAGGACGTGATTGCAGAGTCAGGGCTAAAGCGGATGAATATCTCCCTCGACACTTTGAACCCGCTCAGGTTCAAGCAGATTGCCAGGGGAGGGGACCTGGGAACGGTGCTAAAAGGTATCGATGCAATGCTTGAGCTTGGCATCAAGCTAAAGATAAACATGGTGCCGATGCGATCCCAGAACTACAGCGATATTCTTTCCATGCTCGATTTTTGTTTCGAGCGAGGTATCGAGTTGCGCTACATCGAACTGATGAGGATGGGGCATCTTCTTGGCAGTAAAGGATTCCAGGCAGATTTTGTTTCCATGGAATCTCTTCTGGATGAAATCGGTAAAAAATACGAGTTCAGCCGCACTGATGCGCCATATGATTCCACCGTGGCACGTTTTTATGTAGCAGACTACGGAAATTTTGGCATCATCGCCAACGAGAGCGAACCGTTTTGCAGAACCTGCACCAGACTCCGACTTTCTTCTGACGGTTATCTATATGGCTGCCTCTCAAGCGCCAATCGTCAGGACATGTCAGAGATTCTTGAGCTTCCGCGCCACCTGGCACTACCGAAACTGCAAGGATTGCTTGTCACCGCCCTTGGTGACAAGAAGCTTGCATTCCAGGGCGAGGTCACCGTCATGAAATTCATTGGTGGCTAATCAGGTTCCGGTCTTAGTGCATGTTGTATGGGACCAATCAGTTTGCCCGATTGCAATCCATAAACTATCGACATAAACAACTATATCTACTCACATGGCGGTACTATCCCCACAACAGGGTGGCGCTAGCGACCTTAATAACAATTTAATAAAAAGGACCGAGCCATGATGGATCTCGACATCCCGGAACGATTGGTTCCAATTCGGGACAAGATCGACAAGTTTGTTAAAACAAATGTTGATCCACTCACAGACGAATACTACACCGAGATCGACGTCGGTGATCGCTGGCAATTGACAGACAGACAGCTGGAAATTCTTAATGGTTTGAAAGACAAGGCTCGCGAAGCCGGCCTGTGGAACTTTTTCCTTCCTGAAAGTCAGGGCGGAGCAGGTGTAAGCAACCTCGAGTACGCGCATCTTGCAGAAGTCATGGCACGTAATCCGATCGCATCAGAAATATTTAACTGCGCTGCGCCTGACACCGGCAACATGGAAGTACTTGAGCGCTATGGCTCAGAGCAGCATAAAAAAGAATGGCTGGAGCCTTTGCTGGAAGGAAAGATTCGTTCTGCATTTGCGATGACTGAGCCGCATGTCGCTTCTTCAGACGCAACTAATATTGCAACAACAGCTGTACTTGAAGGTGATGAATGGGTTATTAACGGTGAAAAGCATTATATCTCTGGTGCAGGTGATCCCCGTTGTAAAATTATGATCACCATGGTTGTAACTAATCCGGAGGCACCCAAGCACCTTCGTCAGTCACAAATTTTGGTACCACTTCCGTACCCGGGTGTGGAAGTAGTCCGACCTATGTTCGTTTTTGGTAAAGATGATGCTCCACACGGCCACATGCATATCAAGTTCGACAATGTGCGAGTGCCAAAGGAAAATATTATTCTTGGCGAAGGTCGCGGATTTGAAATTTCGCAGGGTCGTCTTGGCCCAGGTCGAATTCACCACTGTATGAGATCCATTGGCGTCGCTGAACGAGCCCTCGAGTTGTTGTGCCGTCGCGCGCTGTCTCGAACAGCTTTCGGCAAGTCGCTGGCAGAGCTGGGCGGTAACTATGACGTTATTGCAAACTCACGCATAGAAATTGATATGTGTCGACTCGCAGTTTTGAAGGCTGCGTACATGATGGACACGATTGGAAATAAGGAAGCCAGGAAGTACATCTCGGCGATTAAGGTCGCAGTACCTAATATGACACTTAAGGTCATTGACAGTGCTATTCAGATGCATGGTGCGCTTGGCGTCTCGCAGGACACGCCCCTCGCTGCGATGTGGACTGGCCAACGAACCCTCAGGTTGGCAGATGGTCCAGACGAGGTGCATAGGCGGGTTATTGCACGAGAAGAGCTGAAGCAGTATCAATAAGCTTAATCAGTGAACTGATTTAAAGGCCGCTACACGCGGCCTTTTTTTTGTCCGATTATTATTCGCGTTATATCAGGATACGATTTCGTGAGATCATCCTGATGTTATGTTATTAATATACTTACACTTTTAACCTTGATTACCCTGTGATTTGCAGCTTAAATTGCCGCTTATATCTAACGCTAGCGGTGAATTGATGCGATATGTCCTTCTTTGGCTAGTACTGTTTTCTACAGTTAGTTTCACTGCAAAAGGATCTGAGGAAACCAGCATTATCGACGCTGGTTTTGATTTCACATTAACCAGTGACATTCACTATGTCGCCCGGAAACTTGATGAGGTTACAACACTTCAGACCCTGGACCTCTATAGACCAAACAACATCGCACTTGCCCCGGTTATTCTCTATGTTCACGGCGGCGCCTGGGCTTTTGGTGACAAGAAAGACGTCCATGTGAAACCAAACTACTTCACACATAACGGCTTCGCCCTTGTCAGCATTAATTACAGACTAAGATGGGATTACAAGATATACGACCAGGTCCTCGATCTGGTCAGTGCGATCGTATGGATTCAGGAACACGGCGCTGAGTTCGGACTGGATGCGGACAGAATAGTTATGATGGGGCACGGCGCAGGTGGACACCTGGTATCACTGGTCATGGCGGATTCAAGCTATCTTCGTGCTGAGGGCATAAGCGGTAAAGGCGTAAAGGCTGTTGTTTCAATCGACTCCACGAGCTATGACATCACACGAGTGATGAAAGAACTGGGCAGTTTCGTCGAGCGTCGCAAACACCAAGTGATTTTTACTTCCGACGAACAAGTTTGGCGTGGGGCTTCACCCCAGACTCACGTATCCAAAAACCCGAGCCTGCCACCTTTTGCGCTTTTATATAACCCTGAACGAGATATCACGACACTGCAGGCAAAGGGCTTTGCAAAAGCCCTGAAAGATGCCGGTGGTGTGGTTGTGATGGTTCCGGGTTCAGTATCGGATCCTGCAAGAACAAATGAGCTAATAGGTGTTTCCGGTAACATTGCAACGGTCGCACTGATGGCTTTCATTCGCTCCCAGATTTAATCAAACTACTCCTCATGTTGAAACACTACTACTTGATAGGTTGGTTGGTCCTGCTATCTTTGCCGATCCGTGCGGAAATCAGCAATCCGGTACTCATTGTTGGTACCGAACAGGCCGCAGGCGCTGTCGCCACCGAACAGGCCGCAGGCGCTGTCGCCACCGAACAGGCCGCAGGCGCTGTCGTCACCGAACAGCCCGCAGGCGCTGTCGCCACCGAACAGGCCGCAGGCGCTGTCGCCACCGAACAGCCCGCAGAGGCTGCCGAATTGGCGGTTCGGGGCCAAAGTCTGGCCAATGGGGTGGTTTATGCGGAGATTAATTATCAGCTACCGGTTTCTCTGGTAGCTGGCGGATCTATCGTGCTTCGCCAGCAATGGATGGAGGTGCGAAGGCTGCAAATAGAAACGCCCACTTCCACCAACTTCGTGCGGCTGGTGACGGACGAGCCTTCAACCGCGCAATTGCTGGCACGCGACGTCGAGGTAGTTGGGATCGCAGGCGAAGCAGGGTATCAGGCGTCCGCGATCGCCTTCGACGTGACTTCAGGCGTGCTGCAGGCAGGAACTATCTTGCGTTTCGTTGTAGACAGATTACAGCTTCCAAAGGCGGCAACGACCCATTACGAGATACCGCTGTACCTCAAGAATAATCAGGAAGCATCCTTAACCAGGGTGCCCGGTAATACCATCCAAATCAGGCCCGGCGACTTCAGTCAGCTCAGGTTGTATTCCAGCTCTGTCGCGACACCCGGTGAACTGGTCGATCTTTGGGTGAGGCTCGAAGACGAGTACGGGAATATTGCGCAGGCGCAAAATCTGTCCCTTGATTTACTGGTAAACGGTGTCTTCACGGAAAGGCTGGATGTTGTGACTCCCGTACAGAAAATAGATGGCATCAGTTTCCAGGCTGCAGGTACCTATCAACTGGAACTTCGTACCGGAGGGGGTGGAATCTCTGCAACATCGAACCCTGTACTCGTGAGCAACAAGCCATACCGAATTATCTGGGCTGACCTGGGCGTCCCGACTGAAATGTTGGCAGGCGCACACTCGTGGGAAGAACTGGCACGCACCGCCATGGGACGATATGACCTGACCTTACCCGCTGACCACGAAGCATTAGATGGCACGTCGGTCGTGAGTCATTGGCAATCGCTTGCAGCGGGCGGAGCCAGCCTTGTTCTTTCAAAGAGTGATGTCGCTTCGTTCACTATCGCCAAGCCAGAACAGCCCACAGATCTGCGACAAATGGTGCCTGGGAATCTTCAACTGGTTGAGATCGTCAGCGGCGGTTCTGTGTATGACTGGTTCGGAAATAAGGCTGCAATGATGGGATTCCGGGTCGGTTTCACCGGGTCCAATCACAGTCACCAGTATCCTGGACGGTTTCAACAGGTGAATACTGCTATCTGGCTGACAGAAGGGCAACACTGGTTCGAGGCGATGAGTAACCACCAGACTTATGTTTCGGTTGGATCGAAAATTGTCCTGGCAGTAAGCCCAATGAATCTTGGCCTGGAACCGGTCAGAAATCTTGTCCTTCAGATTGCAGCAGCATCGCCAATCGTTTCGGTCGAGGTTTTTAAGAACGGCAGCCTTTTTAAAACAAGGCGCCAACCTGACACCGGGGGTAGTCGATTTCGTTTGGTCGTTGAATCTTCGAGTGAACCGTTTAGTCGTTTAATGAGCAGGCCCAGGAACGCACGGGAGTGGGTGGGTTATGTCGTTGCACAAGGTGCCAGGATTACTGTGGACCGTGTTGGGCAACACTGGCAGGTCAAGCCTGGACGAGAGTCCCGGCGAGTAGACTTTTTAACTCGAACACACGGACTGGATGAGTTTCTGGAATTCGAGCTTACTTCAGCCAATGCAGACACCGTGATTGAAATAGGGATTGCCCCTGGATATGAAGATGTTGCGTGGATACCCAAAGACCGTTTGCCGAAACCGACCTCCGGGCAGAAATTTTTTATCCCTATCGACGAAGCGATACAGGGTGGAACACGAACATTTGAGGTAGAGGGTTACCGGGATTCTGTGCGTATTGAGCCTGCACTCGTTCCTTTTGAGTCTTCCATGCGTTATGAGTTTGATGACCCCTCAACTCCACAGCTTGGCGATTATTATTACTTTCGAGTCAGGCTGGAGGATGGGGGGTTTGCCTATACCTCACCCATCTATGTGGGTGATTTCGAGTAATTTTGAAAACCACAAAGGCATGACAACTGGGGCGCATATCTCGTAGAATTGTCCACGGTCGTTGCATAGGCCTGCCGCCGACATTGGCAAAGCTAACTTTAGTATTGCAACACTGAGTATTACGATAAATGGCTCACCGCAAAATTATCAATTTCCTCATTCCCTTAGTCGGTCACGAGAGTCTAGTTTGAAGCCCATCTGTGGCGTTTCCTCTCAGGAGTTATTATGTATTCCGTTACTGTAGGTTTGGTCAAGGCAACATGGCATGCCGAAGCCGTCGACGCCTTTGCCATCAGTTGTGGTTCAGCGCTGAAGAGCGCCAATCGGCAGCTTCAGGTAAACACGTACAGTGTTCCAGGCGTTGTTGAAATCCCGCTGTTTACAAAAAAACTGATTCAGTCGCAGACAGTGGACATCGTCGTGGTCGCTGGCCTGATTGCCGATCACGGCGTCTACCGCCATGATTTCGTCGCCTCAACCGTTATGGACGCAACCATGAAGGTGCAGATGGAAACTGGCGTACCGATCATTTATGGCATCCTCACCCCCCAGGAATTCATGAGTGAAGGTCGAGCAGAGTTTTTCAAAGAGCATTTCATCAAGAAAGGCCAGGAAGCAGCCAGGAGTGTCCTGACAACGCTGGACAATGAGCGACTACTTGCTGGCCTGCTCAAGCAAACAGGATAACGCTGATGTTTATTGGCTCTTGGTTAGGCGATTGGGTAACCAATAGTTCAGCAAAGGGAGTTAATGGTGTGGCTCGTACATAGCCGTTAAGATGTATGGTTACAATCGATCAAGGAATACGGCTGCATGAAGTACCTACACACCATGGTGAGGGTCAATGATATTGAAGCCTCTCTGGATTTTTATTGCGACAAGCTGGGCCTGCAGGAAAATCGCCGTTACGAAAACGAGCAGGGGCGGTTTACCCTGGTTTTCCTTTCGGCGCCGGGTGATGAGTCCGCTCAGGTAGAACTCACTTACAACTGGGATGCCGATGAGTTGGGTGATGGAAACCGGAATTTCGGACACCTGGCTTATGCCGTAGATAACATCTACGAGATCTGTCAGCGCTTGATGGATGGCGGCGTCATTATTAGTAGACCACCCCGTGATGGCCGCATGGCTTTTGTAAGATCTCCGGACAACATTTCAATCGAAATTCTACAGAATGGGGATTCCCTCGAGCCCGAGGAACCCTGGCTTTCCATGGACAACGTAGGTGAATGGTAGGTTCGCCGATGGTGCTGCTGCCCTGAACCGTGGCGATACGCCAAAGCTCGGCTGACTCCGGCAATGCATACGGTATAGCTTTGCAACAAAACCCGGTTGCAGCCGGCGTGCGGTTGCGACGACAATGTGATATCCCTTTTTGTACGCAGCTGCGATGACTCGCCGGTTCCGCTCAGAGAGGCTTTCCTCAACCAGCAAAGTGCCATCCAGGTCGATAGCCAATGCTTTTAACTTATCCGACATACAAATTGACACTTCAGGCTGCACTAGCAAAGATGGCAAGGTAGCACAAAGGTCAATAAGGGAGAAAATCATGGGTGAGCAATCCTGGTTATCATTGGTGCAAGAGGAAATACTACAACCCGATCTCAGTATCTGCGATCCACACCACCATCTCTGGGACCGGAATGGCAGTAGATACCTGCTTGATGAAATTTTAGAAGATGTCTACACGGGACATCGTGTCGTTAGTACGGTTTTTGTTGAGTGTGATTCGATGTTCAGGGCTGATGTCGCCAAGGCTTTAGCGCCCGTGGGAGAGACCGAATTCGTCCAGGGTGTGGCGGCGATGAGCAGTTCCGGTGCTTATGGTGACTGCCGTGTTGCGGCAGGTATCGTCAGTTTCGCAGACCTGACCCTTGGCGCGCAGGTACGCCCGGTGCTGGAGGCACACATTGCAGCTTCAGTGAATCGGTTCCGTGGTATCCGCCATGCCGCAAGCTGGCATACCAGTCCGGATATTCGAATTTCTCATTCCGATCCGGTAGAGCACCAGATGCTACAGGACGATTTCTTGGAAGGATTCAATGCGCTGGGCGATCTGGGCCTGACGTTTGATGCCTGGTGCTATCACACGCAGATCGATGAATTTACACAACTGGCAAAAGCCAATCCCACAGTGACCATAGTGCTTGACCATTTCGGCGGGCCTCTTGGGATAGGTCCATATGAAGGCAAACAGGTAGAAGTTTTCAAGGCCTGGCAACAGAGTATCGAGGCGCTCAAAGATTGCAGTAATGTTCACTTTAAGCTGGGTGGCATTAATATGAAGATCAATGGGTTTGGCTGGCATAAAAGAGCGCTGCCTGCTTCTTCCGACGAACTTGTGGACAAAACTGCACCCTATTATGAATTCTGTATTGATACATTTGGTGCAGATAGATGCATGTTTGAAAGCAATTTTCCGGTCGACAAGGAATCCGTTTCCTATCCCGTTTTGTGGAACGCATTTAAGAAGATGTCACAGTCCCGAACGGTTAGCGAGAAGGAGAAATTATTCCATGATACGGCTGCTCGTGTGTACCGAATATGACCAGCTTTGAGGGCAGTTTTTACTGTGAGAAAGCTGATGGTTGATAGACGGACGTTGCTCACAAGAATAGTGGCAGGGTTTTCGCTTATTGGGTTGGCTGGATTTTCTGTTCCGTTTATTCGCTCCTGGGTACCTGCTTTTAGAAATGAGACTATTTTGGATGTTGATGTCGGTGAAATGGTCGCCGGGGATATCAAGGTTGTGCGGTGGCTGGGGCGAAACGTGATGGTTGTGCGACGCGACAGGACCCAGGTTGCGCGACTCATTGTCTCCGACGCTCTGAATGATCCTGACTCCTTGCTGTCTCATCAGCCGGATTACGCAGCTAATACCTTCAGGTCCAGGAAACCAGAGCATTTGTTAGTCTATGCTAACTGTACCCATCTTGGTTGTGAGGTTGATTTCACCGCCGGCACCCGGCTCGCAGGGTTTCGTTGTCCCTGTCATCGTAGTGAATATGACATCGCTGGAAGGGTAGAAAAGGGTGCTGCGGCCAAGCTTAATCTGGAGGTTCCTGAGTATGAATACGTAGGACGAACCATGATTCGGCTAAGAAAAGGGTAACTGAAATACCAACAACTGAAAGCTGCATGCGGAAGAAAAGCGGCGCAGCTGGTCGGTTGGGCCTAACGGCTATTACCAAAAGGATACGCAACCGGAGTGAAAAGAAAACGTTTACTCATTGTCTACCACAGTAAAACCGGGAAAAACGGTTTGATGGCCAAGGCGGTGCTAGAGGGTGCAAATCACCCGGACATCGACGTCGATGTCACGTTCAGGGAGGCAATGGAAGCTGGGATAGAGGATCTGCTGGAAGCAGACGGCATCATCTTTGGAACCCCTGAAAATTTTGGCTATATGTCCGGCGCACTAAAAGACTTTTTTGACCGTACCTTTTATGAGGTTGAGGGACAGGTCGATGGCAAACCCTATTGCATGCTGGTCGGGGCGGGAAACGACGGTACAGGTGCGTTAACCGCCATTCGCCGTATCTGTAATGGATATAATTTTAAAGAAGTTCAGCAACCCATCGTTGTGGTTGGCGATCTTGAAGACCAGCAGCTACAGACTTGCAGAGAACTGGGTATGGCAATGGCCGCAGGTTTGGAAGCCGGTATTTTCTAGTCTGGGTTTTACCGAGTACTTGTTATATTTTGGCAAAATAGATTCGCGCAGCCGACATCACCTTAGGTGCCAGAATGATCGTTGAGGTCATTGTAGGTATTGCCATCAGCGCAAACGCGCCATCGATAAGTCCCACCATGGCATCCAGCGAAAGCATACTGGCAACTACTGTCATGAGGGTAATCAGGTAGTTGTAATAATGCTTTCTCTCGGCGCCTATCAGGAACCCAAGGCATTTTGATCCATAGTAGGAATAGCTGAAAATGGTCGTGATGCTGAAGAAAAAGATACACACGATTAAAAGGAATGAACCATATCCGGGTAGCGCGGTTTCAAAAGCGATGCTGGTCATGGTAACGCCACTGGCGTCGGTGACTTGCCAGGCACCTGTCATGAGAATCAGTAAGGCAGTCGCGGTGCAAATAACCAGGGTATCTATGATAGGACCCAGCATGGCAACCAGCCCCTCGCTGACAGGCTCATTAGTCCTGGCTGCGCCATGGGCCATCGCTTCAGTACCGATACCCGCTTCGTTTGAAAATGCCCCCCTTCGGACCCCCGTCGCAATCACTGTCCCAATTGCACCACCCGCTGCGGCCATCCCGGTGAAAGCATCTGTCACAATCAACATCAGGTAATGCGGAACTTCGGACCAATTCACCAGCAGAATGTAGAACGCGACTCCGACATAGAGTAGTGACATTATCGGCACAAGCCGTGACACGACCTTGGAAATTCGTGAGAGCCCCCCGAATATTACCGTTGCTACGATAGCGGCAAGAACGATGCCGGCGATAAGGTTGAATTCGGTCGCCTGGTCCTGTCTGATCCAACCCTGTTCAAGGAAGATCAATTCACGAATAGCCTGGACTAACTGGTTGGTTTGAAACATGGGTAGGCAACCAATAACACCGGCCACACAGAAAAATACAGCGAGCCATCTATATTTCTTACCCAGGCCTTCTGTAATAACGTACATCGGCCCCCCCTGAATATTCCCCTCACTGTCTTCACCCCGATACATGACACTTAATGTGCAAGTGAAGAATTTTGTGGTAATACCAAGAACTGCGGTAATCCACATCCAGAAGACAGCACCGGGACCACCTACAGTAATAGCGACGGCAACACCCGCGATATTACCCATCCCGATCGTTCCCGCGAGCGCGCTGGACAGTGCCTGAAAATGGGTAATCTCTCCGGGTCCTTCTTTGTCGTATTTTCCAGACAGCAGTGCCAGGCTGTGGGAAAGGTACCGAAGGGGAAGAAAACGCGACAAAAAGATGAAGTAAATCCCACCGCCTAACAGCAAAATTAGTAACCAGGGCCCCCACGCCAGATCACCGAAGGTAACGAGCAAAGCTTCAATCGAGTTCATTGACAGCCTGGATCAGATCTTCCATCAACGGCCGATCACGATAGTTTTCTTCTGCAAACTTGCCAACGATGATGCCCTTTGAGTCAACCAGAAAAACGCCAGGGTAGGGTACGCCATAATATTTGCTTGATGGATCGTAATTGGGGTTGAGCAGCCCCAACTGAATGATGGCGGATGAATCCTGGTCACTTAGGAGCGGGAAAGTAATCCCGTATTTGTGCGAAAAACGGTCAAGTTTGGCAGGTGGGTCATACAAAACCGCCGCGACATTGACTCCTTTGCTCTGTAGACCAGGCGCATGATTGGACAACTCAACGAGCTGTCTAATGCAGTAAGGTCACCATTGGGTGCTGCGATTAAAATACAGCAGCAGACCCTTTTTGCCATACAGGCTTTGAGCCGGGATAACGGAGTCGCTGACATCAACAACACTAAACTCGGGAAGAGGGGAGCCTATGGCAAGATTATCGGCCCATAACCATTCGGCAGCCCATAAATCCCTGCCAGATAAACAGAGTATTAGCATTAGCGTTACGTTTAGAATCCTGGCTCGAATGACGATCGCCTTATTTGAATGTTATCGGTCGTGGTAACAGCAACATACACGCTAATTGCGTTCACCACACTCTTTGTACTCTTTGTACTATTTGTACTAACTTGCGCTAACGGCGCCAACGCGCGATTATTTCTCTTCTTAATCAGCCGTGTGCCCAGCATGTCAGTTTCTCATGATAACTATTGGTTAAAGCCTTTGGAAGAGCGTCACGCATGGGACATTCTTGGTTGGCAATACCCGTTCCCTTATGATTTTTATAACCCATCGTTCGATGATCACCAGGAACATTACGTCAAACAGTTCCTGAATCCTGAGTTAAAATTTCACGCGGTCCTTGATATCAGCGGGACGATGATTGGTTTTTGCTCGTTTGGTTCTGATGGCCAGGTCCCGGGTGGTGACTATAGTGACGAAGCGTTGGATATAGGTGTTGGAATGCGGCCCGAGCTCACGGGGCAGGGAAAAGGCGCTGCCTTTTTTGGTGCAATTTTGGGCTATGCACTTGGTACGCTCAACCCGGAGTTCCTTCGTTTAACAGTGGCAAAGTTCAATCTGCGAGCGTTAAAACTATATGAGAATTTTGGTTTTGAGGTGAAAGATGAATTTTCCGAACAGCCGAGTGCTGTGCCTTACCGCATCCTGGTTCGGGCGGCGGCGGGGCCCGTATGAGCCGCTTCGAAATCGGCGGCATCGATCACCTGGTGCTTCGTGTTGGTAATCTTGCTGAGTCGCGTAAGTTCTACGAAGGATTGCTCGGTTGCGTGATGGAGCGAGAGTTACCGGATCTAGGCCTATTCCAGCTTCGCGCGGGAAGGCAGTTGATTGATCTGGTTCCTATTGGGGGCAAACTGGCAGGAGACTTTGAAGTTGTTCAGAAAAACAGCAACCTGGATCACTTCTGCCTGACTATTTCACCTTTCGAGCCAGATGCTATTACTGAACTGATGATCTCAGCTGGTGTTTCCTGCAGCGCGGCGGGTACACGATATGGTGCTGATGGCTATGGGTTGTCGATTTATGTAAAAGATCCAGATGGCAACACCGTCGAGCTCAAAGCCGCCGGATAGCAGTTTGTTTCGGCTTGATGAAACCGCTACTCTTGCAATCGCATCCTCAAAAATAATAATAAAGAGGCATCATGAGTTCTTCCCTCGATGACTCTTCGTTTGTAACGAAGGTCGTGGTAATAACAGGTGCAGGCCGTGGGCTTGGGCGTTCTCACGCCATTGAATTCGCCCGGCGTGGCGCACGAGTTGTTGTGAATGACCTTGGTGGCGCTGTCGATGGAACAGGCAGTGGACCGACCGCGCAAACAGTCGTTGATGAAATCCGCGAAATGGGCGGCGAAGCCTGCGCGAATACAGATTCGGTTACAACACAGGAAGGCGCCGCGGCGATAATCGGTACTGCCATGGAGAACTACGGTCGTGTAGATATCCTTGTGAACAACGCCGGTATTCTCCGCGACAAAACATTTGCCAATATATCAATTGAAAACTTCAGGGAAGTATTGGATGTGCACCTTATGGGCTCAGTACTGGTGACGAAAGCGGCCTGGCCAGTGATGCGCGACAACAATTGGGGAAGAGTTGTTTTTACCAGTTCAGGATCAGGGATATTCGGTAACTTTGGTCAATCTAACTATGCGTCGGCCAAGATGGGGCTGATTGGGCTAATGAATGTATTAGTCCTGGAAGGCGCAAGTAAAGGGATCAAGGTAAACACGCTGGCCCCCGGGGCGCTGACACGAATGACAGAAAGTCTGCAGGACACCAACCGTCAAGGTCGTCCAGAGCAGGTAAGCCCGGCTGTGTTGTACCTCTGTTCAGAAGAAGCCCCCCAGGGAGTCATCCTTCAGGCGGCAGATGGCCGCTTCTCACGAATCCGTTTAAACATTGGTGAAGCCGTCGATCTGGGCCCTGAAGTAACGTTCGAGGACCTGATGTCCGTTCGCCATGAACTTGGCCTGGATTAGGCTCTCAAATGTTGAATGCAGATATGTCGATCGCTGCGGTGGTTTACTCAAGCGCTATGGATTGGCAATCCTCACCTTCCTCCACGGTTAGCCGCAAGCGATTTCATCTGGTAGGTGAAGCGGAAAGTGGGCAGGTCACATCGTTAGTCCAATATGATCCCGGGGCAAGTTTTCCTGCTCATCCTCATCCTGGGGGTGAAGAGATATTGGTACTCAGTGGTGTTTTCAGCGATGAAACAGGCAATTGGCCAATAGGCTCCTATCTGCTTAATCCCGCGGGTTTTACTCACGCTCCATATTCGAAGGCGGGCTGCCGGTTGTTGGTGAAACTCAGGCAGTATCCTGGTGTAAAACCTGCCAGACTCGCTTTGGATTCCCTGGAAGCTACGGCAGTCGATGGCGTTGACTGCAAGCTGTTGTACAGCAACACGATTGAAAAAACGGTTGTCACGAAACTCGAGGAAGGGCAGTTAATAAGCAAGACATTTGAAGGTGGTTGTGAAGGTTTTGTGCTGGCAGGAAACGTTAACGTCAATGGGGCTGATCTGCGACAGCATGACTGGTTTAGATTTCCTGATGGGGACAGCGTCCGGCTGCTAAGTCAGGGCTGTTCGCTCTACCTTAAGTTTGGCGCGGTAAGTCAACTGTCGAGCCATCCATGAGGCTGAAGAGACAAAAGCTACCCAGGCTTTACACTGACAGGCTTCAGGTAAGGCTGCTCGAACCACATGAAGCAGACCTGATGGTTCGGTTTCGTGATGAAAATCGTGATCACCTCGAGCCGTGGGAACCCCTGCGACGGGCCGATTTTTTTACTGAAGGCTTCTGGGAAATTCACCTTAGGTCGACACTAAGAGACTTCAGGGAGGGTGCGAGCGCATGTTTTGTATTGTTGTCACCCAGCGAAGACGAAGTGCTAGGTGTCTGCAACTACACCAATATTGTCCGCGGTACCTTTCAGTCATGCCAGCTCGGTTATGCCCTTGCTGAGAAACACCAACGCAAAGGCGTCATGTTTGAAGCCCTTTCGCTGACCAATGCGTATATGTTCGATGACCTTGGCCTGCACCGGATTATGGCGGGATACCTTCCCCATAATGAGCGAAGCGGAAAGCTGCTGGACCGGCTTGGGTTCGAAAAAGAAGGGCTTGCGCGAAAGTATCTAAAGATCAACGGGCGGTGGGAGGATCACCTGCTGACTTCCCTGATTAACGACCCTTAATGAAGCCTGTGTACGAACCCCGGACTACCCAAATACATTCCACCATCTACATTTAGACATCGATCGCCTGCATAGCGCCAGGCTTCAGTAACATCCTCAGCTTCAATCTGCCTCGCGTATGGAATGGGAGTGTGCCCGTGTACCAGCAGTTCTCCGCCGAAAAGTGACAGCAGTTGTTCGGCGCGTTTGCGGCCAGTATGTGCCAGTGATGAAAATGCCATATGTTCACTGAAAGAGGAAAGCGCTGCCTCCCAGGCTGGCAGATCGCTCGATGCCATTAAATCGAAAAAACTGTTATTGACGCGTTCAATGGTCGTACCATGGTTAACGTACATCATCGCATCGGCATGAATTAACAGGGCGTCGCCCACAAGGGCCATTGCGGGCAACGTGCGAATCCAGACAGCATGCTCCTCAGTGAAGCCTTCCAAGTCTGCCTCGATACCACCCCATCTCAGCCACTGATCAAAGACACTACCGCCACTGTCAGTCATTCTTTCCTTAAATTGATAAGCGCACAGGATCATTAACTCATGATTACCGAGTAGCGATTGAACTCCGCCTCCATCAGCTTGTGCCTCTTGCTGCAAGCGCATAGTGAGTTCGATGCATTTAATACCGGAAGCGCCGCGGTCAAAGAAGTCACCCATCAGCCAAAGGTGATCAGTCCCACCGCTCCATTTGAGGTTCTCATTGCAAAGACCAGCACCGATCAACAGTCGCTCGAACTCGCTATAGTGACCGTGTAAGTCGCCGATAAGGTAAGTTGCCATAGTTTGGGGAAGCACGATAAAGAGGAGCGTACTGTATAGAGATTTCCCAGTGTCCGATAGTGGCTCCTCTCTCTTCTGGTTTTACTTGCCAGATTCCAGCCTGATGACGGCACGCTGGTTGATTCGACCGGATAATCGAGAGAAAAAGTTTGTGAATCGCATTTGCCAGCCATATTTTCTGGTGAGCAATGCATAGGCAATATTGGTTTCAGCGCTGTCTAACACAACGTAGGCGTGACAATCATGCCACAGCCCAAGCGTTCCTCCCCGCATGTCGCAGGTTGCCATTTGGGCCGTTGAGCTGTTTTTCACTCGCTTTACCTTACCTGCGTCAGCGGCGCTGAACAGGTAGTGGCTATCCGGGTCAACGGATGCAAACCAAACGGGTGTGTCGACAGCGATACCGGATCGCCGAAAGGTTCTAAAGGAGATGTATCTTGCGTTAATGTCCATACGCTGAGCCTGTCACGTCCGAGGTAGATAAAGAGATAATAGATTAAAATAGGTATATAACTTATTGATTTATCTTACTTTCAACAACAATACTAACAGTAATGGCGTACCGACTGCCTGCAGGATCACAAACCTGACCAGGACCTGGGTGTTAGACCAGCCCATGTTGTGGCGCACATGATCGTGTAACGGATATCGGACTTGACCAAAAATCCCAACCTTCAAGAATCGAAGCAGAGCAACCTTGAGTATCCCGGTCGCACCATTTACCAAAACCATGAATGCGACAACCAGGATCAGGAATGGGTTGCCACAAGCTAGCACCAGTACACCCAATAGCAGGCCAATTGGTCTGGATCCGGCATCCCCCATCAACACGGCACTGGGGTAACTGTTATGCCAGAGGTATCCTGCCAGGCATCCGACCATCACGAAGGCCATGATCGCCCAATCAGCACCCTGTTCGTAGTGCGGCACCAGCAGATAAGAGGCAATGAATTCGTGCCCGACGATGCCATAAAGAATGGCTCCAAGAAACAGTATCCCCATACCAGACAAGCTGGCGGACAGACCATCAACCCCGTCCGTGCAGTTGGTTGCGTTAATGGAGACCCAGATAAGTATCGTTGCGCCGGGAACAAACAACAGGGGAGTCAGGATAATGGGGTCTTTATAGAGCGGTAACCAGAGGGTATACGGCTCTAACTTGCAGATCACCATCGACGCAACAATCGCAATCACCAGGTCAAAAGCGCCCAATCGGTATTCGCTCCAACCGCGATCTGACCGATCATCCAGGAAGCCAACGATCATCGCAGCGGTCACACAGGCAAGAATACCCAGGAATCCCCAGTTAAAAGGTACCACCAGGAAACACAGGATCACGAAAACCGGTATAAAGAGGATTCCGGCTGAAATGGGTTTACCGATACTTTTTTCCGCATCTATCGCATATTCCCGGCCTTTATCGCGGGGTAACAGATGCCAGTAGCGTGGGAGCAGCCACCAGGTCAAAAAAGCGCCCAATGCAGTGCCAAGTCCGGCAAGGAAAATGTATGAAGCGAGAAGCCGGAATGGACCGGCAAAGTCCGCGAGGAATTGTCCTAGATTGTAGAGCACAGCGTGGGCACCTTAATTCAATCCCAAAGTATAGGCGCTAATGTGGCCAGAACAATGAATGCTTGTTGGAGATTGTCTGACGAATCATTGTTTCTAATGGTAATTGTCTTCAGATGACTATCTGATATAGCGATTCAGGGCGAGCGAATACTTCAGGCACGTTAACGCTTGAACTGCCAAGAAGCGCCGTCAGGTTGCTTCGAACACCCTTTATGAAGAGCTGTGCCGGAGATTATGCTTAGGCCGGGGCGGGATTCCGTTACTTGATGTCGAGAGTATCTGCATCCAGATGTGCCGGGAACGATTCGCGATACACTCTTAACGAAACCAGGTCCAAATCTACCGTACCAATTCTTTCCTCGGCATCCATCTTCAACAAATAATTCCCCCATGGGTCAATAACGCATGAATCGCCTGCATATTCTATATCGTTACCGTCTTTGCCCACCCGATTTACGGCAATGACATAGGAAAGGTTTTCAATTGCTCGAGCCTGGAGCAATGTCATCCAGTGCTGCCGTCTGGCGGCCGGCCAGTTCGCAACATACACCAGGACATCATATCCGGTTGTGTTTCTATTCCACGCGGGAAATCTGAGGTCGTAACAGACCTGCGGCCTTAACTGCATATCATTGATGCTTAGCTGGACCTGGCCCGTACCAGCTGCATAGTAGTGATGCTCACCGGCCATTCTGAACAGGTGGCGTTTGTCATAGGTCGTCAGCGCGCCATCAGGAGACACCCACACAAAACGGTTAAAATAACGGCTATCCTCTTCAATGATAATACTTCCGCAGATGTAAACCTGTTTCTGAGTTGCCTGCTTCGTTAACCAGGTCACTGCTTTGCCGGTCATGCTTTCCGCCAATTTTGCCGAGGCCATAGAGAACCCGGTGGAGAACATTTCAGGCAGTATAATGGCGCCAGAGCGGATGCTGCTGATCTGGTGCTCAAGATGTTCAAGGTTTGCGTCGATGTGCTCCCAGACCAGATCACTCTGTACCAGATGGAATCTTGTCATGAGAAATGGCCTTCGAGCCGACGGGCCGCTTCGAGGAGAGTGTCGTTTTCCTTAGCGAAACAAAACCTGATCAAACGGATTTCGGGAGGAACGTCGTAGAACACTGAAACAGGGATCGCTGCCACCCTCACTTTTTGAGTCAGCTGGGTTACGAACTCCATATCGGGAAGATTGGACAACGCGTCATAGGTTGCCAGCTGGAAATAGGTTCCCTTGCTTGGCACAAGGCCAAAACCAATCTCTGTCAGCGCCTGAGCGAACAGATCGCGCTTGGCCTGGTAGAAAGCGGGAAGTGCCTTATGATGTTCAGGGTGGTGATCCATGTAATCGGCAATAGCCCACTGAGTTGGCGTGTGGGTAGTGAAGGTAACGAATTGATGTACCTTTCTGAATTCGACAGTCAGCGCTGGTGCCGCAATGCAGTAACCCACTTTCCAGCCAGTCGCATGATATGTTTTACCAAAGGATGAAATAACAAAAGATCGATCGCGAAGACCCGGGTGTGCAGCGATGGAGTGATGTTGTTGGCCATCAAACACCATATGTTCGTAAACCTCGTCTGAAATAACGACAATGTCTTGAGCACAAGCCAATTCAGCAAGCTCGTCCAGATCGGTGCTCGAGATCACCGACCCCGTTGGGTTATGCGGCGAATTTATGATGATCGCTTTGGTTCGAGGGGTGATGGCTTCGCGAACTCGTTGCCAGTCAATGTTGAAGCAGTGACTCGATAATGGAATATGAATCGCTTTCCCACCGGCGAGTTTGATGGCGGGGTCGTAACTGTCAAAAGCCGGATCAAACACGATCACTTCATCGCCATTTCCAACCAGGGTGTGAATCGCCACAAAGAGCGCCTCTGTGGCCCCAGAGGTAATAGTGATTTCTGAATTCACATTCGCTGAAACCGCGTAAAGGTCATTCACCTTCCCGGCGATCTGCTCTCGCAGATAGGCCACTCCATGCATGGGAGGATACTGGTTAAAGCCTGAAACGGTGTAGTGATTCAGGCGTTCAGCCAGTTCCGCGGGGACATCGAAGTCCGGGTAACCCTGTGAGAGATTTATCGCATCGTATTCTGTCGCCATGTTAGACATGACGCTGAATATAGTCGTGCCGACGTCAGGCAGCTTTGAAACGATTTTCATGCAACAAATTTTTCTTGATACGGGTTTTGCCCGTTATATTAGGCTAATTCAGATAACCAGTCTCGGGGTTTTAGATACTCGTCGTATAGAACGGCTTCAGGGGAACCTGGCTCTGGCTGCCAGTTATACTTCCAGATTGCCCGCGGTGGCATGCTCGCCAGCACCGATTCAATTCTTCTACCCGACTGAATTCCGTAACGTGTGCCGCGGTCGATCGCAAGGTTGAACTCCGCATAACGGCCGCGTCTGTACAATTGAAACTCAGTTTCCCGCTCGCCGTACTCAATGTCCTTCCTGCGTTCAAGAATAGGGACATAGGCTTCGAGGATACGATCTCCGATACTTCGAGTCAGGTCGAAACTTGCGTCGAACCCACCCTCATTCCAGTCGTCGAAGAACAGGCCGCCAACTCCTCGAGGTTCCTGGCGGTGGCTCAGGTAAAAGTATTCGTCACACCAGTTTTTTAACTGGCTATACAGGTCGGCACTAAACGGGGCGCAAGCGCTTTCAGCGACCTTGTGCCAGTGCAGGACGTCTTCCGCAAAGGGATAGAAGGGGGTCAAATCAAAACCTCCACCAAAATGCCAGTGCTCCTCATCGATCAGAAAAAATCGAAGATTGGCATGAAAAATTGGCGCGTAAGGGTTTCGTGGGTGCATGATCATTGAGATAGCCGCGGCTTGAAAACCTCTACCTGCCAGGTGGGGGTTTCGCCCACTCGCCGCCGGCGGCAGGGAATCACCTACTGAATGGGTAAACTGAACGGCACCTCGCTCGAGATGAGGACCGTTGTCGATGACCCTGGGACGGGATCGGCCACCCCCACCGGTTTCGATATTCTCGACGCTGAATCTTGCTTTACCATCGATGGCTTCCAGCGTCTCGCAGATGGTTGTCTGCAGCGCCAGGAAGTAATCCTTTACCGCCTGGATTGAAGGAGCTGTTGTCACGAATTGTCACCCTTTTTACAGGCTGCCAACTGTACCCAATTCGACTAGCAATTACATTGACATTAGTCACGTAACGACACATTTCAGTACGAATTGGTTTAGTATTGCGGGTTTGAAAATTTGGTAGATCAAACGTGAAAACGCGTTTAAACGAATCGGACCTCGCGGCCGTGTACGGCGATCTTGAGGTTGCCAATAGCGCTTTCAGCGAACGCTATCCAGGGATCAGGCCGGATAGATTACCCATACATACTCTGTATGGCGGTGCGCACTTGTTCAAAAAGGAAACGCCTGACAAGCTCGGCGGTTTAGCCCTGAAGCATCTAACCGCCTACGCGCCCAACTTCGCTGAATTCGCACGGGCGCTCGAATTACCTGGTGCAAAGTCCTTGCCAGTAAAGCCGGAAACCATTGACGCGCTCGCTGATTCACTTGAAGGACAAGTGAACCTGACACCGAATTGGATTTCGGCGACCGTATATCAACGCGTCGCGAATAAGTTGGCGACGGAAGCAATCGAAGATCAAAGGCTGGACTTTGAAGATGGGTACGGAGCTCGAGCAAATGAAGAAGAAGATGGTCATGCCATTTCTGCAGCGATGGAACTTGCAGGTGGCGTAAAAGAAAACTTATTGCCTCCATTCATTGGTATTCGCATAAAGTCGTTAACAGAAGAAACCAAGCGGCGATCAATCCGAACGCTCGACCTTTTTCTGTCTACCTTCGCAGACCAGGGAGTGTCTCTACCAGACCCATTCTTCATTACGCTACCTAAAGTCACCAGCCCGGAACAGGTCAGTGCACTTTTGACCTGTGTAGAGCTACTCGAAGAGCGTTGCGCGTTTCCCGAGGGACATATCAAGATAGAACTGATGATCGAAACTATTCAGTCGATTATCAGCCCGGATGGAGTTAATGGTATCCCCGCGCTGATTGCCGCTGGAAAGGGGCGGGTTACTTCTGCAATTCTTGGGACCTTCGATTATACCGCCAGTTGTAACATCGCCTCTCACTACCAGGATCATCGACATCCTTCAGCCGACTTCGCCAGGCAGATGATGCAGGTCTGCTTGACCGGTACACCTGTTAGTATCTGTGATGGCATCACCAACATCATGCCAATTCCGCCGAACAAAGGGAGTGATCTCACTAATGATCAGAGAACTGAAAACTTCGAAGTTGTCCACAGCGCATGGCGAGAACACTTCAACAATATTCTTCATAGCCTGCGTTTAGGGTTCTACCAGGGATGGGATCTTAATCCCGCACAGCTGCCCATTCGGTATGCAGCGTTTTATTACTTTTTCCTGGAAGGGCTAGAAGATGCCCGGGCCCGTTTAGGTACTTTCATAGAACAGGCGGCGCAGGCGTCGATGGTGGGCAATACGTTCGATGATGCCGCGTCGGCACAGGGGCTACTTAACTTTTTTGTTAATGGTATAAGTTGTGGCGCTTTGAGTGAAAATGAAGCGTTGGCCACCGGCATTACATTAACCGAATTGCATGGCAGGTCTTTCCAAAAGATAGTTGAAAACAGATTAAGGGTAACTCAATGAACAATATTAGTGCAGCGCTGGACCAAATCGAGACGTGTATAGCAACCGGGTTATCCCATGTACGAAGGCATTGTGACCAGGACGGTAAAATGAATGTCGTCCTGCTCGACAGTTATCAGCAGGTCACTTCTGATCTTGCGGTGTGTACCGCCGAAATTCAGTGTGCCAGGAATTACCTGCAATACGCCGATGAAAAGGGTGACATTGAACACCAGCTGGCATCTACCTTTGCTGCAGAAACCCTTCACAATATCCGACAACGGCTTGCGCGCTTTCCCGGTGACTATGGGCTGGTTAATGCTGACCTCGATAAAATTGACCTCGGCGTATGTGGAGATCTTTTGTCCGCCTCTGCTTTAGAGGCTCTGGGCAGGCTCATCGTCGAGCGACAAGGTGACCTGGGTGATCGGGGGCTGGATGAAGAGAAAATATTAATGGCAGATACCTTTGGACAGTTTGCCGATGATGTCGTCAAACCTCTGGCGGAACGGATACATCGCGAAGACCTGATCATTCCCGACGAGATACTGGATGGCGTCAGGGAATTGGGCTGCTTTGGCTTGAGCGTACCCCAGCAATATGGAGGGCTGTTGCCGGACGACAAAGAAGACAACCTGGGTATGATAGTCGTGACCGAAGAGCTTTCGAGAGGATCACTCGGTGGGGCAGGCAGCCTTATTACTCGTCCCGAGATTATGGCAAGAGCGTTGATCGCAGGTGGAACGGAAGAGCAGAAGCAGCACTGGTTGCCAAAAATTGCGGAAGGGCGTCCGCTTTGTGCTATTGCTATTACCGAGCCTGACTATGGTTCCGATGTCGCGTCCATAAAACTCAAAGCCACTCAGGTCGATGATGGTTGGGTTTTGAACGGCGCGAAAGCCTGGAGCACTTTTGCCGGTAAATCCGGTGTGCTACTGACCCTTGCAAGGACAGACCCGGACCCCTCGGCAGGACATCGTGGGTTGAGCCTTTTCATGGTTGAAAAACCCGAATATGACGGCGAATCGTTCGAGGTTTCACAGGAAGGCGGAGGCAGATTGTCAGGCAAGTCCATTCCGACCCTGGGGTACCGGGGTATGCATTCCTTTAATCTATTCTTTGATGATTTTTTTGTGCCCGCTACTCATATGATCGGTGAAGGGCAGGGCTTAGGTAAGGGTTTCTATTTCACTATGCGAGGTTTTATGGGTGGTCGTATCCAGACTGCAGCCAGAGCCTGTGGGGTGATGCAGGCAGCATTTGATGTTGGCTTAAGTTACGCGCAGGATAGAAAAGTCTTCGGGAAAGCGGTTGCTGACTATCAGTTGACGTTGGTGAAATTTGCGAAGATGGCGATGTATCTTGGAGCCTGTCGGCAATTTACCTATGCGGTTGGACGGATGATGGACGACGGGGGAGGGCAGATGGAAGCAAGCCTGGTTAAGCTTCTTGCCTGTAAACTGTCCGAGTGGACGAGTCGTGAAGCCATGCAAATCCACGGCGGAATGGGTTACGCTGAAGAAACGGACGCATCCCGCTATTGGCTCGACGCCAGGGTTCTGTCTATCTTTGAAGGCACAGAAGAAACGCTGGCATTAAAAGTGGTCGGTAGAAGCCTTGTTGAGCAGGCCGGGTAGGTCGAACAGACTGTATGGCAAGGTCAATCACAATATCAGGGTCTCGAGAACTCTGGGAATTTAAGGAATTAAGATGGATTTAGAATTTAGTCAGGAAGATTTCGAGTTCCAGCAGGAAGTCAGAGCATGGATCGATGAAAAGTACCCCCAGGAAATGAGGCAACGCAGGTCAAGAAGTCCTGGTGGCAGTCTGTCTAAAGAAGATTACGTATACTGGCAGCAGGCCCTGTATGACAACGGCTGGTCGGGCGTCAATTGGCCGAAGGAGTACGGCGGACCCTGTTTTACCGCAACACAACAGTATTTATACGACCTGGAAATGTCGGCTGCGGGAACTCCCGCCGTGATGCCTTTTGGTCAAAGTATGGTGGCTCCAGTCATCATGAAGTTTGGCACCCAGGAACAGAAAGACAAATACTTACCCGACATCCTGGCCAGTAAAGTCTGGTGGTGTCAGGGCTATTCAGAGCCTGGTGCTGGTTCTGATCTGGCGTCCCTTGGGACCAAGGCCGTTCGCGAAGGTGACCACTATGTTGTTAGTGGCACAAAGACCTGGAACACCCTGGGACAGCATGCGGACATGATATTTTGCCTGGTGCGAACCAGCAATGAAGACATACCCCAGAAAGGTATCTCTTTTCTGCTGATCGATATGCATACTCCCGGCATAGACGTGCAACCGATCGTTACCATCGACAATCCGCCAAAGGGTTACCAGGAAATCAACATGGTCCACTTTGACGATGTCAAAGTGCCTGTTGAAAACCTGATCGGTGAAGAGGGCAAAGGCTGGACGTACGCGAAATACCTGTTGGAGTTTGAGCGTGGCAATGCGTATAGCCACGGTTTGAAAGCAGGCCTGAATCACATAAAGCAAATGGCTTTGTCAGAGCAGAACGGCCAGGGCACTTCATTGATGGAGGACGAGGAGTTCAAACAAAAATTGTCATCCACAGAGATCGCTATATCTGCCATGGAGTTCACAGAACTACGTATTCTGAGCAGTATCTCAACGGGGAAAAATGTCGGACCTGAATCTTCACTGCTCAAGTGTCGAGGAACAGAACTCCAGCAGGAATTAACAGAGCTGGCGGTAGAGGCCGTTGCTAACTATACGGTTCCGTTTAATCACCCTGCGCCAGAGAAAGGCCTTAACTATGAACCTATCGGCCCTGACTATGCGAATGTGACAGCGCCCGAGTACTTCAACACACGGAAGGTCTCGATCTATGCTGGATCCAACGAGATCCAGCGCAACATTATGGCGAAATTGGTGCTAGGCCTATAATCGACATTCCCGGCACGTTAGGGGTGAAAGAGGAGTAATCAGGTGCAACGAAGAGCTTTTTTACAGGCTGGGCTGGCAAGTGTAACGCTGGCGGCGATTCCTGCTTCACTCAGGGCCAGTGAGGCAAATATCGCTTTATTGGAGTCAAACCTTATCTACCTGTCACCGTATCAGTCTGACGGCTCTCTGAGCCGTTGCCAGGCAGAAGTCTGGTACGCCATGCTGGGTGCTGACGTTTTTGTGGTGACTGCAAGTGAAAGCTGGAGGGCCCAGGCCCCGCTAAAAGGCCTGACAAGAACGAAGCTTTGGGTAGGTGACCTGGGCCTATGGAAAAGCGCAGACTACGAGTCGCTACCGACGGTCGTTGCAGAAGCCAGAGTTGAGACGGATGAGAAGGTACTTGAATCAGCATTACAGCAGTTCGGTTACAAGTACTCCAGGGAATGGGGGAAATGGGGCCCGCGATTCAGTCGGGGGTTAGCGGACGGATCCAGAACGATGCTTCGATACGGACTATCCGCCTAGCGGATTGGCTCAGCTCGCGGGACGTCGTTCAGGTATTCAGAAAGTGATGTAACGCCTTTCAGCTTAACCGATTCGCTGACTGCCCGCTTCTGCGCTGCCATCGGTGGCAAAGCAGTCTGGGTAAGTGCTTTCGCTACAATTTCAGGCAATCCCAGCATTTGGAGAATGGACCGAATGGCATAATCGGTAGCGTTTCGCCCCACATGGCCTTTATCGATCGCTGAAACGACATGCCGAAACATCCCCCTGATCAGGGATTCCGTGAAGTGAACATTATCGACCTTGAACCTGCCACCTTTGACACCCCGCTGAATGTCTTCGATCCTTGCGTTGATAGCCTGCTCAAGGGGTAATTCCGTTAGCCCTGTAAAACGAGTGAAGTCTCGCCAATCCTGGTTATCCAGCGACTGGTAAAAATAGTACTTCAGAGTGATCGCGACCTTCATGGCCGGGTCATTGATAGATTCCCTGGTTGACTCCAGGTCTGCAGCTATCAGGTCCTGCAGGTCCTGGGCTACGGCCATGAAGACGTCTTGCTTGGTATCAAAGTAGTTGTAGTAAGTGCCTATGGAGACTCTTGCCCGTTTCGTAATCTCCTGTATGGATATTCTGTCGTGGCCTTTTTCAAAAACGAGGTCTCTTACAGCGTCAAGCAGTTCCTGCCTGGTTGCCTGTCGCTTACCAGACGGCACTTTTTTTCGCATGGCTTTGTCTTGTACAGCTTTGTCTTGTATAGCTTTGTCTTGTAAAGCTTTGTCTTGTAAAGCTTTGTCTGGGGTTAGTACAACCATGTGTTTAAGACTTTCAATACGTAGAAGCTAAACCTACCAGTAAGTGACTAAAAATGATTGAAAAGATAATGGAAAGATACCCGAAGTCCGCCATAGGACGCTAAATTTTGCGTCAAGTCACAAAATATATGCGTTATGCATTCAACTTGCATAGTATTCTGCACCCTAGCCCCCTTTACTGGAATTTACATGGATTTTGAATTCAGCGAACAACAACTTGCGATCCAGGACGCAGTTTCTCGAATTTGTCGCAACTTCGGTGAGGATTATTGGCTGGAGAGAGACACAGACGGTAACTTTCCTGAAGAGTTTGTGCGCGCCATCACAGAGGGCGGGTGGTTAGGCATTGCAATGCCGGAAGAATTTGGTGGTGCTGGCCTGGGCGTTAGTGAGGCGCTTATTCTGGCCCATACAATAGCCCGCTCCGGAGCCGGCATGAGTGGCGCCTCGGCAGTACACCTGAACCTGTTTGGACCGAACCCGATCGTCGTGTTTGGTACTCACGAACAAAAGTCTCGTTTCCTGCCACCACTAATTCAAGGGCTGGACAGGGCATGCTTTGGTGTCACTGAACCTAACTCCGGTCTTAATACCTCAAAGCTGGAAACTCGCGCAGATCGTGATGGCGACAATTATGTCATTAACGGCCAGAAGCTTTGGACGACAACGGCGCAGACCGCAAGCAAAATTTTGCTGATCGCAAGGACGACGCCATTATCTGAATGTGAACGTCCAACGGATGGCCTGTCTCTTTTTTTTACTGATCTGGACCGGGAGAAAATCGAAGTCCGATTAATTGAGAAAATGGGCCGAAAAGCCGTTGATAGCAATTCACTATTCATTGATAACCTGATCGTACCAGTTCAGGACCGTATTGGTGAGGAAGGAGATGGATGGAAATGCCTGCTTCATGGACTGAACCCCGAACGAATCCTGATCGCAGCAGAGGCAGTAGGTTTAGGCCAGGCCGCGCTGGAACGAGCGGCTAACTACGCACGTGAACGTGTTGTTTTTGATCGCCCCATTGGCAAAAACCAGGCGATCCAGCATCCGCTTGCGGTGAACTGGATGGAACTGGAAGCCGCGATGCTAATGGTATTCAAGGCCGCATCAATATATGACAGGGGGGAACCCTGTGGTGCTGAAGCTAACACCGCCAAATACCTGGCGGCAGAAGCCGCGTTGTCAGCCTGCCAGAGAAGTGTTTTGACCCACGGTGGAATGGGGTACGCTAAGGAATATCATGTGGAACGGTATTTACGTGAAATCATGATACCTGTCATTGCACCGGTATCGCAGGAAATGATTAAGTCATTCATTGGAGAAAGAGTGCTGGGGCAGGAAAAAAGTTATTAGACCGTAACAGGGAGCTGATTGCAGGGAGCTGATTGCAGGGCGCCGTAGAATCGAACAAGCGGTTTTTCGTTGTTTGAGGCTGATTTTATTTTTTTACTGAGGAGGTAAGATGGAGCATGCGGGAAGTAGCATAACTGACCTGGTGACCGGCATTGTTCTACTGCTGTTGATTGCAGCGCTAACCACCATGTTCAGTAAAAGGGTCGATAAGCTTCCGCTAACGGTCCTTTTGGTCTTTGTTGGCATCGCCATATCTCACTTCGGGCACGATGTTCCCGGATTGTCTCTGCTGAGTGAATTTCAACTGACACCAGAACTGGTTCTTTTTGTATTCATCCCGACGCTAATTTTCGAATCGGCATTCAACCTTAATGCTCGGCAGCTCTCAAACAACCTCTGGCCGATTCTGACACTGGCTATTCCGGGACTACTGATTTCTACGTGCATCATTGGTTTCATTTTTTCAGTGTTCACCGATTTCGATTTGATGGTGGGGCTGTTGTTGGGTGCAATCCTGAGTGCTACTGACCCCGTGGCCGTTATTGCAATCTTTAAACAGCTCGGTGTGCCCGAAAGGTTAACCATATTGGTAGAAGGCGAGAGTCTCTTTAACGATGCAACGTCACTGGTGCTTGCCACTATTTTGATCGGTCTGCTGACCGCCGGTGAATTTTCTTCAGACGTGCTTGTGAGCGGCACAGGGGAATTCCTGTTTGTGTTTGCGGGTGGCGTTATCGTTGGTTGGGTATTGGCGTTGATGACCGGCTACACGCTGGGACGAATCGAATCTGACCCCGGGATTGAAATCACCCTTACCACCATCCTGGCCTATTTCTCATTTATCATTGCTGAGCATGTGTTTCATGTCAGTGGCATCATGGCGGTGGTCGCCGCAGGCATGACCATTGGCTCATGGGGCAGATCGAAGATTTCACCCAGTACCTCAGAGTTTATGGAGCATTTCTGGGAATATTTAGCATTCGTCGCTAATGCGTTGATCTTCCTGATGGTCGGTCTACAGATTGACCTGGTCGTATTGTGGGAATCTGTAGACCTGATCGCACTGGTCGTTGTCGCGATGCTGATATCACGGGCTATCGTTATTTTTACTGTCGTGCCTCTTATCGGTCGAATGCCCGGCGCAGAGCCGATCGGCATGCCATTTCAGTCCGTAATGTACTGGGGCGGGTTAAGAGGCGCTATTGCCCTCGCCATTGTTCTTGCGTTGCCACCTTTTGATTACAAAGATACTCTGATCTCGCTGGTCATGGGTGCGGTTCTGTTCACGTTGGTAGTGCAGGGGCTCAGCATTGAAAAACTGGTGAAATTTCTCGGCCTTGATGCGCTCAGCCTATCGGATTCGCTGGCTAAACGAGAGGGCGACAAAAACGCACGTGTAGAAGGATTGAAGCGACTTAATTCACTTGTTAGTGGCGGGCTTTTTTCGCAACGGATCGCCGATAACCTCCGTGAAAAAAGTGAGCAAAGCCTGTCTGAACTCGGAGCTGAGATCGAGACGCTCAATAGCACCATGACCAAGGCAGAAACGGCCAAGATTCTCGCTATGCGTTGTCTTGCCAGGGAAAAATCCCGGTTCTATGAGTTGTTCTCTCATGGTCTGATCAACGAATCTGCTTACCGAGAGCTGGAGCATACTATCGCTGTACAGATTGATGAGGTCCGTCACCGGGGCCTGATGCCGACGGTCAAGACAGAGAAGTCGATTGGCAAAGCCGTCTTTGAAGTCATCACTAATATGTTCGAAGTTGCCGGGGCCCGAGCATTGGCGGAGAGGCTATCTACCTCGAGTATTATCCGCGACTACGACGTTGCCTGGGGGAGATATCGCGCAGCGAACTCGGTACTACGCGGCCTGGATACAATTGCCAAGGAGGGTAATGTTGATACCGCTACCACCGCAAAAATCAGAGAGGTCTACGAGGAAATTCTAACAGCAGCCAAAAGCCAGATTGATGAAGTCGCTGAGCAGTATCCGGAATTCGTCGAAACGATCCAGGAGCAATTGGGGCAACGATTGCTTCTGGTAGCTGAGCATGAATCAGTAGCGCAGGCAGCTGAAATGGGCATGATCAGCGAAGGTATAGCTCACACGATATTGAAAAACCAGGCAAGCCGGATCAGGCAGCTCAACCAGGAAAACATGTCAGCCTGCTTCGAAATTGAGGTGACCGAAATTCTGAAGAAGGTTCCTATGTTTCAGGGCGTCAGTGAAACAGAGCATGCTTTTATTGGCAGTTACCTTCGTACAAAAACGGTACCTCGAGGAAAAGCCATTATCAGACAAGGCAATGCGGGCGATTCCATATTTCTGATCGCGCGAGGTATCGCCAATGTCGAAGTAGCCGAGGGTGATGCTGTCAACCATGTGGCGACTTTGTATGCAGGTGATTTCTTCGGTGAAGCCGCGCTTCTTCATGGTACCCCGCGAAATGCAACAACGATAGCCGCTACCCCCTGTTCTTTGTATGAACTGAAGCGTCAGGACCTGGACAGGATTTGCGCGCAGCATCCAAAGATAAGACAGACGCTGGAAGAGGTAGACCGGGAAAGAGTGACCTTAGGCACGATGAAGGATTAGCATCGGGACCTCCCTGAAAGGCGCCCTGAAAGGCGCCCTGAAAGGCTCCCTGAAAGGCTCCCTGAAAGTGACATCAATTAAGGCCGCGGTTAATGGCACCTTCGCACAATGGACACTCTATGCATTGAACACCAATGTATTGTTCGTAAAAAACTGACGAAGACGCAGGATGGTTAATGACGGAAAGTAAACACCATGAAGTTGTAGTGATCGGTGCTGGTGTTTGTGGCATCTACCAGCTGTATCGGCTACTCGAGCTGGGCATCGATGCCACGGTGCTGGAAGCCGGCAGTGACCTTGGGGGTACCTGGTATTGGAATCGATATCCCGGTGCCCGTTTCGATTCAGAGAGTTACAGTTATTCTTATTCGTTTTCCGATGAGCTGTTGCAGGAATGGGATTGGAGTGAACATTTTGCCGGCCAGCCTGAAACACTGCGTTACCTGAGCTATGTTGCAGACAAGTTCAATCTGCGCGAACACATGCAGTTTGACTGCAGGGTCAAGTCTGCTGTTTTTGACGAATCCAGGAGTGTTTGGAAGGTCTCTCTGAAAGATGGCCGAAGCCTGACATGTAACATACTGTTAACCGCGATTGGAATGCTCTCCACCCCAACGCTTCCTAACATAGAAGGCGTTAGCGCCTTTCAGGGCGAGTCCTTTCACACTTACCACTGGCCGAAGGAACCTGTTGAACTGCAAGGTAAGCGAGTAGGGGTTATCGGGACCGGGGCTACCGGTGTACAGGTGATTTCAGATATTGCTGACAAGGTCGGCAGCCTGACAGTCTTCCAACGGCGGCCTAATTGGTGCGCGCCGCTCAAGAATGGACCCATCGACACTGCCACGATGACGGAGATTAAGTCTTCCTACGACGAAATATTTGAAAAATGCAGGACGACTCCAGGGGGATTCTTGCATGGTCCAGACCCTCGACATGTCGAAGAAGTGCCTGAAGAAGAACGCAGGGAGTTTTGGGAAGAGCTTTACAATTCACCCGGGTTTGGCGTCTGGTTAGGTAATTATCGAAACGTGTTGTTGGAAGAGGGTGCCAATGCGCAGTACTCAGCCTTTATCGCGGACAAGATTCGGTCCAGGGTTCACGACCCCAAACTCGCCGAGAAACTCATCCCCAGGGATCATGGTTTCGGAACCCGGCGTGTACCTCTTGAAACGAATTATTACGAGGCTTATAACCGGGATAATGTCAGGTTGATTGACCTGAATGAAACACCCATAGCGTGTATTACTGAGAACGGTATACGGACAACCAGCGAGGACCATGAGTTTGACCTGATCGTTTACGCGACGGGATTTGATGCGATTACAGGAGCGTTCGACAAAATCAATATCGAGGGCGCGCGGGGAAACAAGCTTCGTGAAAAATGGAAGGAGGGGCCGATTACGTTTCTCGGACTCCAGACTCACGGTTTCCCTAACATGATGACGCTGGCAGGGCCGCAAGGAGCTTCAGTCTCGTCGAACTTCCCCCGGGCTATCGAAGAAGCCGTCGATTGGGCAACTGCATTTATCTGTTATCTACGAGACCATGGATATCAACGGTTTGAACCAGAGAAGGAAGCAGAAGCCGATTGGCTCGAACACGTCAAGTCAGGCTACGACATGATGCTGCTAACCAAAACAAAATCCTGGTTTACGGGGTACAACTCCAATGTTGAAGGTCATGACAAGCTTCGTTTCCAGATCTATCTGGGGGGTGCGCAAAAATACCGAGAACAGTTGCGTGACGTAGCAGAAAATGACTACGCGGGTATTTCACTTTCTTAGGTGGCGAGGATCCTACTCTCCTTTTTCAGGTGATTGGTTTTCCGATTTCTTTGCCGGGCGCTTCAGCCTTGGCGTCACCCCGCCTTTTTCAAGCTCGCTGCGCACAATAGATTCCGCTTCGCGGACAAAGTCATCTGCGGTAGACGACTCGCTATCTTTATTGTGGGTATTAAATAGATTTATCCACTGGTCAGACCGGTGGCCCAGTTGAAGCAACTGGTTGAAGTAACGGGATGGGTCGGGATGGTTTGTGAGGATCCCCGCCAATGCAGCGATTACGGAAATAGGGCTCAGCAACACGTCCCTAATACCGTCCATCGCCAACTTAAACTGGAATACCAATATTTGACGCAGCAGTTGGCCACGCGTCGGAGGGTTGTCCTTGGTCATGCGAAGCTCTCTGTATGGTTTAATAGCCAATCGGTGACTACTTCCCTCGATCCGGTGACCTTGACCCGGCTCGATTTCTTTTCGAGTTGATAATTGTACATAGGGTCGTAGTAATCAGCGAGAAGCAGGGTAATCCACTCGCGATGACCTTCCAAAGACCCAACCTGTTCCTGATGTTTAAGTGCAGCAAGCACGCTGCCCCTGACTTCGCTATGCGCCGTGTTGCCGAGTCGTTTTCGAATCGCATCAACCGCTTCAATCAGGTAGCGGCTGAATTCGTCCGCAGCCCGACCTTCAAAATGAGCTTCATATTCACGCCATTGAAGCTCGATGTACTCCTGATAAATTCGTTCGGCGCGCGTCGCTATAGAGTCCTCGAGAAGCGCAATCGGCGCGGTTTGCATTTTCTCTTGCAGTGGCGGCGGGAGGTGAACTTTGCCTATCATCCGCCCTTCGTCTTCAATAAAGATAGAAGGATGTTGAGCAAGTTTCAGCAAATGAATTGACAGTTCATTCTCAAAATTCAACTGGGTAGGCTGCGCAGATATATGTCGGCCAAAGGCACTGCCGCGATGGTTGGCGATACCCTCTAAATCTATGGACTGGTCAAACTGTTGGAGAAACTCTGTTTTTCCTGAACCTGTTTTACCGGCAACAATGATTAGCGGCGGTAGGTTTTCGATGGTAGACAACAGGCATCGACGCAGCGCTTTGTATCCGCCTTCAATTCTGGGCACATCATAGCCTTCCGCCTTCAGCCACTCACAGGCGATGCGGGATCGCTGGCCGCCACGAAAGCAATAGAGCAGGGCGTCAGGATGCTCACGCAGGAATGCCAGCCATGCGGCTATCTTGATATTTCTGTCTTCTCCGGATACCAGGTCGTGCCCCAGACTGGTCGCAGACTCAGACCCAGATGCTGAATAACAGATACCGACTTGTTCACGCTGCATATCATCAAGAATGGGCAGGTTACTGGCTTGCGAGAAGGCCCCGGCATCGAACTCAACCGGCGCTCGGACGTCGATGAGGGGGATATCCTCACGAAAGATTGCCTGCATATCCAACGTGTTTGCCATATCGTTTGCGTTAACCTGTGAGACGAGCGGGCAGTATATAGAGTGAACCACCACGGGTCAGGAAAAAGGTACCGTTAGTGTCGTGCCGTTACGCGGGTTATCCAACCTGCCGGTCGGTGCTGCCGGCGATGTTCAGAGAATCAATCGGAGGCCTGTGTTGGCTATTATTTCGGTTGAAATACGAAGGGTTTAGGACTGACTTTAGATATCACCGATTAGCTAAAGTTCTGGTAGTCCGACGGTAAATGCGGGCTTATCGGCGGCGTTCTTTACCCGCACCTCGCCATTTTCTCCATTAAACAGTAAATCAACAATTTCAGCTGCCATAACTTCAACGGTCATTACATTGAATTCGGGCCTTCTATAGTCATCCGGTACAATTTGAGTGTCTGTAACGCCAGGGCAGATAACATTGACGCGAATGTTTGTGCCTTCGTTCGCTGCCGCGACAGCACGACCAAATCCGATCAGCGCGTATTTTGTTGCGGTATACATAGGGTCGACCGGCACAACGCTCAAACCTGCGGTCGAAGCGGTTATCGTTACGGCCCCGCCTTTATCCCGCATTAGAGGCAATACGGTTTTCATGCCGTGATACACACCGTTTAGGTTTACCCCAACTATTTTCTGATATTGCGCCTCGGTGACATCTTCGATGGCAAGAAAGGGCTCTCCTGTAGGAACAGTCATGATCCCGGCGTTAAGATGAACATAGTCAGGTATGCCCATACGCTGTGTACAAATATTCACCGCACTCTGAACGCTCACGAGGTTAGTGACGTTACAGTCGATAAATTCACCACCGATTTTTTTAGCAAGCGCTTCGCCGTCGACCTTATTGATGTCACATACCGCAACGCGAACCCCTTGGATGGCCAACTCCCTACAAACAGCAGCGCCAATACCGGTGGCGGCACCTGTTACCAATGCTACTTTTTCTGACATGTCTGACTCCTTTGTGTTCGTTGTTCGTGGCCATCCTAGCAAATTATTGACGTTACGCGGCCTGGTCTGGGGCAGTTATAAGCAAATGTTTCCATTTATTTGATTTGCATCTTCTTGCTATATTCTTGTTTCATTTGCGATATCAAAATACTTAACGCGTTTCAAAAAGTAACCAATCGTCCGTAACTGGATAGTAATAAGGGTAGGGGCCTGCAATGCTGGATGCTGCCGTGACGTAAATGGAGTCAGACCCATTTTCACCAGCGTTTTAAGTATTCCTTCACGTTTAGTGCAGGTCGCAGATCGAATCCCCACCTTGCTTTTGGACACTGGGCACATCATTTTCTGGGCAACCTATCAGCTAAAATGAAAATGAAGTATCTTTACCAAAGAAATTTTTAGTCGCGCCTCCAGTATTGAGCTGTACGGTGAACCAAAAGCCATCATGTTCTACTTAGTGACCGGTCAAAATTTCTTATTCGTTTGCATTACCGCAAAGTAGATATAAAAAAACGTTTAACAAAGGAAAAGTGATGAAATTATTTAACTCAGTCGGGCCCAACCCGAAAGTCGTTCGCATGTACATGGCAGAACGTGGCATTGAGGTTGACCTGCAAGAAGTTGATCTGATGGGTGGCGAAAACCGTCAAAGCGACTACGTAAAACTTAACCCAGGCGGGCAATTGCCTGCGCTGGAACTCGACAACGGCGACATCATTGCCGAGATTACCTGTATCTGCGAATATCTGGATGATCGTGACGGGGGCTCAAGTTTGATTGGAACCACGCCAGAGGAACGCGCTGAAACACGAATGTGGGTAAGACGTATTGATTTAGGCATCCTGGAACCTCTTGCCAATGGATTTCGATTTGCTGAAGGTGCACCGATGTTTAAGGACCGCATGACGCTGATCCCGCACGCTGCTGCAGATCTGAAGGCGTTAGCGCAGGAAAAAATAACCTGGCTCGACGGTTTGATGGATGGCAAAGAATTCGTTTGCGGTGATCGGTTCACACTTGCAGATATTTTGTTATTTGTGTTCCTTGAATTTGGCACGCAGGTTGGTCAACCGCTTAACGAGGCCAATAAAAATATAACATCCTTGTATGAAAGGCTGGGCGCACGACCGAGTGCTAAAGCATAGTTAGGCTGGTAATGCGCTGTGAGTGCATAGAAGCAACATAGAAGTAACAAAGCAGAACCCCGGCGCCTGCCTTTTGAGCATGGCCATCCCTCAGTGGCTCTACTATATTATTTAACATAATATACATTATGCGCAGTCTGATGGGTGGTCATCTCCAGTTCGAGTCTCCACGGGTCTTCCTCCCAAAATAATTAATGACTTCGTTCTGAGCCAATAATGATCACTGCTGTTGTCCCTCTCATTTTCCGTAAACTCTCTTTTCCTAAATCGATCCGCATGAATACCTGGAAATTGAAACGTGCTATCTAACGTTGCGTTAACCGTTTGAGTTCAGCGTTGAGGCGTCTCTGTTCGTGCTGCTCAGGCTTCTTTTCTTGATAAGCAATTGCTGACTGACCGTACTTACCCTTCCGGTCGTACAGCCTTTTGGTCATCATGCCTGGACGTCGAGCATCTTCGCCGCCAGAACGACCGCCTTTGGTCAATTGCTTTACAGCCGCAATGTTGAGTTTTTCTGTATAACGTTTGCCGGACAACAGAACTCCTTTGAACTTCGTTGTAACGCTCCATGGCGTCAACTAAAGTGGGCCCGTTCACAAATCACCAACGAGGATGCTTTTGTAATCCCAAGAAAAAGCGGTTTAAATTAACCATCTATTATTCTGGAAGCACTATGAAACTGAAAAATATTGTTAACTATTCGCTCATCACGATGATGACTTTTGGTCAAAGCGCTTTCGCCGGTTCTGCAGGAGTCGCTGCTACTGTTCAGGGCAAGGATATTTCCGAGGCTAAAGTACAAACATCTATTGATTATTATATGCGGTCACAGGGAGGGGAAATATCTGATCTTCGAGACCCGAATCGATACAAAGAGATTCGCGTAAACGTACTGGACGTTTTAGTCGGTCAGCAATTACTCTGGGGTGCCGCCCAGAAAGACAATGTCATTGCACAGGATGACGAAGTGAAAACTGCGTTTGATGAATATCAGGCACAATTTTCGAATTCAGAACAATTCACATTAAAGTTAACCGAATCCGGATTTAATGAAGAATCGTTTCAGGAAAACTTAAAACAACAAATATCAGTCAAAAAATGGCTAGAGGAAAAGGTCATCAGTACCATTACGGTCACTGAAACTGAGATACATGAGTTTTACCAGCAAAATGAATCTCGATTCAAACATCCTGAACAAGTCCGGACACGTCATATATTGACCAAGGTTAGCCCGGAGGTTACTGAATTAGAAATGCAAAGGGCCATGGCAAGGATGACGGCCATAAAGCAGGAACTTGATTCAGGAGCAGACTTTGAAACGCTAGCAAAACAGAAATCTGAAGATAGTAGTGCCATTAAAGGTGGCGATCTTGGCTATTTTGAACGTGGTGCTCTGGTTAAAAGCTATGAAGATGTTGCGTTCAGTCTGGCGCCTGGCGAAACGTCGGATATTTTTCAAAGTAGTTTCGGTCTGCATATTGTCAAAATGATTGATAAAAAACCTGCCGTTAATCAATTAGAGCCCGACGTAAAAGATCGAATCGCTGCTTATATCTTAAAAGATAAAGCCGATCTCGCGGTAGACGAAAAGATAATTAGCCTTAAGCAGGCGGCAACTATCGAAATTAATATGTGATAGAGCTTTTGCAGGCTTTCGATAAAGTGATTGCGCAGAATTTACGTGAGGTGATCAACACGCTTAATCGAATCGGGATACAGGGAAGCTCTGATTAATTGGATATTTAGTGAGGGTTCGATATCGAAACATTGTTTTTGTAGTCACGCTGCTGGTGTTTGCCATGCTTTATCTGGCATCACCGCTGATCCTCAGCCGTGCATTGTCGGAATACCTGGGTGGGCTTGGTGTAAAGGCAGAGTTGCATTTTAGCCGGCCAACGCTTTCTGGCATAGTCATCTCGAAAGGCTACATGGCTACAAAACGCTGGTCGATTGAGCTGACAGAAGCCCGGGTCGATTACAGTTTTGGGTCGCTTCGCCAGGCGAGAGTCGACCTGCTCGAGGTCCAAGAGCTTCGCGTGAAGTTGATCCCCACGAATGTATATGCGGTTCCGATTGATAGCTATCCGGTTGTATCACCGTGGCAAGAATTACCCTTTAACAACCTGACTATCCACCAGATAGCGATTCAGCTGACTAAGCCCGAACTGGTCTCGACGGGTTCTGTTCGGATGACGAGCGATCAAGTGACTGTCTCGATGACCGCAGAAAGCCCACTTTTACCTGCTGCGCTGTTTGCTGAAGTGAGCGGTGATCCTGCCGGGACCTTTCTGGGCATTGTCGGCCTGCGCAGCGACCTTGAAGGGGATGTGCGTGTTTTTCAACTGGCAGGTGCGCCGGTCGACGACCATCTGGTGCTGGCAGGTGACCTTACCATGGTTACGGAAGTATTTGATCTACTGTGCCGCAGCCTCGGCCTGCAGGGCCTGTCAGGTTCGGTCAGTGGCCAGCTAAGCGGGCAGTTGGCTTGGCCGGTCACTGCCGAGGCGTTTTCGTCTCTGGAGTTGAATGGGCGAATCGATATTGATGCCGGGTTAGCGGCGCCGGGGTATACCGGGAGCGACATAAACGGGTCGATATCGTTCGAACTGATAAACCAGCAGCTTCAGGTTTCGTCAAAAGGAATGTTCATCAGGTCAGAGGATTCAATGAAACCATTCAGGCTAAAGGGCTTTGATTTTTCATTGTCACCTGAAAGTGAAATTGTGATTGTATTCGAGTCGGCACCTTTTAACCTTCAAACCCAATCGATCGATGAACTCGACGTCGCGCTTACGATTAAAACCGGAATTATCATTGCAGGTGATTCGATTGAAATGTCTTCAGGCCTGGGTGTGAAGGACCTTGGAATTGACAGCGTGCTTGATGTGTTTCTTAACCCAACGGGTGTCAGGATTTCCCTGTCAGAACTACAGCTGACTGGTAGCTCAGCAACCATCCAGGGTATTGGTTATGCGATTAGTAGAGAAAGCGTGGGTCTGCTGACGGGTGAGTTTCAACTTCCGTCGATACAGACCATGGTTGAGTCCCCGGAAACAGTGGCGGACGTGCAGGTTGAGTTAAATGGTATCTGGCGGATTAATTTGGAGGCCGATGCGGCTGACGCAACGACTGGTCGCATTACGATCAACACGAACACCAGCATGGTCCAGAAAAACGGGGAGGTACGACTGATCGTTGGCAACGGCAGTGAACTATTCATTCTGCAGTTGGGGCAACAGTACAAATTCACACTCGCCTCCAGGGCCTCTGCAGAGCTTTTTACAGAGGGCGGTCTGAAGATAGGCGAAATTGAATTTATTGCAACCCTACCCGAATTCAACGGTTCAATTCGTATTCACCTGAGTTCGTTAAACAAAGAGGGTGACTCAGTTGAAACATCGGGTTGGATTACGCTGCGTGATGACCCCGCGGCATTGGTGATCAAAACTGAGCTGGTGTTTGGGCTTTCGACCCTGCAAGGCAGGGTCAGGTTTGTCGCTGGTCACAGGGTGAACGAAGCACTCCTGAACCGGGAGATTCCAGGATGGGTTAGTCAGTACGATCTAACCAGAGGGAACCTGTCATTCGAGGCAGAGGGTTCCTTTTCAGTTGGTGGTGATGACCCTATCTATAAAATTGAGGGTCGGAGCGAACTGAAGGACGGTGACGGTTACTATGACGACATCCCTTTAAAAGGGCTGGCATTTTCAATGCCGTTTGTAATAACCGATTCGGGATCGACGCTGGGCCCTGGTCCTGTATCCGTTGAATTGGTTGACCCTGGTCTGCCGGTTAGGCAAGTGAGTATGAGAGTCGATGCCACCGATGATCATGTGTATGCATCGGCGGTTGCAGGGCGGCTACTTGGGGGCACATTCAATATCCAGTCCCTGGATTACGATCTGGTTACAGAAACCAGTGATTTTTTGGTCCGACTCGATGGAACCCTCCTTTCGGAAGTTCTGGCGTTGGAGGGAGCTGACCTGTCGGGTGATGGTGTGCTTGATGCTGAGTTCAGAGTCCTGCTTGGTCCGGATAGCTTCCGGGTGAATGAGGGCATGGTTCAGTCACGGGCGCCTGGCGGGCACATCCGCTATCTTGGCTCTGCATCTGATGGTGGAAATGCGGGGCTAAACCTGGCATTGACTGCACTGAAGAATTTCCAGTATGAAAGCATCCACGCAACGCCAACCTTTGAAGATGGAAACCTGAAGCTGGGCATCAGGCTGGAAGGTAAAAATGAACAAGTAGAATCAGGCAGACCGATTCACTTTAACCTTAATATCAACCAAGACATCCCTGCATTACTTCAGTCTCTGCAGGCACACGAAAAGCTTGAACAAAAAATTAAGGAACGCGCCACTGGTACCAAGCAATAGACCAAACAGGGCGCAGTTATTCCGTTCAGGATGGGTTAACAATAATTTGTTAGCATGGTGGTCTATAGCGGTCAGGTTGTAGTGATAAATGAGAGGGATGTCCAACGTGAGAAGCATATCTATAGTCGGCCCACTGCTGGTGACCTTTCTGTTAACGGCCTGTACCCCGACGGTCAAGCTGGATACATCGGAGCCCATCACGATCAACCTGAACGTTAATATCAAACATGAAATTCTTGTCAGGGTTGACAAGCAACTTGACGACCTGTTTTCAGACGACAGCGATATATTTTAGGAGATATTTTCATGATCCTTGTTAAACCCTTTCTCCCAGGTTTACTGGTAATACTAATGGCTACCGCCATTGCGAACACTACATGGGCAGCGTCAATATCCCTGGATGACGCTAAACTTCAGGGACTCATTGGTGAAGATGCGAGCGGGTACCTTGCTGCGATTAATACTCCTGACGGCGACGTCAGCGAGCTGTTGTCCAGTGTTAACCAGTCGAGGAAAGCCGAGTACGAACGTATTGCGAAACGCAATGACATTGGGCTTGCTGATGTAGAGGTGCTCGCTGGTCGCAAGGCTATGGAAAAATCTGCGCCCGGCGCATATATACGACCACGGGGTAGCTGGACGAAGAAACGCTGAATTTCGATAGACGATGGTGTTCTTCAGTCGGGAGTGACAGCACTTGTTCTAAAGGTCTGTGCCCTGCCCTGCCCGGGTAACACAATCTCGGAGGCAATGGTTTTACCATAAAAATAACGCGTGATTTGAAGGTGCCTAGTCTTAGTCTTAGTCTTAGTCTTAGTCTTAGAAATGGCGTAATGTCACTGTGGAAGACTCGTTTGAGTCGTTGTGCCCAGAATAGCTTACTCAGCTCACCAACACTGAAATAAGTGGCTTAAATTGCGATACTATGGAATGGAGATTGAATTAATGGGCAAGTTGAACAACTATTCAGAACGAGCAGAAATATTTAGCGCGACTACTATTATCTTCGGCGCATTTTTTGCTTTGGTGCAGTTTCGCGAATATAGGAAAAGACAGGAAGCTGGTTGAGCTTGCATTACCATCGTATACGTCCTGTTCAAAAAAAGATCCGGAAAGGGATCGGGAAAGGGATCAAGAATGGGCAGTCCTGAGAATTTAACTTCTGAAGATTATCTAAAGCTGATAAACGCTTTTGCGGTCGACCTGCTTCAAAGATCAACACTTGATGAGATTTTCTGGCTCATCGCCGATCGCGCAATCGCTGGCATTGGGTTCGATGATTGCGTGATCTATTTGATCGATCGCGCCACCGGTGAATTAGTCCAAGTGGCCGCCTATGGGCCCAAGAGTCCGGAAGGTCGTGTGATTATTGATCCCATTACGATTCCCTTGGGAAAGGGGGTTGTCGGTTCTGTCGCCAGAAATTTGAAACCGGAGCGTATTCAGGATACCCGTCTTGATTCAAGGTACATTCTTGACGACGAATTCAGGCTTTCTGAACTGGCCGTGCCTATTGTGCTTGATGGTGAGTGCCTTGGCGTCATTGATTCAGAGAATTTAAACGTTGGTTTTTACACCGAGAAGCATGAAGAGATTCTTGTGACGATTGCCTCGATGGCAGCCACAAAAATCTCAGATGCGAAGCGTGAAGAAGAACTGCATTCGACCGTTCGTCAATTGAAAGTTGTGCAAAACAAGCTGGCGACTCAGGCGAAAGAGTTGATTAATGCCAAAGAAATAGCTGATTCTTCAAATCGAGCTAAAAGCACATTTTTGGCAACGATGAGCCATGAGATCCGAACACCACTTAATGCGATTATAGGCTTATCGGATTTAATGAGAGAGACCTCACTGGATCCTGAGCAACATGAGTTTGCGAAGGTCATCTGGGACTCGAGTAATCATTTGTTGAATTTGATTACGGACATTCTTGATTTTTCAAAAATCGAAGCAAATGAATTGAGCTTTGCAGAGGGCAATCTGAATTTAAAGCAATTGGTTGAAACGTCTGTTCGATTATGTACATCAGCCAATCCAAAAAACAAGATTCCGGTGGTTGCTAATTTCGATTCTTCAACTCCGGGTTGGATTCTTGGAGATGAAGCGAGGGTTCGGCAAATCCTGGTAAATCTGATTGGCAACGCTTTAAAGTTTACCTTGGAAGGCCAAATAACGATTAAGGTCACAACCGAGTCGGAATATTTGTTATTTTCAATCACAGATACTGGAGTAGGAATTCCCGAAACGGATTTTGAAAAGATTTTTGACCCGTTTCTGCAGGTAGATTCTTCATTGTCCCGACGATATGAAGGAACCGGTCTTGGTTTGAGTATTGCGAGAAAATTGAGCCGTTTGATGTCGGGTGATTTAACCGTGAGCAGCGTAGTCGGCGTAGGGACGCAGTTCGTTTTATCCCTTCCTCTGCGAGCAGTAACGCATCAGCGGACTAAACCGCACGATCCAGCGATAATTGAGACAAAAACAAAATTGAAGATCTTAATTGTCGAAGACCATCCCGCGAACCGGTTGCTGGTCGTTAAGATCCTAGGCCAGATCGGATTCACCGCAGATGTAGATGTAGCTGTAAATGGCCTTGAGGCCGTCAAGATAGTCAGCAAATCGCCTTACGATTTGATATTCATGGATCTTCAAATGCCTGCGATGGATGGTTATGAAGCGATGCGAAAAATTCGCTCCAATGACGCAATCATTCAACCGCGGATCATCGTCGTTTCTGCGAATGTCCAACCTGAGGACATAAGTAATTCCTATAGCGCCGGTGCAGACGGATTTCTTCCCAAGCCGATTGATCGAGAGGCGATGGTCGGTATTGTTAATGCGCTATTGTAACTCTCCAGGATACTCCGGCAACCTTTGTCAGCGAGCATTGCTTCCGTCCCCTGTCATCAAACTCACAATTCTACGCAGATATAGACCTTGCGCTCATAGTTCATGTTAATTCTAGGTTTAACGCAATGGCCATCTCATATTTAGACGTAAGCATTGCGGTAAGTTATTGATTGTGTTCGCAAAGAGTTGCCAGCTTTGGTGGGCCGTCCAAGAATGGATAACGATGGTATTTTTTCTATTAGCAGGTTTATCTGGAAATGTAGATAGCGTGTTCTATGCCCCACAAAGTTGCGGCTTCCGATGCTCAGTACGCTGAAGCTATCGACCGTTAACGGCCAGGGTGGCGGTTACATCGGCTTCAAGCCACATCGTTGCGCTACTTGTTTAAGGCGGCGCGGTGTCTTGCTAACTTGTAATGCAACACCCGGTACCGGCGGTCACAATCAACATGCATCTTCGTTAGACCTTCAGTATACTCTCCTCTGAAGGGTCATAATGTTCCCTTGAATCGAATCTAGAACAATAGAACAATAGAACAATAGAACAATAGCTAAATAAGGTAGTACCGTTATGGAATGTCCGAAATGCCAAGCGAACATGGAAGAAGTCACCTACGGTCGTAATATGACTGTAGATCGTTGCACCAATTGTAAAGGAATCTGGTTCGACGTTGGTGAGGCTGAGGTATTAAAGGGCAAGTGGATGTCCGAGTTCGTGGACAGTGGCGACCCTGAAATGGGCAAGGAATTCAACAAAATCGTAGACGTTGATTGTCCTCGATGTGGCAAGAAAATGGATAAGATTGCAGATCCCAAGCAATCCCATATCTGGTACGAAGCCTGCCAGGAGCATGGTATGTACTTCGACGCTGGGGAGTTCACAGATTATAAATACGAGACACTTCTGGATAAGTTCCGAGACCTTGTTACAGGTAAACGAAGCTAGCGGATGGCATGTTAGTCACCTTCTATGGGGTCCGCGGTTCTATCGCCGCACCTGGCCCTAGAACAATAAAGTATGGCGGCAACACGTCCTGCGTGCATGTACGCCTGAACGACGGCAACAATATCATCTTTGACGCAGGCACCGGTATTCGCGAACTGGGCATTAGGATGGTTCAAAATGATGAGCCCCTCCTCCTTCTTCTTAGTCACGGTCATTGGGATCATATTCAGGGTTACCCGTTCTTTGCACCAATCTATCAGCCAGATCGCGAGATCAGGATTTGTCAGAGTATCGACAGCAACGAGGTTTCACTCAAAGCCATACTTGAACAAATGGATGGTTCGACCTTCCCGGTTCGCTCCGAGGATTTACCGTCAAAGATCACTACGGTGGATCAGGTTGATGAATACATTGATGCGCAATCGTTTCAGACGACCAGAATGCCGCTAAATCATCCAGGAGGCGGAGACGCCTACCGGATCGAAGAGGATGGCGTCTCCATCGCCTACATCACCGACAATGAACTAGACCCATTGGCAGCGCCCCAGACAACGTATGCCGAGTGGGTACACTTTTGTAAGGGTGTAGATCTGTTGATTCATGACGCGCAGTACACCGAAAAGGACCTGCCTGCCAAACACGGCTGGGGGCATTCCCTGATATCCCAGGTACGCCAACTCGCAGTCGATGCTCAGGTTAAAAACCTGGCGATGTACCACCACGATCCGGAGCGCACCGATTCAGAACTGGACGAGATCGCGATAGAATCAGCAAAGTTTTTTAAATCCAGGAACAGTGTGATCGGATCCTATATAGCCTCTGAGGGGCTGGTGTTTGAACTCACTTCCAGGAAAGACTCCAGGGTCACGACCATCGACCTCTACGAAATCAGCAGGTAACGCTATCAAAATCGTTTCTTTTAATGTGAACAGCATTCGCGTGCGGCTTAATCAACTAGAAGCTGTTATCAAAAAACATAACCCGGCTTTCATCGGCTTGCAGGAAACCAAGGTTACGGATGAAGACTTTCCGGTTGAGCAAATAAACGACCTGGGATACGACGTCGCTTTCCATGGCCAGAAAACCCACTATGGAGTTGCCCTCCTCTATCGCCTTGACGCAACTGACATCCAAAAAGGATTCACCAGTGACGATGAGGATAGCCAGAAGCGGCTGATAAAAGCCTCGTTCACGACAAAAGACGGACGCCCCCTATCGGTCATCAATGGTTATTTTCCCCAGGGTGAAAGCCGAAAGCACCCGACAAAGTTTCCTGCAAAAGTGAAATTCTATTCAGACCTGCAGGCTGACCTCGAAAAATCATATGACCCAGATGAACTGCTGTTTGTTATTGGGGACATGAACGTTGCGCCTGTTGACCAGGATATTGGGATTGGTCCGGACAATGCCAAGCGCTGGCTTCGGGATGGAAAAACCAGTTTCCTGCCGGAGGAGCGAGAATGGGTTGAGCAGCTAAAGGGCTGGGGTTTACATGATGTCTACCGACATCACTATCCAGATGTCGATGACCTGTTCAGCTGGTTTGATTACCGTAGTCGAGGGTTCGAACGCGAGCCCAAAAGAGGGCTGCGTATAGACCTGATTATGGCTTCAACAGGCGCGCTTGGATACTCAAAGGATTCCGGCATAGACTATGACATCAGGTCTATGGACAAGCCTTCGGATCATTGTCCAATCTGGGCGGATTTCGATATCGACCTGTAAGCGTCAGCTTTTCGGCTCGATCTTCACCAGTCTCAAATCAAAGGTGACAGGCACCATCAGGTCTATTGATTGCAGACCTGCAACCTTTCTGAGTGATTCCAGGCCATCTGACAAAGCAAACTGTGACGCATGGATAACAATCGGGCCAAGGCTGGTGACTTCATAAGCGTTGTCTGAACTCCGCGTAACCTTAACCAGCACGTTTTTTGATAAATCCGTTCCGTGAAGGTTGACGCCAAGGAGTATGGTGTCTGTCTTGCTTTCGCCCAGTCCAAGACTGGTGAATTCATCCAGATCAAGGTTGGCGGTGACGGTCACGTCGGGATACTGCGCTACCTCAAACAGTATTGCCTGCATCCGCTCATTTCGGATAGGTATCAGTGTTTCCACACTCGCCAGCGCAATGACTATGTTTGCGTCACCTGAATCTTCTATGGTGCCTGTAATCAGCGTAAAGCTGTGATTCTCAGCGATCAGGTCATTTTTCACTGAGGCGAAACCGACATAGGATCCTTCCGGGTCAATCACCCATCCCGCCAGCACATGAACCGAGGTCGTTAAGCAGATTACGAGAAGTAACACATATTTCATCTATCAGATTCCTTTCAATTTTCCTGGATTAGTTGCTGTAGCGATTTACTTCATCCCGGGTTTCCAGTGCGACTTCCCTGGCTTTTTCGGCGAAGTCTTCGCCCTCGCCCGCATAAAGGATCGCGCGCGAAGAAGAAACCAGCATACCGCCGCCCTGCCCTGCCCCTACCATTTGCTTCACATCGGCGCCCTGGGCGCCTACGCCGGGTAGTAAAAACGTCATATCGCCACAAATTTTGCGAATCTGCCGGAGTTCTTCAGACCTCGTTGCACCAACCACGAGCCCTACGTTGTTATTGGCGTTCCATTGATCACGGGCTAGCGTGGCGACGTGTTCATAAAGTGTCTGACCGCCTTCCAGCACAAGATTCTGCAGGTCACTGCCACCGGGGTTTGACGTTCTGCAAAGAATGAACACACCCCTGTCGGTATAGTCCAGGTAGGGATCCATCGAATCTTTACCCAGGTATGGATTCACGGTGGTCGCATCTGCATCGTACCTCTCAAATACTTCCCGGGCGTACATCTCTGCGGTGCTGCCAACATCCCCGCGCTTGGCATCAAGCAGTACCGGCACATTGTGATTTTTGAGGTATTCAATGGTGGCGAGTAATTGGTCTTCTGCTGCTTCGCTGGCGTAGTGCGCGATTTGCGGTTTGTAGCAGGAAGCCAGATCGAGCGTGGCATCGATAATCGCCTTATTAAACTCAAATATTGGCTGGGATGACTGTTTACAGACTTCAGGGATACGGCTGAGGTCCGGGTCCAGGCCAATACAAAGCCTTGACCCAACTGACTTCTGGCGCTCCAGCAAACGGTCAAAAAATGTCGTGGATGTCTCAATGGCGGTTGCGTTAATAGTTTCCTACCTTCTTGGTTCGACGCCAGTTGTCCTGATGCCCTGATAAAATTACATTGTTTAGCGCACTTAAGAGTCACAGCGAATAGACGTTCCAGGTGTGACGGCGTCACACAAGGTCAGTGAAGCGACGCGCGTAGACAGTAAGTATAGCCGAAGCATGGACGTTGATCGAGCAAAAAATATCCATTAAGTCATTGTTTTTAAACGTTATTGCGGATTCTCAAAGAGTTGGCATGAAAATCACCGCTACTCGTATAAAGTAGCAATGCAAAACCCAAAAAACTAACCGGCTAAAAACACCCAGGATTAGCGCCCTTTGCAACGACGGGCATGGTGATGCGCAATAAAATGAACCTGGCTCGGAAGATAATCGAAGTGAAAGCAGGCAAGGTTTCTACCATGATCCAGACCGGGCTGCAGGACGGGCTGGTGACTGACATCAAGATGTTAGAAGGACGTCCATTAGCCTTAGGGAGCAGTTGAACCAGCATTTTCACTGATTGATCGGCTTTTGCTTAGTCCAGTGTCGAGATTTTAGCGCCGCCGGACGTATCCTCGATGGCATACCCCAGCTTATTAACAGCATCTCGGAGTTCATCCGACCGTACCCAGTCTTTGGACGCTCTGGCAGCTTCTCTGGCTTTAACCAGTTCCTCGACTTCGTCCGGTACATTAACCTGGTCCATTGTCCAATTGGCAATATCCAGGCCTAGAATTTCGTCACATCGAAGCAATGTCGCTTTCTTTACATCGTTCGGAAGATTTGATCGAACCAACTCCCAGATGACGGCCAGCGCTCTTGGCATATTCAAGTCATCATTCAAACAGTCAAAATAACGCGTAACAGTCCCCTCGTCTGCTGTTCCAGGCTCACCCCAGGCAAAAGCAGTTTCATACAAACGGGTGAGCGCTGTCTTCGCTGCGTCAAGACTCTCCAGGCTAAAGGACATCTGACTTCGATAGTGAGCGGTCAGACAAAAGTAACGATAGACCAAAGGGCTGAACCCCTTTTCGGCAATAACATCCAGCGTCAAAAAGTCACCTGTCGATTTGGACATCTTTGCTTTATCCATCTGCAGGAAATAACCATGCATCCAGAAGTTAGCCAGTCGAGTGCCTTTAGAAGCTTCGGTTTGAGCTATTTCGTTCGTATGATGAATGGGAATGTGGTCTTCACCCCCGCAGTGGATATCGAAGTAATCACCGAGATATTTCGCGGACATCGCCGAACATTCGATATGCCAACCTGGAAACCCCCTGCCCCATGGACTATCCCATTCCATCTGGCGCTGTTCTTCCGGCGGCGAAAACTTCCACAGCGCGAAATCAGTCACGAACCTCCGCTCGCCTAACTTGACCCGGGCGCCCGCCTGTAATCCTTCGACGTCCAGGCGGGCCAGATGGCCATAGCTCTTGAGTTTTCTTGAGTCGAAGTAGATTCCGTCACTGGTCGCATAGGTATACCCCTTTTGTTCCAGGTCCATTACAAACTCGATCTGTTCCGGGATGTGGTCTGTAGCCTTACACCAAATAGAGGGTGCCAGAATATTGAGCTTTTCAAGGTCTTCCTGGAACGCGTTGGTATAAAATTCGGCAAGTTCCCAGGCTGTCATGCCGGTTCGTTTTGTGCCCAGCTCCATTTTGTCTTCGCCGGTATCCGCATCGGATGTGAGGTGGCCGACATCAGTGATGTTGATGATATGGTTGACGTCATAACCATTTGCGACAAGAACGCGTATCAGAATGTCCTCAAAAAGGTAGGTACGCAGGTTTCCGATATGGGCAAAGTTATAAACAGTTGGTCCGCAGGCATAGATGCCCACCTTGTTGTCGACAAGGGGTTCAAACGGGCGAACTTTTCGTTCGTAGGTATCAAATAGTTGCAGGTTCATCACAATATCTATGCCGAGCAATGGCCCGCATCATAATGGTTTATGCCATGATCTCAAGCGGCAGGGGACTGCTTGGGGAAACGCTGTTCCATAATTCGTTCGACAGTCTCTACAATCACCTGGGTCTGCGACTCTATCTCTATATTGACAGGGTCCCCGGCCTTCAGCAGGGCGAAGTTCGTTCGCGCCAAAGTTTCAGGAATAAGGTTTATCGCAAACTGATGCTTTTGCCTATCCAGGGCCGCCACGGTCAGGCTGCAGCCATTAACAGCCAGAAAACCTTTTTCGAACACAAATTTCAGCCAATCCGGGTTGCCTTTAAAGGTAAGCCTTTTGTTATTTGAGCTCTCTTCTATTGATAAGAGTTCAGAGGTCCCGACAATGTGCCCGGATAGAATATGCCCCCCTACTTCGGCACCAGATTTGGCGCTACGCTCGATATTGACCTGGGTCCCAGCCTCGATGAATTGAATGTTAGACAATGCCAGTGTCTCGGCAATCGCATCAAAAGACACCTTCCTGTCCTCAATCCTGGTAACCGTGAAACAAACGCCATTGACCGCGACGCTCGCGCCGGTTTCAAGTGCTTGAAGCAATTCGTCGGGGAACTCGATTGTAAAAGTATACAATCCTTCCTTCTTTTCAACAGCCCTTATAGGGCGGCAGGATTGTACGATACCGGTATACATGGGTTCTCCTAGAAATCTGGATAGTACTCTTGCACAGTTCGCAGGTAGTATTGCAGATGGGATGCTGCATCGCGGCCTTGCATATAGGCCATAAAGCCGCCTTCTTTACGCTGGGCCTTGGCCTGGCGCTTGATCAGGTTCAGGTCTGGTAGTTCTTGGTTGTGCATGTGCGAAACGATAGTCAGGGCCGGCGGTAGTGTCAATGATAAACAAAGGATAATGTGCATTAAAATACATATCTATCTAATTGATAAATAAATATTTATTATCAGATTCATTTTAATATGGGCGGTTATCACATTGATTGATCTAAGAAGCGATACGGTCACCCAGCCTTCTGTAGAGATGCGGCAGGCTATGGCGGACGCCGAGACCGGCGATGACGTCTATGGCGAAGACCCAACAGTCATCCAGCTTGAAAAACTCGCTACATCGTTGACAGGAAAAGAGGCCGCTCTGTTTGTGAGCAGCGGTACCCAGGGCAATCTGCTTGCCCTGTTGAGTCACTGTGAACGCGGCGATGAGTACATCGCCGGCAATGATGCCCATACCTACCGCTTCGAGGCGGGCGGTGGTGCGGTTTTGGGTGGTATCCAACCCCAACCGATTCCCTTCAATGAGCGTGGTGAACTAGAGATCGAGGCCATCAGGCAGGTGATCAAACCGGACGATTATCATTTTGCGAAAACAAAGCTGGTATGCCTTGAAAACACTACCGCCGGGAAAGTTTTGGCGCTCGATTACCTGTCTGAATTTTCAGATTTTGCTCTTTCCCAGGGGCTAGGCAGGCACCTGGATGGTGCGCGGGTGTTCAATGCCGCCGTGCAACTCGGGGTTGATGTGAAGGAAATTAGCCAGTATTTCGACAGTATGTCGATTTGCTTGTCCAAAGGTCTCGCCGCCCCGGTTGGTTCACTACTGGTAGGCAACAATGAGTTGATTTCAAAAGCCCGGCGCTGGCGAAAGATGGTGGGCGGCGGTATGCGACAGGCGGGTATTCTTGCAGCGGCAGGTATCTACGCTCTGGAACATAATATCAATCGACTTGCTGAAGATCACCGACACGCATCCGAGTTGGCTAAAGCACTTGCTCAGCTGTCTTCATTCAAGCTTCATTCAATGCCAGTCACTAACATGGTGCTCCTGGACCTTGACGCAGAACGATTTAAATCCCTGCAGCAGTACCTCGCAGACAATGGTGTGAAGACGTCTACCCAGCGATGGGTAATGCACCGTGATGTATCCAGTGCCAATATCGATCAATTGATAGAGCTTTGTCGCAATTTCGATCAACGGGTCTGAACGGGAAATCCGCATGAAAACTATCATCCTGGTGACCGGCAGCACCGCCATTGACCAGACCGGCATCTATGACGGCTCCTTCGAGGACTATCAGGCGAGCTATGCTATCAAGGCGTTCAACGTTTCCTTCCAGCTTGCAGATATGCGGACCAGCTTCGGGGGTTGCGCGCCCAACATTGCGCACGGATTAACCCAACTGGGTATTGATGCCATTCCTTTGTCATCCGCGGGACGTAACTTCGTTGACCAGTACAAGGCCCACCTTATTAGCCTGGGGATTAATATTGATTTCATCGCGGTTGCTGACGATGTCGCTAACTGTGCCAGTTGCATGATGATTAACGACGTGCACGGAAACCAGGTCATTGGTTTCTACCCCGGACCGGATAATCCCAGACGTCAATCGCCGGAAACGCTGCCGTTCATCGATAATATTGCGCTCACTATTCTTGGACCTGAGGAACCTGAACTAACCCTTCGACAGGGCAGAATTCTGTTTGAACACAATGTTCCCCTGATGGTAGACCCTGGACAGGTCATTTCTGCTTTTTCCAGGGATCAGATTCGCGAACTGCTGAAGCTCGCGCGATACCTTGTCATTAACCATCATGAATTCGAGGTACTGAAGACAAATGGTGGGTTGACCGACGAGGAAGTATTTGACCAGGTGCCGGAAGTGGTTTTGACCAGAGGCGATAAAGGCGTAGCGATTTATTCCCGTGAAGGTATTTGCCACGTGGATGCAGTGCCTGATGTGAAGGTTGGTGAAGTCACTGGATGCGGCGACGCATTCCGCGCGGGCTATGCCTACGGGATTGTGAATAACCTTAATCTGACAGAACGCGGCCAGGCTGGTTGCATCATGGCTGCCCGAAACCTGGAAAACCCAGAGACCCAGCGCTATAGAATTACTGCGACAGAGCTCGCCATACTTCGAACAACAATTTACGGCTAGTCTACTGCCCATCCGGTAGCCGTGTATTTGTCGCTGCTGCAACTGCGACAATTGAATTGGGTGGAACGTCTTTGGTCATAACGAAGCCGGCGCCGACCTGGACGTTGTCCTGCAGGTTTCAAGCCCTCGAGCACAGCATGTGAAAAAGTGGCGGTGGGGCTGGCGCATAGCCTCTCTGTATGCCAGCATTCGCGTTCTCTGTTACAAACCACTGCCTTTAAAACACCAAAAATTAAAAAACCACATAGGCATCTAATGGCTTCTGGAACCATCATATTTCTTAACGGCACCTCGAGTGCTGGAAAGACAACACTTGCGTACGCACTACAGGAACGATTGGAAGAACCCTTTCAACATGTTGCGCTTGATCAGTTCCGTGATGGACTTCCGGCAAAGTTTCGCGGTCTTAATGCGCCCGCGGGGACACCGGGAGAGCGTGGGTTGAACGTTGTTCCTGTCAAGGTGGCTGACGATAAAGCCTATACCGAGGTCAGGTTTGGCGAGGTGGGCCAGAAGTTGCTTAAGGGTATGCGCAGGGCAATCCTCACCTTGGCGCTGGAAGGTAATAACATCATTATTGATGACATCATTCTTAATCAATCTTTCCTGGACGATTACCTGGATGTAATGGCCGACGAGCAATTGTATTTCGTTGGAGTCCGTTGCCCACTTTCGGTCATCGAACAACGTGAGTCACAGCGACTGGGGCGATTTCCAGGGACAGCAGAAAGTCACTTTATCTCGTGCCATGCTCATGACACTTACGACGTACAAGTCGACACCTCAACCGCTTCGCCTGAGGCGTGTGCTGAGCTCATCGTCAAACGAATCGCGGCCGGCCCCCCTGAAGCATTCAGGCAGCTTACTGGTTAAGCAATAAGGTCAAGCAATATAGTTAAGCAATGCTGGCAATACCTCTGAAGTTATAGGTCGCGATTCGTGGACCTTCAAGGTAACCCTTGTCGATTTCATCGAAGTTAAAACCGGACCCCTCGTAGAGTGATTCAATTTTTCGATTCAGGTGGCAACCACCACCGATCACATTCCAAACCGGGTTTATACGTGCCTGCCACTTCGCGATGTTAACGTCGGGCGCCTCGCCATGTTCTGCAAAAATAACCTTGCCGCCAGGTTTTAGTACCCGTTTGATTTCCATTAAAGCCTGTCTGGGGTCCGGAATGGTACACAGCGTCCAGGTCATCACAACGGTGTCAAAACTGTTGTTGTCCGCCGGGATTTCCTCGCCGCTCAGGCCGATGAAATTTACATCTATGCCCTCCTGTTCGGCCACTTCACGCGCATAGGCTTGTAGTTCAAGGGAAGGATCGAGTCCAGTGACATGAACAGATTTTTCGTAGAACGGCAGGTTAAGACCCGAGCCAATGCCTACTTCGAGCACTTTACCCTCGGCCAGCGGTATCAGGCGTTCCCGCAATGCTTTCATCGCTGGCGCTTTCATCGCAAGATTCAGTAGTTTAGGCAGGAAGTACTTTTCGTAGATACCCATTACCGGATTCCTCTGGGGCTGTCTGGGGAAAGGTTACTTTGCCAAAAACGAAGGATCTTTGACAGATTGGTTTAGAAATCAAGGGGGAGTATGCTCAATAACTGCCCTACTGGAGATGGCTATGATTGATACTCGGGTACCGGATACTGTTGCGGCACTTCGTGAACTGATCCGCGCCAGCAATAACATCGTTATATTTACCGGAGCCGGAATTTCAACAGAATCCGGCATCCCGGATTTTCGCGGCCCGAAGGGCATCTGGAACACGCAAACGCCTATAGATTTTCGTGATTTCGTTGCCTCGGAAGAAGTCAGGCGTGAGTCGTGGAGCAGGAAGTTCTCCGGTGAAATGAAGCTGGAAGATGCTGCACCGAATGCAGGCCACCTTGCTATCACTTCCCTGGTTAAGGCCGGTAAGGTTAGTCACGTCATTACACAGAATGTTGATGGCTTGCATCAAAAATCAGGTACACCGGACGACCAGGTCATAGAGTTACACGGGAATGCCAGTTATGCGTCCTGCCTTTCCTGCGGCAAAAGATTGGAGCTTGAACCTGTCAAATCAGCTTTTCTTGAGCACGGCACATTACCCTATTGCCCCGACTGCGGCGGCATCGTTAAGACCGCCACCATTTCGTTCGGCCAGTCGATGCCCGTTACCGAGATGCAAAAAGCTGAAGCTGCTTCATTGAGCTGCGATCTGTTTCTCGCCATAGGGTCTTCGCTAGTGGTTTATCCCGCGGCAGGCTTTCCAAGGCTGGCCAAAGAAAATGGTGCAGGACTGGTCATTATCAACGAACAGGAAACAGACCTGGACCCGTTCTGCGACCTGGTGCTACATGAGCAGATCGGAACAACGCTATCCCGGGCTGTTGGCTAGCAAGATTTCCGTTCAGTCTTCCATTGCTTCAAGCAGGACCTGGAAATCCAGGGGTTTGCTGACTTTTCCATGATCGCTAGAATCTGAATCCTCGCTCAGTACAATCAGGCCCAGGTCTGGCGAAGCTGTTTGCAGCGTGGCCACCAGGCTGGCATCATTTTCACAGATGAGACCTTCGTCTACGACTGCCTTTTGAATGCTATGTTCGTTGACGCGGAAATATTTCAAGGCCGTATCAGGGTCCGAGAAGCCAACGACTTTGTATCCTTCATCTCTTAACAGTTCGGAGATGAGCTCAGTCAGTGCATCGTTTTGATCAGCGACAAGCACCGAGCCCTTCTTCTTTTCCGTTTTATTATTAGTAACAACCCGATGCATCGCGCTCAGGTTCTTTGTCAGTTCGTGTTGATACTGCCTGACCGTATTTAGCTTATCTGAGCCAAGCGTATCGCTGTCAGCCAGAATAACGTCCAGTAATTCCGAATAACCGGCGGCGGTAGCCGACAGTTGACTAATTTGTCTCATTTTCCTCGAATCGGGGTGTTTCAGTCGTCTAATCTGGTCTGCAAGCATCAGTTGTTCCGAAACATCCACCAGCCAGACATAGAAGTCGCCGTTGTTTTCCTCAAAACTCGCACGACATCTCTTTTCACCATGCTGAAATTCCAGTCTGTATAGCTGTGAGTCAGGTTGGTGGCGAACGTGATCGACGAACTTTTCCTTAAGATTTGCAATGTGACTCGTTAGCGTAGTACCAACCGAAAGGCCCATGGCAACTGCCTTCTCGTTTGCCTGCCTAATAAAATCATCATCATCAAGCACTACCAGCGCAACCGGGGCAGTTTGTAATAATGCATTCAGCTCAATCACCCTGGTCTGTCCCGATCGTAAAAACCAGTGAACGATTGAAATTGACGCCAATCACAACGTGTAGTCCTGCGCTGTGAAGATGACTCAGCATTGCTTTCCAGGGTGATTGCGCACCAACCCTGGACAGGGAATGATCTTCGTTGACCAGCGCATCAAGGTCAGTCCTGGCCAAGGTCAGGCCTGTGAAGGTTAGAGTAAAGGTCGATGGAATAAACAGACTTGCGTCACAAAGTGAGCAGACTGGCTCAAAATCTGCCCGGGCTAATTCAATATCTGAATCTATCCCCTCCTCCCTCAGGCACTCTTTGATCTCCTTTAATATGGGTGCCAGCCTCTGTGCTTGTGGAAATTGAATCGTGGAGTCTTTCTTTAACTTCAGGTCATGCTGAATGGCGATTGTCTGCAGGTAAATGGTTGGCAGAAAACCCTTTGTAGCTTCAGCCTTATCGACCAGGCGAACCTCTGTCTGGATAGCGCCTTCGAACGTTGCCAATATCACGTGGTCTACCGAGTGAATCACACCTGTCGGCGTTACCAATCGATAATATAGCCTGTGTGGCGGTACCATAGCCGGGTGTAGCAATACCTGCTGAACTGTTTCCCTGTCCTCATCAAAAATTGCCTGCACCCAGGACTGTATACTGTTGATCCCGTAAGTTGAAAGAAACCTCTCGCTACCGGTGATAGCGCCAGACACAATATCAATCGTAAGCTCATCGCCCGGCGAAGCCCGGGAAAAACTCTCCTGACGGATACCTTGTATTTGTGTCAATTTCAGTTTTCCCACGTCAGTAATCCCTCGAAGTTAGATGATAGCAATCATTAGCACAACTCATGCATCCAGTTTGCTAGAATTCAGGGACCTTCAACGACCCGTGTCTATCTTTTGCTAAATAATTTAACTTTTCAGGTATTTATAGCGGCCACACTTGGCATCGTTCTGGCGTTCGGTTATCAGCTGATAGAACCAAACGGCATTGAAATGGTCGACAACAGTATCAGCCTGCTTAAAGGCGCTTTCCTGGCGTTACTTAAAATGCTGATTGCACCAATGATATTTTTCTCATTGATAGGTGGCATTATTTCGATTGGTAACGTCGTTCGATTAAGGCAATTGGGGGGAATAACCGTTAGTTACTATCTTCTGACGACCGGCCTTGCAATTACCCTGGCGCTGGTTGCCGTTGTCTTCGTGCATCCATGGACCGCCTACCCTCCCATTATGGCATCGATGGTAGATGCCTCTAGCGCCAGGCTACTGAACCCTGGCAGCGATTCGATTCTTGCGGTACTCGAGACCATGGCATCACTGGCGTTTACCAACCCTTTCAGTGCGCTGGTAAACCTTAACATTCTGGGCATTGTTACCAACGCGCTATTCATGGGCGTCGCAATGGTGCTTGTCCTGGACGAGAACAGCCCGCTCTTCCGCCTGGTAGTAGATGCCAACAAAATCATTATTCAGGTGCTGCGCTGGGTGATCCGGGTTTTGCCCATTGGCATTTTTGCCATTTTATTTGATTTCACGGTCAGGCTATCGGGCGATGATGGTCTGGGTGGTACTTTCCTGACGCAGTTATTTCAGTTTGGTTTGCTGGTCGTCACCATGACGTTGATTCATGGCCTAATTGTGCTGCCAGCCATCGCCTGGATAACAACCAGGATGTCACCACTGGAACTTCTTCAAAAAATTGCCAGCCCGCTCCTTGTAGCGTTCAGCACTTCGTCGTCAGCGGCTACCCTGCCTGTGTCAATGAGGGCTGCGGAGGACAATCTTGACGTTTCCCCTGGTGTTGCAAGTTTCGTATTACCACTTGGCGCAACGATGAATATGGATGGTACTGCGCTATTTGAGGCTGTCGCGGCCATTTTCCTGGCGTATCTTTACGGCATTGAACTTTCAGGAGTCATGGTAGTGACGGTCTTTCTGATGGCGATGATTGCATCAATCGGAGCGCCAGGTATGCCTTCTGCATCAATGTCTGGCATGCAGATGGTCATGCTGGCTATCGGCATTCCCTTGGAGGCGATCGCGATACTGCTCGTGATTGAACGACCGCTGGACACGATCCGCACATCTGTCAATGTCGAAGGCGACCTGATTGGCTCTCTGATCGTTGACCGATATCTTAAACGTTAGCCAAGCGCTCAGTCGCGCGGTAGCACGTCCTGCAGAATCAATCTGGCGAAGTAGTGCAGAAACTCTTTATGATTTGCCGTCACCTGCTGGCGAGTTAACGAATCGTCACCTTTTTTGCTGACGATGAACTGATAACAATTGGTGAGCGTTTCACCACTTCCCACCAGTTCGCCAATATATTCATTTAGAAAATCATGCAGGTCCGGCAGGTCCGACTCATCAATCCCGGATCGATCTGGATCAAGTACGGCATTGCCCCAAACGGTCGCAATCATGACCTGGAACTTCTCTTTATCTACAAACTCATCAGCAATCCGGCAACGATTGATGATCTCTTCAACTGCGGGAGTGAATCTGCTTCTCATTTCCTTTATAGGCATACTTTTTTTGGGACTTGCACCTGTGCGTCTGGATTCTAAACTACCCTTCATGGATGCGGTATCTGAAACTCCCGGACAGCGAAAAATTATTCATGTCGATATGGATTGTTTCTATGCGGCTGTTGAGATGAGAGACAAGCAGGAACTGCGAGGCATTCCACTTGCGGTCGGTGGCTCTGCCGATCGCCGCGGCGTGATCGCCACCTGTAATTACCAGGCTAGAGAGTTCGGTGTGCATTCAGCAATGGCAACCGCCTATGCCCGGAGACTCTGCCCAGACCTTAAGGTGGTTCCGGGACGAATGTCGTACTACCAGGAAGTGTCTCGCCAGATCAGGGCGATTTTCAGACGATATACAAGGCTTATCGAGCCACTTAGCCTTGATGAGGCGTTTCTGGATGTCACTGATACGACGCTCTGCCATGGCAGCGCAACGCTAATGGCTGAGGAGATTCGGGGGGCAATCAAGCGAGAACTGAATCTAACGGCATCCGCGGGTGTTGCACCTAACAAGTTCATCGCCAAAATTTGCAGCGATGAAAACAAACCCGATGGTCAGTTCGTTGTTACCCCTGCGGACGTCGACAATTTCTGTCGGGATCTTCCGCTACGAAAAATTCCGGGCGTAGGGAAAGTGACCGTGAAAAGGCTGGAAGGAATTGGCCTTAAAACCTGCAAAGATGTTCGGGCGCTCGGCGAGGAAGAATGTGTCAGGCGTCTCGGGAGCCTGGGAGCCCTGCTGTATAAAAGGTCGTTTGGGATCGACAATCGGGAATTAACAACCCAGTGGGTTCGTAAAAGCGTTAGCGTTGAAAGAACCTTCCCTGAAGATATCCCGTTTTGTGAACAGGCCGAAGAGCCACTACACAGTCTTTACATCGAACTGGAACGAAGGATGGAAAAACATGCTGAACGCCGGATTAAGAACCAACAAGTAAAACTCAAGTTTGCCGATTTCACCCAGACGACCATCGAACGTTCGTCGGGCAGTCTGGAAATCAGTCTTTTCTCAGATTTGTTGCCCCTGGCCTGGGAGCGAGGCCATGGTCAGGGTATCCGATTACTGGGGCTGGGCGTTTCCTTCCGTGATGACGGCGTGATAGCCGAAGAGTCGCAGATGACACTTTTTTAGCCCGATTCCTATACTTCGCCAGTGCTTCCAGTATGATTGTCGCCTTTTCTGCAAGCACCCCAACGCCATATGCGCAAAACAAAGATCATCTGCACGATCGGACCTGCGACAGACAGCTACCCCATGCTGGAGAAACTCTCCCATGCGGGTATGGATATCGTCCGCCTTAACATGTCCCATGGCACTCATGAGGCGGCCGCGCAGGTCATAAAATCAGTTCGAACCTTGAACCGTAAAGCGAAGACACCCGTCGCAGTGATGCTTGATACACAAGGTCCCGAAATCAGAACCGGGGATATTGCGAATGACCTGGAAATGAAGAATGGTTCCGTTATTACTATCAGTGTCCGCGACAGTATTGATGTCGAGGAGTCATCCTTTCACATCAACTACGACGATTTGATGAACACGGTGGACGTTGGTGACCGAATTACCGTCGATAACGGCATCATCAACCTGCAAGTCCTGAGGAAGAATGAGAACTCCACCATGGACTGCAAAGTCATTGATGGTGGAATCCTGAAGAGTAAAAGACATGTAAACCTGCCTGGGATACGGGTCAACCTGCCGGCCATTACGAAGAAGGACCGCGCTGACATCCTTTTCGGTATGGAACAGCAGGTCGACTTCATCGCGCTTTCCTTCGTCCGCGAGGCGAACGACATTCTTGAATTGAAAGAGCTGATGGGTGACAAGGCAGGCAAGATCAAAATTATCGCCAAGATTGAAGATCAGTCAGGTGTTGAGAATATTGACGAAATAATTGCAGCTGCAGACGGAATAATGGTCGCGCGTGGTGATCTGGGTGTAGAGATCAATGTGGCGGAATTGCCGAATGTTCAACGGCGGATAGTTCAGCTGTGTGCTGAAGCAGGCAAGCGAGTCATTGTCGCAACCCACCTTCTGGAATCAATGATCGTCAACCCGATTCCTACCAGGGCAGAAGTTACAGACGTCGCCAATGCTATCTACGAAGAAGTCGACGCCGTGATGTTGTCCGGCGAGACGACGGTAGGAAAACACCCCGTTCGGTGCGTGGAACAACTCGACGAGATTGCTGAAGCAACCGAGCCATTCACAGGTCTTGGATTTACCAAGCAGCTGACAGAAACGAATGACAAGCAGAGTCTGGCGGTGACCGCCGTTCAGCTTGCAGAGACTCTGGGCGCCAAAGGAATTATCGTCATCACCCGGCGTGGTTTGATGGCAGATTATGTGACTAATTGTCATCCACAGAAAACCAGGATCTTTGCCTTTACCAATGATTCCCAGACCCGGCGCCGGCTAATTCTTAACCGGAACCTGACACCTTACCGAACGGCATTCAGCTCCGACCCTGAAAAGACCCTACAAACCTCTTTTGATGTGCTTAAAGAGCGCGCCGGATTACAAAGCAACGACAAAGTTGTTGTGATCTCCGACGTGCTGGCAGGCACGGGCATTGAAGCTATCCAGATCCGGCACCTTCCCTGACCTGTTACCTGAACGCTTAACTAAACAAAAGTTGTGCGACATCCTGGTAGTCCGAAGCGAAATGGACCTCCAGGTTTTCTTTCAGGTAATCCGGCATCTCGTCATAATCCCGTTCGTTGTCTATCGGTAGTATTACTTCTGCTATTCCAGCCCTTTTGGCAGCAATAACCTTTTCCTTGACCCCGCCAACGGGAAGCACTTTACCCGTCAGGGTTAACTCGCCGGTCATCGCCACGTTTCGGGTGATAGGCTTACCTAGGGCCAGTGACGTCAGTGATGATGCCATCGTTACTCCGGCGCTCGGACCGTCCTTCGGCGTTGCGCCCTCCGGCACATGCAGGTGGATCATCGCCTTATCAAAGAAGGTTTCCGCGATCCCCAGGTGTTTCAGGTTTCCGGCCACATAGCTGTAGGCGATTTCTGCTGATTCCTGCATAACGCTACCCAACTGACCGGTCTGTTTGAAGCCTCGGTTACTGTCGTGAACTACCGATGCTTCTACCGCAAGTGTGGTGCCGCCCATCGAGGTCCAGGCCAATCCGTTAACGACACCTACACCCTTTCTAGGACTTTGCTTACGGAATACCGGTGCGCCAAGGATTTCCTCCACTTCTTTTATACCAATAAAGATTTTTTCTTTTGTTTTTCCCAGAAGATGAACCACAGAGCTTCTGACGATCCGACCAAGCTGCTTGTCAAGATTTCGGACACCCGCCTCCCTCGCGTAGCCTTCGATCACCATCTTCAGCGCTGCGCTTGAAATCCTTAACTTGCTTAGCGGGACACGAGCACGCTCAAGCTGCCGCTTCCACAAGTGCTTTTTAGCAATGCCAAGCTTTTCTGACGTCAGGTAACCGGCCAATCTGATGACTTCCATGCGGTCCAGTAATGGACCTGGGATGGTATCTAGTTGATTCGCCGTGCAAACAAATAGAACTTTTGACAGATCAACTCGCAGATCCAGATAGTGGTCCAGAAACTCCGCGTTTTGTTCCGGGTCAAGCACTTCCAGCAATGCGGAAGCCGGATCTCCCTGGTAGGCAGAGCCAATCTTGTCGATTTCATCAAGCATGATGACAGGGTTTTGCACCCCGACTTCCTTGAGCGATTGAACAAGCTTCCCTGGCATGGCGCCGACATACGTCCGTCTGTGTCCCTTTATCTCCGCTTCATCTCTTATACCTCCGAGACTGAAGCGATAGAACTTGCGGCCCAGAGCCTCGGCTACAGACTTCCCGATGGACGTTTTTCCAACGCCGGGTGGACCAACCAGCAACAGGATAGAGCCGGAGATTTCACCGCGATATGCGCCGACAGCCAGAAACTCAATGATCCTCTGCTTAACGTCATCTAGACCTTCGTGGTCACGATCGAGAATTTGGCGTGCATGAGCCAGATCTAAGCGGTCTTCCGATGACACACCCCACGGCACCGAAGTGATCCAATCCAGGTAATTTCTGGTAACGCCGTACTCAGCTGACGCAGGCTCAAGGACCTGGAGTTTGTTCATCTCGTCATCAATCCGGTGCTGGACATGCTCAGGAATTAGCTTATCAACCAGCCGTTCCGCGAAGCTATCTGAATCAGACTCGCGATCGTCCTTGGAAATACCAAGTTCTTTCTGGATAACGCTAAGCTGCTGGCGAAGGAAAAACTCCCTTTGCTGGCCCGACAACTCTTCTTGTACCTGATCCGTAATCTTCGCCTGCAATCTGCTGACTTCGAGTTCCTTGTTGAGCAGCAGCAGGGCCTTTTCCATACGCGCCAATAGAGGAAATGTTTCCAGTACTTCCTGCAGATCGACTGCGTTCGCGGAAGTAATCGCCGCAGCAAAGTCCGTCAAAGGCGAAGGTTCGTTAGGATTGAAATGATTGAGATACTCTTTTAGCTCTTCGTTGTACAAAGGGTTCAGAGACATGAGTTCCTTGATGCCGCTAATCAGCGACATGGCATAGGCACGAAGTTGACTATCATCGGCATCCGCCGCTTCATTGGGGTACTCAACACGAACAATATAAGGCGGTGTTTTTCTGATCCACTCTGTAATGCGAAACCTTCTAAGTCCCTTAGCAATAAACTGAATCTTGTCTTCAGCGAGGTGAACCCGCAGTACCCTGGCGACGCAGCCAATCGAGGCAATATCTTCGGGTCCGGGGATTTTATTCTCGCCAGGCACTGCATAGCTGAGGGCAACCAGTTTGTGTGCACTATCAGCAACAACCTTGATTCCTTCTCCCCAGGGGACCTGGTCAACCACAACCGGTTGAACCAGCACCGGGAAATAGGGTCGGGATGCGAGGGGAATTAGCTGCAGCGTTTCAGGCAGAATCTCTTCGGGCCTCGCCGGTGGCGACGCTTTGTCTTTTGGAATAAATTCCGTACTGTTTTCGGGTTGGTTCATCACTTGGCTCGTCACTATGGCAGTTGAGTCCTTATGTTGGGATGAAATTCACCTTTTCAAGTAGCGCCCCCTGAACGTTCATGGACTAATTGCTGGCAGATCAAGCCAGCCACTATTAGCGTAAGACCCGCGGTGGTAGCCAAGGTTACTGGCTCTTTCAGAATGAAATGGATAAAAACGAGCGAAATAAACGGCGAGAGAAAAACCAGGTTGCTCACCCGAGAGGCGTTATTGCTTAGCTTCAGCGCTGTGGACCAAAAGAGGAATCCTGCAGCCATTTCCGCCACGCCCACGTAGCTGGCCGCTAGCACTCCATTAAATGGCATTTCGAAGTCTGAAAACACATAGCAGCCGGCGGCGGTGACCGGCAACGCGACAAGAAAATTCAGGCAGAGGCCCACCATCGGCTCGCGGCCGTCTTTGATGTTAAGTATCCAGTAGGCCGCCCATACAAAAGTAGATAACAGAGCGAGCACCACCCCAGTAGAATTCTCTACTTGCAGTGACGTGAAGTTCCCCCCTGTTGCGATGATCACCACACCGACATAACAAACACCGGCTGCGACGAAATCTATGCGTTGAATCTTTTGCTTCAGAAAAACCACTGCCATTAATGTCAACACAATAGCCCAACTGTAGTTAATGGAGAGCGCGACCTGTGCCGGCAGCAGATCATAGGCGCGAAACAAAAGATGGTAGTAAACGATGGGATTAAGCAGCCCTGCCAGTAGCGTGAGCTTCCAGTGGCTACAAAAATTACGGACTAGTGTCGTGACACCAAACTTAAACAAGACCAGGGTGAGCAGGATCACCGATGCTGTCAGCGTCGCAAAGAACAGCAACTGATAAGTATCGACCAAAGACAGTGCAATCTTGAAGGCAGTAGCAACAGTTGACCAGCAAAGTACAGCGCCTAATCCAAATAGCAGCGCACGGTGGTCTGGGGACAGGTTACTCAATTAAGTGCTGCCCGGGGCCGTGGTCAACAGCATTACTACAGGTCATTATCTATGTGCATTAAGTCGTTATTATGGTCGCCGATACCAGTACCCGATTAACTAAGGATTTTACTGTCACTTCGTGAAAGTCGATTGAAGCGTACCAGAAATCTAAACAAAGCAGAAAGGGATAGCCTGCCGAACCGATACATCCATGCTTATCCTTATCTGAACCAGCAATTCTGGCCCCATCAGGGGCTGCAGGCACCTGCATATCGATTCAATGGTATGTCAGAATAGACCTCAATCTTAGCTTTTGAGTTTGAGCCCTATGAGAACTGTATGCTTTGCTTTGCTTGTTATAGCGGCATCGACGGCTGGGAACTCGTTTGCAGATCCTGCCCGTTACGATCTGATGATTCACAACGTCACCACAATCGATCCGATTGCAGGTCAGCGTGAGAATCAATCCGTATTCATCGAAGACAATAAAATTATTGATGTTATCGATAGTGCTGGGGTTTCGGCGAGTTCGGTTTCTGTCGATCTCGCTGGCAACCTAATAGCTGCCAACATAATAGACGGTGGTGGGCGCTTCCTGATACCCGGTCTTTGGGATATGCATGTTCACATCGTCTATGAACCAAAACTGACTGAGCAAATGCCAGCGCTATTCCTCGATTATGGCATTACGAGTGTCCGCGATACCGGCGCGTTGCTTGAAAAGATTGCACCAGAGATTGACCGTTGGCGTCAACTGGGTAGCGAAGCGCCCGATATCTTCTTTAGTGGCCCACTGCTGGATGGAAGCCTTGTCGTTTATAACGGCGAAGGCCGAACGGAGATAGGCGTTGCCAACAGCACGGCATCTATCGCAGAAGCTCAGATCAAGAAACTAAAGGCAGCAGGTGTCGATTTCATCAAGATTTATGAATTGGTCAAACCTGACGTATTTCAGGCGATGGTTGATGCCGCTACGCGCGAGCAACTACCCATCGCGGCTCATGTGCCACTGTCGATGAGAGCAGATACAGCTGGACCACTGGTTGATTCAATGGAGCACCTGCGCAATATCGAAATAGCCTGCGCTGACAATGCAGACGAACTTCACGCGTTGCGGACCAATACGCTGAACCGGCCAGGCAGTCGTTCAGGCCATGAAGTTCGCGGCCACTTGCACAGCAGCCAGCGACCACTAGCGCTGGAAACAGCCAACCCCCGGTCTGATCGGTGTCAGCGAGTCATTCAAACGCTAACCGACACGATTCAAGTACCCACGCTGAGGCTTAATACCATCACCCGCTATTCACCGACACTGCGCAATGACTGGCTGATACAGCTTGAGCGATTACCCAAAGATCTAGCTAAGGACTGGCGTGAGTCAGCTGATTATTGGGCGGCAAAACCCTCGGCACTCGGCTATCTAATGTCAGATTGGAGTCTTGAGTTAGTCGCGGCGATGCTGCAGCAGGGTGTACCCATAGGTGCAGGTACGGATACGCCAATAGCACACGCGATTCCAGGGTACAGTTTGCACACAGAATTAGAGCGTTTGGTTGATGCCGGACTCACGCCACAGCAGGCGCTTCTTGCTGCAACTATACGCCCGGCTGAGTTCTTTAAACTTAGTGGCTCAATGGGGCAAATCCGCGCAGGTATGGAAGCAGACCTGGTTTTACTGCGCAAGAACCCGCTCGTGGATATTCGGCACAGCCGCTCAATCGAGGCCGTGATTTCAAATGGCATACGCGTTAGATGAACCATTTTCCCGACATGTCACCCCACCTGCCAAGGGTCTGGCCAACATCAGACAGTACCTGATCGCCAGGCCAGTGGCCGAAAAGGTTGAGAACAGGCAAAATAAACCTCGTTTCCTAAAGATCAGTCATGTGCGATTTTACCTGAGTCTCATTCAGGTCTAGGATGCCATGGCCTGGTGTCCATTTAGGTTAGGTGCTCAATAATAATCGTGACGTTGAGCTGTTGACTTACAGACTATTGAGTTGATCATTAAGAAAATTTCGACACCCGGTAGACATGTTGTACTCTCAGTAAATCAGCACGATGTTAGTGGCTAAAGGCTATTGAAATAACTTTTTTAAAGTGACGCAGGAGAGAGTATGAGCTGGCAGAAGTTTCACCCGGATAGCCTTGCGTGGCGTGAGAGTGAAAATCGACAAGAAAAACTGATTACCGAAGAACCTTCAGGCCTAAAGCAGGTCATGTTCAACAGTGGCGCAACCTTTAATAGTGCATCCACCACTTATGGTGTGCTGTTGCTCGTCGTCAGTGGTGGGCTGCAGTTGGACGATGGTCAGGAAGTTAAAAAAGAAGACCTGCTGTGGATTCCTGCTCGCACGGAAAAGGGAACCGTCACTGGTCGCTGTCTGGCGGGTACCAGTGTCTTTGAGTTGCAGGTTAGCACCCCGTTGGGGCCAGCGGAAATCACCCTGATAAAAAAACAAGCGTTCGCGTGGCAGTCGTTCGATGATCCTGCAGGTAGACCAACACAACCGGTCCAGGTCTTGATGGAGGGGAATCTTTCCATCCTGCGCACACGTTTTGTACCGGAATACACTGCCGGTGACCACTGGCATGACTTTGACACCTGGTACTTTATCACCGATGGCGACATGCGCTTCGGGCACGAGGGCGTGTACAAGACGGGTCAAGTAAGGCAGGTGACAGGTGGATACAGCTATGGCCCGGAAGAACCCGGTGACGATGGCGTTGAGTTTGTATTGGTGAGTATTGGCGGGCCCGTTATGCTTCACTGGGCAGATATGGAGCCAGCGCCAAAGGGACAGTTACAGTAGCCGGTTATTTTCCGAAGTGGTTATAAAACGTTTTTCTCCAAGGATTTCTCCAAGACCCCAAAGAATAAGCCTAAGTTCAGGCATTTTCTGACATTATAAAAATTAGTCATTGGGATCACAAAGGCATCACCTTTGTATGCAGTTTTTTACATTTAAAAGACTAAACTTAAAGTCACGGAATCACTACCGCGCCATGAAGAAAGGGGAATGAAACCATGAGCCACCACTTTCGAACAATTGAAGTTTACCCAGCAGAATTCGGAGGAGTAACATGCTAACAACATCAAATATTGTCACCCTTCGCAACGACTATTATATTGATGCGCAACAAAACCTGCCGATTAAGCGTGGCCCGGAAGATAACCGAAGTGAAATCCGCGTAGCTTCCCGTGAACTCCTGTTTGTCCAGATCACGCAATCAAGCAAAAAGAAATTGATTGGCAAAACAATGGCGTGCAAGGCAGTCAACGCATCTGGCCATAGCATCATGTTTCTTGCAGAGGATCATATTCCTGTCGGTTGTCTGCTTGACCTTTGGGTTGATGCCCTACCGCGCCTCGGAAAATATTTCCTTTCAGGTGTTGTCTGCCGGACCCAGAAAGCAGGCAAAGTTTCCAGGTTGATCGCGGTCAGGCTACAGGAGGGACTTGCGACTGACATCCAGAGCTGGAAAGACGTCCATTAGCCTTTGTAGTCAACTTCAATATTTTCGACCACCGCTCGCCTCATAGCTTCCCGAGTTCCAAACATTTCACTATGGATAGGCTCCACCTTCATCGGTCCACAAATAGGTGATGTCACAGACCCACTCCTGGTTCCACTCAGATGTACAAAAGTCTTGCGGTTGATGATGTGAATTCATCGTCCCCTTGAACTTCTTTGCCGCCTTTGCACGCAAACCTGCTGCATCAGGTTTCTGACAACGGTCTTGCGATCGCAGACATGTCCTGCGTCTACCAGGTAGAGCACCAGTCGTCATGATTTATCTCCGCTGTATATATCAATCGCTTAGCACGGATCCCAATATTAGTGGGCACCTTGTCTTTGGAACAAGGCAGGCCTGAAGGTTTTACTAGTCGCTAGTAGTGGTCATTAGCGTTTATTGGTCATAATCAATATTGACATCAAAGTGATGGTCAACACAGAGAGCATAATCACCCTCTTTAAAGCTTGAGAAAGGTGTCTGATATCCCACCAGCTGACAAGCATAAGATTGCCCATCAGCTGTTTCAGTTGACCAGCTCCAGTCTTGTTCCCAATAAATCGGTAATGCGCCACTACCATCTGCATCAAATTGTCTCATGCCTTTACAGCCCATCACCTCACTTGCAGGTACTGGAACATTCAGGTATTGAGCAAAGTTGCGGTAGTAGTCGATACGATTTACTGATTGCTGTATCTCGACTGAACCGCCACACTCGACGCCGCCATTAATGATCTGTGTGCTTACACCAAATCCAGGGACTAAGCCATTGTCTAAATCACGAGAATTTGGCTGCCAGGTGCCATCAACAACATGTAGCATACTTGGCTTGGGTGGTTGTGGGTAGACATAAAAGAATACCGCACTAGCCAGGTTTAACCAGGTATCTGCAACCATCTCAGGATTGTCTAGCAAAGTATCCACCGTACCAAACATCGCTTCTGAAAATGGCCCGTAGTTATAGTTGTAACTTAACTGCTTGGCACCGCGTCCGAAGTAGCTCTTGAACTCGCCATCATCAAACTTGCCACAAGGCCATGTTTGTCCCTGCCAGACATCGGGATTACACTCACCGTTATAACCGCCACGCATCTCTTCAGTCCAGCCCATTTCGCGTATCCAGTGTAAACCCTGACGCCATTCAGCTTCTACCCAGTGCTTGGTATGCCCACCTGTTTCCTGGGCAAAGTGTGCAAACATGGTTGCTAATGATTTACGACAAATTTCCTCTGCATTACGACCATCATCGTAGTCACCACACATTGAGGGGAATTTACCCACCGCTTTTAAAAAGTTGATGTAGGTGTATTCTGGAGCACGTCTGGGGAAAATGTAATCCCAGTCACTGGATGAGATAATCTCTTCCAGTCGTTTGACATTTCCTGGATTTGCACTGCGACCTGGTTGGATTAACTCAACTTCGGCATTGTCCAGTGTTGCAATAGACAGTTTGACCTTCCGCATTAAGTCTGAGTTGGTTAAATCGTACTCTGCAGACTGTAGGGTACTTAAATTAATATTATAAAAACTATTTTCTCCAGTATCATTACCGCCAGCATCTGTTCCAACACCAGTATCACCACCACCGGTATCACCACCACTGCCACCACCTGTACCGAGATTGCCACCACCGGAACCATCGGTATGTTCAAAATCATCACTTAAGCCATCGGTACGAGGATGATTGAGTCCCTGATGCATGGCATTGAGAATATGACCGTTATCAGCATCAATTTCCCAGGAGAATAAACCTGCCAAACCATTAATTATGACTGCTTCACCTTTTGCTCTGACCGAACGAGGGTTATCATATGTGATCAATTCACCAGTGCTTTCGCGGTAAAGAGAAGGGGCCTGTGCTGTTTCATCGTAAGAGTAGTCAAAACCATTGATCCCAACTCCATTAAGGCCGCCAAGGTAGTTCACTTCAATATCTTTGTAATCCAGAACACCTGCTTCCCAGGTACCATCTATCGGTCCATTACCCTGACCATTTTTTACTCCTTTCCAGCCTCGACCATACATACCAGCACCGACAACAATTTTATTGGCAGGTACGCCAGCATTGATCAAATTGGTAACACCATCAATTACATTTAACCCAGCGTTAGAGCCATCAGTTGTGGGGAATAAAGCAGTGTGGTGACCTATTTCATTATTCCATGCGCCGTAAAAGTCATAACTCATGGCAAATACATAATCCATATAAGGCGCAGCTTGTTGATAGTTGACGTTATTGACCTTGCCTTCTGAAACATTCATGGCGGCGGTTAATTCATAGTCACGTCCGGTTTCCAGTTCCAGTTGATCCAGAGCAACACGCAGATCCGACATTAAATCAGCAAAACCTTGAGCATCGGCTGAGGAACCCAGATTTGGGTTGGCACCATTACCTCCAGGAAATTCCCAGTCGATGTCGATGCCGTCAAAGAAATCATATTGACGGACAAAATCGACGGCAGATGCAACAAATGTGGCTTTACGAGAGGGATTGTTCACTATATCAAAGAATGGATCAGACAGTGTCCAACCGCCAATAGAAGGAAGGATTTTAATACCCGGTACCTGTTGTTTCATTTTAATCAACTGACCGAAATTACCACGAACAGGGTCATCCCATTTATCTCCGGGATAAGATTTTTCCAGAGTTGCATAACGATCTACAAATGTGACGGTGTCATCGGCCTGGTCGGCACACTCATTGTTGAGGGCTGCCTGTGTTCCAGGTAAAGCAGAGGGGTTTTCACCGCAGATGGCAATAAAACCATAAAGAACATGGGTCAGATTGGTGGCAGGGATATCAGCGACATGATAGTTACGACCATAAACACCCCACTCAACAAAATAACTGGCGACGACTTTACCAGAGGTATTGTTATAGGCAACATTATATTCCTGTAATGGCCAGCCTGAAACGACTGGATCGATTGAGTCATTAGGAGGGGTGGTTGGATCATCAGGAGGAGAGAGTGGGTCAACGGGGTCAGCAGGTGTTGAGCCTGAAGTGTTTGAGGTAACGGATAAAGCTATAGTATCACTAACACTGCAAACTTCTTCAGAACCTTCACCATTGCATAATTCTACACTGAATTCGTAGTTGCCAGTGTTGTTTAAAGTGATTTGTTGAGAGGCCGTCTGAGCTGAGTTATCGGTCTGTGCGGTCAGAGTACCAGTGTGAATGACCTGACCATTTTGTAACAGTTTCCAGTGATCGCCATTAACTCCCCACCACATATCCCAGGTCAGGTCGATGGCCACACTATCGCCATTCAACTGATAACTGGTTGGCATCCAGGCAATAACAGGATCAGCGGGTGTTTTATTTGAATCTGTTATAGGCGTAGGAGTGTCAGGAGTAGTAGGATCTGCCGGTGTTTCCGACCCAGTATTGCTTGCATTAACAGCGATACTCTTTCTTTCACTGAGGGTACAGCCAGAATCGTTACATAATTCAACTTGTAGATTATAAACACCTTCTGTCAGGTTAACATCACACTGGCCTTTTTGAGCCTGTTTACCGTTGTTTATTAAATCACCTTCACACTGTTGTGTGTTATTGGCTGTTAAGTTCCAACTTTTGCCATTTTCACCCCACCACATGTCCCATTGAACATTCACTGAACCACTATTATGGCTATCGGGCATCCAGGCGATGACAGGCGTGCCGGGTGTTGCGAATGCTGCACTGCTGTAACTTATGATCAGGGATGCTGCGAGTGAAAGAACAAGTTTATTGTTTTTAAATGAAATCATGTCAGATTATTCCCCGTCGATTGAAGTTCATCTTCTCAGGGTTTTGATCTCAAAAGTGTGACCTAAGTCACACTTTTGAGATGAGGTCGAAACGTATCTAGACCCAAAGTCACTGTATTTTGATTCAGTCAACATAGTCCTGAAACAGCTAGTTCGCCTATCTGATTCAGCTGTTCCCGAAGGCTGATGGACGTCTTTCCAGTGCTGGATGTCAGTACTTTTGAGGATAGGAATTATAACAGGGCTTCTCAGCGGCCATCTGCGCGAGGATGTTCTTACCCTCTCTCCCACAACTCAGTCAGGTCGTAGATGAACTGGCTAGCCCTGTCATAATTGGACCAGTTGCTATGTTAGGTTTCTCTAACCAGGAGGAACCGATGAAGGGCAAACGATTTACAGAAGAACAGATCATTCGGATATTGCACGAAGCAGAGTCAGGACTGTCAGTGGCGGATATATGCCGCAAGCATAACTGCTCCGAACAGTCGTTCTATCGATGGAAGGCGAAGTTTGGTGGCCTGGAGATCTCGGAGGCGAAGCGGCTTCGAGAACTTGAACGCGAGAACGGCGAGCTGAAGAAGATTGTCGCGGAGCAGACTTTAGACATGCGGATGTTAAAGGACGTCAACAGCCGAAAGTGGTGAGCCTGGCGGAGCGCCGGCGCAGCGTTACCTACTTGAGAAATGGGATGACGTGAGCGAGCGACGCGCCTGTCAGGCAATGCAGATGAGCCGATCGAGTTACCGCTATGTTGGCCGTAATGAATTTGAGGATGAAAGGTACCAGCGTGTGGTGAGCTTATCGCATCAGTATCCGTACTGGGGCTACCGCAAGATCTACGAACTTCTGCGGGGTGAAGAACTGGCCATTAGTCGCGAGGGAGTCCGGTTGATTCGACGCCGTGAAGGGGTTCAGGTGGTTCGAAAGCGCCGTAAACGTAAGCTTCTGGGCACCACGACACAGGGGGTAAACCGGGCACAATTCCCAAACCCTGTATGGAGTTACGATTTTGTCTTTGGCCGTACCGAGGGTGCTCGACAGCTGAAGTGTATGACGGTCGTTGACGAGTTTACCCGCCAGGGCTTTGAGATAACGGTTGGCCGCAGCCTGACCGCTGGTGACGTCATCGATGTTCTCGAGAAACTATTTCTCGAGCATGGCCGTCCAGTGTGCCTGCGCAGCGACTACGGACCCGAAATGGTTTCGTCAGCAGTGCAAAAATGGCTGAAGAGCAAACACGTGGATACCCATTACATCGATCCAGGCAGTCCGTGGCAGAACGGTTACTGCGAAAGCTTCAACTCGATCTTTCCCACGACGTGCCTGGATCGTTGGCTGTT
>Ga0233439_10000170_pt1 | contig 107887 bp, 110 predicted proteins | sample SI_123_September_6_FD_182713 | JGI IMG/M metagenome (GOLD analysis project Ga0233439, IMG submission 182713) | Seawater microbial communities from Saanich Inlet, British Columbia, Canada - SI_123_September2016_100_MG | ecosystem: Environmental > Aquatic > Marine > Inlet | place: Canada...
TAGCAGGAAAACCTCTTAACGCTGCACTTGGTGCCCAGCCTTTCAACTACACCGATGCCCTTGATGCACTTGTGCCATCTATTGCTGCCTTCGCTGGACCAAATTCGGTTAGAGATGATGGTGGATTTATTAACACTTCCAATGGCATGTTCCAGGACCCTGGAGCCAATGATTTAACTGCCGCTGCCAGTATGTGGCAGTGGGGTCAATCAACACCAACCGTTGGGGGTGCTTCCAGCACAGCCTTCCCCACCACGGACGAGGATTCAGGCGTTTCTGACGCAGGTGCATTTGTTCTTGCTGAAACTGCCCTTGCTCTTCACTGCTGGGGACAAAACCCAGTTGTCACTGCCAAGCTTCAACTTAACGGACAAGACCGCTTCTCTGAGCGTGAAGGTACCTACTTTGACCTTGTTCAGCCATTCCAGCATCACACGCGCAACCCAGACACTGGTATTAACGTCTACTCGTTTGCCCTGCGCCCCGAGGAGCACCAACCATCTGGAACTTGCAATTTCTCTCGCATTGACAACGCCACTCTTCAGCTTGTCCTCTCCACCAACGCAATTGGAGGCGAAGACACCGCTAAGGTCCGTGTCTACGCCACCAACTACAATGTCTTGCGCGTCATGAGCGGCATGGGTGGATTGGCTTATAGTAATTAAATGTAACTGAAAAATCACTTAGTTTAAAATAATTTGACTTAAATAAAATTCATATATAATACTTTTCCTAGAAAATTATTATACAACCAATTATCAACCAATTATCAACCAATTAATCAGTAAATTCTTTCAAATATCCCGCAGAATAATATTTTTTATCAGGGTCATATTCTTTTAACCAATCCCAACCCGGTTCTCCTTTCAATACTTTTTTACCTTGTGTATATTCTCCTATATGATTTATAATATTATCATCGTTTCTACCACCAAACATTGCAGAATATCCATATGTATACTTTTTTTTTAAATAATTTATGATTGGGGTTTCTTGGGGATTTTCTGCATAGTTCTCTTGTGTTATCCAGTATGGATAAAGACATGGATTAGGGTTAAAATAATGATTGCATAATACCAATTCTTGCTCATCAATAACCACTTTCTCTCCACATGTATTGTTTTCAATATTTCTAATATAATCATTTTTTTCAAAAACAATATTTCGCTTTAAAAAAATCTGAAATAATTGGATTTTCTTATTTTCAAGAATTGAGATTAAACTATTAATATGTACCTTTTTATTAAAAGTAAAATCGTCTTCTTGATGCCATATATAATCCATATCTTTTGGAATGTTTTGCCACATTTTCTTCCATGTGGCGCTATATCCCATATTCTCATCATTTAAAATTAATTTATCAATATTATACTTTTCAACTAATTTATTTAAAATATCTTCGTTTCTTCGTAAAGGATAATCATCTATCAATATTTTGTATATATTATTATCCCCAAAATCCACATTACTATGAAAAGATTCCATTGTAGGTATTAAATATTCATATCGACTTGTTGTAAAAAATAAAATACAGATATTTTTCTTTTTTTTAACTTTTTTACCTAATGGTATATTTAGAAGCACATTACATTGTGTACAAAAAAGGGGCCGAGGAACCCATTTTGGCTGCGATTGATTTAAATCTGCGCCCGTATTAAAAAACCACAATTGAAATAATCTACCATCATTTTTATTCTTTCCAAAATATTTCATACTTTTATGATTTCTAGTTCCTTGAAACAATACCAATCTATTATATTTATTTCCCACATAGTCTATCATTTCCCATTTATCCATATCATTACTATCATTATCCAACTCTTTTTTAACACTCCCTTCTGCTTTATCATATTGTTTCTTGTTTTCTATACCGGTTCTTTTATGTTTAAAAAAACCGGTACCGGAAGAAACAGGGGCTTCGGGTGTTAAATATAATATAGCTGCCCATGATGTTTGGTCTCTATGCACCCATGAATTCATATCTGATGTTGTGTATTGAAATGAGCCATTATATCCATCAGGCCAGTATATAATCTCTTTACCTATTGCATTTTCAAAAGCAGTCTTTATTTTGTCGTTTGCATAAGATGTTGTACGTTTGCCTGGAAAATTTCCTACAACGTTGAATGGTTGGGTCAAAATGAATTCTCTAGTTCCATCCGCGTTTCTATAAAAATCATCAATAACTATTATATTCATAATTTTAAATAAAATTATTCGTTTAAATTATAATTTAATGAATTATTCACGTCGTTTGAAATTTTGACATGAATATTTGCCTAAGCAAACTATTTTGTAATCAACATGCAATCAACTTCAAATTGTTCCCATATTTTATTATAATTATCAATAAATCTTTCTCTAATAATTGTCATTTCAGGGGTTTCTTTAAAAGAAAGTTTAGCTCCCTTTTTCTCAGCATATAATTTCCAAGTAAATATTTTTACATATATTTCTGCCATTTGAATATGATTATTATTTGTTGAAGACATCAAATGCAATAATTCATCATCTGTTAAATTTTCATATCCAATATTTTTTTTAACTTTCTCCCCATCCTCGAGAGTAAATTTGAAATTTTTATATGTTTTATTATATTCCCCGCAAACAGGGACTAAATTCCAGTTATCATTAATTCCTCTTTCTTCGGTATATTTAAAATAATCGATGGTTTCATAAATATGGTCACTAAATGCATTTGATAATACACCACTAACGAAACACGTTTTATTATCCGGAATCTCGAAAATTTCACATTTCATTTTAAAATCTTCCTGTGTAAACTCTGGATTTGGATTATTTTTTAAATAAATTTCCGACAATGCTTTAACTATATAATAATTTTGGTCTGACCAGCATTGTTTGCCTTTTTGAATGGGTTTTGATAACATTAATATACCTATTATCATTTTTTTATATATTATTATTTATATATGGTAAAAATAATAATTCTAACTACTGAAAATATTATAGAAGGCACCATTGGAGCTATTACAATGGTGATAACTGCAAATATTATAAACAAATATTACAATGCACATTTATTAATTACTGGAGGAATATCATTTTTATTAGGATGGTTTGTGCGAAAAATATCACTTAACATAATGAATTATACCATCGTGAAAAACACCTTGCCCGAAGGTGTCGTTGTCAATGTTTAGATTAATATACTTAAATATTTATACATAATTTTCAACTTTGCGGTTTATCCAAACAATTTATTCATATTATTAACTTCTATCATATTTTCACTTTTCTTAAATAGCAAATGAATTAAATCATCATTTCTCAGGCGAATGCTATATACCCCACTGGTATTTTTACGCCCAACTCTTCCAATTGCTTGGATTGCTTTTTCTTGTGTCAAATTTACCAAATCTTTGCCAATATAACCATGGCAAAATTGATAATTTGTACCATAAATGTAATCTGTAGATGCAATAATCAAGTAAAGTTGTTGTTTCTGGGCTAATTCTTTCATGATTGCAATATAATCCCTGTACATTTTGTCCTTACCTTTATAAACATCAGATGAATACTCATTTGTAAACACTCCTATCCCCATCATTAACAATACTTTCCAAATGGCATCAATATTAAGCAGCATGATTTTTTCAATAATATTTTCTTCTATATCTGAACTAAAAGCATTTTGTCCTGCTTCTAGTTTATCATATTTTTCCAGATGTTCGTGTGTATTTGGTACAAATTCATTGTCTAATTCCAATTTAATAAGCATTGATTTCAATCCATTTATTTTTTGCATTACTTCTTTTTCTTTTTTGTATTGGTCATCAGAACCTTCTCTAGAATCTTTTTTATTTTTACTCACTCTGGATGTTTCTTTTCCTTTACGATTATCGCCAGAAGAGACCTCGTCTTCATTTTTGATTAATTCCCTTTCTAATTCATCAATTTTTGCACCCAATCTGTCATTTTTATTGATAATTTCATGCATAAAATCTAAAATACTGGCAGGAATTTTGGATGTTTTCAAACAATATTGGGCAATTTTTTTTACATTTTCAACCATGTAAATAGTGGGACCATCTGTTAATGAGTACGAGTCTTCTGTTGTTATTTTAATACAAGATTTATACAATGGTTTTCGAACTTCTTTGAAATGATTGTATACTGCTTCATAGTTGTTTTTTAAAGAACCTAATAATTTGACGTAATATTGTTTAATACTTATGGAACTAATTTCAGAAATCTCTTCAAAATAATTCTCGATTTTATATCTATCTTTAATATCAATATGCTTATTGACATATATAATAAACGAACTTATTTCTCTTAAATCAAAATGCCTAAGAATTGTTTGAAATTTTTTAATATGGTCCAAAGATTTTTTTAACTCATCAAATGTCTCATATACAAAATGAGGTAGAACAACAAATCCTTTTGAATCTAAAATAGGTATTGTTTTTGTACAATCATGACTAGTTATGCTGACGATATTTGTGGAATTGAATTTAGACATATAACTTTGAATACATGGGTGAATATCTTCCTTTGAGGGCAGTGTTGCCGAAGATAAAATCACGTTGGGGATTTCATTTTTTTGCCAATTGTCTTGTAAAATCTGATGATATTCGTGTTCTTTGTAATCCAGTGTTATAGTTGGTTCATCCCAATACCAAATTAATTCCTCTGGTTTGTTGAATGCCAACATATATCTCATGGCGGGCAAATATGAACGAATGTCGGATATCATGATTTGTACATCATCGCCAACACTATTGTCAACGCGGAAAATGCCACCAGTTCTGCGATTTTTAACGTAATCTTTTGCTGCGAAATAATGCAATCTAATACCTCCAGGGTCAGAACATCCAAATGCTACTGCAATTTTAATATTCATTGAAATACACGATTTCGCTAGCTGCAAACCAATATGTTTTGCTGCACAAACAAATAAAATACGTCTTTTGGGTGTAGAATTATGCTTAGAAACTAAACCCATGGGTGTTATTGTTTTACCAGTTCCTGTTGGCGCCTGATACAATATTAATTTTGGCTCATTGGATTTGCAATTGGTGAATATTTGTTTTTGATGTTCATACAATTTAATATCTTTGTATTTATGCAATTCTTTGTTTTCCTCAATAAATTTAAAAGCATATTTAACAAATTTCTTCTTTTTCATTTTATTTTTAAATTTCGAAAGAATCAATTGTGATAAATTAATTATTTCAGGGTTCATATTTCTAATATTATATTTCATTATTTGACTTATTGTATAATATATCAAATATGATTTTGAGATTTTTTCATCATTTTTTGTTTTTGAATTTACAATTTTCAAATACTTTGATAATAATGAAAGTAACACAAATTCAATGATTTTATCATGCATTTCATCTATTTTTTTATCAACATTTGCTATTCTAATCAACTCACGTTTTTTTAAAGGTTTTGTTTTTTTCTTTGTTTTTGTTTGTGAAATATCCAAACTATATTTGCTTACCAACTTTAACACTATTTTCTTGAAATATTTTTCAAAGAAATATGAATGATGCATGTCGATATTTTCAGTAACTTTAATAAAATTCATTAAACTTTGTGTATCATTGAAAGATATATTAACATCACCAAACCCATCTTGTATCATTTGAAGGATTCTATCCTCTTCCTTGGAAATAGGTCTTTCTAATGCATTCCATTCTTCACTTGTTAATTTCTTCTGTGTTAAGTCCATTTCTAATTTTACATATAACAAACTTATTCCCTTAAAATCAATTTTTTAACATTAAATTGAATCAACATAAATTTATATTTTTATGTACATAAAATGACTTTGATATTTAGCATTGAAGGGAATATTGGTTCTGGGAAATCCACATTTGTAAAAATGTTGAATGAAAGCATTCTTAGAATTAACGGGAAAAATATAGTATTCATTCAAGAACCAGTTGATGTTTGGAATTCTATCAAAGATGATAATGGAATAACAATATTAGAAAAATTCTATGCTAATCAAGAAAAATACGCATTTTCTTTTCAAATGATGGCGTATATTTCGCGTTTACATATTTTAAAAAACGCCATCAAAAAACACCCACATTCAATTATTATTACAGAAAGGTCTATATTCACTGATAAAGAAATATTTGCAAAAATGCTATATGATGATAATAAAATAGAACAAATTAATTATCATATTTACTTAAAATGGTTTGATGAATTTATAAAAGATGTTCCTTTAACGGGTATTATATATATCAAAACTACCCCCGAAAAAAGTTTGGAAAGAGTAAATATAAGAGCTAGAGAAGGTGAAAACATTCCAATAGAATATCTCAAAAAATGTCATGATTATCATGAAAATTGGATAAATAATATTAATTTACCTGTGAAAATTTTAGATGGTAATATTGAATTTATAAATGAAATTCCCGACGAATGGTATGATGGGGTTATTCATTTTATAGATTCTTTTATTCCATCGCAAAATATTTCAATACCACTTAATGTACATTATTGTTAAAAAATACTATAATGATTAAGCTAATCAATCTATATCTGATAAAAGTAATTGGTTTTGCAATATAGTCTGTGGTTTATATTTTAAAATATCTAATTCCTCGCCTTCTGTTGGAAAATCATCATCACCATAAACATCTTGCAAAAGCAACCACTCAAAAATTCCACCAGTATAAACAAATACTGAAGAAAAGCCATATTTTAACAATTGTTCATATTTTTTAAAAATACTTTCATCGTTCGAATTTTTACCATATATTATAATATGGATTTTTTTGTATTGGTATTTATTTATAGTTGCTTCTTCTTCGTGAATTTTTAAAGTACCCGGGATTAGACATGATTGTTCTGTCGTACCCATTGTATTTATCAATATATAGTTCTTTTTTTTACGTTGAACAATATATTGTATGTCTTCGAATCCTATCTTTCTAGTCGATGTTTGATTTCCCATGAAAAAGTTATTATAATTTATACATTTATCTTTATTATTTACTTGTATTTACTTATATTTACTTATCTCTTTCAATTCCTTTTCATCTTTTGACAATATGTAAACCAACCATCCTTTGCAATACACTCTGCTCCGCGCATTGAACACGCCCATGAACATCCAGAATGACCATCTGCAGCCACTTTATCATCATTTTCAATAAGTTTCAAATTTGGATGATTCCAAAACACATAACCTTTGTCTTCTGGTGGCGAGTAATCTCTAACCCATGCCCAAAGATTATTTTTTGTAATCGCATCACATATATTTTTTGTAGTTCCAAGAAGCATATGCTGGGGCCAATCGGTAATATTATTTGGGTAAATTTCTTGTATTTGCGGGTTAGACATTATTGATATATTAATTATATCTTATCAAATTATCAATTTTTATAAATTAATAAATAATTCGATTGAATCAATGAAGCATTCAATCAAATTTCAATATAATTTTGACTTCTTCTTTTCGGATGCTTTTCGTTGCAGAACATGATAGTTCTTGTCTTTTCTTTCTAGTTTTAATCTTTTTTTTGTTTTCTCTTTTCTTTGATGTGGAATTTCGTTTGGTCTGGTCTGTCTCGATTTCATCCAAATGTTCTTTAATATAATCGAGTATTTTATTCTCCAATGCCCACTTGAAAAAATTCAATTGACCAATTGTCGTCTGAATATGTTTATCATTTTCATATGGTATTACTATTCTATCCCATCTACAAAATGGGTCAAACCTTTTTTTTGAATACGCTTTCAACTTTAATTTGTAATCAATGTATACTTTAAATCGTCTCGTTTTACCATTAACATCTATTAAATCATACCCAATAAATTTCTGCTTAGCATAATTTGTGACAAACCAATCTATTAATCTCAAAGATTCTCGGGCATTTCCGTTAATTATTGACAAAATCTTATTAATATTATTATCTTTGTTGTAAAATTTAAGTAAATTATTTAATAAAAGATTATTTTGTGTGGCATACTGATTACTCATGTACATTATCCAATCGTAGCATCTTTAAATACTTATGTATCGCTTTTAATATTACTATCCAAAGGTCTTAAATGCTCATCTTGTACCTTTAAATCATCCAAATAATTATTCGAATACATAAAAGGATTGATACTGGTTTGGATTAACAACTCTCTTTCACCCATTCTTTCACTATTTATTTCTCGCGTATTTTTATCTCTTATATCTATTCTATCACTAATTATATTAGGCTTATCTTCTTTTTGACATTTATCTTCTTTTTTTCTATATGATTTTTTCATGAGTTCACCTTTTCCCCATTTCCAATAAATATATTTATTTGACATATATTTTAATTAATTATTATAATCTTAATATTTATCCTTAAAATATTAAGATTAATTTGTTACATTTGGAGATAAAGAAAACATACATTCATGTCTTTTTTATTAATTTAAACTGCTTTGTGAATAAAAATTTATCATTATTTATACATCTTCTCTCCAGATTACATTTTAAACAACATATTACTACATTATTTTCCTCATGTCCTATTGAATTATCCAATCTATCAAGCGTCCATTGTCGCATCTCTCTTTTATTTTCGTACATTAACAAAGTTTTTTCTTTACAATAATGACATTTTAATTTTGAAATAACTAATTTTTCATACATTTGATATTCTTTTATAAAGTTTTCCTTAGAAAATTTGTTTTTTTTGATATCTTGTTGTTTATAACTCTGTATTTTTTTGCGAACAGCCGTTTTAACAGAATCACAACCATTAAACGATTCATCAAGAAAAACGCGATTCACAATTGATATGTGGTTTTTAATATCCAATAAATATTCTTTATTATCCCAATGTGAAATATTTTTTTTCTCTTTCTTCTTTGCTAAATATACTTTTCTATTCATATAATATATGAATAAAAATTCTCAAAATATAATTAATTTATCAAAGAAAAATATACATCCCGTGGATTATACAAAATCCTTAAAAGGATTCGTAATGTTCATCTTAGTGTTTGTCATTATCATACCATTTTTCTTATTAAAATTAAAATATTATATGTTTCTTCAAGGATATATGCCAAATATAGATTTAATCGCAAATTTATTAAGTTGGTATGGGGGTTTATGGAATAATCTATATCTACAATCACCAACATCAACTTTTGGGGTTTATAGTAAAACATTAGTTAATTATATTGCATTATTGGGAGTTAGTTTTATTATATCTACAAAAACAAAAACAAAAAATAGTATAATCGCAGGGTGGTCGATGGCATTTGTTATGATATTAATGACATATTTATTACCTTCGCGATTAATATCTTGGATTATGGATAAAACAAATATAATTCTAAAACACAAATCCTTCCAATATTCGAAACCAATATCCTTTATAATTGGTATTATTTTAACAATTAGTATTATTGTTGGGGAAATTTACGTTTTATCCGTTTTAAATAAACCTTTGCAAAATTTAGCTAAATTTATCATCAACTTACCAAAAATAATATAGAGCCATTGGTTTATATTTATATAATGACAGACGAATGCCAAGAACTCAAAAACATAAAATACCAAACAATGCTTTTAAATGGTAATTCCAAAATAGATTCGAATAAACAAAATACCGCCAATCTTGAAGAATTCCTTCAAAAAGAAAATGCCTCAAACAAAAAACAGCCTTGGAGCAAACTAGGCAGGTCTACCAAATTAAAAAAAATCGCATTATTTGTTAATGAATTTTCAGAAGAGAATAAAATTCCCATTAAAGAAAAATTGCAACTTTCAAAATATTTAATTTCATGTTTGCATAAAAAGAAACTTCAAAGAGTTAAAGATGTCATATACGATGTTAAAAATGAGAAAATTAAAACAATTCCAGGTTTGAAATTCAACAAAATTAAGAAAAAATTTACATTAAGAAATTTAGATAAAAAAAAGTCCACATTAAAAGGATTGCCACCAAAAAAAAATAAAAATAAAATTGACATCCATTTAAAAGAAGATGTATAATGTATTATACATGAATACCAATACACTTCTTCCTTTGGTAGATATCCTAAATAAAATATCTGCCCCATCCATTGTAAATGAAACAGATATTGATGAACTTAGGGAGTGTGTTTATTTGATTATCGATGAGTTTATTACTGGAAATATAGAAGAATATCGTTTTAAAGATTTCAATCACCGCGTTTATAAATATACATATGGAATATTCTCAGAATTATACAATAATATTGAAGATATGATGGATGTACCGCTTTCTGAATTAATTGATGAAGGTATATATAGTTATTTCGAATTTTATGGTATTAAACGTTCAGAAACAACCAAAATTACTTTTCCAAAAAATCGCAATAATTTTTCAAAAATTATTGCGAACATTAAGAAAAAGGACACACATGAACAAGGCACAAAGTCATGGTATGAATTTAGATGGTTACATATTACAGCAAGTAGCGCGTATAAAGCACTAGGAAGCGATGCTGAAAAAAACCAAATAATATTTTCAAAATGTAAACCAATAAGCGCATCAAAAGGCATGAGTGTAAATATTACATCAGCAATGCATCATGGTCATAAATTTGAACCACTCTCAATATTATTGTATGAACAGAAATTTAACACCAAGGTGGGTGAATTCGGTTGCATAGAAAGCGACAAGTATCCTCATCTCGCGGCTTCTCCAGATGGCATCAATGTTAAAGAAAATAATCCGAGATATGGGCGCCTATTGGAAATTAAAAACCCAACCACTCGGAAAATATGCGGAATCCCAAAAAAAGATTACTGGGTGCAAATGCAAATGCAAATGGAAGTATTGGATTTACCAGAATGCGATTTTTTGGAAACGGCTTTTAAAGAATATGAGTCGGAATTATCTTTTAAGGAAGATGGTACCTTCGACAAAAGCCAAAATGACGAAAAAAAGGGCGTTATTTTATGTTTCAATGATGGGAAAAAACCAGTCTATGAATATACACCATTGGATATTGATAATTTTGAAGATTACGAAAAATGGCGTGATGAAATTATCGATAAACACTCCAATTTAACATGGATAAATGATACATATTGGAGAATGGAGAAATGGTCTTGCGTTTTAGTAAGACAAAATAAACCTTGGTTTAATGAAATAAAACATGAATTCTCTGAATTATGGGATATTATTTTAAAAGAAAGAGAAAGTGGATTCGAGCATCGCAAACCCAAGAAGCGCGTCAAGAAATCCATCCAAATAACTACTCCATCAAAACCCACGTTGCCACCTTTGTCAAAATTACAACATACTATTAACATTGATACCTCGAACATTTGAAAATACTACTACTGATTTTTAGAAATACCGCAAAAATAATTTACTCTACGACAATTTTGTATAGGAGGAGACAATGGCATTTCATTTTCGCATTGTTTTTTTTCATTCATTCCACTGCATATATCCGACGGAGTGCCATTGCAAGGCATGGTCCAACATTTTTTATTATTTGTTTTTTGCTTATAAGAACCTACGGCAAATGTAGGATATAATTTCCGAAATTCTCCCTTTCTTTGTTGTTTCATATTCAGAAAAGATATTTGTTGATTATTTTTTATTTTATAACCAGGATGCAATAATGCTGTCTGCAAGCTTTGTGGAAAAAGTCCAAATTCATTTTTCAAACTTTCGGGGAAATTTCCATTCGTTATATTTGTAAAACCTTCTGTTTTCCTATTTAAAACAACCCATACTCCTAAAACCCCCAATGAAAGTAATACAAGTTTCAAGCAATATTCATTTGCCATATATAATTAATCAAATATTATTTTATCATATATATGTAACTATAATGTCGAACAGAAGAGGTAGCAGAAGAAGGAGAGAAAGAAGTGGAGAATTAAGGTCATATGCAATTAGTTGTATAGGTAAAAAGGGAACAGAACGTAAAGATTTGTTATCTTTAGCATGTATAGGTGTTGAAGGAGAAGAAGTTAAATCTACGAGCGAGACAAAAGAAACGAAGGACGAGATGAAGGAAACGAAGGACGAGATGAAGGAAACGAAGGACGAGATGAAGGAAACGAAGGACGAGATGAAGGAAACGAAGGAAACGAATGAAACGAAAGTACCGAAAAAAAAGAACATCAAAAAATATACAAAATCACCTGCTCAGAGAGCGAAAAAAAGACAACGAAATAGACGAATTCGGAAAAACAGACGTGGTGCTGGGAGGAAAACAAACAAATTTAGAAAAACAAAAAGGTATAAAACAAGAAAACGCCGAAAATGATTTTATAAGTATTAAAATTAATATTTATAAAATCACTATTTAAAATTTAAACAATATACAAAAATATCAATGAATACAGAAGATTATGTTATTAAAAGAAACGGCGAAAAACAAATCATATCTTTTGACAAGATATTAACAAGGGTTAAAAAACTTGGTAGCGATGATTTACATGTTAATTACACAAACCTTGTTCAAAAAATCATTGACAGATTATATGATAATATACCAACGACGCAAATAGATGAACTTACTGCCCAACAATGTGCATCTCTTATAACAACACATGGGGATTATGGAGAATTGGCAAGCAGGATTTTGGCTTCTAATCATCATAAAAATACTCCATACGACTTTTATACTTCAATGGAAAAATTATACAATTTCAAAGATGTTAACAATGAACGACATCCTCTTGTGTCTGACGAATTTTGGCAAGTTGTCCAAAACAACAAATCCACATTAGAAGAAATGATTGATTACGAAAGAGATTATCTTATTGATTATTTTGGGTTCAAAACTCTTGAAAGAGCTTATTTAATGAGAGTTAATGGGATAATTGTGGAGAGACCTCAACATATGTGGATGCGGGTTTCCGTTGGTATTTGGGGCAATGATTTAAAAAAAGTGAAAACAACTTATGACGGAATGAGTCAGAAATATTTCACCCATGCAACACCAACTCTTTTTAATGCTGGAACACCACGTTCTCAATTAAGTTCCTGTTACTTGCTTGCCATGAAAGATGATTCCATAGCAGGGATTTATGAAACTTTGTCCGATTGTGCAAAAATTAGCAAATGGGCAGGCGGCATAGGTTTACACATTCACAATGTAAGAGCATCTGGTTCTCATATTAGAGGGACAAATGGAAAAAGTAACGGAATCGTTCCGATGCTTCGAGTGTTTAATAATACTGCTAGGTATTGTGATCAGGGGGGAGGGAAGCGAAATGGTTCTTTCGCGATTTATATGGAACCCTGGCATGGCGATATTATGGATTTTCTTGATATGAAGAAAAATCATGGTGACGAAGAGGCCAGAGCTCGCGATTTATTTTATGCATTATGGATTCCAGATGAATTTATGAGGCGAGTAAAGGAAGATAAAATGTGGACTTTAATGTGTCCTGATAGATGCAAAGGATTAAGTGATACTTACGGCGATGATTTTGATACATTATACAAACACTATGAAAAAGAAGGTAAAGGTATTAGACAAGTAAAAGCCAGAGAAGTTTGGTTTAAAATTCTAGACTCTCAAATTGAAACAGGGACTCCATATATGTTATATAAAGATGCATGTAATAAAAAATCAAACCAGAAAAACCTTGGCACTATCAAGTCCTCAAATTTGTGTTGTGAAATAATAGAATTTTCGGGTCCTGACCAGACAGCAGTATGTAATTTAGCAAGCATAGGTCTTCCAAAATTTGTGAAAAATCAAAAAAATAATTGGAAAAATGTTAAAATTTATACAAAAGAGGGATGCGTATATTGTAAAATGACAAAGAATTTAATGGATGAAAACAATATTAAATATCAAATTTTACAAGTAACACCAGAAGAAATAAATGAATTCAAAAGAATGTTTAAATTAACATATGATACTGAAGTTAAAACATTTCCTCAGGTAATTGTTAACGAAAAATATATAGGACCTTATACAGAAGTTGTAAAATATCTTAGAAAAGAATTTGATTATAGTCATTTACATGAAATCACAAAAAACATTACTGATAATTTAAATAAAGTCATTGATATTAATTTTTATCCCACTGAAAAAACCCGCAGGTCTAATATGTTACACAGACCAGTTGGTATTGGTATACAAGGTCTAGCAGACACATTGGCTTTAATGGACGTCGCTTTTCATTCAGATGAAGCTAAGGAAATCAATAAAAAGATTTTTGAAACAATATATCACGCTTCATTAGAGAAAAGTAACGAAATTGCCATCGAACGAAGCATTGCAGTTGATTTTATATACAACAATATGCATGGCCATTGCTTTCCAGATGATATTGATTCTCATAAACAGATAACTATCGAAGAATTTGCAAAATATTCGAAAACTCATTTGGATTGTTTGGATATTGATGTAATGAAACTCATATACGAATATGGTATTAAAAGAGCGGAAATAAATTTAAGACATGAAGGAAATGCATTTATGGCTGGTGCTTATAGCAGTTTTATTGGAAGTCCATCATATAAAGGTACTTTACAATTTGATATGTGGGGAGTAAAACCAAGTCTGCGGTACGATTGGGGCGCATTGAAACAAAGTATAATGAAATATGGTATTAGAAATTCATTGCTACTTGCACCTATGCCCACCGCATCCACCTCGCAAATTCTAGGAAACAATGAATGTTTTGAACCATTCACTAGTAATATATATGTAAGAAGAACAATAGCGGGAGAGTTTGTCATTATTAATAAACACTTAATGAAAGAGTTGATTGGTTTAGGTAAGTGGGACAATGATATCAAAAACAATATTATTGCTAATGGAGGTTCTGTGCAGCAATTAGATATCCCCAAGTGTTTGAAAGAAAAATACAAAATTGTATGGGAAATCCCAATGAAACATATTTTAGAAATGACCAAAGATAGAGGCGCATACATTTGTCAAAGTCAAAGTACCAATTTATGGATGAAAAACCCGGATTATAAAAAATTAACCGCAATGCACATGTTTGCATGGAAATCTGGTCTTAAAACAGGGATTTATTATTTGCGAACCAAATCTAAGGCAGCAGCACAACAATTCACAATTGAACCCCCCAAAAATCCAGGTGAAGAAAAACAAATGGAGGATGAAGAAGAATGTTTAATGTGTGGTGCATAATAAACTAAACAGGAGTCACCTTTGTATTCTCATGTCCTTTTCTAATTTCAAGACTTATTAGCCAACTTAGAAAAGATATTACAAGCATAAATAACATACCCTCTTCATAATGAAATCTATTATCATTACATTGAATATATAAAATTCCTAACACACATGCTATAAATAAAGATGTCAACGTTAAACAACATGAAACTGCGCCTGATTTGCCCATGAATGATTTAGTAATTATAAATGATTTCGTAATTGAAATCATTTACAATAAAAATATAAATTCAATTTTTATAAATATCGGCATTTTCGATTGTAAAATTACAAATCACAATATTTTTTACAATGCTCACGAAATGTATTATTAATTAACATGGGGTCAACATCATACACCATTTTATAGAAACATCTGAAGCAAACAAGTATATCAATGAGTGCATTGTGTAAATTGTTCGGTTTGCTATTGAATAAAGTTTTGTGCAGTTCAATAAGACGCGGCCATTTCAATTCCATTTTCTTTGTATATGGATTTTTTTTCGGTATATTGCATAATTTTATACTATTTTTCATAGTACAATATTCCATCTTTCTGTATTCTGACAGATGTTTTCGAAATTTGTTACGAAAGCATTCCGCTTCTATCATATTTTTATCAAATTCAATATTATGCGCAACTAAGTAGGTACATGAACTAACATCACGCATAAAATTGTCAAGAACCAAATCAATGGGTTCCCCTTCTCCCAACATTTTTTCCTGAGTAATACCATGAATTTCAGAGGCTCTTTGTGGTATTGTAATATTTTTAGGCAATCGCACAATTTTATCTTTTAAAGCGGTCACCTTGTTTGTACCAATATCAAATACCATCCAACTTAGTTGAACAATATAAGGAAATAAATAGGTTTCTTCTGGAGATGCATTTCTTTTTTTGGGCAACCCTGTGGTTTCTGTATCAAATACTAGTATTTTCATGGTTAATACTATTAATAAAAAATTTTATATTTAATTCAATTTATATTAAATACTTATAGAGTAAACTCCGGGTTTGAAATATAAATGGAATGTCTTCCGTTTTCAATTATTTTTAATACATCGACCACAAGATTCATGGGATGGTTCAAAGAAGTTGTTTTAAGCATCGTTCCATCGCCATCATTTTTTAACTCAAAAGCGTTTTTATAAACATTCTCCCCAAATTCAAACAAGAAAGCATTTGTTACCCTCTGACAATTATTAACAATAAAATCATCGACGCCATTTAAATACTGGCTTTCACGAGTACTCATTATTTTATTAAGTTCGATAACAATGCCTGGAAACAACCCATTTTCACTATCTAAATAGGAGAAATCTCCTTCAAATTCAATTACCATAAACAAATAATCTTTTGGAGACTCTTTTGTAATAGTTTGTGAAAACCACCCCGAAGATATAAATTGTCCTCTAAGAGGAGGACCAACGTGATAATTTTCTATATCCCCCCCTGTAAGCAGAAAACGTTTAAATGAAAACATCCAAGGTTCATCATCATTTTTATCGAAGCTTGCAAAGATGTATTGTTTTCCGGTACTTGATACTGAAAATGACATTATGTTTTTTATATTAGGAATTAAATACATCATTTATGATTTCAATTTTTTAACAATAATTGCGACAAATGCCAAAAGTTTTGCGGTGCCATTTAGTAATACCATGCTTTTTAATGCCTTCAATATGCTTTGCGGCACCATATCCTTTATTACTTCTTAAACTATATTGTTCATCTAAATAATCATGTTTATCGCACAAATCGTAAATATATTTATCTCTCTCCACCTTTGCCAAAATAGATGCTGCTGCAATCGAACTATAAATATTATCTCCTTTCGTAATACAAACATGGTCAACCTGTTCTTCTTCAAATGTATAGGGAATAAAACTATTACCATCAACTAATAATAATTCTGGCCTTACCTGCAAATTATCCAATACTTTATGCATTGCCGTATATGTTGCTTTATATATATTCATTTCATCAATATCATTTTCATCAAAATAAAATACACCATAATCAATTGCATTTTCCTTAATATAATCATATGCTATTAATCGTTTTCTTTCAGAAAGTTTTTTACTATCTCGCATCAAAGAATGGTCAAAATCCGTTGGCGGTAAAATAGCGGCACCAACGTATACGCGCCCAAAAAGCGGACCTCTGCCTGCTTCATCTATTCCAACTTCTAAACAATCTTTACGATAATAAGGTTTTAGTATTTCCCTTTGTTTGACTTTCATATTTGATATAATAGTAAATGTTACTTTTATATCAATTTTTACCATCGGAAACGTCCACATGCAGCATTGGCCTTAAAACTTCCTCCACATACATTATTACCACATCTCTTGTCACCCGAGCATGTCACCTTTTGCACGCGCCTACTAATAACATTTCTAAGCGAACCTTTTTTACCAACGCCACTAGATGTACCTGAAGTGGTTACACTATTGTTTGAAGCTGAACCTACTCTACTTTTTGGCATTATGTTATATAACTAGAAAAAAATATTTTGTATTTTTTCTAAACCATTATATATAATGAAATTTACAAAATCAACATTATTTTTTATCATATTGGCAGCAGTATTATTCTCAACTTTAGGATTTAATATTAAGGAGGGTTTAACAAACAAAGATGGTTTTTGGAAAGAAAGAAACGGGTTAAAAAAAAATGAACTTGAAGAGGGGAGCGAAGATTTGTATGTATTGAAATCTTCAATTGTGCCACCAGTATGTCCTAAATGTCCTCAAAGAAGCGTATGTCCTCGTGAAAAACCTTGTCCGGCATGTCCTCCGTGCGGAAGATGTCCAGAACCAGCATTTACATGCAAAAAAGTACCAAATTACAGCGCAGCAGCTGATTATTTACCAGTTTCTTGGTCAAAGTCTCAAAACAATGGACATAAAGGGTCTTCTGGTGAGGTAATGCCTTGGCTTGGAAATGGGAATGGACTATAGGCAACACGTAGATTGTTTAGCTATTTCTCCAATTTTATATTTTTCCCATATTTTTTTAGCATGTGGGGGATGCCACGAATAATGTTTTGTGACATTTTGACCACCTTTAGATAATAAAACAAATCTTCCACCAGGATGTCTATTCAAAAAATCCGTCACATTATAAACGTTATTATTCGCAATACACCAACAATTATCTGATGTATCATGCTTTTCAACTTCTTCCTCTGTATAAAATGTAGTCATTAATAAAAAACTATATTTTATATTTAACTATTTGTTAACTTAAAGTTATATATGGAAGATTTACCAAATCCCAAAACCATATGATAATGTATTCCTGTTTTAGACATATTTTGGGAGTTATTGAGTTTGCATATTGCTCATATACAATAAAATCAATTTAAATTCGCACTCTTGTGCATTTTTTATCCATTTGAAAGCTATTACTTCTTTTATCACTTAGCGCAATTTTAACAATACATCTGGATTTTTTCCCGTATAAAGGTTCGGTACATCCCTTTTCTTTTTTCTTTTTGGTTTTGTTAACGGCTAGTTTAATTGCTTTTTTTGAAAATTTCTTATCTATTGTACACCTTGCTCTAAAATGTTCATATCTTTCTCTGACATCGCAAAATTTTAAACCGGACTTTTTATTCAACATAGTATTTATAAGTTCATGTAATTCAAACATCCAACGCGAAAATGCATCTCTATTTTCAAGGTCTTTGTTTGTAAGTGGGAGCTCTCTTAAATTTTTTTTAAGATTGTCTCTACAATATCTACATGGTAAAATGTTTTTTAAATTTATTATAAACTTTTTATAATTTTCCTTATCAGTTGTAGTTGGGTGTACCGGATAATTAAAAGAAATGACATGTAAAAAATGCCATAACGGAGGGCCCCAAATAGCAGTTACCATTCCGTCACCGCTTGCAAAATCCTTTTTTTTATATGTTTTATGTTTTTTTTGTTTTTTTTGTTTTTTTTGTTTTTGTGGTTGTTTTTTACGCGTTTTAGCCATACTACTATTAAGTTAGAAAAAGATTTTTAATAAACTATTAATTTTACAATTTCGGCATTATTGTCAGTTTTATTCTCAATATCTTTATTAAATTTTATTTTCCATAATGTGGAATAAAGCTCCTTTTCATTTGTATATTTAGAAATATCTAAAAATATAATTTCTCCCTTGTAATTTCTTATCCACATATAATATTATCTTGAAATTTAATTTTTAAATTCGTTTAACTATAATTAACAGAATATCTATATTAAATATATAATGAGTACTATAGATAATTTGAAAAAAAAAGCTTATGATATAATGACAAATAGACAGCTAATCATGATATTGGGTATTTCTTTTATTTTTATTGGTGTTATTTTTTGGGTATATGGGAATTATATAGCTCCTAAAATAAATCCAGATTATGACGCAAACAATGAATATATTTATGATAAAAAAGTGGAAGATGAAGATAAATATGTTACGATTACCATGTTTAAAACCTCTTGGTGTCCATATTGCAAGGCTGCATTAGATACAGATGATGGAGGTTGGACTATGGCAAAGAAAACCACCAACATTAATGGTTACACTATAAATTGGGAAGTAATTGATGGTGAAACTGAGGAAAAAAAAATGAAAGCGTTTGAAAAAAAATATAATGTCGAAATTGATGGTTACCCAACTATATTTTTAATTAAAGGCGATAATATAATAGAGTTTAATTCGCAAATAACACAAGAAAAGCTCACTACATTTATATCCACTAGCCTTTAATTCCAAGAAACACTTCTGCGAATGATTCCCCCTCCTTTATATATTTCTCCCTAGTTGATTTATTATTTATGCAATCAAAAGCGTCGCTCGCATTTAACAGATTGCAATCAATGTTAATTTCATTTTCAATAGAGATATTCTTATTTTGTCGGTTTGAAATTAATTTGTTAAATAAATGAAACCCAAAATAAAATATATTAGATGTTTCTGTTATATTTAAAGTATTTGCTTTAAAACGCAATTTAATCCCCAATATCTCATTTGTGTCGTCTACATCTTCGACACAATAATTGATTGGGTAATGACATATGCATCCCCCGTCAATATAACATATATCTTTAACAAATAAAGGTTGGAAAACAAAGGGCATGGTGCTGCTCATATACAATGCATCTATCAATTCTAATTGTGGATGCGTATCATGTGATATTTTGACGATATCAAATGTATTTGCATTAACTGAGAAAATAACCAAATTTATTTTCGAATAATTGTAAAATTCTTTTAGGGTGATGGTAGTAGATAAACCACGCGCTTTCAATAATTTATCAAAAATTATATTCATAAATGATTTTCCCAGAACACCTTTTTTAGTAATAGATTCAAATATCATATCAGGTGTTATAAATATATCTTTATTCCATGGCCTATTTAAAATGTAATCAAAAATGATATCCCATTCTTGTTTTAAACATAACATCGCCGCAATAATGCTTCCAACTGATGTACCATAAATGCTATTTATATCTTCAATATTAAAAAATTTTTCTTTTAACAATTTTTTAATTGTACCAAAAATATATAACCCGTTATGTGCACCCCCGGATATTACGAGATGTTTAATTGTCATAATAAATCAAAATCGTTTATTTTTAATTGTTTTTTTCTCTTATCATTTTAATGAGCGAATATAGGGATAAAATAAACTTAGATGATTTATTTGAAAGAAATCATAAATTGACAGATTTGCGAACAAATATTTATAAAAAAATATTAAATCGGGTTCATGCAAAAATTAAATATACTTCAAGACAACGAAATAGTGAGCACTTTTGTTTTTTTATTGTGCCAGAATTTTTGGTAGGAACGCCGCGTTATGACTCAGCTGCATGTATTGCTTATATAATGGATAAATTAATAGCCAATAATTTTATAATTAAATATACGCATCCGAATTTGTTATTTATTTCATGGAAACATTATATTCCGAAATATGAAAGAGCTAATTTCAAGAAAAAATATGGTCATACCATAGATGGTTTTGGGAACTATGTAAATGATAAAAAGAACAATATCGAGGATGGTAAAGATGATATTAACGCGATTTTGTTGAAAAAGCAGGATATTACCAAAAATTCTAAAAAAAAAGCAGATAATAATTATACCCAAATTTCAAAATATAAACCTACTGGAAATTTGATATATAATAATGCATTATTGAGAAAAATCGAAGATGCAACAACTAAAGTAATTAAGTAAAATGCAACTTAAAGAAAATCTAAATAACAGGTTACAGAAAGTTTTGCAAGAAGAGTTGGAAAAATATGAAAATGGACATTTTTAAAATGTCCATTACGTGATTTTGTCACTTTTTTTCGGAGTCAAAACCTGCACGTCATAATATTATGCTAGATTTTGTAGTGGGCAAAATCAAGTAGTGCCTTTTTTTCAGTACTACATGATTTTTTCGCGCAATTTTTGTGGAGCTCATTTTGGGGTTTTTTTTGTTATCCATTAAAAAACCCCAAAAAACCCCAAAATAAAATAAATTTACATTTGTTACCTATTTTGGTAATAAATGTATCCGACAACAAATATTTTTTGTTACGATAAAAAAAATGGATAACAATGGATAACTACAGGATAACTACGAAAACCCCTTACCATAAATGGTAAGAAAAAAATGTTCAAAAACGCGACATGGTAACAAAAAAAGACAAAAAAAAATTGTCTCCATCCGATGGTATAAGAAAAACAGAAAAGTAATATAAAGTTCTCTTCACTTGTAGGTAAATTTATTGTAAATCCTCAAATTTTGCGCAAAATGTGCAAAATGTGCAAAATGTGCAAAAAATGCAAAAAATGCAAAAAATGCAAAAAATGCAAAAAATGCAAAAAATGCAAAAAATGCAAAAAATGTGCAAAACGCATAAATCGTGAATTTTTGGAACTTTGGATAGTGCCTTTTTTTAAGTTACATGATAAACAAATTTGAAACCATTTAGGGTTTTTTTGTTATCCATATATAGTGAATGAAAAACCCAATAAAAAACCCTAAAAACTTTTATTGTGAAAAATGTGACTTCTTATCAGGTAATAAAAAAGATTACAATAGACATATTCTTACACGTAAGCATGTCATGGATAACAAGGATAAAGAAAGGATAACAGAAAAACCCCAACACCAATGTATGATGTGTAGTAAAAGATACAAATACGCATCTGGTTTAAGTAAACATAAAAGAAAATGTATTTACATTTTAAAAAAAGAAAATAAAAAAATCGTTGACCCCGAAAAGGAATCGTTAAAAGAAGAGGTTGCTGAATTGAAAAAAATGATGAAACAAATGTTAAAGAGTCAAGCAAATCAAAATACTAATTTGGAAACATTAAAAGACGTTATTCCAAATGGCGGGAATACATATAACAATAAGATGTCAATTAACATCTATCTCAACGAAAAATGCAAAGATGCAATGAATTTAACAGATTTTGTTCAAAATGTAAAAGTGTCATTGGAAGATATTTTGTACACAAAAAACCATGGGTTTGTTAAGGGTATTAATAATATTTTTGTAAAACAATTACAAGATATGGAACCCACACAACGACCAATTCATTGTAGTGACAAAAAACGAATGCAATTTTATGTAAAAGATTCGGATAAATGGGAGAAGAACAATTCCCATGAAAAAATAGATAAATCCATTGACCAAATCACCTTCAAACAAATTAAATTAATTAAATTATGGGAAAAAGAACACCCTAACTATTTAGATAATGACGCTCTTCTAAAAGAATGGCAAACAATGATAAGGAATATGACAGGCAATTCAAATGTCAACGACATAAAAGACAAATCATCTATAAAAAGAGAATTAAGCTCTACATTGGAATTTAAAAATGAATTATTGGACAAGAAAATATAAATATAATATATATTAGATGGTTTCAAAAACTAAAAAAAAAAAACATGATAAGAAAAATGGAACGAAAAAGATTAAATACAATAAGTCATTTTCAACTAAAAATGCACAAGTTATAAGACACCGCCCAACTATTGGTATATTAAGTATCCCAATGACAATAGGAAAACATAAATATACCCATTCTTATATCCCGGCGTCTTATGTAAAATGGATTGAAATGAATAATGGTAAAGTTATACCAATCCCTTACGACACACCAAAAGGCGCAATTGACATGATATTGAATCAAGTAAATGGTATTTTATTTATAGGTGGTCAGGTAGATAGTAATATGATTAGAGAGGAATATGTCACTTTTATGGAAACATTTAATTACATATTTAATCATGCAAAGAAATCAAATAACCAAGGAAAATATTTCCCTCTTTTTAGTATATGTTTGGGTATGGAAATATTAGGAATGATGTCAGAGGGAATTGATAATGTTATAAAAGATTATGTCTCTATGAAAGGTATTTCGCATGTTAAAGCGCGTAATTATAATTCTAAATTAAAATTCATACAAACTGATAATAATTTAGGACAATTATTTAATAAAGAAGAGCAACATTTATTAGAGAAAAACCCGTGCGTGTTTCAAAATCATGGATTTGGGTTTTTATCGGATTATTCTTATATGAAAAAATGGAAAAAATATTGGGATATTGTTGCTACAAGTAAAACTAATGATAATAAAAATGAATTTGTCAGTATGTTTGAATTCAAGAAATACCCATTCTATGGTATACAATTTCACCCAGAAAAAATTTTATTTGAATGGGAATTAGATACTATCGGGAGGGGGAAAATATTCAGACAAATTTCAAACAAGCTAAGTCATTTTTTCATACAGGAATGTCAGAAAAATGACAATGTTGTAAAAATTCCAAAATTATATATTAAAAATTATAATTTATGGTCCAGAAGTGAAACCATGAAAAAAATACAACCTAATAAAAAATTATTAAAAGAAAATCATAGTTCTTTTGAAAATTCATATTATTTTGATGTATTATCTTAAATATTCAGTAATATATATATATGAATATTTCAAATAATATATCAGAAAATGTTAATAATAAACCAGTAATTGGCATTTTAACAATACCAATGAGTGATTGGTTTATTGATAATATTATGCATAATAGTAAAAATATAAAGTCGTATTTGCCGACCGCATATGTTCGTTGGATTGAAAATAGTGGTGCTAGAGTTGTTCCTCTGCAGTATACTTTAGTAAAAAACATTATGATAAGCGAATTGATGCAGGTAAATGGGGTTATTATTTGCGGAGAAAATGGCAGTGTGAATTATTTAAATTTGCATAAAGATGTTAATATTGATAATGAAACAATTAGGTGGATGAAAGCGGCATTTACTATATTTGAATTCGCAAAAAAAGAAAATCATCGAAACAGATATTTTCCTTTATTGGGAATAGGTACTGGATACGAAGAACTTTTTTTTATGGCAAACAAGCCACATTACTATCAAAAATTATCAACCATTGAGGATATCATGAAGTTTTCAGAAAATGAAAAACCCAGTAATGAATTGGTGATGTTATCTGATAAAACATTATTGGAGCCATTGAAATTGACAAAAACTCCAGGAATATTAAGTTCGTGTTTGACAAGCGAAGAAAAGAAAAATTGGTCCAAAACAAAAGTTTGTTACAATACGGCAGGTCTAGCGCTTAATGTAAAAGCTTTTCCTGATTTTTTAGAAATAAATGCCAAATCAAAGAATTCAAAATATAACACAGAATATGCAACCATATATTCATTTAAGGAAATGCCGTTTTATGGATTTTCTTTTCATCCAGAAGCCGTGTTTTATGAATGGGGTGATTTAGAAATTAATATAAATATTGATTTGGATTTTTCCAAAAAAATGAGTCGATTTTTTGTAGATGAATGTAGGAACAATTTTTCCAAATTGTTGAGCAAAAAGACATTAATTTATAATTATGACTTATATTCGTCAGATAAAGTATTAAAACTACTTTATCCCGAAAATTGGAAATCAATGCAATTTAAAAAACATTTTTCACAATTATATATTTTTGGAACCATAAAACATTAAAATTTTATAATTTCTTTTTATATTTTAATATATTATATGAAAAGTTATACTTCAAACAAAAATAATCATGCAAAGACGCATGCAAAGACGCATGCAAAGACGCATGCAAAGACGCATGCAAAGACGCATGCAAAGACGCATGCAAAGACGCATGCAAAGACGCATACAAAGACGCATGCAAAGACGCATAAAAAAATTAAAAATAAAAAGCGACAATTGGTGGTTGGAATGATATCTGTTCCTTTGACACCTAATAAAAAATATTATCAGGTGTGTGGTGATTCATATATTGCAAGTTCTCATATTACATGGCTGAAAAGATTTGGTGTTAAAATTTTACCTATTCCATACACGACAAAAAAAATAGATTCCTATATGAGTAAAATAAATGGGTTATATTTCCCCAGTGGAGGCGCGTTTGCTGGGACACAGAAGGAATATTATAGTTGTTGTAAAAAATTTTTACAATCGGCTATGAAAGAAAATGATAAAGGCAATCATTTTCCTATTTGGGGCGGTTGTATGGGTATGCAACAATTAATGATAATAGCGGATGGTCATGACGATTTAGATAATTTATTGCAGCGATTTGATTCATTTAATAATTTACTTTCTACTTTAGATTTTACATCTGATGGGTTTAAGAGTCGCATGGTTAGAAGAATATCGGACAAAGAGTTAAATAAATTATCTACAAAAGAGTGTACATTAAATAATCATAAAATGGGATTAACGCCCTCAAAATTTAAAAAACATAAAAATATTGATAAGTTTTATAAAATTGTATCAACCAGTTTGGATAGAAAAGGCAAAAAATATGTTTCAACCATAGAAGGTAGGTTTTATCCTTTTTATGGTGTTCAGTGGCACCCAGAACGTAGTTCTGCAATGGATTATTTTGCGAAGTTTTTTGTAAACGAATTAAAAAAAAATCGAACTAAAAATAAAAAACACACAAGAAAAATATATACAAAAGAGATTGATTGTTTTAATTATAGCAATAGATTATATAAAAAATGTCGTTTTTATTGGCATAAAAAAACATCCAAACACAATAGAAAATTGTGTAGCGCAGCCCAATTACTTAAAAATGATAAAAAAATGAAGAAACGGGGGAAAAAATTTACAGGCGGTGTCTAAGAAATCAATATTTAAGTGTATTAAATATTGGTTTATATTGAATTTATTGAAATGTCATTGAAATGTTTATTTTTTTTTGCGATGACGCGTGTTCTTCTTTTTGCGACAGAAAGAACGTTTGGTACCACTGGCGGATTTGCATCCCGGTGTTTTGTTGCATGTGCGTCCGCGTTTTTTAGGACAATTTGATTTTTTAGTGGCGACTTTGTATTGTTTTCTAGAGCGTTTAAGAGAATTGCGTGTGCGTACGCGACCACCGCGTTTAGCGCGACGTTTGCGACCACCTCCAACTTTACGTGTTTTTCTTCCAATTGACATTTATAAGATATGGAGAGAAAATATTTTTACGCGTCTTCATGTTTTCTTTGATGTTTTCTTTGATGTTTTCTTTGATGTTTTCTTTGATGTTTTACGCATTGTATTTTTTCTTCTTCCTCCCCCAATTGTCCATGTCGTCGACTGGACAATTGGTTGTCCTAAATTATCCGGTATTTTAGATGCCTTATTTGAGTCAAACAATTTTTTTTCAATATTTTTATTTACAATTTCTTCTAAATCATCATTACCAGTTATCATATTTGCCATTTCATTGTCTAATTGGGTTTTCTTAGATATCGCTTTTTTCAATAATTTTTCCCCAGCTATAGCTTTAAATAAATGCAAACCTTCTTGATAATCTTTTTCACATTGCAAATATATATCTATAATGAGTTTTCTTGTTTTAACAACAACCGCTTGTAATTTTTCATCATTCAACGCTGGATTAATAGTAACCAGTTTTGATTTTATAGATTTATCATTTCCTAAATCTGACGGAGATTCTATCCAAACAAATAATTCATCTAATATTTTAAGTAATTCTTGTTGATTGGTTTCAGTGTTGTTTAGCATATCTTTTATATTTTCAGCGAATTTTTTGAATAAAATATTGTCTTCATCGCCCACATATGTTTTATGCCATTCAGAATCCACATCTTTGCACATATCGGTTTTGTGATATGCTATTAATGGGATATCATTAAATGTCATTTTATGTGATTTATTCCATTTTTTATAATCGTCTTTTCCTGTAAATGTTTTATAAAAAAGTTTCAAATCTTTTTCATAATCTTTTCTGGATTGCGGAGACATACCTGTAAACTTTCCTTTCTTGAAATTATATATATCGTGATATAACTTATCCAATTGCGGAATACCTATTTCTTCTCCTAATAATTTGCCAGATTCAATACTATCTCCAAATTTAGAATTTATATTATCTAAAACATTACTATTGATACTTTTAGTGGTGGTTTTTTTATTTAAGTTGCAATTTTTTATACCAACTTTTAACTTGGATGTCTCTACTTTTTCAGACTTCAATGCATTTATCCTCCTACTACATAAACTTCTCTCTCCCATGGATACTTTTGCTCCTTTGGGGATTTTAAGTTTATTCATTAAACTATACTCGCTAGTTCCAAATTTGTAAATAGGATTCACTGCTTTATGAATAGCTGCAAATAAATGAGCTATTTTAATGTAGAATTTAGCGATTCCTTTACACATGCTATCTTTATCTTCTTTATTTTTTACATCTAACTCTGACAATAAAGTTTTTTGATTTCCCAAATCGGCATTGTAATTTTTTTGGAGATATTCAACACTTGGATTTGAGTGTATTTCTTCCCCAGTTGTGTTATATGTTGGATGAAGTTCTCTTTCCATTTCGTCATTTTTAATATCATTTTTTTTTTGTTTTGTTAATTTGTTTGTAGACAAATAGATTACTTTTGCCTCTTGCGACAAGACCCGCTCTACACCATCTTTAACTCTATGGGAAAGAAATTTAATTTCTCTTTCTTTTAAAAATTTTTTTATAATATCAGATGTTAAAATAACCAATTTATTGCAATATTCAGGATTACTCAATTTAACCATATCTTGGAAATTTTGGGTAAGTATATATTTTGTAGCCAATATGTCTAAAACATTAGCAGCATTTATATCTTTCCCACTACTTTTTGATTGTGTTCCTCCCATATATGTTAAATAAATATAATAATAAAATTGAATTAAAAGTAAAAAAATATCATTTAAATTAATAAAATGATTTCAAATATAACACACAAAAAAAGAGGCACAAAAAGTAAAAAACATATGCAAGACATGTGGAAAACGTTTAATAATGAAGTTGCAACAAAGGAAACGATGGAATGTTTATATTCCGAGCAAAAATTAGAAAATAGAACAAATTGCGATTTATGCAATTCCCCGGTTGCTGCGGGCGATGATAAATTTTTAGTATGTACGAATTACCAATGTGGTATCATTTATAAAGACTCTTTGGACCGATCAGCAGAATGGCGGTATTATGGCGCCGATGATAATCAAGCATCCGACCCAACAAGATGCGGGATGCCTATTAACCCATTGCTTAAAAAATCATCCTATGGTTGCAAAGTTATTTGCGGACACACGTCTACATATGAAATGAGAAAAATAAGAAGATATACCGAATGGCAATCTATGCCATATAATGAAAAAACATTGTACGAAGAATTTCAAAGAATTAAAGCATTTTCCAATGCTGCTGGAATTCCTAAAATATTAGTTGATGATGCTTTAATATATCATAAAAAAATATCAGAAATGAAAACTTTTAGAGGTTGTAATAGAGATAGTATAATCGCGGCTTCTATATATATTTCCAGTCGTATTGGGAAATTTCCAAGAACAGCCAGAGAAATAGCTACTATATTTCATTTGGACAATAGCGATGCTACAAAAGGTTGTAAAAATGCTGTACATTTGTTGAATAGTATTGAAAAAGATATGTCCATTGGTGATAAAACGTATTTCCATAACACAAAACCCATCGCTTTTATTGAGAGATATTGTAGTAAATTAAATATCAATAAAGAATTGACAAGAGTCGCCGAATTCGTTGCTCTGAGAATTGAAAAATTAAGTTTAATGCCTGAAAATACACCACATTCTGTAGCCGCGGGTATTATATATTTTATTGCGCAAAAATGTAATATAAATATTAACAAACAACAAATTAATAATATCAGTAAAATCAGCGAAGTAACAATTAACAAATGTTACAAAAAATTGGAAGAATTACAAAACATTAAGGAAACGTCACTTATTCCCAACGTGATTTTAAAAAAATATTTTGATTAATTAATATTATTATATTATAATGGAAACACCAGAAAAAATAATTATTGTTCCTTATAGGAATAGAGATGCTCAAAAGAAAGTTTTTATGAGTATAATGCCCGAGATGTTTGAAGGAGAACGATGCAGAATTTTATTTGTTCATCAAAATGATGATAGGAATTTCAATAGAGGAGCAATGAAAAATATAGGTTTTATTTATACAAAAGAAACATGGCCGAATCATTATAAAGATATAACAATTATTTTTCATGATATTGACACGCTTCCATATTACAAAGGACAGATTAATTATAATACTACAAAAGGCGTTGTTAAACATTTATATGGATTCAAAAATATCCTTGCATTAGGTGGAATATTTGCTATTAAAGGAGAAGATTTTGAAAAAACAAAAGGATTTCCAAATTTTTGGAGTTGGGGATGGGAAGATAATGTGTTTTATGAAAGAATGGTTATGGCAAAAATTAAACGTGATACAAACAATATAATAGATGTAAATTCAAAACACCTGATACAACTTGATTACGATAAAAAAAGAAAATTTAATCCAGAAATACTAAAATATAAAATATCATTTTTAAAAGATAATTATACCACTATTACAAATACTAAATATGAAACAGAGAAGATTAAAGACAATATCTATATGATTCATGTTAATAAATTTAATACCCCTTATAACAATGAAAATGTCATTTTAACCGAAACAACAACAAAAGATATCGCCGAACGTAAACATAAAAATTGGCGTCACTATGAAAGAAAAAGTCGTCAATATGCAAACATGCGCAAAACACAAGGACTGATGCCGAGAATGTTTTAAAAATCAACATCGTCCATATCAAACGTGGTCATATCCTTTTTCCCGTTGCTTAAACTATAATCTGAAACACGTTTTTCAAAAAAATTAGTTTTCCCTTCAAGTGAAATCATTTCCATAAAATCAAATGGACAGGTTACATCGAAAATTTTTGGAAATCCCAATTGTTGCACTAATCTATCGGCAACAAATTCAATATATTGGATCATAAGTTTGGAATTCATACCTATGAGCTTACACGGAAGTGCCGAACAGATAAATTCCTTTTCAATTTCCACGGCTTCATTAATAATTTCATACACTTTCTTTTTGGGAGTTCTTTTTGATAATTTCTTGAATAACATAACGGCCAAATCAGTGTGCATTCCCTCGTCTTTTGCTATTAATTCATTGGAAAAGGTTAAACCCGGCATTAAACCGCGCTTCTTCAGCCAGTATATGGAGCAAAATGCCCCAGAGAAGAAAATCCCTTCTACGCAAGCAAAAGCCAATAATCTGGTGGCGAAAGAAGACCTTTTGTCATTAATCCATTTAATGGACCAATCGGCCTTCTTTTTAATACATGGGAAATTATCTAAGGCATGAAAAAGTGTTGTTTTTTCTTTTTCATCTTTGATGTATGTATCAATTAGAAGACTATAGCACTCCGAATGTATGCCCTCCATCATTAATTGGAAACCATAAGCAGCGCGCGCTTCTGGAAGTTGAACATCACTCAAAAATCGCATACCGAGATTTTCTATAACAATGCCATCTGACGCGGCAAAGAAAGCAAGAATCATCTTAATAAAATATTGTTCATTTTCGGTAAGAGTCACCCAATGTGTCATATCTTTGGAAAAATCAATTTCTTCGGCTCGCCAAAATGAATCCATCATTTTTTTGTAGAGCTTCCAAATATCTTGGTCTTGTAATGGGAACATAACGAAACGATTGGGATTTTCTGCAAGTAAAAGTTCTTTTGGCATTTTCGACATCCTAAATAATATCACTAAAGATTTAAATATCTTTCAAATAAAATAATTTACACTACTTATGGTTACATACATAAAAAATAATTTCGCAAAATAATACTACAATATTGCGGACAACAAATAAATAAAATAATATTTTGATATATTATCTGATGGATTTAGCAAAAAGAGACCAACTTATAGTGCTATTGCAGTCTGAAGTTGACAACACGCAAGATACAATTATGGAGTACTTAAGGGATGCGGACGATGTTCAAAAAGACAATGAATTTTTAGAAAGTGTGACAAATGATTATAAAAAATATCATGAATATATTTTACAACAAAAAAAACAACAACAACAACATATAGAAATGTTATCCAATTATTTAGATAGAAACTTACAAGAGGCTGATATATCACTAGAAATGGCCAAAAGAGCGCGTTGGCAACAAAATCAAATTTTAGGAGAACTCGAAAAAGTCAAAACAGAACTTGACAAAATCACATTACAGAAATGATATAATATTTACATAATGTATATCAAATGGCACAACCACCAGCAACCGCTGATTTAAATGCTTTTCTCGCTAATCCCAGGTTTCAGGCTCCTTTGACGCGTTTAATAGCGCCAGCCACACCTGCCGCACCTAACGGATTAGGAATTCAAATGCCTCAAGTTCAAAACCCACAAGCACTAGCGGGACTATTTGCGCTTGATGCTCCTGATGCTTTGGGTGGTTCTGGATATTTTAACAATCGACCGAATGGGGCTCCTTGGCAGAATTTAACCGGCATCCAAGACTATGTTGGAATGTATGACGCTAATGACCATCATCGCCCGTCCATGGTGGAGCTTATTGTTCAAGGTGAAAACATCCTTTGGCCAGTAAATGGTGCTCCTCCTAGACCGGATGACCAGGCTGGCGCTCTCGCTCGCCGCCAGCAAATACAAACATTAGGCTATGACATAACCAATCAAGCGGAAGCCGAACAATACGATGAAATTATGATAAAAGCAGCAGTTGGACATGCAAAGCAAATACTTAGAAACCGCATACACTCCCTCGCTTACCGCGATGGATGGGAGAATTACAACACTACATCTCGGTTGATAGAACACCTTGATAATATAAGTCAACAGATTACCACAGCGCTGGATAATGCTGCGCCTGGTGGACAGGCACAAGCAAATCTCGCTCCATTACAAAACATGCTGATAAGATTAGTGTCTCGCATGGCTGGTGGAGATATACCCCAGGCAGTACAAGATGCGGACGAACTTGTCACTGCGTTGAATCAACAAGTAGACATGGGTAATATTAGTCAGCTTCTAGGGGGAACTCTACGGGCAGAGATTCAACGGCTGAACGACGCGCTGCAAGCTCACCAGGCAGATGCAGCTGCAAACGGACGACCAAACCCAGTTCCGAGGGCGCAACCAGGTCCGGCTGAGAGTATACCATTAGTCGGTGGTCGCAAATCTAAAAAAACCAGAAAATCAAAAACTAGAAAAGCAGCTAAAAGAGGTAAGAAACGCAAAGGAGGGTATAAATTTACTCGCGCTGCAAATAGTAGACGTTCTTTAAGAATGAAAACGCGCAAATTGAAGAGTTTGACACAGAAGTCACCTAAAAAGAAACAAAAGAAAAAACACGACAAGAAACACGGCAAGAAACACGGCAAGAAACACGGCAAAAAATCTAAGTATCATAGAGCCCGTTCGGGAAAGCATAAGAGAGGTAAAAGGCGTTAAAGTTGTTTACCTGTGATGCTTCTGTGAAATAATATTCGAGGATTTTTAGCATGTTTGATGCGAGCTTGTAATGTCGCATAATATTTTTTATATTTTCGCTGAAATATTCTCAGCCAAAATGTTTTAATGATACAAAGTAAATGCCCTGATTCGGTTTCCAAAGTTTCTACGATATCAACGCGAAATGGTTTAGCGATATTTAGATAATTCCGAATATATGGATGTGCAACATCAGGCCAAACACGTCCTATGTTTAAACCCCAAGGACCCGACGTATCTGTTGGATACAAATCATCATCAAACATTTCATCTTTTTCAATTAAGAAAGAGCACAAATAAGAAGTATAGATAAATTTTCTGAAACCTTCATCCCATTGAATATCATTTCCATGAAAATAAGGATGATACAATTCACTGATGGCTAGCGTGTATTTTGATTGATACGCATTCATAAAATATTTAGGATGAATTGTACATAAATCATTAAATCAATTTTTATATTTTTATTATATATAATGAATATCAATAAAATAATTTCACATAAATACTTTCATTATACTGCTATTGTATTGATGATTTTTAACATAATTGGATACGTCTCTATGCAGTCTATGGAATGCGTACTTGTATTTGGCGCAGCTTCTTATGCTGCCAACCACTTCACAAAAAACCGCGCCCTTGATATTTTTATTGGCCTCTTTGTTGCTAACGTTCTTTTCGGATGTGGTCGCGTGAAAGAAGGCTTTGTTGAAGCCACCACAAATCTTTCTGATAAGGTGAAAGGTGTAGGCGCAGACCTTGATGCAGTAAAATGTGCTGTTGATGAGGAGTCAGTGGGTGGCAAATGTGTTAAAAAAAAAGCTTTAACAGATGCTTCTAACAAAATAAAGGGTGTTGCAGATGATTTGAAGAAGAATGGATTATAACTATATCAATTATTATATACAAATTATATATAATAATGAAAAATCAAATGCAATGTATTTTAGAATATATAGCAATAGCTTTTATGGTATTAAATATTGTTGGTTATGCTGTTAATAAATCGATTTCTTGCATAGCATTATTTGGCGCGGGTACTTATATTGCACGTTGTTTTTCAAAAAATTTGGCTATTAACATTTTTGCTGGTTTGCTTGTTTCAAATGTTTTTTTCGGTTGCAGTAGTCTTAGGGAAGGGTTATTTGATATACCAAGCCCTGTCGATTTTATCGAAGAGAAGAAGAAGAATTTGGAGTTAGCTGTGCAAGCAAAAATAGATTTGGAGAGAGCCAAAATTGTCCAAGGAGTAGCAAATGCACAAAGTGGGGTCACGTCTAAAATGAATGACGCAAAACAAAAAATCAAAGACAAAGTTGCTGCAGCACAAAGTGGAGTCACGTCTAAAATGAATGAAGCAAAACAAGGAGTCATTGAGACTACTGGTTGTCGTCCTAATGCGAAGGGAGAAAAATGGAGTCTAAAATATTCCACCCTTCAATGTGCACCACACACAAATGAAAAGGAATGCATTAAAAATATGCCTCAGGGAAATCCATACTGCGAGTGGAAGTAAATTCAACCATGTGATAATTGTCCAGCAAACAAAAATCTGAATATAAAAAGACTTCAATATTATTATATTATATTTTATATATAATGAAAATGAGTTTGAAAAGCGTATTGCAAAACAAGTATGTTTGTTATTTGGTTTTATTTATTTCAATTATGAATATTTTAGGATATTTAGCTATTCAGGACTTTGATTCTCTTGTGGTTTTTGTGGCCATTGGTTTGTTATCTAGTTACTTTAGTAAAAATATGATAATTATCTTAGGTTCTGCGTTAATTGGAACAAATATGATTTATGCGAGTAATAAGATTCATGAAGGTTTAAAAAATAAGAAAAAGAAGAAAGAGAAATTTGGACAAAGAAATGTTCCAAAATCTAAACCAGCCAAAGTGGATGATGATGATGAAACAGATGTTGGAAGAATAGACCATGCGGCTACAATGGAGCAAGCGTATGACAATCTTAACAAAATGCTGGGTAAAGGGGGTATTGGTAATTTGACCAAGGATACTCAAGGTTTGATGAATCAACAGAAAGATTTAATGAGTCAATTGAAGGATTTCCAACCTATGATGGAACAAGCTGGTAATATGTTAGATAAGCTTGGTGGGATGGATAATTTAAACGGAATCATGGGAAAATTGGGTGGTATTTCCGGATTGGCCGGAGGAAAAAAAAAATGAGCGTCTAATATAAATGGCTCGTAAATGTCCACCCGGAGTAATTTGTATTGAAAATGTAACAATTACATTTTTAATATCGGTATTTGTAGTTATGGGATTGTATTTTTATTATTTTGGTTTCTCTCCAAATACAATTGTTATAAATCGAGATATAGTATCAACACCTTCTTCTGTTTTCCCTAGATGGAATGCTTCCGGTAGTGATGCATCGCGTGATATTCTGATGAATCCATATTCACCCCCTTTAAAAATGGATAGATTTATGCCTCCAATTTCCCCAATTGACCCTAGAGGCATGCCAATAAACGTGAGAACAAGAGGGTTTGATGACGCTTACAGACAAGTAGGGTTATTAACAAGAATAAATGGAAGGGAAACTTTATTGGCTTTAATGGGAAGAGCACTTCATACAAATAGGAATAAATGGCAGTATTATACAATTAGTGATCAAAACCATGGTATAAAATTACCAGTAAGTAAAAATGGCAGAAGTTGCACTGGTGAATATGGTTGCGACGATTTAATGAATGGTGACACCATTTATGTAGAGGGATATAAAGACGCATTTAAAGTTACAATGTATGACAATGCTGCGCCTCGATATATCCCGTATCTTTAAAATATTATAGTATATAAATGGCCATAAGTGCATTAATTGCTGATTCAAACTTTAAAACCATGACAAATATTGATATTCATAACAAATATGAGGAATTGAATAATGCTTTTAAAGATTTAAAAAAACGATTAATTGAAATCGGAAATCTTGACGAAGGCGATAAGCTTGCGAGAGACCACGAAAACACATATTTCATTCATAAAAAAAACGAATGGTTTTTACAGGCTAGAAGATGGTGGGGTAATCATAGTAGAAAATTTACATTTCAATACCTTGATGAAGATTTTACGGAATTTATGAAATTCCTGGATAAAATTTTAGGTTCATTAATTTTTTCTTTAGACACAAGGTATATTAATTTAGCAAAAAATGTCAGGGAGTTTGCTGATAAAATGATGACAGGATTGTATAATTTGAAAAAGACGTATCCTGAAGAGAAGGAGCTATTGTGTAAAATAGATAGCATTATATTGGCTATTATTGATTTTAAATCGTCACTGGCTGAAAAACTTAGTAGTAAAAGATGTCGCGCATTTAGTAATTAGTGCTTTTTTTTCAGTTTTTTATAATTTTTAATAGTTTTGTTTTTTAAATCAATATATTTGTTTTTTTTGAAGCTTTTATTTTTTTGTTGGGTTTTCTTTTTCTTTTTTTTTCGAATAGTAGTGTTTTTTTGCTTTATCTTTCTTCTAAATTGTTTTTTTGTAAATTTCATTTAATATATTAATAACAAATTTTTTTATTATAATATTATATTAAATGAAATTTTTCCTCAATGCGTTATCAAATAAAAAATATTCATCATTTAAAGAGGGTCAACAAAATATGAGCGATTCTAACGGCCCTAAATTAACATGTACGCCAACTGGATGCAGTAAAGACGATATAGACGATAGTTTCAATACGTCTGCTTTTGATGTACCTGAAATGGCAGGGGGTATGATGATGCTTTTTTTCATTTGCGTTGCTTTATTTGTTGTTAATTTTATGGTTCTTCCTGCAATTTTAATGTTTTTCGGGAGCAATGGTGATTCAACATCTGTGACAAATGTAATCGATATCGAGTAGTTAATAGTGGATTAAGAGTTATTGGTAGTTGGGCTATGTTAATAATATTTACAATTGAATATTATTAATATTTACAATTTGGCTGCACCATGTACTTTTCCTTGCACGCCTTTGTATTGAGAATTTCCACGCCTATTTTTTTTGAATACATAAGGCATTTGTTTTGCAATAACTTCCTCTTCCAATGTTGTTGGGAATTGGTTAATGGATTTGAAGATTTGGTTCTTCTTAACTTCGCCTGGCAAATAAAGTGCTATGGCGCTTTGACCCTCAGACCTGGTAATCAACTGGTAAGCTGCTACAAGTCCTATGGCACCAACAACAGGATGACTGCCGAAAAGTGAAAGTGCCACCATTACTACGACAATTTTTCCCAAAAGCGTATCGACCATCTCTCCGATAACTGGAGGAATTTGAACGTCGGATACAATAAAAATGATTAGTAAAACAGATAATATATAGTGATGAGAATCTTTCTTCATGATTTTAAGCAAATCTTTCATATATCATAAGGTCAGATTTTTTATTCAAAGAAATTGAAATAATTGAATGTATATAAATAATGAATTACAAATATTAGTAATGGATGAAATAGCCACTTATTTAGGACCTAAAGGTTATAGTATTAAAAAAGCAAATATTAGTGTTCCTGAACAAGAAATGATAAGAAATGAACTAACAGTTAAAGCATTTGCTCCTAAAAGTTCCATTTCTCAACCTACACCTTTTCCAGTTTATCGCGAATCACCGAAAAAATTATATGTTCCGCGCTTTTATGGTATTAATACCTATGGTGTACCGGATGGTATCACAATATCTGATGGAGAAGATATTGATATAGAATTTAAGGGTGAACTGAGGGATTTTCAAAAGCCGATTGTAAAAAAATATTTAAAGGTTGCTAAAACAAAGGGTTGCGGGTTACTTGAAATCCATTGTGGTGCTGGCAAGACGGTGATGGCATTGAAAATCATATCGGAATTAAAAAAGAAAACGTTAATAATTGTGCATAAAGAGTTCTTATTGGAACAATGGAAAGAGCGTATAAGTCAATTTCTTCCAGACGCAAAAATAGGTAGAATTCAAGGTAAAATTATTGATATAGATGATAAGGATATTGTCATAGGTATGTTACAATCTCTTTCTATGAAGAAATATCCTACAAGTTTATTTCAGGAATTTGGTTTGACATGTATTGACGAAACGCACCACATGGGAGCTCAGGTATTTAGTAATGCGCTTTTCCAAATTGTTACTAAATACATGTTAGGATTATCTGCAACAATGAAAAGAAAAGATGGATTGAGCAATGTTTTCAAAATGTTTTTGGGTGATGTGGTTTATAAGAAAGAGCGAGAATCCAATGACATCGTGACAGTAAAAGGAATATTTTATGAGACTGATGATGAGGCTTTTTCAAAGGTGGAATATAATTTTAGAGGTCAGGTACATTATTCTTTGATGATAAAGAAATTATGTGAATTTAATAGGAGAACCGAATTTATATTAAAAGTTTTACAAGATTCATTAAAAGAGAATCCGGGACAACAATTTATTGTATTGGCTCACAATAGAAATGTATTGAAATATTTACATGATGCTATTGAACACCGCAAATTTGCAAGCGTGGGGTATTATGTTGGTGGAATGAAACAAAAGGATTTGAAATTGAGCGAAGATAAAAAAGTTGTTATAGCGACTTACGCAATGGCAGAGGAAGCATTGGATATTAAATCATTGACATCATTGATAATGGTGACACCAAAATCAGACGTAAGACAAGCGGTTGGAAGAATTTTAAGAAAAAAACAATCAACAGCTTTAATTTATGATATTATAGATATGCATGGTTTGTTTCAAAGACAATGGAAAAAAAGATGCACATGGTACAGAAAACAGAAATTCACTATTATGTCAGCAAATAATAGTGATTATGAGAAAAATAATTGGGCGATGCTAAGCAGCGGGGGTAAAAAATTTAAAAAAACGAAAAAAATAGCTAAATCGGATATCTCGCATTTATTGAAAGGTGTTTGTTTGGTTTAACAATATAATTCTTTGGATAAGTCACATACTGACATATCTCGTTTTATACTATATGTTAAATATGCAATTTTAATAAAACCTATAATTAATATGATTTTATTTAATTGCAAACTTAACTTTAAATTTTTGTTTGTTTGTGCATTATATATCAATACACTTATTAACATCATAAATAATATTTCAATCAAGATAAATAAATATAATTTCATTGTATATATTTATCAAATAGAATTAATTATCGTTTAGTGCTTTTTTTTCGGCGCAATTTCCGGGATTTTTTGGATTTTCGGCGCAATTTCCGGCCCCCATTAAAACATCTTTTCGCACCATTAAACGCAGACATCACTGGATAACCAGAACCTCGTAATAAAATATTATCATTTCTATTAAGATTATTAACACCATAGCCGGCTGGACCCATTTGATTCTGTGCTTCTATTTTTGCATTACCACCACCTTTTTGAGCACCACACCCATTACACCCTACACATCCTGTAACAGCACCCATATCAGAACCAAAGCCTCCGGAATATTGTGAATTGTTGGCGTTTACTAAATTCCCTCCTCTTTGATGTTTTTTATATGATTTTCGGCGCCTTTGCGTAGTTTTACGTTTTAATTTTTTATTTATTCTGCGTTTGCGCTTTACTCGTAGTTTACTTGTTTTTCTTGACATATATATTTAACGAGTATTATATTTTCCAATCGTCATAATATCTTTTTCATTGCACGGAGTTCCTTTTATTTGATTCAATGGTTTCCATGATTTGTAATATTTTAAATAAACGCATTTGAAAGATAATGCTTTATCTAAATCTACATATTTATCGTCGGCTATATTTTCGAATTCCTCTTCATCGTCGCTCTCTTCTAATGCGTCAAGGTTTCCATTTTCCTTAATATCCCTGAAAATATTATTCATAAATACGCTTGTTTTATAATCGGTAATTGCCGCATATTTATAAAAATGTAAATTCTTGTTTTTCATGTAATATAATTCATATATATCAGGCTTTATAGTAGCTTTAATAGTAAAAACAAATTCGTATTTTGGTGAAATATTGATTTTTTCATTGAGAAATGACCCCCTCTTGTAAAGCAATCTATGTTGAATGGCATATATTTCATATGGTAAATCTTGGATTTTTTTAACAAGATTATCATGATTGGTGTCTATAACAGGTAGACCAAAAGCTATGTCTTGCTTTGTGAAAATAACAGGTCTCAAATAATTTTTTAATATAGTATTTAATATACCAAATTTTTTATTCTGCGTCAAGGAACTTGTGTTATTGCCCTTAAAACAAAACAAGTCTTCAATATTGAAAAAACTATAGCCGTTAATATAGAAACATGTTCCATAAAATATTGTCCCTTGTCCACAACACAATTCTTTGTCGAAACATGCGTTTTTAATTGAAAACCCACTAATATTTTTTTTATGTCTATCTAATTCTAAAAACAAACATATATTTTTATTTTTCCAATTTCTAAACCAGGTAAAATATTTTTTACCTTTTGGTATTGTTAAATAAATATTTGAGCTATAAACTTTCTTATGTAGATTTTTTTCATAAGAAAGTTCTATATTTGGAAATTGGTTCATTATATTTGACATATCATGTCGTGTAAACTTCATTGATACTTAATAATGTTATTACCTCTTTAAGACCTTTACAAAGATTCATAATTGTTACCAAACAGATTGTTATTTGATGCTGGCGCGATATCTGTTTGTGTTTTTTTTGAAATTTCTTTTAAATAATCTTGTAGCTCTGTTTTCATTTTTGATGCATTTGATTTGTTTAAATCATCCTTTTCAACAGATTTATATATTTCTTTGTATTTCATCTTTGGTTTGTTTACTAAATCTTTTATTTTTGGCTGCGTTAAATTGTCTTTTAGAAATACATATATATAATGGACAATGACTATTAATATTATTGATAATATAATTTGTTTTATTACAGAAAAAAGCATTATATAAATGAAATATTACTTTAACATTGATAAAAACGAATTTATATCTTCTTTTAACGAATAATTATCAATATTTTCGCTGCTTTCAAAATAATAATCATTTATTTCATTTTCCATATATTCAATAATAAAGGATGTTGATGATTTATTATGTAATTTATATTCAACTTTTTTAATTTTAACAATATCATGAGATAATGGAATATTCCATTCTTCGCTATATTTTTTCCAAGACACATTTCTTACCATTATATTGCCATGTTTTTCCAGAGTATCTCCATTGGTTAAATCCAATTTATACTTAAACAGATTATTTTTAGTATATTTGTAAAGTCCTTCATTTGTTAAAATCCAATGTTCATCGGTTTCTTTTTTTTTCTTTTCAAATATCGAGCGCTTTGTTTGTGATAATTTATTTATATTTATATAATATCTCATCACGATAAATATATTTTCAATAAACTATTTAAACCCATTTTCCAGATATTTATCATAATGAATATAGTTATATTGGAAAAAAACGGAAATGTTAAAACATCAAAATGTAAGGACGATTTTGACATTTGTAATTTATATAAATCATGCAAATTTCGCAAAGATAAAGATTTTGAGAAAAGACATACATGGAAATTGACAGAAAATATATATATTTCGGTATTTTCTAAAAATGATGGTAGAGCAACTACAGAAAATAAATATGAATTGCCACCTCCCATTGATAATGATTTATATTTTGGTAATGTTGCTGTAGTATGTCATTCGGAAAAAGATTTGACAAATGAAAATTTAATTAATTTTACAGAAGAAAAATGGAATGTATGTTATGAAAAGTTAATGGGTGGGTTCGAGGATTTGGACGAAGAAGTGACCAGCGAAGACGAATATGTTGATCCCGAGAATTTAACATCGCAAGGATATGATAAAACTGATGGCTTTGTTGTAGATGATGATGATTCTTTGGAAGATGTGGAAAATAGCGAAGAAGAGTATATTCTTTCAGATAAAAGCACCGATGAACTCGACGATGAAGACGATGAAGACGATGAAGACGATGAAGACGATGAAGACGATGAAGACGATGAAATGTCTGATTTGGTTAGCGATTCCGAAGACGATGATATGTCTGATTCGGTTAGTGAAGAGGAAGAATCAGACAATTCAAATGAATTATCGGAAGAAGATTATTCATATTAAGAAGACTATAATTAAAATTGAATAAACATATAAACAAATATATATTTATTAAACCAAAATGCAAATTAATAATCCTATCAAATTTAGAAATAATATACGAGTTAAACTTAACAAATTAATTAAAAGAAAAAAAATATCTTTGAATTTAGAAAAAGGTATTTATAATTACACTATTAAAACTTCAAAGGATAAAAAAATTGTAAGAAGTTGGTCAAATTCATCGTTTGTTATGATTTATTTAGATAAGTTGAAAAGTATTATGTTAAACTTGAATTCAAAATCAACTGTGAAAAATACTACCCTTTTGAAATGTTTAAAAAAAGGAGAATTCAACCCTCATGAAGTTGCTTTTATGTCACATCAGGAAATTTTCCCAGAAAAGTGGAAATATTTAATTGATGCGAAAATCAAACGCGATAAAAAAGAAGGGGAAGTTGATTTATCGGCAGCATCGGATGAATTCTCTTGCTTTAAATGCAAGAAGAGTGGTACATGTTCATATTACCAAATGCAAACACGTTCTGCAGATGAGCCAATGACAACATTTGTAACGTGTCTTCTTTGTGGCAATAATTGGAGATGTTAATTTAATTATATCAACAAATTATATTATGAGTTGTCCAGCTATATATCCTGCTCCACCAACCGGTCATTGTAAATGTAAATATTTAGATGAAAAAAAGTCCTCCGTCCAGAGTTCAGTTAAAACCAAGCATAATACTGCATTTAAATCAAATCAATCCAGATTTGGTTTTGGGAGAAATACCAGGGGAAGATGGAATTTTTCATTAACAAATACAAAATTACATCCTGTAATAAGTGAGTGTAGTGGAAATATTATTCAATCTGGAAATATTTTTTCAAACACATCACATTCTATGTCTAAGAAACAAAGACTCGCCTCTTTAATGAAAAGGGGTGGTGGTAAACGATATCGTCGTTAACAAGAATCCAATAGTTCTAAATCATTTATTTTCCAATACTCGCTACCGCCGTTTGGGATAGGACGTCTAATTATAAATGGTATTTTCTTATTATTTAACTCTTCAATGGCGATTTTGTGCCCACTTATCATTCCGGGAGGAACTTCAATGAAAGCATCGGCGCCGTTGCTTATTTGTTTGGCTCTTAATCCTAAAACTCGCGCTCTTTCATATTTAGTGAGCCAAGGAATTGTTTTATGTAAAGGGTCAACAATTACTCCGGCACGATTTCTTACAATTTTACACATGGCGATAATTTCATTATAATTACTTTTTTTCAATTCTGGATGCTTTTGAATAAGAATATCTTCATATTTTTCTTTTTCCAATTTTCTTAACATTTCATCATCTTCTTCATCATCATCTCCTGATGTTGAATCGTCTTCTTCTTTGGTACCTTCTTCTTGGTATTCGCCTAATTCAGCAACTATTTTTTCATCATCTTCTGCGTCATCTTCTACATCATCTTCTACATCATCTTCTGTATCATCTTCTCCCACCTCGTCTAAAGATTTTATTTCTTTTAAAGTTTCTTCATTTATTTTTTCAATATCATCGAAATCTTTCACCTCAATGCCGATTTTTTCGTTTTCTAAAACATATCCTTCTTCGTCGTCGCCTTGATTGACTATCCAAATATCATCTGAATCTTTTATTTTTACCTTTTCTCCTTTTTTAAAGCTGGCTTCTGGTTTATTTGGAAGAGAAGATAATTCTTCTATGTCTAGTTCAACTGGTTGACTCATAATATAATGTAATATTACATTATATTTATCTCTTTTTCAATTTATTTATCAGAACTTTTCCACACTTTATCACAAGAAGTACATATATATACAAATTTTAATGCTGCGTCATCGTATCTAAGATATATAACCTCGTGTTTATGAGGTTCATCTGATTTTTGTTCTTTAGTAGCATCTTCGCTTTGTCTGTTTGATAAACAAACCGGGTTTGGACAAGGAATATTGTTAACTCTTGGTAAAGTTGGGTCAAGTTTTGTATATTGATTAACTAAATGACGGATACCCCCTTCTTTTTTTTTAATAATAGTCTTTGAAACACAGATATTATTTAATGTTGCACCCAAAGTATCATCTTCATCTCCACATTTTCTACAATAATAAATAAGAGAATCGCTATCTTCTTCAGTACCATCTTCGCCACGGAGACGAATGTAATACATATTTTCACAGATTTTGCAGAAATGCATTATAATTATATATATATTGTTATTAATATATTTTAATTCAATTTTAAAATATATTAAAAATGCTTTCAAATGCTTTCAAATGCTTTTAACATATCTATTTTCAATTTGTCATATGCGAGAGTTGAATTCATATTATATATACTGGTGGAAAGTACAATGTCATTTTTTGTTTGTATTAATTCATCAATGTCATTTAATATAGATTCTTTGTTGCTATTAATATGATTTTTAATAATTGGGAAAAAACCAGAAAATGTTTCTGGTAAAAATTTCCCAGTTAACATACCTAAAACAGCAGTATTGTAATTTTGATATCGAATAATATCATTATATTTTTCAAAATCCCGATGGCTTTTCTTAATACCTGGTTCATTTAATAGTGGTTCATTATGAAGTAGGGCTACTAAATTAATAAGTATGGATTTAATTGTTTGACAAGATGTCCATTGTTCCCCCCTCCATGTGTTTAAAAGCGACAAGCATACTTTTCCATTTCTATATAAATTTGGATGAAAACGGGTTGAACCATTATTTGTCATATATGTTACTTTTGGTGGTGCAAACGGGTATTCTTTTGGAAAAGAAAGCGCAAATAAATAAGAACCATGTCTATACAATGAATCATTCGGTCCAAAAACAAGTGCGTAACCTTTTAACATATTTTCACAATCATGTACATAATATATTCCATTATCTGTTAAAGGGTTCTTAATTATTTTTGCTACATCCTTCATTAAGCGTTTTTTATTTTTATCAGGCATAAAATTAGATTTTTTATTCATTTTATAATATTATTTAGAAATGTTTAAATATTTTATATTAACATTTAATAATGTTACCGGTTTTGTAGTAATAATGTAGGATAATGTTATTATAAGTAATTTGGCAAAATAAATAAAATTGATATAAAAATATAATTCAATATATACAGAAAAAGATGGAGCCCCAATCCTTATATCAATATTTGGAGGAACATAAATGCAAAAAAGGAGGGAAATCTACACATACAAGAATTCCCAATAAAGATTTGGGAATATATGCCGGTTCCTACACAATAAATAGTGAGGATGAGAGTTTTAAAAAAGTATACGTGGAGAAAGTTTTTGAAAATCAACAACAAGAATATTTAACAGAAGCGCAACTACCTATAGCGGGTCCAGTATTGATTGATTTTGATTTTAGATATTCCACTGAAATTGAGGAAAGGCAACATACCGATGAACATATTACCGATATTATAGATTTATATTTACAAATTTTGCGCAAAAAAATAACTACAATTACAGAAGAAACATTTCCTGTATTTATATTTGAAAAACCAAATGTGAATACATTGGATGATGTTACTAAGGATGGGATACATATGATTATAGGCATCCATCTTCATCATGAGGCCCAGATGGTGTTGAGAGAATGTGTTCTTAAAGAAATTGGAAATGTTTTGGAAGATTTGCCATTGACGAATGATTATGAAAGTGTTTTGGATAAAGGTATTTCGACAGGAAAAACGAATTGGCAATTGTATGGTTCTAGAAAGCCAGGAAACGAAGCCTATAGATTAGTAAAACATTATTCTGTAACATGGGACGACGACGATTTTGAATGGGAAGACTTGACATGTGATATCAATCACAAAGAAATATTTGATTTGGTTTCGGCGCGCAAGAAAGATAACATTGCATTTGCTTTAAAAGATGATATTTTGGAGAGATGTAAAAATGCAGATTCTTCAAAAGCGCAAAGTAAAAAGAGGATGAAATTGCGAAATATTAAATTAAAAAGAAATAGAGTTCAAAATCATTCATCATTACCAACAAATATGAATGAATTGCAAAAAGCCATTGAAAATAATTTACTTATAGCCGGATGCAACGACGATTTGTATGAGGTCAAAGAAGTTCACAAATTCACAATGGCTTTGGCTGACTTTCGCGCAGAAGATAGGGAAGAATGGTTTAAAATAGGATTAGCCTTACACGCATGTGATTCTGAACTATTATTTGCAACGTGGATTTTGTTTTCAACAAAAAGCGATAAATTTGATTTTGAAGATATCCCAATGTACTGGGAAAAATATTGGAATGGTGATTTTGATGTCCAAAGAGGTAGTTTATTAACTAGAGGCTCAATCATGTGGTGGTGCAGACAAGACAACCCGACTGAATATCAGAATATCAAGGAGGGGACAGTAGATTATTTCATTAATAAAACAATTGCCAACGAAAAACCACCCGATTATGACATTGCAGGAATATTGCACAAAATGTATGGAGACCAATACAAATGTGTCAGCATTAAAAACAACAAGTGGTATGAGATGATAAGAGGACGATGGAGCGAAATTGATTCGGGAACAACTCTCAGAAAAAAATTATCCAGTCAATTGTCAGTGAAGTATACGCAAAAACAAAAGGAAATATTGCAGCGTTTTCATGCAATCGACGAGCCATTCATTTCAGATAATGAAGAATCAAAAAGTAAAGACGAGGAAGCCAAAAAAGACCAAGAAAGAAAGGAACTGCAAAAAACCGCGCGTCGCGTGGCAGATATTAGTTTGGACCTAAGACGAACCACTCATAAAAACAATATTATGAAAGAATCGAAGGAGTGGTTTTTCGACAAACATTTCATGGAAAAATTAGATGCGAATCCTTTGCTTTTGTGTTTCAGAAATGGCATTATTGATTTTAAAGAGAAGATATTTCGACCGGCAAAACCAGATGACTACATATCTCTTTGTACAAACATTGATTATATGGAACTGGATGAAACGAATCCTGTTCATCTTCAAAATATGAAAGAAATTACCACATTTATGGAACAATTATTTCCAGAACCTCCTCTAAACAAATATATGTGGCAATTTTTGGCAAACTCAATGCGAGGAACAAATGAAAACCAAGTGTTTACAATTTTAACAGGAACTGGGAGAAACGGAAAATCAAAGTTAATGGAATTAATGGGATTGACGTTGGGTGATTATAAAGGCACTGTTCCGATTACGCTTATTACAAACAAACGACAAGTTATTGGAGGAGCTTCTCCGGAAATAGCTCAACTCAAAGGTCTTAGATTGGCAATTATGCAGGAACCCTCTGAAAATATGCAAATAAATGAAGGTATTATGAAAGAACTTACAGGTGGTGACCCGCTTTCTGGTCGCGCATTATATTGCGACACTGTAACATTTAATCCGCAATTTAGTCTAGCAGTATGCACAAATCATTTATTTGATATTAAAAGCACTGATGATGGTACATGGCGCAGAATTCGGGTATGCGATTTTCAATCAAAATTTTTAGACGAACCTTATAAAAACAGCAAATTTCCGAAAAAAAAATACCCATATCAGTATAAAGTGGAGAGAAACATTGATAGTAAATTTACAACATGGGCTCCTTATTTTGCAGCGATGTTGGTCAAAATAGTATTTGACACAGAAGGAGTTATTGAAGATTGTCCAAGTGTAATGGCTTCAAGTCAAAAATACAAATTACAACAGGATTATTTCGAACAATTTTATGAAGAGAGAATTGTTGAATCTCAAAGTTCCGTCATTAAAAGAAAGGATATGTACAATGAATTTAATTTATGGTATAGCGAATTGTATGGTGGTAAAATCCCAAAGGGAAAGGATTTATATGATTTTATGGGAAAAAAATTGGGGAAAATTGATAGCAGAGGAAGATTCAAAGGATGGCGACTTATTCATTCCTTTGAAGATGAACTTGATATTACACCGAACAATATTTAAATTATGCAAAATATTTAATTATATAATCAAATATTTTGTTATGATTCTCAATAATTATGGCATTGGAAATAATGAAAATATTTTTATTATGCCATAAAATAAAGGAGAATTAATAAAAGGGAAAACCAATAAGAATATAATTGTACATATTAATTTCATTTTATCTTTTGAAGTTGGGTTTTTAAAAAGCAATATGGTAGTGGCCAAAACTAATAAAGTAAACAATATCCAATATATAATTTTTGAATATGCTAGAGATAGGTCAATGGCCGAAGTTTCTTGGGAATAAAAATCAGCCATTCTTCTGTTAATAGCGATGTTTTTTCTTTTTTTATCTAACGAAGTTGTGTTTCTTCCTAATTTATCCATAAATTCAAGACTTTCCGCCATAATTGCAGATTTATTAATATTATTTTTGTAATCCTGTATTTTACTTACTAGGTCGTCTTTGGCACCTTTCCATTTTGTACGAATATCATTCAAAGGATTTGGCGACCCGTTTAATTTTTTCAAACATGTGGCAGTCTGTGCAGAATTGCGCTCTGTTTTTTCCTGGGCTAGATTTGCGCTTTGACATGTTCGTGTTGCCGCCATATTTTGATTAAATCCTTTAACATCGAATTCCATTAATTTATTCATCAATTGTTGTTGTTGTTCTTTTTCCATTACGATGTATATTAATTAGAAATTAAAAGATAATATTTATTTTTTTTAATTATTTAATTTACTCGTTATTCGCTTTGTTTTCAATCTGTCCTTCTAGCTTGGTTAAATTTTGAACATCATATTCATATACAGATTGGGTTGGTGGATTTAGTGATGGATTTGAACCAAAGGAATATCTATCCCATCGCATACTATCTCTTTGACTATTATCCAAAATTTTTCGTACAGTTAATATTAATCCGACAACAATTGATAAAACAATGCCTATTTTTGCGATAGTCGGATATCCTTTATTTGACAAAAATACAGACATTAATACTCCTAAACCACAAAAAGCAACATTTTTGAATATATCTTTATGAGCTTTATATCTCTTTTTTTCATAATCGGTGATTTCAACCATGCGTTTTCTACCATTTTTGACATCTTCTAAATCAGCTATTGTTTTTTCAGCTCTATCTAATTCTTCGCCAACAATTTTAATCATTGTGGTTTGGTCTGCTAAATTTTGACGACTTTGAGCTAAATTACATTGAGAATTTGTTAGAATATTGTCCAAATCTTGTACATGTTGTTGTCTTCTTTTACTTAATATTGCGATTTTTGCAATTAATTCGCTTTTTTTGAAAGGAATTGAAATTGACCCATCATCTGCCAATTCTTGTGCGTGACTTTCCATTTTTCCCAATAATTCTGTTTCCAATGAATGAATATCTTTAATAATATTTACTTTATTTTCCCAATTTTTTATTAGAGCGTCTTTACAAACATTTTCAGAACTCATTTTATGTATATATTATTAATCATATTAAAAATTTCATCATCTTATTTTACGAATTGTTGTAAATAATATTGCTATTGCTAAAGTCAACCATACATAATACATTAAATCATTGCTCTTTTTTTTTAGTTGATTGTCTTGGACAACAGCCGCATAAGTGTCACTTTGGACAATTTTATTCATTATATTCGTTCTTTCATTATTAAATTCTTCAAGTTTTCTAAGAGTTTGAAGTGCTCTATCTTTTGCTTTGCTGTCCGCACCAACCATTAATTGCTGAACTATTTGGATTTTTTCTTGAATAGATTTAGCCGCATTTAACGAGTCACTTCTTAAATTTTGAAGTTTTGCATTGGTTTCTGTTAATGTTTCATTTAACGAAGGAAATTTAATAGAATGGTCAATATTTTTTTGTTTGCCAATTATTTCAGAACTCTTTGCAGCAGCCATTGCAATCCCAGATAAAGGGTTTGCAAATTCTTCTTTGAAGATACTTCCCACTATATTTTTCATATCGTTTTTAGATTCAGTGTCCATTTGTAACTTCCATGAAGGTTTTTTCCCCATCATATTTTTATTAACCTGCATAATACAAGTTCCGTCCGGGTTTTCAATAAAACCAACATACATATTATTTTTTTGTAATAAATTAATAGCACTCGCATTTCGAATGTGTTTATGTTGATATTCTTGTCTCTCGTATTCATCCGAATCGTCATAAGAATAATTCTCAATATAGTAAATATTATTCATTTCAATTGTACCTTCTCGTATATATTGTTTATGTCCCATTTTAGCAGGCTTTAAGTTAACGGGCAATCTATCTAAATATAAATCATTATTATCTTCAGAACCATTATAACCAGAATGTGGGATTTTTGGAATTTGGCATATTTTATTTTGACAACTTGTTCCCCAAACGCAAGAGGTTGTATCATTGCATGAATTGCCTATTGGGATTTTTCCAGCAACTTTTGATAAATCTATTAATCTATTAGTTTTTCCAGAACGCATGGGATATCCAACGCCGTTAATATTAAAGGATTTTTCTTGTTTATTCCCGCGATAATCTGGCAAAGTTGTACATCCAATATCACATGCTTGTTGAACATCACTTTTTCTTCTGTCCGAGGAGAAAGAAGAAGGTATCATGTGTAAAAGAGAACTATACAACGCGGCCAATGCTGTTGGTGACTTAACATTTTTTACAGGACTTGGATAGGATGTTTTCACACACGTCCCTTTATTACATTCATTTTTACAACCACTACTTGTGTTAAGAGTTGAACCCGGGGTTGAATCCAATTGAGTTCGAGAAAGGAGACCATAATCATAAATGTCATGAGTATTGCCTTGTTGACTTGTAGTTACTTTCCATTTGCAATTCGCATCCCTTGTGCATTGGTTTTGTGCTTCGGTTGACTTGTTTTTTGTGCTACATCGACTTGTTTGTGCTGCCAACGGGTCTTCTTTTTTAAAGCCTTTTGGTACCCTAAACCAGTACCAATATGGGTTATCAAATGGTGCATAAAACCATCCTGATACAATGTTTTTAGGATACCCTTCATTTTTCCACCGAGATTCCGATATAGGATTGACAATACATTGTCCCTTTTTAACCATACAATTGTGTTTATAATCATTTCGGCTATCGGGGAAATAGTTATCCCCATTGAGTTCATTCACGCATTTTTTACCACAATTATTAAAAACATCCCCGGTTTTCATTGTGTTTTTAATAAGTGTTTCCTGTGTTTTTTTATGTTGTGCTGCAATGTTTGATATTCGAGTATTGGAATTTTCAATAAGCTTTTTTTCTGTTTTATCTATTTTGTTAATTGAAGAATATATTGATGCCATTCTTATTTATAATATATATATAAAAAAGAATAATTAATTTGATGCTTTTTTAACAGCCACTAAACCCAATGTTACGGCAGCTGTAAACCAAATGAAATATCTTAGATATTGGGCATTCATTTGTAAAGTATTGTCTTCAAGTTCGCCTTGTAATGTATGTCCAGCTGTTGTTAATCTTTTAATTTCCTGCTGATTGGATTCAACCTTGGACATTCCAACTTTTAATTTACCAACCTTCTTTCCAATTTCTGGGTATAATTCGCCACTTTTAGTATTGTAATTTGTATTATTGTATGAAATAAGTTTTGATTTTTGGCTTTCAAAATCTGTAGAAGACATTTCTTCCCCCATGTTAGTAATTTTGGATTTTACAATAGATAAATCCTTTTCTTCCGCTTTGGATGTATCTTTTAATAATTGATTTGGATTCTCAAATCCTTCAACTACAGAAAAAATATTATTTCCGGATGATTTTGAAATTAGTGGTAATTGCGGCATTACAGATGATACAATTTGGTTTTGCATTCCTCTAAATGAAACACCTTGTTTAAGACTTGGATTACCTGAAGTTAGATTGTCGGCATTGAGATTTAATGAATTTAAAATATTATGGATTATTGACATTTTCTATATACACTAGTTAGATAAAATGTATTTATAAACATCCTAAACCAATACATGGTATACCAAAACCTATATTTAAAAACACAACCATTATTATTGTTAATATAAAAATACCAAATAAATACGCTGCATTATATTTAAATTGTTTTTTAAATAGAAATATCATTAAAAATATTGAAAACGTGAAATATGCTAAATTAAAATAATGTAAATTCATGTTTTCTTTTTCATCACCAATTAAAACCTTTGAACTTCTTTGGAAATCATCCAATTGATTTTTATTAATGTCTAAAAAGTTTATTTTTTTTTTCTGGTCATCAAATGAGGCATTTATTGCTTTTAAAGGTCCGGTTGAAAATGCACCAGAGGCGTTTGATACATCCGTGTATAGAGTTGTGTCAGTTCCTACTAAATATTGTAGCTTCCTGTTATTGTTTATCATCTTATCCAAATTAATAAAACTATTTGGTTCACAACCAAGGGGTGAATTATCACAACAAGATTTAAATTCACCAGTTTGGTCTAAAAGTTGACTTTCAAACATCTTATCATAACTATCGATGGTTTTTTCAAATTCAGCAATCTTATTCAATTGCAATATCTGCGTTTTTTCAAAATCGTCCATTATATATATATATGGAAATTAATAACACAACCTATAATATAAAGTTTTAATAGCCATTGGTGATGAACGTGTTATTTCGCACAATTCACCTGGTCTAATTCCAATAACTTTTGCAACAGGGTCGAATCTTGAAATCTCTGGAAACTCATTATCATTTGTTATATTATATCTCTTAATAATTGTATTTTTTTCTTCGGTATTGAGAATGCGATGTTTCGGTACCATTTCATGGTCTAAAATATTAAATAAATAATCATGAATATTGTAAACATTTATATATTTGGCATCTGTTGTAAAAAGTTTTTCCACTAAATTTTGCGTCGATACATTTATTTTATCTTTTGATACAATTATAAATTCGTCGGTGTTTTTTAAGGTTTCTAAATTATTTTCATGACTTTCAAACCCCATTTCAAATAAATCTTCCAAATATTCGTACACATGTTTATCACTAAGTCTTGTTTCCAAATGATATTTAATATATATTTTCCTTCCAAACTCGCTTTTTAAGAACATATCCAACTGGGCGTTATTATACATTGAATGGATTTCTGATACAGAAAAACCTTCGTAATCTTCGATATTATATCCTCGTTCTTTCATAATATTTAAAATAATACTTCTTGATTTATGAATTTTTGATATTAATGGACTATAACTATTCGACATCGTTTTATAATTATAAAACATTAATTCTTATATATTTTCAATTTAATTATTCTGTATTTACCCTTTTAATTCCACTAACAACACCTTCTGTTTCTTTTGTTGCTTCTGTTTCTATTGTAGATAATAAAGGCGTTGTGTTTGATTTTTGAGCACTATTAATGCTTGTGCGAATAACTTCATTGAGTTTTTCCGGAACATCGTCTCTTGTATAACTTATTTCTGGTTCGTCGTAATCGTTTTTTTGTTTCCATGCTTCTTGCATTGTTTCATAATTGTAATCGTTGCGAATTTGTGCATCTTCCGGGGCAACTAAAATATCTTTTGCATTTTCCCAAAGATGTGTTCCTTCTCTGGTGCCATAGTGTGAAATAAATTCATCTTTGGTAAAAGATTCTTTGCCATCGTATCTTCTTTCGCTAGAAGGGTTTATAATTGATGTCCCAACTTCAGAAACCTGTGGTGCATTAGAAACCTGTGGTGCATTAGAAACCTGTGGTGCATTAGAAACCTGTGGCGCTTGATAACTTCGAAATCCTGTATTTTGCGCAGGAAGTACTAAATTGGGCGGACCAGTAATTGTTTTAGTTTCTGTAAAGGTAACATTTTGTCTTGTATCGGGTAATTCGCTATTAGGACTATCAGGACCATAAGTGGGGCTCACAGGACCATAAGTGGGGCTCACAGGACCATAAGTGGGGCTCACAGGACCATAAGTGGGGCTCACAGGGTCATTAGTGGGGCTCACAGGGTCATTAGTGGGGCTCACAGGAGCATAAGCCAATTCACCAATATATGATACAATTAACTCTCCTGTTGCAGGGTTTACTATACCAACATCTGTCTCATCAATCCATTTTATTTCAAAAATCGTAGTTGGAGATAATTCATATTCTACAACATTCGAAAATAATACCTTATCACCTATTTCAAATGGTTTATCTGATTTATTAGCGGCGATAGAAAATTCATCTGGTACTTTATATTCATACTCTTCAAATAAATTGTCATCATATTTTTCCATTCTTTCACCTTCCTCTTTGTCTTGACTAGACGCATTTAATTTTTTACGCGTTTCTATTTCAACTTCTTTTAATGTTTCTTTGCCGGTCAATAATTTAATATTGTTTGATTTATGAAGTGATAACAAATGATTAATATTATCCGAAGTTATTAATCTCATTTGTACATTCATTGTCAATAATTCTTGATATAATAATTTAAATGCGTAAGGAACTTCAACAATACTGAAATCTCTTCCGAAACGACTTATTGGTACCACGTTTAATTCATTTTCAAGATTTCCTACAAATTTAATAGGACCATCAACCATTGGACTTAAGAAAATATTTTTTGATTCATTATACACGGCTATAGTGCCTGATTTATTACAAATTGCCATTTTATATTTATCTCCTCTTACCATCATCGATTCATTTAAAAATCCAGAAAGTCCATGCGCGACAACTGCGTCTCTATCCATTTCACCTATTCTTAACCCCCCATCGTTGGCACGACCTTGTACAGTTTGTCTTGTTAATACTGTGCGAGGACCTTTGGCTCTATAATTAATTTTATCTTTTACCATATGTTTCAATCGCATGTAATAAGTTGGTCCTATATAAATTTCGGTTTCCAATTGTTCACCTGTCATACCATTATACATTATTTCATTACCCGTGCTGCTATATCCTGCATTTGTTAATAATTCTCCAAATAATTTATCTTTTGGACCTTTATTAATAAATGCAGTGCAATCACCAAATCCCCCATAAAGACACCCAACTTTACTAGTCAAAGTTTCTACTAAGTGACCTATAGTCATGCGACTCGGAAATGCATGTGGGTTGACAATGATATCTGGTCGAATACCATCCGCCGTAGTGGGCATATCAGCTTCCGGTAATATAATACCAATTGTCCCTTTTTGTCCTGCTCTGGATGCAAATTTGTCGCCTATAGCAGGTATCCGAAGCTGTCTGATACGTATTTTAGCGATTCTACCACCTTTTTCATCTCGTGTCATAAACGCTTTATCAACATATCCAATACTGCCTTTCTTGGCACTAATAGATTCATCAATAAAAGCACCAGAACTTGTAATACTATTTGTAGCCATCCCGACAAGTATGGTTTTATCATTTATGATTGTGTTTTCTCGAATTAATCCGGAATTCTCGTCTATTTTACTATAATCATATCCTGGTTTTTTTCCAACAACATTATTATTGTTAACATTCATAAATGTTTTTTCAATAGTAACATTCCCAATGGTTGTTTTTTCTTCTTTTGCTTCATATGTGGTTATATATGTTGTTCTAAATAAACCACGATCCAAAGAACTTTTATTTATAATTACAGCGTCTTCCACATTGTATCCGGAATAACACATGACGGCCACAATAGCATTTACGCCGTACGGATGTTCATCTTTTGTTATATATTCAAGATATCTACTTTTAACAAGTGGGGTTTGACCATAATTTAAAAAATAACTAGTTTTGTCCATTCTATATTGATAATTTGTATGAAATACAGAAACAGCTTGTTTGCTTTGTCCGCAAGAAAATAAATCTCTGGGATATGGGTTTGTACTTGGGAAAATAATTTGGTTTGCCATCATGCCAAAAATAGCTGAAGGGTGTAATTCAATATGCGTAATGTGTTTTTTTTTGTAATTGATTTGTTCTTCGTCATACATCGCCAATTTAACATTTTCCATTTCCTGAGTATCGAGATATTCAACAATACATTGGTTTTCTTTCAAATCAAAACCTTTTCCATATAATTCAGATGGCAAATATAGTTCTTTATTATATTGGTCGATGTCTATCTTTCTTTTTCCAAACCCCATTATGGCATCTTCCCATGTTAGTGAACCATTTCCGATTTTTTCCATAACATGTTCTCTTTGATAACTTACATCATTGTCAGTAACCGGAAAAAGCGGGTGAGATAATCTGCCAGCATCTGTTAAAATAGTTAATTCATTCATTTTAATATTCCAACGAATGCTAATAAATGGACTGAATAGGCCGTTTTTTTTATAAAGTTTTAATGTATTATAAATAGGTTCGATATTATTGGTAGCGCCTATCCAGGCACCATTTACAAAAATTTTAGTGGTATTTGATAGAAATTTAATTGAACTTTCTTCTAATAAACTTATTCCCAATGTTCTTAAAAATTTTATAAATGGATATCCGGATATGGCGGCACTAATATGTGTAAATGTTGCAAAATGCTTGTGAAAACCAATATTTCCACCATCTGGTGTATGAATAGGGCAAAAAATACCCCATTGCGTCCCGTTTAACCAACGTGGCCCCACAATCTTGGCTCCGTCGGCACTAATATATATATTTGTTTTCCTTAATTGTGCCATAAATGACCAATAGGATAAACGATTTACATCCTGTAAAACACCAGGCCTTTTTGTGTGTGCTTCAGAACCCCAATCACCTTTGAATGCTCTTCTAAAACCTGTTTCCACTATTCTATCTCCAAAAATTAGTGAAACATTATCTAAAATAAGATTCATAAATCTAGCATTTTTATATTTGGGAGTTGTTTTATTGTAAAAATGTTCATTGTCCATTTTTAATAATATATTTCTTTTTTGAAGATTATAATATTCTTTGAATAAATCAGAAATTAACATTCCAGAAACTTCTATTCTTTTATGTGTATAACTATCACGATTTGTTGGCTTTTCCAATTTATTAAATACTAACAACAACCTATTAACAATATATCCCAAATACAAAGCCTTTTGTTTAAAATTCAATTCACCAATATGGGGAAGAAAATAACTCATTATAATTTCCATGGTATGACTATTCGATTTGCCTTTTGTTAATTCGCCTATAGCATTCAATGCTGCTTGTTGGGTAAAAACCATGCCAGCATCATGAATAGATGGTCTAAACAATTCCAATAACTCTTCCTTTTCTTCTAAATCCAATAAACAATATTCTATGATTTCTTTATCTGATATAATACCCAAAGCTCTCATTACAATAAATAATGGTACTGGCTTTCTAACATTAGGGATTGATACAACAATTTGACCATTTGACGATGATGATTGTGATGCTACTATTTTTACCGCAAGCGTTCTGACAGGTTTGGATGCGTCTTCTGAAACAGACCTTATTTTTGCGGAATGACTATAAACATCGTCCGCACTTTCTTGAATGTATAATGTATTATCGGCAAATTTTTCCTGACAAACTATCACTTTTTCTTTACCATCAATGATAAAATAACCCCCCAAATCATTTCTACATTCTCCCATATTGAATTTGACTTCAGGTTGCAGACCTTTTAAAATACACATGTCTGATTGTAACATTATTGGAAATTTTCCAAAATAAACCTTGGGGATTATAAAAGTTTCTTCATTTTCATATTGAACTTTACCATTGGTATCATATGTTTTAATTTTAAAATCAACTTCGACGTCCATATGAATAGTAAAAGCATATGTCATATTTCTTAACCTAGCCTCATTTGGATACATTATATGCTCCTTGTCATTATCGTCGTATATAACTGGTTTTCCATAATATATTTTTTTCGCATCTTTTCCACCAACATATAAATATGCTTGATGTTGAAATTCACCTGTCCCACTATCCAAGTCTTTGATAAAACGAATAGGGTTATTTTCTTTTAACAATTGCTCAATCCCAGTATTGAAAAAATCATTATATGACACTAAATGATGGTCTATTAATGCCGTGGGGTTATTTTTAAAATATGTGTCAATTATTTTCCAAGGAATATCATTATATTGTTCCATTCTGATATAAATAGGCATATATTTTTAAAACCATTATTTTGAACAAATTATTTATTAAAATAAATAATTTGTTTGTTGAAAAATTAATTAGAAGATTTTGAAAAAACTAAAAATAAAGTTCCTATTGCTAAAAACATTAAAAAATATGGCATTAATACCAAGAGCCATGAAATATTTTTGTATCCATTTTTACATAATTCTTGTAGTATATACGTCCAAATTATAACTACTATAAATTTGCAAACAAAAAACCAAACATTTGTATGTGGGATATTTACTTCTCGATGACCAACAATATATTTCCTATCACCAACGGAGTTTTGCATTAATATACCTAAAATTGTTATTATTGACATTAAAAAATATACTTTTGCGGGAGTACACAACATTCTTATTTGTTTTCCAATATTCATTTATATATTTAAACAATAAATTATTTTAGAGCCGAATATTTTGCTGCGTCGGCAGAACTATCTTTAATCATTTTTGGTAAATCTAATGGTTTTGCCCCACTCATTGATATTTTGCCAATTGGTTGCACTCCCGGAGATGTGTTTACGCCCCAATTATTTCCATTGTATTGATTGTACAATCCTTTTATTGATTCTCCGCCTTTCCAATACAAATCTCTTACATCAGTGAAACCCGGTAATGCCGTTGAGAGAATGCTACCAATACCTCCTCCCCGCTGTTTATTTTTTTTACCTTTTCTCTTTTGTGCATTTTTTTCACCACCTTTGTATGGAGTAGGAGTCGCTAAACATCCGTCATTTGGCGAAGGTAAAAAAGGATTTTCATTATATTTGTACATTGGTATTTTATGTAAAGGTATATTTGCGTCACCACTATTTCCACCGCGCAAAATAGATTTGCGTTTTAAATATCTTTTATTCTTATGTTTTTTAGTTTTACGAACACCTCCGCGATATTTTTTGTTGCGCGTTTTGTTGCGAGTTTTGTTGCGAGTTTTGTTGCGAGTTTTGTTGCGCGTTTTGTTGCGAGTTTTGTTGCGCGTTTTGTTGCGTTTATATTTTTTCGCGCCTTTTCTATTTTTTAAATTTTTCATTGTTTTTCTCATATATATATATTAACTTAGAAATTTATTCAATATCAACATGTGTTAACATATGTCTTCTGCAACACAATTTTGTTAAACCAATCGTGTCAAGTATTTTACCTTCTGGGGTTTTTTCTATCGTTGATTGTGTCAAATATGTAACTTTACTAAAGTTTTCATCATTGCTCTTGGCTTTACGCACTTCGCGTACGTAAAATCGGTATTTATCGGCTAAAACTTTTCCGCATGTAAAACACTTAACTGGAATAATCATGGTATATATTATATATTAATATCATATCTTAAAATCAATTTATTTCATTATACTAAAATAGGACTTGGTTCGAGTTTAGATAGTTTAGATGTGATAGGTGAGAAAGTTTCCACCACTACAACGCGCTGTAGTTGAGGTCGAGGTGTTGTAAATTTAACTTTATTAACAACATTATAAATCATAATACTAAATAAAATAAGTATTACCAATATAACATCCAATATATGGTTTTCAATGAAATTAAATGCGGAAATAAACAAATCTTGTGTCATATATATTTGCAACTTATTATTCTTCCACTAATCTCATACCTTTGCTAGTTTTTGTTCTACGTTTTTTTGTTTTTCCTTTTGTTTCTTCTAAATGACATTTTTTGCAAATGTTTGCTAAATTTGATTTATGATTTTTATGCATGTGTCCGATAAATCCATTTTTATCTGCCATGTTTTGCGGCATCAAATGATGAATATCAACGCCTTCGGACTTACATATTTCACATTTTCCTTTCATTTTTTTACTATTATATCTTGACCGCTTTTTCAATAATATATTTTCATCAGAACACCTTTCTTTTCTTATTGTGTTTGCCAATTCAAGAAAATCATCGGGTAAATGCAGCGATTTACATACCTCTAATCCATACATACTGGCCCCTGGACCATCCAATAACTTTCTATTATATACTAAACAATCCTCGCTTGCATCATAAATAACTTCCATATGTTTAAATACAATTTTATCAAGCGTTTTAATACGCTTATCGTCAGTTATTTCATGGAAATGTGTGGCAAAAATAAATGACGACAATCTTTTCTCCAATTGAATAATTCCCGCAGTAAATATACTAATGGCAGAAGTTGTCTCGGTTCCACTACACAACTCATCTCCTAAAACCAAACTATTTTCATTTGCATTATTCAATATTGTCCTTAATTCAGACATTTCAACCGCAAATGTACTTAGTCCTTTAAATAAATTATCATTTCCCAATATTCGCGTGAAAAGTGATTTATAAGGTTTATATATAAATTCACTACAAGGGACAAATAACCCAGCTTGGGCCATTACTACACATATACCAATTGACCTTATTAAACTTGACTTACCCACCGCATTTGTCCCGTACAATAATATTCCGCGTTGATTGGTATGTTGACCCAACTCCACATCGTTTGGGACGTACGATTCGTCCTGCTGCAAATGCTCAATTAAAACATGTCGTATGTCTTTTGCTTTCATAAATGAATATTCGCTATCTTCTATGACAGGTTTACAATAATTATATTTTTTAGCCAAATATGCCTTGGTAATGATTAAATCTAATTCTGTTACATAATGAACTATCGTTTCAATTTGTGTTTTGTATTTTTGGAGAGAAATGATAAATTCTTTATATTGGTCCATTAATTCATCTTTTAATGTTTCTTTATCATTAAAAATAGAAGCATAGATTTTATTCAATTGTGCGCTATTTACGCGTAGGTTGCTCTTTGTATGTTTTACATACTGCAAATCATGAGGATTAAATGTCAACTCTTTAATTTCCCCGTTATAACTTGAAGTATATTTGATTGCGCGTTCTGTTTTTTTGTCTTTCTTTAATTCTTCACGCAGGATTTTCGACCTATTGTTTGTCATTGACAAAAATAACCCAGTTTTATCTGTTTCATGTAACTTCAACATGCTCGTCGTCCTTGAACTTTTATATTTTAAAATATACTTCTCCAAATATAGGCGAATACATTCCAATTCGTCTTTACTTCCATAATATTGTTTCTCCAAATTATCAATTGTCGGATAGATTCCTCGTTGGAATATATTTTCATCAAATCTGGTCGAACTAATCTTGGATGCTTCCGATAATATAAGATTGTCTTCTAGAATTTTGATAAGTTCTCGGCAATTATTGGAGAGAAGTGGTTTGTTAATATATTCATTTATTTCATCATCATTCTCTAACGTGGTATAAATATCAAGAATTATTTTTAAATTATTGTAAAATTGACTGAGTTCAGCGGGTGCAGCGCGCAATAATATTAGCTTTCTGTATAATCTCTCTATATCACCTATTTCTCCTAATTGTTTTCGCATATCTTCATATCTTTCAAAACCATTAAGAATATACTCGGTTATATCATATTGCTTTTCCAAAAGGGCTATATTACTGGTAGGTTTTATCAGCATTGAGTGTAATTTTCTTTTTCCCATGGGCGTCTTGCATTTATTAATAAAATTTCCAACGGATGATAGTGTTCCGCGATGTTGTCGATTTCCAATAATATTCAATTGTTTCAATGAATGATTGGCAAGAGTCAGTCTGTTCCCCGTATCGTCGAAAAGCGGTGGTTTTATTTTTTCCACTAAACTTGGATTACACCCATGAATGAAATTTAAATGAAAACAAAATGCTTGCGTGGCTAATATATTTTCATCTAACATATGACTCTGACAAAAAACATTGTAATCTAAAATTTCATAAAATTGCATTAATTGATTTTTAACGTAAACTTGGTTTTCACAATTCTTTGCCGCTAACTGATGCGAATTATCTTTATCGTCCAAATTAATTAAATGTATTTTTTCGCAATCTATTTGAGAAAATTGCAAAATATCTTTAATTTCAGCATCAGTAGTTTCATAAATAACAAATATTTCTTTTGGGTTATATGATGAATAAAAACGCTCTATTTCATCAAATGTGCTCGGATTATGGAAATATTTCTCGCGATATTCAAAAATATGGGTATCTCCTGTCAAAATATCAATGCAAGACATCCCGCATATTAATTCAGCATTTTTATTTAATAAAATGTGTTTGGATTTTTTTACCCACATACACATACTATAATTCGTAATATTCTGAGTATTGTTATTGAAATCTGTTCCCGGCGAATAAACACCTTTCTGATAACGTTGTTTGATTGGGTCATCTGATTGTACCCAGACAACAATAGTAAATCCTTCCTGTGTCATTTTACTAACGTATTTATCTACGCAATAATCAGGAAAACCAATCATCCAAACATCATAACCTTCGTGCGTTAAATGTTTTTCTTTAATGCAAAAATCGCATATTTTTCCATAATCTGCATAATTCTTATTGCGAAATTTACCACTTTTTTTAAAACCATACGTTTCAAAAAAAGAACCACATTGCATAAATAAAAGTGTTTTCTCTCCATATTTCTTACAACAATCCGTTTCAATGTTAAAAAATTGTCCGTGGAAACCCATTTTAGTATTATATATTAAAATGACACTGACTTTAAATATATTCGGGACATATTTAAAGTTTAATTGCTTAAATTAAGTATTCAAATATCAACCTGCATGTAATTATGTAATAAGTTTTCGACATTGTTGTTATAAATATCGCCAGCTAAAAAACATTCCTCATATATTTTTCGGAGGATTTTTTCAGGTGCGCTACTACCAGCTTTAATTAAATTGTGTTTCCGCAAATATGATTTTACATCTGATATACATTTTTTATGAATAATTCTATGTTCATCTCTGATTTTTCTCCTTGTTTTTCCGGATTTAATAAGAACACCAACTTGTCCATTTTTTTTTCCCAATTTAAAGATTTTAATTGTGCGTTTCCTATTAACGATTTTTACCATGGGTTCTTTTTTTGGCGTTGTCATTTTTTCTCTTAATTTTTTTAATTTTTGTTGTCTTTCAATAATTTCTTGTGTTTTTGGCGGCGCTGGTGATGGAATGTTGATTTTTGGCTTAAATGAAGGTCTAGTGCTGCGTTTCATAGTTTTCATATATTGCGAATAAGTAGGTTTAGTGCCGTTTTTTAGACAACCATATGGCGGGGCTTTTGGTTGTTTTTCTGATATATTAACCAATTGTGGTTCATTTTCCTTCTCATTCTCTCCATTGAATGGTTCCGTGTTTATAATAGGTTGTGGAGCGTCTTTAGAATTAATATGTGTTCTTTTTCTTGTTTTTTTATTTTTTGAGCGCTTTTTTTGTTGTTTTTGGTTTATCATGGTTTGTAAATAATCCAATGAAGTATTGAAATCATTTTGGAATTCAGATACATCTTCATTATCCTTTTCCGATAATTTTTCCTGTTCTTTTTGATGTGTCTTAATTTTCATTAACAATTGTTTTTTTAAGTTATTTGGTTTAATAGTATTTCTAAAATCAGGTTTTGATTTTTTACGTTTATTTCTAGTTTTTTTTCCTCCTAATTTAAAAAAATCAGGATTGATTTGAATCATTTTTTTTGGCATACTAATAAATATAAAGACTATAATGATTTATTATTAACACAATTATAAATACATATGTTCTATCGGATTATTTTTCTCTTTTTTGCCATTATTTTTTAAAAACATTTCATATCCCTTTTCTATATCTCTTGTAGTTAATTTCGTTTTTTCCTCTTTTGGTTTGCAAAAAACGCGTCTCCCGTGTGCTATTTTAGCTTTAGCTAAAAGCGTTTCCATATCTCTCCCATAAAAAAGAAATGAATCCATTTTATTTTCAAACCAGTCATCTTTAATGTCATCTTTAAATGACCATCCTGCATCAAATACCTTCTTCTTAAATATCTCATTTAATTCAGGGCTTTTATAATCGTCTGTTTTAAATCGCCATGGAAATCTGGAATTTAAACCTTGGTTGTAAGAAAAAAAACATTTTTTCAAATCTTCTTCATATCCAGCAATAATTACCATTAATTGGTCTTTGTTATCACTTAAAGCTTCACATAAAGTGTCAATGCATTCTTTGGCAAAACTATCTCTCTTTTCAGGATTTCCTAAAGCATATGCCTCATCTATAAATAAAACACCACCCAAAGATTCATTTATAACTCCTCGAGTTTTAATTGCAGTTTGTCCCAAATATCCTGCAATTAAATCTGCGCGCGTGACTTTTTTAAAAGACTTGTTTTTGAGCACGCCTAGACCAGAAAATATTTTTCCCATTATCTTTGCTATTTCTGTTTTACCTGTTCCCGGTGGCCCATAAATACAAGTATGCATAAAATCCTGATTTACAGCATTTTTGTTAATATGCAAATCTTGAATAAAATAAACAATTTGGTCCACAACAGAATCTTTTAACGCATTCATCCCAATCATATCATTAAGTTCATTCAAAGGTTCTTTGATGCCATGTATAGATGTCATATTAATATTATACTCAATCATTGGTGAAAGAGGATATTCATCTATTAATTTTAATATATCCTGCAATCCATTTATTTCCATATCAATTATTTTTAATTCTTTTTTAATTGGTGGCGGTAATCTTGTATCAAAAATACCTTTATTAGTAAAAGATGGTATATATATAGGTGGATTTCTTTTATGTGTAAACCATGTTGGTGGTGGCGGTAGCAGTTTTTTTTTTGGTTTTATTATTGTATTTTGTTCATTATATACTATATCATATTTTTTTGATATCTGTATTAATAAATCATCCACCGAATCTTTCTTATTTGTTTTTTTGTTAATTACCAAAGGTTTTATATTTAATTTATCATTCAAAGTATTTTTAATATTAACAAAATGATTATTGTTTGTGTTATTTTTCCTTTCGTCTTTTATCTTTTTAATAATATCGTCTAATCTCATATCAAAATTTGGATTTTCTTTTTTAATATTATTGTTTTTATCTTTTGTCATATCTTTAATTAAAAGTATTTTTTTTTTCTTTGGTGGTTGTAGTATATTAAAAAACGGATTAATGAAATTACTCCCACATATATCTATAATGAGTCTATTGAAAGATATATCTTTTATATTTTTTTTATTTTTTTTATTATGATTCAATGGATTTTCAGGCGGATTTTGCATATATTATATTGAAATATTATTTATTTAGCTATAAATGAATTCGGAAACTAATTTAAAGATAAATTGAAATTTTTAATAACCTTATGAATGATGTAAAAATGACCTCCAAAAAAAACCAATATGATGATGAAATGTCTTGGGATATAATAGAATCTTATTATGATGGACAACATCTAACCAGATGTGTCAGACACCAATTGGAATCATATAATAATTTTGTAAAATTTGAAATTCAGAAAACAATTGATATGTTTAATCCAGTTACCATCCATTCAGAACATGATTTTAATCCAGTTTGCAAAAAATATTCACTTGAAATTATTTTAAGTTTCTCAAATCTAAATATTTACAGACCACAAATTCATGAAAATAATGGAGCCACAAAAGTAATGTTCCCACATGAAGCAAGGTTAAGAAATTTCACATATTCATCAGCTATGACGATGGATGTGGATATTAAAATCATTCGCAAATACGGAGAAAATCTCTCAAAAACAGAAACATTTTATAAAACACTCAATAAAATTCATATCGGTAAAATACCAATTATGGTGAAATCCGATATATGCGTTCTTAATCAATATAAACATCTTGATCACAAAATTACAAAGGAGTGTTATGTAGATGCGGGAGGGTATTTCATAATCAATGGAAGTGAAAAAATTGTTATTCCACAAGAAAGAGCCGCTGAAAACAGAATATATTGCTTTAATATCAAGAAAAATAATAACAAATGGAATTGGATGGCCGAAATAAAATCAGTCCCCGATTTCAAATGCATCTCACCAAAAAAAATTAATGTAATGATAGCTACTAGAAATAATGGATTTGGACACCCAATTTATATTCAAATTCCAAGAATCAAAAAACCAATTCCGTTGTTTATATTATTTCGTGCCATTGGTTTGATTTCAGACAAAGAAATATGCGAAATTATCACGTTAAATACTGAAAATGAAAAAAACAAGAAAATGATATTTGCATTAAAAGCATCTATTATTGGTGCTAACAAATATATTACGAAAGAAGATGCTTTAAAATATATTATTAATTTCGCCATGTACACGCCTATAAATATGGACAAAGAGGCAGGGGAACAGAAAAAAAGAGAATTTACAATTGGAGTTTTAAATAAAGATTTATTCCCCCATTGTAAAACATTTATTCAAAAAAAATATTTTCTTGGATTAATGGTAAATAAATTAATATCTGCAAGTTTTGGCTGGATATTACCATCTGATAGAGACTCGTATATTAATAAAAGAATCGACCTGGTAGGAACAATTTTAAATAATTTATTTCGCAATTATTTTAATAAACTGGTCAAAGATACGCAAAAACAAGTTGTTCGTGAAATAAATAATGGCTCCTGGAAATCGACAGAAAATTATTTAAATATTATTAATGAAACAAATATTTATAAAATTATTAAGTCAGCCACTATTGAAAATGGCATCAAAAGAGCTCTTGCCACAGGAGATTTCGGGATTAAAAACACGCGCTCGTCAAAAGTGGGTGTTGCGCAAGTTTTAAATCGTCTCACATATGTTTCAAGTCTTTCGCACGCAAGAAGAATTAACACTCCTATTGATAAAAGTGGTAAATTAATTCCTCCAAGAAAGTTGCATAATACTGGATGGGGATATATTTGCCCCGCCGAAACACCAGAAGGGGCGCCTGTTGGTGTTGTAAAAAATTTAGCTTATATGGCTCATATTACAATTCGGTCAAATAGTGAACCCATTTATGATATCATAAATCCTTTTATTCGACAAATTGAAAATATTGAAAATCCAAAAGAGCTGTTCAATAAAATAAAAGTCATGATTAATGGTAATTGGGTTGGGATTTCAGATAAACCATATGATTTATATCTATTTCTAAAAAAGAAAAAATTAGAGGGAATACTTAATATTTATATATCAATTGTATTTGATTATAGTAATCTTGAAATTAGAGTATGTAATGATGCAGGTAGACCAACTAGACCTCTATTAAGAGTTATTGATAATCAACTTGTTATTACACCCGAAATCGCTCTGAAAATTAAAAATAAAGAAATAAAATGGTTGGACATGCTTGTCAATCATGCTGTCCCTGAGACAATCCTTGAATATATTGACCCAGAAGAGCAAAATAAATCCATGATAGCAATGACATCTAAGGATTTAACATGTAAAAAAGATTTCAATTACAAATATACTCATTGTGAAATCCACCCTTCAACAATTTTCGGTATTTTAGCTTCTTGTATCCCGTTCCCTGACCACAATCAAAGTCCTAGGAACACATATCAATGTGCAATGGGAAAACAAGCCATGGGAATGTATGTTACTAATTTTACAGAAAGAATGGATAAAACAGCATACCTACTATCATATCCAATGCGACCACTTGTTGATACAAGATTGATGAATTTTATCAAGTTGAACCAAATACCTTCAGGACAAGTTGTTATGGTTGCTATTATGACATATTCGGGATATAATCAAGAGGATAGTATTATATTTAACCAAGGTGCAATCGATAGAGGTATGTTCGCGGCATCAATATTTCATACAGAAAAAGACGAAGATAAAAAAATCCATGGTGACGAAGAAATAAGATGTAAACCTGATAAAAATAAAACAAAAGGTATGAAATTTGGCAATTACAATAAACTTAATGAAAAAGGTATTATGCCCGAAAACACACTCATTGAAAATAAAGATATTATTTTAGGAAAAATTATACCTATCAAAGAAAATAGAAATGACCCAACAAAGGTAATCAAATATCAGGACCAATCCAAAAGTTACAGAACAAATGAAGAATGTTATGTTGATAAAAATTATATTAATTGTAATGGCGATGGTTATACATTTGCAAAAGTAAGAGTAAGGGCATACAGAAAACCAGTTATAGGTGATAAATTTTCGAGTCGCCACGGCCAAAAAGGCACCATTGGTATGATATTATCAGAAGCAGACATGCCCTTTGATGAAAATGGCGTAAAACCCGATATCATCATCAACCCCCATGCTATCCCCAGTCGCATGACAATTGGACAACTCAAAGAAACGTTAATGGGTTCTGTGCTTTTGGAATTAGGATTATTTGGCGATGGAACAAGTTTCAATGATTTTCCGGTTAAAGATATTTGCAAGTTAATGACAAAGTACGGCTATGAAACACATGGCAATAAAATTTTCACAAATGGAATGACCGGCGAACAAATTGAAACAAATGTATTTTATGGTCCAGCATTTTATCAAAGGTTGAAACATATGGTAAAAGACAAGGCGCATAGTAGAGGTCATGGACCAATGGTGGTATTAACCCGTCAACCAGCTGAAGGTAGAGCTCGGGAAGGTGGTCTCAGATTTGGAGAAATGGAAAGAGATTGTATGGTGAGTCATGGCGCATCGAGATTCACAAAAGATAGGATTTATGACTGTTCTGATAAATTTAGGACATATGCTTGTAAGAAATGTGGAATGTTTGCAATTTATAATAACGAAAAAGGAATTCATCTGTGTAGAATTTGCGACAATAGGACTGATTTTGCCGCTTTGAATATTCCTTATGCGTGCAAACTATTATTTCAAGAATTAATAACTATGAACATTGCTCCAAGAATTATTACAGATTAAATATATAATAATATATTATTATGGAAAATGTTGGAAATAATATAAAACTTTTTTTATCTAAAGGTCATTTATTAACCAGTAAAATATTAAAAAGAAAAAAAATATCTTTTAGAAATAAGCATTCTTTTGATAAAAGAAAAAAGGAATCTGAACAGATTTTAGCAAAATATCCCAACAGAATACCTATTATATGCGAACCATTCGGAGATGTTCCTGAACTGGACAGAAATAAATATTTAGTACCGGATGATTTACCCATTGCGCAATTTTTATATGTAATTAGAAAAAGAATGTTAATTAAGCCAGAAAAAAGCATTTACTTATTTGTGAAAAATCATATTATGGCAGGGAATATGTTACTATCTTCGGTATATAATAAATATAATGATGAAGATGGTTTCCTTTATATAACCTATGGTGGAGAGAACACATTTGGAAAATAAAATATATTTGACATATATATATAATGCCTTGTGGAAATCTTAATTTTTCTTGTGGATATACTAAAACCAATGGTAAAAGCACGCGCACTATCGGACGTTTAGCTTATTTGAATAAATACAACAAACCATCTCCAACCAGAAATTATTCTAGTGAAGATGCTCGTGCTCGCTCCATCAGACGCAGAGTCGGTACAAAAAAACGAAATGGTGTAAAACAATACGGACCTTTGTTTGGAATTAAACAAAATGTTGCATGCAAGACCGGTAAACAATATGTCAACGCAAATCATGGAAATAGCTCTGATGTGATATATTTCAAACGTATTTCTGGTGGAAGTATGAAAATCAATCCTTGTGATTCAAAGGGATGTTAAATATAAATTTATTCTTTACTAATATTATAATGAATAAATTGTTAGCAGAGTTTTTAGGCACTTTATTTTTCTTGTATGTTATTCTCGCAGCTCCATCTGGATCAAAAGCAGCTGTTGCTATTGGTGTTGCCCTTGTCATTGCCATTATGATGTTTGGTAAGGTCTCCGGTGGAAATTTTAACCCCGCTGTCACCGTTATGATGGTGGCCAAAGGAGCCCAGCCAGCCGCTGATTTGCTCCCATATATTGTTGCCCAAGTCGCCGGAGGTTTAGCAGCTTTGGAACTTTACAAACGCGTCAAATTGTAAATACTTCAAGTTTTATATATTTTCTATATTAAATATATAATGCCAAGGAAAACAGCAAGAAAAACTGCAAGAAAAAGCAGAAGAAATGGTTGTTCTAAAAGAGGTGGAGCGATTGCGGCAGCTTTACGAACATTATCTGAGAATATTGGTGCCGCTGCCGGCCATGTTGATGCCGTTCAAGCAACAGTAGGGGAGGGAATTGGAAAATTAATGCAAAAGAAAAATGCTGTAACTGACGCATTGTCACAAACACCAAAAACTCAACTCCCTATCGATTCAAACCGCATTCGAACACTACAATATCGACCACTACAACAAGTACACACGAATGCGGCAGCAAGAGCAGCAGCAGCAAAACGCCAACTTGTTTTAGGCGCACCCTCAGTGGCAACAGCACCAACAGCACCAACAGCAGCAACAGCACCAACAGCACCAACAGCACCAACAGCACCATTCCCATCTGGAGGAAAACGTAAAAAGAGAAAAGGAGGCAAATCTCGCAGAAAGAGCAAGAAAAATAGAAAGAAGAGCAGAAAGTCTCGCAAAAGCAGAAAGTCCCGTAGAGGAAGAAAATCACGCAAAAGCAGAAAGTCTCGTCGCAAATAGTTTTTTAAATTCTAATAATTACTTAACATGTTAAAAGTAATTATTAGTTCAATATTAGTAGTAGCTGCAGTATTTATAGGATTTTTCCCACATAGTGAACAATGTCATTGTCATTCTCTTTTTGAATACTATGAATTTGATAAAGGAATTCATTGGATGTGGCATGGTATTATTGGAAGCATTCTTTATTGTTTAGCGGTTTTCATTTCCCAACATACATTTACTTATTTACCATCCGATGCAATAAATACAATAGAAGACAGCTAAAACCAGTAACATACATATTGGCAAATTTGGTCAATTTCTTTTTACTTTGTTTTTTCTCTCCACGAAGTATCTCATTTCCTGTAATAAATGCTTCCTTTCTACCTTGAATTGTCTCATATTCCTTTATGTCGCTATTAATAATATATCCCCCCGATGGCGCATTTTTCCTGTCATCATTTTTAATACCCCACATTGCTTCCGAAGAAAGACCTGCTCCTTTTTTATAAGTACAAGGTGGTGTTGCTCCTTGACCAAATGCCGAAAATAATCCAATTGGATTCATACCATTTGTATCTTCTATTATACCAGGAACAAGACCACGTAATTCAGAAAAATTTACACCCATACCTGAAGATAAAAAAGGTATGTTTCCAATTGGTACATTGTCAATGTACATAGACCTAGTTTGTGTATTTTCCTTTGTACAATTACCTTTGCTATCTGGTTTTGTACAACATTTTCCTGCAGTTTTAATATAAAACTTTGTACCTAAAGGTTTCCCGTCCATAGTTGCATCCCCCCCTCCTTCAACCAATAATTTGACATATTTTACAGCTACTCCTAGATTTTCACCCAAAGCATCCATTGTTCCCTCCGATGTTGCTCCCAAACCCTTGGGAGTTTGAATATGTTTTGCATAATTATAATCCGGTCCCAACATATCTTGTTCAATACTTAAAATATCATCTGCTATATCTGAAAAAAAACCAGGCATCTTATATAATATCTATATAAAAATGTGACGTTTTATATATTTATGAGCTCTATAAAATATTGCCGCATATGTTTCGACAATGAAACAGATGAGCGTCAACTTATAAAACCATGTCGATGCAATTCATTTGTTCACGAAGAATGTCTTCAAACTTGGAGATATCAAGATATAAATAGCAATAATTACGAACAATGTGAGATATGTTTGGAAAGTTATATTGTATTTCGACGATATCCTTTGGAAACATCAGAAATCAAATTTATTACAAAATACAACAAATATGAATTAGGTTTATTTTATTTTTTCATTTTATTTGGTATTGAAATGTTTGCATCATGTATCGATTATTTATGTAACAACTATTCTTTGGTTATTCTCAATTTAGGACATGAAAATAATTTGTTAAAAGACTCGGAAATTTATGAATCCATTTCAATTATTTATTATGGAAGTTATGCTGGTTATATTTTATCAATGACATTTTTCACTTTTTATATATTATATACTATATCATATATCCAAAACCCATATAGATATTGGGAAAAAGGGAGAGTATCTTTTTTTATAAATTTTTTATTATGCTGGAATTATTTCTATAATTATCACATTTTTTATATTGGATTGAAAAGTTTGGAGTCATATTTAATTTTTTCTACTTGTGGTATCTATTCAAATTTCATTATATGTAAAAAACAACTTATAATTCACAATAAAGTCATAAAATCTCTAAATTTTGAAGCCAGAGAAAGAATATTATCTCCACAATTTAATCCACTTGTAGAATTTACCGCTCTTCAAGTTGAATAAATTATTTCATTTTTGCATCCATTTTGGCTTTTGCTGCATGACCAGCTTCTTCGCATTTTTCGATTGCTTTCTCGAATTGAACTTTTACAGCATTGCTCAGAGCCAGGACGTTAGTTCCAACGTTATCGAGCTCTTTCTTGGCTTGTTTTTTTTTTCCATTATCATCAGAACACTTTGCATTCATTGTAGCCACCTGCACACCAAGGTCATCGCCTTCCAAACCTTCTCTATTGCGTTTGACGAATATATTGTAGAAAAATAAATATAGTAAAAAAAATATAATCATTGAGAATATCGTTTTCATTTAATATATATATCTATTTTTATTTACTATCAGATATTATTTTATTGGCCTTGACATCTAATCTGTCTATTAAAGGTTTAAACCATTGATGTATTTCTTTTTTAGACATGATTTTATCGCCCATATTTCCTATTTCATACGTTTCACATTCAAATGTACTTGGTTGATACTTTCCATTATCTTTTTTATGACAACCTGAAGGTAGTTTGGCATCTTTGTTATGTGCGAATTCTATATCAGTACCACTTATCTTTATCTTTTTGTCGAAAAAATTTGACAATGTTTCATTATAAAATTTATCAACTTTTTTATTTGCACTTTGATTTTGTGATAAATCAGCATTCGCCTTTCCTATTAACGCCAAACCAGAAAGCCCTTCTTTAGAGGGAAAAAATATATTGTAAATAAATAAAAATAACAAACCAAATATTAAAATATAAATTATGCTTAACATTATTGATACATATTTGTGCGATTTTTATTTTCTTGACTTCTTATATATGAATAACATCAAAAAAAATAGAACTCGTGGTAAATCATACTTTAATAAAGATTTACAAGGGACAAATATATACAAAAATATAGAACCTAGAAATGGTTGTTGCAATAATCCAAATGTGGGATGTGGGGTATGCAAAGGATGCACATACACCATCACTCCAGGCAACCCACCCACTCAAAGTGAGTGGAATTCACTTAGTGTCTACGCTGCTGTAAATCCGACGCGAAAATCAAATATAGAAGCCCCTTGTAATTGGGATTATACTGCTAAAATTATATCTCCACTACCAGGTTCCCAAATAGGTCCTGTTACTACTTTCACCATAAGCATAGAATCAAACAAGTGCATTGATAAAACTACTATAAAAGGTATTTATATTTATCCTAGCGTACCTGGCGGACAAGGTGCATATATTGGTCAATATACTAATTGCGATATCGCCGGTGTGCATACGACCGCAGGAAATGTGCTATCACATACATCGGGAAATCCAATAATTACTAAAGGGACAAGAACAGGCGCCCCTTACAGAAACCCAATTGCTGGTTGGAGAAAAGCCAAATGTGATAATCCACGTAACATTCCAACAAATACAATTTATGCTGACAGATATACAGATTGTAGTGGTACATGTAAAGGCATTCAAGGCAGAACATTTCGCCCTATTATTCGCTCTGGCATGCAAGAAAAAAAAGAATATTGTAAAATATCAGGAAAATGTGAACAAATCAACAAATATAGTTTTAGTTATCGTCAATATCAAAACAATAAAAGATGTTTGTCATTTGAAAGAAGTCTTGAAAAGGTTGGTGGTTGCAAAGATGCTAATGGCAATTGTATATATGAATATACAAAAAGTTCATGTTGTCCAACTTGTGCGGTCGGATGCAAGAAAACAATATATAAGCCAAATAACAAAAAATTCAGTAAACAAGGAGCAGTTTCATCTGGAAGTCGTTTGGATAGATTGAAATTAGATACAATTCGTTCTGCTAGAAGTGGTGGAATAATAGGGAAAGACAATAAGCGATGCAACATAGATAAAAAGAAACCTGAATGCACTGCTGATGGTATTCCAAAAGGCAAATATTTCGCAGGCAAACCAAGATTCACTGGTTATGCTCAACGCAGACCTATTGGCCTTGGTTGGTCGGTTGCTGCTAAGAGAAATGTTAGAAATGCTAGAAAATAAATGCTTAGAATAATGAAAACAACTTAAATACTTTAAATTATTTTCATTTACAATGGGAAGTGCAATATCTACGAAATCTTTAAAACTTATAAAACCGGAGGATTGTTCTGTTGAAGTATGGAAAAAAATTCTGCAACTTTTTGACAAATTGGATACTGATGGTACACATTCGATAGAAGATGGTGAATTGATGGGGCATATCGCAACGCTCCATGTAGAAAACAACATTACGAGTTTAAAAAATAATAAACGTAATTTCAATATTAATATTGAATTTAAAAAGGAAAAAATTCAATCGGATTTAGAAAGAAACATTAAAAAGTTACAAAAAGAAGCGCAGGAGGACATTCAAAAATTGGATATTTCGCAACAGAAACATATTACTGAAATAGATAAATCTATCACAACATTAAACCAGATGTCACCAGAAGAAAAGGCTAAAAAAATCCACCACGCCATTTGTGGAAATAAAAAATCCATAGAATTCTGGGATTTCTATAAATATATGAAAAATCGCGCAGATGATATTCCAAATATTATTTGGTAATTTGGTAATTTGCAATTCATTTAACAATTCCATTGTATTAAAGATTGTATTATCTTTGTTTTATATAAATGCGAAGTATAAAACAAAGAAGGACCAAGTCCCGAACAGATAGTAATGGAAATATAAAAAGGTCTACCTTCAACGGAACATCTAAAACAAGTCAATATGTCAATAAAAATACTTATTTGGATGTTTTATGCGACCCTTCAAATAGTAAAACATATCGAAACCCTATTCTAGGCTATAGGAAGCAATTATTAGAAAATTGCAAAGATGCTTCTGGGGATATTTACATAGACAATTATGCAAAATCTTGCATGACCAATCCAGATGTTTGTTATAATCCGAGAATTAAACGTATTCAAAATAAGAATGGGTGCATAGATGAATCCTATAATTATAGTACAAATCAATACTTAACAAGGCGTTGTGCTACAGCAGAACAACAGGATTTTTTTCTCTCCAATAATTTAGTAAAGAACGAAAAAAATATGTTTAAGAAATGTAATAATTGTAGTTTTGTAAATGATGTATGCACTTCTTGCAAAATCCCAAAGGCTCATTGCGTTACCATATACAAGCGAAGTAACCGAAAATTCAATCAACAAGGAGGAGTTTCGGGCGGGTCTCGCATTAATAGACTTAAATATCAAACTCGTATGAAAGCGCAAACTCGAAGAGTAAATGGTAAAAATCAACGACCTGTTATAATTACTGCTGTAATACCAGAAGATTATTCTTTTACTATATATTGGAAAGACGGGGATATCCCATGTGGCGCAAAAGTGGATAACTATACAATAGAAATTTTTCTGTCTGATGAGGCCACCACAGCAGTAGATGTGAAAGAGTCCTCAGATATAGTAGAAGCAAATCAAAAATCTTATACATATCATTTTCCAGAAGACATGTCGTTGAAGCAATATTTTGAACGTGGAACATATGTTGTTGGGGTTAGAACAGAAAGTTTTTATGGACATGGGCCATGGACATATAAACGTAATATATCTTTAAAGACTGGCCCATCTGCTCCCACATCTGCAGACTTATCTTGGAATGATTGTGGCCGTATAACATTAAAATGGGGAAACCCAAACAAAGATGGTGGGAGTAAAATTACAAACTGGAGAATAAAATATTCGAATATGCACATGCCCACTACCTGCACACTACCTGCACACTACCCTATATCAAATGGTACCATATCAGTGTCTGCAACAGACACTACTACTGATGGTTCTGTTTTCTCATATCTCATCAATGATGGAAATATTAATAATAATAATAATATTCATATAAAAAGCGGGATTATTTGGTTTGATATAACAGGTAAAAATTCTTCTGGATATGGTTTAACCAAAAGCACTGAACACAAAGCCATTAATTTTACTCCAGATCATCCAACGCGTATCGGAAAACACATAAAAAACAATGGATGTAAATCTAGTAATTATCAATTGTTATGGCACCCACCTTTACATAAAGGACTATCTGATATAAGTGGATATATATTAAAATGGCATAAATATGGTTCGACCGATATAAGTTCTGCTATTATACCCGTAACATCGACAGGTGTACAAAATATATATTTAGATAAAATAGAAAATAATCCATTTAAGGATATACGTGATAAAAAAGGAGAAACATATTATTTTACATTAACAACTTGGAACAAAAAAAACTATAAATCAGGCCCTAGTGACGAAATTTCCGTAACATTTCCTAATAATCCTAGTTATCAGAATATTGCAATTAATCAATTTACACAAGGGGTACGCAAAAATATTTCAGGTTTTGTTGATATTTCCAATAGTTGGTCCTTTGATTTTGGAGACAAAATAGGACAAACACTACAAGATTTCTCCGGGACTATCGTGGATATCTCCATGAATGGAACTAAACAAACTCCAAATCAGTTGAATGTTATGAATCAAAATTTCTCAACAGAAGTACAAATTGGTACACCAATACAAATATCTTTGACATTTGAAAGTAAATGTCATTATAAAAGTGCGCCATGGTGGTCACCAATATATATACCATATGCAAAACCACTTGGTGTGACAGATTTTTCGGGGAATTACAATAAAAACACAGAAAAGGTTACGCTTAATTGGTCCTACAGCGATCGTGATATTATAACTAACGGAGGTAGGGATATAATATATTACGAAATTTCTGGAAATAATATAACCCAGCCGATTCAATCCACCAATAAAACACTTACAATAGAAAAACCTCCATTAGGAAAAAATTGTTATCAAATACGCGTAGTCAATGAGAACCAGCAAACAGATTGGTCGAAAAGTGAATGGTCGGATAAAATAGTGGTTGTTGATGTCAAGAAAGTGGTAGGTGATATTAAAGATTTTACTGGAAAAAGAGTGAACGACGATGGGGTAGTTAAGTATGAGTTCGAATGGACCAAACTAATATATACAGGTCATGATATATCATATAATTTGGAATATAGCACATATCCAAATTTCGGGATTGTTAGTTCTTTTAACGTTAACGAATTTTTAAACGATGGACAAAACAAAATTACACTCGACAACGTAACAGATTTCATGAATATACAAACTTTTTTCAGATTGAAATATGGAAATGCACTTGATTATGATTTATCATCGAATATAACTGGTCCTGCTTATTGGGTTAATGATGATATTGATAATAAAATTAATGTTAATATCGACTCCAACAAATCGCCAGCTACATTTAACCTTTCATGGCCTGATGCGAATAAACCACGTGCAATTGATGTATCATATAATGTTGGTTTGATTTTAGTTGGGGGACAAAGCAACACGCAAATTGATGTTGGTACGATTGATGCATCATCTATAGAATTTGAACCTAATGTGCTGGAACAATTGCGCAATAACAATGCACTTGTTTCTGTAAAAGCACAAACACATTTTACAATTGGAAATAACACTGACCCGTCATTAAATACAAATATTAGATATCCACTCGAACCCTCGGAACCAAAGAATGTGGAGTGTTATTTCGGGAATAATATCTACACACACCAAGCTTTTATAAAGGTTACATGGACCGATTCAGATTGGACCGGGTTATTTAACAATATTGGTAAACAAATTATCGAAGGTGTTAAATTTGGATACATGGTCAAACTTACCAACACCACTACCACCAACACTACCACCAACACTACCACTTACTTCCACAACCACTCATCACACACTACCCTGGAACATACTTTTGAAGTGGATATAAGTCATAATAAAAATAGTGGTATATATAATGTATCTATAGTAGCTCAAGTTCTTTTAAATGAAAATATCTTCCAGTCTAAATCAGTAACATGTGGAAAAGAATTAAAAATAGGAATTGGAAATAATGATATTGACGAATTGTTCAATGATCACGCGTATTTAAAAGTTTATGAAGATTTCAAATATTATGTATATACAGGAACAAATTATTTTTTCAACTCAAATCCGAAAAATATAATATTTGGGACTGATTTATATTACCTTATTATTGGTCCTGGCGGAAATGGTGGCACGGGGAAAAGGGTAAAATTTATTGTTGGAAGCTCCGTCTCCGTCCCTCTTGGGGGAGGTGGAGGAGGGGCAGGAGAAGTAAAATATGGTACATTTGCAAAAGGGAGTAGTATAACCAAATCAAATATCATTATTGGTGATAGTTCAACAAAACTAAGTGGTTGGGTAGACGATACCGCATCCCCTGGCGAAGATGGAAAGGATGCAAGTGGAACATCTACCTTGTCGTCATCTTTGGGTGGTATAAAAGGAATAAGTGTTGTTTTTGATTCCAGTGGTGGTATCGGTCGTGGGGGTGGGGGTGACGGAGGACACCTGTTTGTTTTGGAGGGGTCTTTGCCCCAAATATTCTCCGCCGCAGGAGGTGGGGGAGCCGGAGGAGCCGGGGAAGTGGGAGTAAAGGGGAATATAATGGACGCGGGGAATGGTGGAGATGGTTTGCCCTGCACCAAATGCACGGCCGTCGCCTTATTGGAGGGATTTGCTGATGCTATTTCGTATTTTGCTTTCGATGGTATTCATGGATTTGGTAAAGGAGGAAAAGGAGGCTTTGGACAACAGGCGAAAGAAAGTAGTGACATGGTTGTTGCAGGCGGCCCTGAACCCCACCATTATTATGGACAAGGAGGCCAGGGAGGATTTACAGATTCCACAACCGAATCCCAAGCAGGTAAGTCTGGTAACTTTGGAGCTTTTATAATTAGGGTACCAATACATTGTTATTCATCATAATTTACATTTAAATATAATATATAAATAAATGTAAATGTCAAAAGAAAAAAAATCCAAGAAACGAATTGTGTATAGAACCAAGGAGCAAAGACAAGAAGAAGTTAAAAATATATTGAAACAATTAAGTGAATTTGGATTAAATATTAAATATGAACCGGTTCAGAAATTATATACAAAATTCAAAGAATATATTGCAGAAGGAAACAGAATAAAGATTAATATACCATTTCCTGAAATCAATCGCCGAATCAAAGGATTGCTTGCAATATCGATTAGGGAAAATGTTTGGTTGAAATTGGAAACGGAAAAATTTTAATTTATTTACAATTTACAATTATTTTACAAAATTATTATATATTTTATTTTTAGATAAGAAAATATTACCCGTTGACATATTTTTATAATAGGGTATTTTATATTTAATACACCAATTTACACATTTTTGAATATTTTTAGTTGATAGATTTTGTAATTTTTCATTTTTTCTTTCTTTATTTTCGATAAACCTAAGTGTAGTTAATATATTATCAATTTGTTGTTGTCCCAAAATAGCATTTATTTCAGTAATTTTCATTTTGAATTTGTGATTTATAGGGACGTTAAAAATTGTGGAAATATTTGTATTTTCTAAAACATTCGTGTTTAAAACACTTATAATATTATAAAATTTTTTAGACAAACCGGTTGTATCAGTGCATTTAAAATCCATACATATAATATATTTTTCTGAATTAGCATATCGACTAGTTTGTGGTTTATATATATGAACCTCGTTATATAAAGATGATAAAATATACAATATATCTACAGACGACTTCATAAAACTATCAAAATATTTCAAAATAAAATGACCTCCTTTTTTTTGCATTGCAATAGCATATGCAACTTGAGACAATATTAAACGAAACGCTAGCTCTTCCTGTTTATTAAAATCGACAGAAAAATCAAATCCTCCATCACCGGTTATAATATCCATGCTATTTTTATATTTTTCAACGCAATATTTAAAATTTAAAGGATTGTACATATCTCCTGTATTATCGGCCCCCTTTTCAATATGAATATTTGGATGTTTGTCAAGAAATAATTGGCTTTTTTTCCATCCAGGGATATTTTTATTATTCTCATCAATTAATGTCATCCCATAATATTTATCATTGCTATCCATTCTCAATAATTGTGTAGCTTCTATAAAACCACCTGGTCCTTCAGCTAAATGGAAGGTGTTTATTTTTCTATTATTAAATTTTTCAAAAATATCAAATACGCCAGCAATTTCAATAAATTTAAAAAATGCTCTTGAAAGTGGTTTTAACTTACTAACAGGGTTCTTGCCACCTGGATAAGTTGTATGTATATATTCAAATGGGTTTGTATATTTTTTAACATTATCCCATCTATTAAAATGCAATGAAATTTTTTTTTTAACCTGATTTAAATATGCGGAAAATGTTTTGCTTATATAGATATCATTCTTAGCTTTAAATTCGACTTTTAAATTATGCGGATATATGTTTGCTGTTATTTTAGGCAATGTATAATATGACATTAATATTAATATAAATATCTTTTATATTTTTATATCAATTTTGCAAATAGAGTTATTCAATAATATTTATTAGGCTCCTTTTAGGACTCCTTTTTAGGGTTCCTTTTCAGTTTTATTTTTTTAAGTTTCTTCAATTTTGAGGCTTTTTTAACTTGCGAAAGTTTTAATTTTCCCATTTTTTTGATTTTTTTTGGTGCGTCTTTTTTTTCTTCTGAGACAATTACTTCATTTGTTTCAGTTGTATTTAATTGGTTTTTTTCAATTTCTTCAGCATTCACATCTCTTATTTTTTTGAATATAAAATATTTATTCAAGAATGATATTTTTTTTTCATCTGTATTCATATTGACAGCAGAACCAATATCTGTTTTTCTAATTTGTCTGCTTTTTACCATCTTTTGCATCTCGTTGAATAATAAATCAAAGTTACCAATGGATTTAGTTAATCCAATGTCTTGACATTCTACGGAAGTTAAAAGCACGAACCCATATTGTTCTATCAATTCAATAAAATAGTCATAATTAACAAGATATTCTGGAAAAACTTTATTAATAGATTCTTGATAAACATCAATTTTATAGCCTAAGCAAGATTCGTTGTTTTCAAAAGCATCACTTGTATATTGTTTGGTTATTTCCCACATTTTATTTTCACCAGACATAATTCTTATCCCTTCTCCTTGTGTTTTATTTTCCAATGCTCTGAACACTTTTGTTCCATCGTAACTCGTCCCAATAAAATGACCACCCACTTTGCAACACTCGCTCACGTTTCTCAAAAATCCATTTAACCTAGTCTTATTTTCAAAGAAATAGTGAATTGAAAATTGATTGGATATAATATCAAACCCGTCTTTACCTTTGCCATATTGTTTATATACACCTGGGCCTAATTTTACTTCATCCTTGGGTCCTTCTCCAAATACGGCGTTTACAATTTCTCTATTTTTATCAGTGAAACATGCTCTTCCACTGCGAATATTTTCACCGCTATCACCTCTTACAAATAAGGCATCCGGCATTATTTTCCATTTTTTTCTATAATTTAGATATCTTGAACAGACGCCATTTATTCTATTTTCAATATTATCCAATGATATATCTATTCCAAATACAAAAGATAATTTTGCTGTTATCCATTTTGGAATATCACCCCCTTTTCCGACAGATTGGTCCATTAATGTATCTCCACGATTTGAAACATTTAATATAAGTATTCGCTTTACAAATAAATTGTGAAAATCACGAAGAGCACGTGTTATTGTACTATTTTTTTTATTATTATAATAAACGTCATCGTTGGTTAAATCGGATGGAATATCCGCACCTGTTCTTACCATTCTTTCGGTAATAGGATTATGAATCGAACGCCATACACTAGACGCGACATGATAAGCATTACCAAAATTGTTTTTACCGGCTTTATATTCAGCCGTTTTCTTTTTTCTAACTCTGATAGGAACCCATTGATACCCTGGCTCTCTCAACCCATCAAATCTAAATTCAACAATTGTACCATCTTCAAAATATTCTTTATGGTCTTCTATCAACATATATTTGACTCCGTCGCTTTCTTCCAATACGATATTGCATAGATAAGCCGGGTAATTTGGTCTAGGTTCAGTTGGATAAAATGGAACAGGTTTATATTTATCCCTATTATCTCTATCATGGCGATCTGGAATATTACCTTGAATAATATCTTCGCATGGATTAAGATATCCATGCATTCGTTCACTGAACCCTACTCTTAAAATAAGAGTTTTATATTGTGTCAGTTGTGAAGATTTATCAACCGATATACCTTCCTGGAATATATTTCCAACAAAATCTTCACCAGATTCAGTTTTTTGCGTTGTTACCAAAAAATCAATAGTATTAAATTCTGGAGGTTTCCACTTAAATGACCTATCCCATGTCATTTTTTTAGGCGGTAAAACTTCGTTTATAGTATTGCTCCCCACACCTTTATCAGATGGTGTGAACATCAATCCATCTGTTTCATAAACAAATAACCCATCCTTTACTTTACTTAATATAGCATTACAATTTTGGAAAATTTCTTCAGAATTAGATAAATAAAATGTTTTTTCTTGAATAGTCAATGGTAATCTTTCACCAATTATTGCTTGAAATGCCGCATTACTCACAATATCATGCATATGGACAGCGCGCGTTTTATTGCTTTTACTTCCTTCCGGAATTACGGCCAATGGCAAACTTCTTATATCTCTTCTGGCAATATAATAGGCATCAAATGCCATATAATAATTAATATAATTGCCCGTTTTGTCATGAAGCACATGTTCTCCATCCAGCAAACTTTCATGATAATCAAGATTACCAGACACCATGCCAGTAAATTGAATGTTCATATTCACATCTATTAAATATACCTTACCACCTTTATCAATATACAATAGTTTTCTCATTCCATCGGCCTTTTCCGTAACAGTATATGGTTCTCTAATATTTGGAATATCAGAATCTTCGCTAGGTTGTATTATATGTTGTAATTCTAAAGAAACCGAAGAAAAGCCAACAAAATTCCTACTACTAACTCTTTTATCTTCGCCTCGTTGTCCTTGATGGATTAGATTCATGTAATTATCCAATACGCCATTTTGTTCAGATATGGAAATGGGGAAATTGGATTTTTGCAAGCCTGAAAGAATGAATTTTATTGTTTTTTTTAATAATCTTAAAACATTATCTTTTTCCAAAATATTCTCCGCCGAGGTACCCAAAAATGTTGGAAACCCGTTTTTTAAAACTTCTATTTCGATTTCATATAATGGTTGATTTTCAAAAACACCCGACGTTTCAACTCTATATTCGGGAACCAAACGTTTCCCTCTTCTATTGGAAGATTTAATAATACTACAATCTATTTTTAAAGGAAAGTTGTCTTTATAAAATGTAAATCTTTTAAGTAAACGAAATACTTTTTTTGTTTCATTCCAATTTTCCAATGTGTTAACTACCATTCTAGATGAAGTTTTTAACGCAATTTCTTTTTTATAATTGACCCGAAATCCAAAATCATGATAATCAATAGGTTGTAAAAATGTTTCATCAACCATTTTCCTAATTTTCTGAGTAAAAGTAATGGCTCTTAATTTAGTATCCAAAGTATTTGTTTTACAATATTGTTGGATATTGTTAAAACCTGCTATCTCTGTTCTAACATTCGATATTTTCGTCAGGCCAGACCTAGGGTCTACAAATTCAGATTGAACATTCATATGATATTTTCCCTGTGGATTTTCAGTAGTAAACCCAACAGATTTTAATTTATCGATAACATCATCAAATTGGATTTGCGTAATGTGTTTTTTTGTTCCAAATCGTACTTCTAATTCATCTCCTCTGGTATCGTTTTGATATCCAAGATATAAATTTAAATAATCTCTTAATTTTTCATTTGGAGTTTTTACTTCGGACATTAATATATAATAAACGCGAGATTATTTTAATACAATTTCAATTTATAATTGTTCTCGTATTTCTTGGTACAAAATACTTTTCTTTTTTGGATGTTTATTCTCCTTATAAATATTGATATCCAACTTATTGCATATATTTTGAATATCCTTTAATTTATATGCAGAAATCCCACGAAGAGGCTTGGATATATTCTCTATTCTCCAATAATCATTTCTACATTTTTCCAATTCACCCATTTTTTCTTCATTACTACCAATAAATAAACAAAATCTATCATTTTTTTTAATAATAATATTTAAATTTTGAGATGTATCAAGGTCTTCAATCAATGTGAAAAATTTGTTATTATCGATATACAAAACATTATGATTTTTAATCGCACAAATGCAAAAAAATGTTTGCAATGAAATAATTGGACAATTTGCCAATTCATCTTCAATAATACACTTTTTCCATTTATATTTTTTTAACAAATCCTTGTTTTCGCGAACTTTACTTATCAACTCAATTTTAATAGTTATTGACTCCTTAAAATCATTATGAATCATTTCATATGACGAAATACCATTATTAATAATATAATAACACCAAAACAAATCATTTTTAAATTTAGGAATTAAAAGACTATGTTTAATTTGTGAAATTACTGGTTTGTTTTTTGTTGGAGATTTATTTACTTTTTCGGAAATTACGTTATCTAATATTTGTTCAATATTTCGTTTATTAAAAACGAAATTTTGAAAAGATTGTGTTGAAAATTTCACTTTGTTATTTCTAACCATATTAACCTAATATGTTTGATTTTCTTTATTATCTTTATAATAAGTGTTATGGTATTTTGTCTTAATATCTTCAAATGTTTCTAATTGCTTCTCTTGTAAATGTACATATTTAATAAAATTTTTAATTCTGACAAGTGTTTGATTATTTAACAGCGTCATATTAACAAATATACCATTGCTATTTTCACTATATTCAATATTATTATCTTTTAAAATTTTTAATATGTGCACCTGTTGTATTTTATTCATTGTTTCAATTATATCTCTAATTTTTTTTAGATTGTCACCCATATATTTTACATATAATGGTTTTTATTTAAACTTCATTCTATTGGATAATTATTTTAGGTTTAAATTTTTTAAGTTTAAATTTTTTAAGTTTTATTTTTTGTTCTACCAATTCTCCAATTATAGATATATATTCATCATTCAATTCATATCTAATCCCTATCACTCTAATATTTATATCGTCTCCTTCTTTTATTTTTGAAAATTCGACACTTTTATAATGGTGGTCGCGAGCTATAAATATAATCATGGGTGAAATGTTCTCTTTTATTTCAGCTTTAATACCAGCCTTTGTTACATTTCTAGCAACAGCTTTAAATCTCATACCTTCCACTGGTCGACATATTAAACATTCTAACATCACAATAAACAACGCCGTATCCGATATAATATCACCAGCAGAATAACTTATTATATTTATTGAATCTCTTCTAATATACCCTTCATTGATACATTTACCTTCAATATCTTTTTTCAAATATTCCTCAATATTCTGTTTAATATTTTGTCCTATGGCATTAAATGGTATATATACTTTTCTAGTAATTATGTTTTTCATATAAATGCCCATTCCTCTTTTTTTTTTGACATTGTTTGGTTTGATTCTAGCCTTGGACATTAATATATATATATTAATATATTATCTTTAATTTCAATTTCAATTTATTTACCTACTTTTTCAATATTATTTATTATATTTTCCACCAAAGAAAAGAACCATTTCTTCTTATTTATTTTTTTTTTATCAAAATATCTGAAAATTAGTTCTTGTTCAATACATAACTGAAATGCTTTAATTTTAATTTTGTTTTTTTTATCCAATATTTTCTTTTGTTCGCCAGAAGATTTATCCATTTTATAGGGATATTGTGAAATATCATCGTCGCCATAAATATTTTCAATGGTTCTTGACCCTTTTTTACTTTCTCCGCCCATTTTATATTTATTTTCTCCATCGTATAAAGTGAATATTTCATTTATACTCCTGATTAATACTTTTTTATCAACGCTATTATTGCAAGCAGATCCTTTATTTGTTCTTCCAGAACTACTTAATTTAATATTTTTAATTTTAAATGTTGTATCATAACGTTTAATCTGTGCCATAAAACCAACTTTATTATTCATTTTTTCTATCTCCACTTTAAATTTATCCATTGTCGCTTTACCTAATCCCCCTGCGATAGATGCGCCGTCATATATCCATTCTCCTGATTTTAATGTTAAAATTACAAATTTGCTTTTTTTAGCAAAATTCGCCACTATCACACCTGTGTATTTTGATGATTTTACTGCAAATATGTCAAAATATGATTTCACATAAATCTCTATATCTTTATGCAATGTTTTCATATTTCGCAATAGTAATATTTTTTCTTCATAATTTAAAATATCAATTATATGATGCATACTTAACATTAAAAATTCATCTCTACAATCCTTCTTCGTCTTGAACTTAAATTTTTCAGAATTATATTTTACCAAATTCTCAATTGCCCAAGCACAAATAATACTCCAATTATTTTTATTTTCTTTGGTTATAATTTCCAATGTTTTCAAATTGCTTAATTCCTTCTTCAATTTCTTAATAATACCATTCATATCAATAGCAATTGGTTCGCTTAATTCAGATAAAGAAAACGTTATTTTATCTCGTTTATAAGTTATGGGGGTAATTCTTTCATATCTGCTTATTTGTTTATCTGTTATTTCAACTGGTTGAAACATATAATAATCTCCTATGTTTACCAAATGTCCCAATCTTCCCAACATATCAGTAATAAATTCATTTTCATCATCTATTAAATATGTTAACGCCGTGTAAATTTGGTCAATTGGATAAGATTTAAACATTGTTATTTCTGCCAATAATTCATTTTTCTTATAAATATATTTCTCTTTAAAAATGTTTCTTATACGTTGTAAAATTTTATCTAGATTCATGACAATAAATGTTTCGTTATACGTATCTTTATTAATTTCCGCCTCCAGTAAATCTATTTCTGGTTTACATTTATATTCACATCTTTTAAAATCACATATCAAACTATTATCTTTATCTCCCAATGTATATTGAATTTTCCTATTATTTGATGATAATAATTGTTCCACAATATTATTATCCGGGGCCAAAGCAGCTATTGTTGATTCCGAAAAATCCAAACCTTTTCTGTTTAATAAACAATCTGTCGCCGTTTCTTTTAAAATACGCGTAACATTCGCTATTTTTATTGCTTTTCTCTCCGCCAAACGATAAATATATAAATCTACTGCTTCTATCAGTTCATCCTTCAAAAGTGTACCATATAAATAAATTTCAACATTGCGTTTATTGTAAGGTAAAGCGCAATGGCTTTTTCCACGAACAGCTCTACCTATCACCTGTTCTGAACGATTTAAATTATACCAAGGGTCTAAAATATGCATTTGGCGAATATTCTGAAAATCCAAACCTTCGGAACCAGCGCGAGAAACAATAACAACCTTCACCTTTTCCCCATTTGTATTTTCCGTATTTGTAACTGCCGCCATCTCTCTCTCAATATTTGATGTTAGTTTCTTATCACCAGTAATCATAATATACTTAGCAGCCGCGAACTTCTCTCCAGCAACACGCGGTTTATTTGTTAAAGCATTCATGGCCGGAACTTGAGATTTTTTAAATAAAGAACCTGTATTACCATATCTTGTAATGCCCATTTCTTCCAAAGCTAACGCAATAGGAATAGCGCCACCATCAATATATTGCGAATATACAAATATTATTCCTTCAGAATTTAAAATTTTTTCGCATATATATGCTATTTTTGCAGAATATAAACCAATGTTTTCTTGAGAAAATATTCTACCAAATTTTTTCATTGTCGCATCTTTATACACAAATTCTCTTTTTGTTTTAGGATTGTATTTCATTGTTCTAGCTAAACCTTTTTGACCATAAATATAACCAAACATTTCTTCATCAAAACTTTCATCTTCCAATTCGGCATGAGGATACACCATATTTAATATTTGCAATGGTGCTTCTAATGCTGTAAATGATATCCCATCGGATTCAGAAGATATAATAGGTTTTTTCCCTTTATCGTATTTCAAATAATGAAGTAATTTATTATATGCGACTGATTGATAACTCCCAATATTTGTCAATGTTAAATCAATTAATTGGATTGGACTAATAATTTCACGCCCATTTAATTGTTTTTGTGGATATTTAAAAATACCATCATCTTGTTTCACAAATAAAGATTCATTGTTTCCGGCCATTTTTGGCCAAATTCTATATGGAAAAGAAAACGGATTTTCACCCCTAACATATGAAATATAACCACGTGCCTTTCTTACTAATAATTCCTCACCACCCTCAATATTATCTTTTACCTCTTTAAAATCTCCCTTTCCTGTAAAAACTTCATTTAATTCTACCGGATAACGTTTATCATTCAAATTTAAAAGATTCAATATCCATATTATTTCAGTATATGAATCAAACATTGGTGTCGCAGATAATAAAAGTAATTTCAAATTATTTGCCGATGTCACCAAAGCAGACAAATTCTCAGAACTTTTTTTAATTTTACCTTCTTTGCTCAATCTTATATTATGCACTTCATCAATTACAAGCATTCTATTTGAAAATTCTGCTCTCAATGTTCTTTTCTGTTTCCTTTTTATAACATTCTCGTCGTCATCTCTTGTTATGGTTTTGTTCATAACTTTCATAATATAATTTGAAAATTCAGTATAGCCTTTAAATGTATAAGATTGTCGAATTAGCTTTTTAATTTGACGCACAACTTTTACTCTAGACAAACCCTTCATATTCATAGGATTTATCTCTTTGATAAATTTATTGCCAATACACGCTTTAATATTCCATAACCCATTGATTTTCTTTAATTTTCTTTCATTGAATAATTGAATTTTGAAATTCTCTTGAACAGCCGGTGAAGCCACTATAATTATTTTTTTAGATATCCCCATCTGCTGCATATAAGTTCTCGTTTCTTCGCATACAGAAATAGCAGAACACGTTTTACCTGTCCCCAATCCGTGATATAAAAGTAGACCATTATAAGGAGTTTGGTTTGACATATAATTCCTAACAAACATCTGATGAGGGTCCAATTCAAATTCAATTGCATCGCATATTTTCTGTGTATATTCTTCAATATTCTCATAATCTTTACCTTCGTGTGCATCATATTTTGTATCGTAAAATTCCTTTTTTTTAACAATTTTTTCATTGAATTTACCATCATATTGGTTTGGATATAAGTGTGTGTATTCTTCTGATATATCTCCGTTTTCTTTTTCCATGCATCTTAAAAGTTTTTGAAAATCTTTATTATTAATATCATTTTTCAGTTTCCCGCTTTTATATTCATTCTTTAATTCGTCGCAATTTAATGTTTTTTTCTTTGTTTTTTCCTTTGTTTTTTTCTTTTTTGATTTCCCTTTTATCTTTTTTAAAGGTTTCATCTTCTGAGGGTATATCTTTGGTTTTGTATGTTTGGAAACAGGGGTTTTTTCTTTTAAAGACATGTTATATTATTAGGATATTAATCTATATCTTTCCAATGTTTTATCTATTTTTTCAATGATTTTTATTTTTTCTAAATTATAATTTCTAATATGTTCAATACATTCTTCTAAATTGAACCATTTTAAATCACTGACTTCGCTTCTCTGAAATGTATTTGTTGGTTTGTCATTATAATTTACTTCTCCTAAAAAATATACATGTTTATATGATTTTAAATTAGAACCCATGAATATTTCTTCATATGGTAAAATATTTTTAATAATGGAAATATTATTTTTCTCATACCCAGTTTCTTCCTCAAATTCTCTTAAACCACACGATAAATCATTTTCTTGATAATTTCGTCGCCCCTTTGGAAAACCCCATTCTGGAGTTGACCAATTTGTTTTACTTTCGGAAATTATACTATTTAAATTATAACTTTTATCATGTCCTAACTGAATACCTCTTATAATTTGTGCGAATTTGTTCTTTGCATTTTTCTCTTCTCCTCTATATTGCAACCCAATACAATCTCCCCATAAATTGGTCCATAATACATCGAATCCATTTGATAAAAGCCTTTGCTTTTCGTCATTTGTCATCTCGTCAATTAATGTTAAAATATATGTCTTATCATACAAAGGATATTTTCCACGTAAAAAATCAATATAACCCAAACTATCCTTTCTACAAATCATCAAATATTCATATTTACCTGTATTTTTTCTAAATGCAATAATACCACTACTTGTAATTGGTCTCTTGCAATTATTATATAAATGTCCATGTTTTCCACAATTATTACAAAACTGAAATGTGAATTTACTCATTTATATGTTCATTTTGCTTTGTTTTTATATCATTTCCTATTAATGGGTTTAGATTCTAAAGTATGGTTACCACATTTTCAATTTGTCATGCAAACAATTGCAATTTCTTATCCAAAAAATCCAAATGATGTTTCAATCAAAAAATATTATGATTTTATTCAAAATATACCAGTATTTCTACCAGATAATCCATTGGGCAAACATTTCATTCATCTTTTAGATGAATTTCCTGTTACACCATACTTAAGTTCTAGAATATCATTTATGAAATGGGTCCACTTTATGAACAACAAATTAAATAAAGCTATTGAAGAACCAGAAATAGATTTTTATAAAAGTTTAGAAAAATATTATGAAGAATATAAACCAAAAGAATTAAGAGAACAACAAACATATAAAGAAAGAAAAAAGTATATACAATTTGGAGTCATTTTGGCTATTTTGGGATTAATTGTATATTCATATGGAAAATAACGCAATTATAATTTTCTCAAGAATGGTCATTGTCCAAAAACTCTTTTATCAAATGGATATTGAGGAATAAAAGAATATTCAGTAATATATATAATGAGTAAAAGACCAAGACATCGCCAAGTTATCCAAAATTCGGTAAAAAACGGAAAATGGGGCAAAGCTGGTATTATGAATTGTCAATTCCGCAGCAGAAGAGCTCTGTGCAATGCTGTTAGAAGCCGCGCAAACATCACACCAGCCCGTACATACGACGCCATTCCAAACGCGACGTGGGTGCACAACGACACCCAAAGAAACAATGGAATAAGAAAAATTGTTGATGATTGGATTGCTGGTGGAACTTTAAAAGCTGATGTTGTTGCAAGGTATGGCCAGATTGAAGACTGGAACACTTCTTTGGTGACCGACATGTCATGGCTCTTTTCTAGTGCATATGGGTTTGACGCCGATATTTCCAAATGGAACGTTGAAAATGTGACCACAATGTACAAAATGTTTTGGTACGCCCAATCTTTCAATCAGAACTTAAGCGATTGGAACCCGAGAAAATGTATGAACTTCATCGGGATGTTCTGGAATGCCTTCCAAAAGAAGGGTCACTCGAACGGAAGCTGGTTGGTATCTTCTGCATTCGCAATCGCGTTGGAACACAACGCGCGTATTGACACACCGCCAGCTGGTACTACTGCACATGGCCATAAGGGGGAATATTTCTTCTCCACGGACGTACCATCTGGCGGCCAGCGCGGCGACTTTTTCAACCTCGTCGATGCAAAAGCCCTGCCGAAGAAACAATACCCTTCGTTTTCCGACTAAGACCCTATTTAAACATTTTTTATATATGATTTTTTATAAAAACATATATTAAATGAAAGCTCAATTAATGATTTTTGCTATTACGGCATTTTTAGTAGTAAATACCTATCATGATGGGAAATATACAAAAATGTTAACAATCAATCAAAAATATATTAAAATGTCTATGTTTGCTTTTGTAGGGTTTTCAATCTTATTACTTGTAAGAAAAAATCCCACTGGCTCAAAATCCATGCTTCAACACGCAAATGCACTTATTAAATACATGCCCGTAGATAGAGATACCAAAGACCTTATGTCACCAATTTTTGATTTTACAAATGCTAAAAACACAATTGATTCATTGAGCCAAGGTTATACGGCATACAATGATAACACTCCCCAAATGCGCCGCATGATGAATTCGGGTAAAATGAATTCGGGCGGTAATACCACAAAAAGAAGTGTTAGTGAAACAAAAAAAAAATATGTCGCGGCGCAACAGCAATGGAAATGCAATAAATGTGCAAGCCAATTAACTCACACTTTTGAAGTAGACCACAAAATAGATTTGAGATATGGTGGAACAAATCATGTAAGTAATTTAGTAGCTTTATGTAGAAATTGTCATGGAGAGAAAACCATGCAAGACAAATTACAATAATTAAATGTCTTATAATTATAATAGGATGAATTCTGTTTATATTGGGCTATTTTATACAATATTAGGATTGTCTCTTGGATATATTGTTTTGAAAATATATCCAAAAATAGCAAGAAGTACAGGATGGACAAGCCTAACCAGTAGTATTATATCCATATTAATTATGGCTTCCGTATATGTACCATTAATACTTATCGGTATAGGGGTGTCTTCTTGGTGGATATTTGCATTAATACCATTAATACCATTTATTGCTTTAAAAATGTGGGGAAATTATCGAAGTTTAACACCATTTATCCCAGTATTGGGATTAATACTCCCTATTATTTTCACAACAAAAGCAAAATGGTGGCAAATATTATCCCCAATCATATTTGTTGGATTGCTCATTTTAATGATTTTACCTTTTATGATTAATGGAGGAAACATATTGGATTTATCTTGGATTAAAACATTTCTTCCTTTAGGTGTAACATCTTTGCTTGCTATTTTAATTACTGCTGTTTTTGATTCATTGGCGTCAATATCTGAAATGGATTCTACTAACCCTGGTGGCGGAGGAGGGACAAGAGGAATTTTGGCTGGATTATCAATTTTAGGATTGTTTTTATTTAATTTGATTCGAAAAGGAGATGGTAATTTTTTTACCGGATTAAGATTAATGTTTCCTAATAAAAATGCAATATTTAAATTCATAGGAATATTGTTTTCAGCAATCATTGCTATTTTATATGGTTGGTTATCAATTAAATATTTTGAAAATTATAATGATATTAAATCAAAATTGCCATTTCAATCAGGGATATTAGCAATAAATTTTTTCTGGTTTCTTTTAAGTTTACTTTTATATAGTAAATTATTTATTAATTCCTTTCCAAGCTTTGGGGGGGGAGAGGAGGAGTTTTGGCGGTGGGTTTTCAGAGGAGGAATTTCTTTTCTTATAATTGTATTATTATTTTCGGGTATATTTTATTTGTTAACTCAAAATATCAATATGGCCGTTACCATGATACAAATTATTTTAGCATTAGGACTTTTATTTGCGATATTTAAATATTTAATGGGGCATCCAAGAATTTTGGAAGCAATTACAAGTAATACTATTCTAAGATTAATTTTTGACATTATATTTGTTATTCCATGCATGATGTATTATTTGTTCCAAGAAAATGATTTATCAATTAGTAAAACAACAATCATTGTTTTTGTCATTGAATTAATCATCCTATTGGCTTATGTTTTATTACCCATGTTTAGAAAATGGCTGTATCTTTGGACACCCTTTAAAAGAACAGGTTCATTATCGAAAGAAAAAAGAACACAATCTGCAAATCAATCCGCTTATAATGCAAAGGAAGAATTTAAAAAAGCTACACAAATTCCAATGGATTCTGGTAATTATCAAGTAAACATTGATGCAAGTGGCATTGAAATGTGGAAACACATTTATGAAAATAATCTTTATGAAGCAGGGAATAGTGATTTACTAACTTATTTAAAAGAAAAGGATACATTTCATCCAACAGATTATTTACCTAAAATTGTTGAAATAGTAATTGGACCACCCAAAAACATACCAAATATGGTTACATGGATACAAGATACAAGTAATAAACCAACTAATATTGATAATATAATGATAAAATTAAAGAAGTTTGTCGAATTAACAAAAAGAGCAGAAAAGTTAAATAATGATACCGAATACGACTCATATAAATCAACCATTTTACTCAATAAGCCGCATTACATAAGTAAAATAAAATATTTAGGTCAATTTGAAAATCTTTCTTCGGGGAATCATTCGGTTCAAAATCCATACAATTATAACTATGGGTTAAGTTTATGGGTTTACATACTACCACAAGGTAGCGAATATGGTGTGGGTTATTCAAAAGATACAAAGGTTTTCGACTATGCAGGAAAGCCAACAATGTTATTTAACCCAGATAAAAATTTATTTAAAATTAACGTGCAAACCGATATTTCGAATACACAAGTCAAAGATGGAGAATACACCAAACCTGTTGATACTTTAGTATATAAAACATATGATTTTCCAATGCAAAAATGGAATAATATTTTTATTAATTATTTCGGAAGCACTTTAGATATATTTATAAATAATAAATTAGTAACCAGTGTTAATAATGTAATACCATATATGTCGATTGATTCTATTACCGCAGGTCAACAGCAAGGAATAAGTGGTTCGGTTTCAGCAGTAACTTACTTTTCACAACCTGTGTCAAAAGCAAAAATGACCTTATTATACAATAGTTTGGTCAATAAAAATCCGCCTATTATTTAATATATTTTAAGATAATTTCTTACTTTATATTATATCATGAATAAAATTATTATCGGAGTTTTTGTTGTAATCTTACTTTATATTCTTTATTTATATTTTTTCAGCAATTCAAGTACCATGTTGGTTGGTATGCGTGACACTGCATCAAAAGTGACTATTTCTTCATCTGCAATTACACCTGGCGCTGGTTCATTAAATTTTACATTTTCAATATGGGTTTATGTAACCGAGTGGTCAAATAGTGGTGGAAAATATATTTTCTATCGTCCAAATTCTGATACATCCAATGCTTTAGAAATGAAATTCGATTCCACTATAAATGATGTAAAAATTTCATTAGATGTAGGCAGTTCTTCTCCGGTGACATGTTCTGTTGAAAGTGTACCATTACAATCTTGGGCAAATATTATTATGACATTAAATGGCAAAGCTTTAGACCTTTATTTAGATGGTAAATTGGTAAGAACATGTTTATTAAGTGCTGTGCCATCATGGGTCCAAGGTTTAAATACAGATTTGATTTTACCAAGTTCCAGTGGTGATGAAAAATCAAGTTTTAACGGGTATACAAGCAATTTTAAATATTTATCCAAATCTATAAATCCACGCGAAGCTTATGCTATTTACAGAGAAGGGTTCGGTTCGGGTAATTGGTTGTCTGGTATGTTCAGTAAATACAGAATTAAAATGTCTTTCTTGGAAGATAATGTTGAAGTTAATAGTTTTGAAATGTAAAAATATATATATAATTATATATAGTAATGTCAAATCAAGGATTTCTTCAAGGAATTAAATCATATAGTTCGAACACTTTAGGACAATTTGGACAAGCGGGTACAGGAAGTGGAGCAAAAGAGTTTTTAAACTCTAATTCATTGGTGGCAAAGGTGGCTTTTTTATTTTTAGTATTAATTGGTTTTATTTTATTGTTGAGATGGGGTGCTTCGATTTTAACTTGGTTTTTATCACCATCGAGAAGTCCCAAAATAGTGTCAGGTATGAAAGATGGGACGAAACAGCTGATTTTTACTCAAAACCCCGGTCTTTCTAACTCTATACCCATAATGCGCTCAAAAAACCAAGATAAAGGTATAGAATTCACTTATACAGTATGGGTTTTTATTAATGATTTACCTTTAAAGAAAGGTGGCTCATATAAACACATCTTTCATAAAGGAAGTGGACCAGGTGATTCTATTGGGACTACAAATGAGTCCCACTCACAAGGTATTTATGGTCCAAATCATGCACCTGGATTATATATTAGCCCAGATTCAAATTCATTAGTTGTTGTAATGAACACATTTAAAAATATTGTGGAAGAAGTTAAGATTAATGATATTCCTTTGAATAAATGGATAAATGTGGCCATACGAGTTGAAGGCAAAAATATGGATGTTTATATTAACGGGACAATCGCATTGAGACATGTTTTTGCCAGTATCCCGAAACAAAATTATGGCAACGTGTACGTTAATATGGAAAGTGGTTTCGATGGATTTTTATCCGATTTATGGTATCATGATTATGCTTTGAGTGGCACCGAAGTTGACACCATTGTTGCAGCAGGACCAGATATGACAATGACAGATGATGTTAAAATTTTCCCAAAATATTTATCACTGAATTGGTTCTTTGAAAATAATACAAGAACAGGTCCAACTGATACAAATCCCAACTAATAATTTCATTAAATTTAAAATGATATTATTCTCGTAATGATGGATTAATGCAAATATCTTTTGTAGGAAAAATGTCACCGGACATACACTGGTCATTAACTCCTATTTTTACACACGAACGAAATTTTCTATCCGAACCCACATAACACCATCCTGGTTTTTTAGCCTTTTGAATTTCACTATCTGACGAATCTGCCTTGGATGATGGAGACATAGTATTATTTCCCACATTTAATGCTCTGCTTAAATTTTGACTATTTTGAGAGCCTTTTTGAGCGCTTGGTGTTTGTGTTTTTAATCCGGCTGTTTTCTCTATTACATTTACCGCACTATCAACAGTTCCTGCAGTAACATCTAATCCTAATTTAGTACCTTTCTCTGTTAAATTCAACGTTTTTTTAATACTTTCAGGTATCCATGAACCATACTCTTGTACAATATATGTTATCATGTCTGTTCCTTTTGCTAAATAGGTAAATACATTAAATCCTAAAAGAGCCAAAATGGTTATTATAAGAAATATTTTTATAAAAGTCATGAAATCTGTACTTTTAACGGATATTTTTGGCATCGTGGGCACTTTAACTTCCGGTATATTACTTATTTTAACAGCAGTTTCACCAGTGTTAATATTTTTAACACTATTTGTTATTTTTGTGACTACTTCGTCCATATACAAAAAGCAAATATTAAATTATTTAATATATATATATATATATTAATGCCTTTCAAATATGAATCACCTAAATGCGAAAAAGGTCTACTTGTTAAAACAAGATGCGAATGCAAAATTAAAATCGCAAAGAAAACTGCCAAAACTGCCAAAACTGCCAAAACTGCCAAAACTGCCAAAACTGCCAAAACTGCCAAAACTGCCAAAACTGCCAAAACTACCAAAACTGCCAAAACTGCCAAAACTGCCAAAAAAAATAAAGAAAATAAATGCTCTTCCTTAAAAAAAGAAGAATGTAAAAGAAAAATGAAAATATGCAATTCTTTAACTGGTAGATGTATTAAATTAAAATTAAAAAGATTATCTTTGAAAAATACCAAGAAGAAAACTTCAAAGAAAACTGATAAAGAAGAACTTATTACAAATAATACTCCCCAAGATGCCAAAGAATTGCGCAACTCAATCAAAAAAAAAGTATTTCGGCTCCCTGTACAACGCCTACCAACCAGTCCAAATTACTCGCCAACCAGTCCAAATTACTCGCCAACCAAGGAGCAAACCAAAAAACAACCGGGTAAAGTAGAAATTATTCCAAATAATACCCCCAAAGATATCAAAGAACTGCGCAAATCTATTAAAAAAGAAGGCAAAATAATCATTCCCAAAGACCCTCATTCATATAGTCCAAATGTAAATAGATTAATGGACTCTCTCAAAAGTATAAGTCCCGCAAAATATGCGACTAGTCAATTATGTGAAAAAGATGAACTATTTGTTATGCAGAAAAATGGTAAAAAAAAATGTGTTAAAATTGCCAGTAAAATTGCAAAAACAACAATGTTGAACAATTTATTGAGTAAAAAACCAATTAATTGCGCAGAAGTTATAGGACCAAAACAATCACTAAATAATTGCTGGTTTAATTGTTTTTTCATGGTGTTTTTCATCAGCGACAAAGCAAGAAAATTCTTTCGTTTTTTTAGAATGTCAATGATAACCGGGGTCTTCCCAACAGGAGAAAAAATCCCATCAAAACTTAAAAAACCTTTTTTATTATTAAATAAATATATTGAAGCTTCTCTCCATCCATATTCTGAAAACAATAATACAATGCGATTAGCCGACGTTATGGATACAAATGATATTATTAGAAACATAGCAAAAGCTATAGGGAACAAATCAAGAATAGAATTTGGCATCGTTAAGACAAGACAAGCGGGTAACCCTTTGAACTATTATTTGCAATTATTTAAATACATAAACGGGCCTACATTACCAATGATAATTGTTAAAAATGAAACAAATAATAACTCCAAACAATTTATTAATCGTCATCATAATACTAGAAGTAGTCCTTTTGACATTATTTGTCTTTGGAGACACGCCGAAGATGGCAAAACATTTAAAATTGTTAAGAAATTGGAAATGTTACACCAAGGCGTGACATATACATACAAATTGGATGCCGCTGTTTTAAGAGACACAAAAAAAAGACATACTTCCGCTTATATTACATGCAATAAGAAACAATTTGCCTTTGATGGGGAAAGTTTTTCAAGAATGCAACCTTTCAATTGGAGAGAAAAAATAAATAAAAACACACAATGGCGATTTTCAGAACAATATGAAACCTATTTTAACTTCAGAAATGGCTATCATACATTGTTTTATTATCGCGTTTAAGCAATTTGACAAACTACTTAAAATGCTGTCAAAATGATTAATTATGTGTTGCAAAAAAAACGTATATTGTAATAAAGAATGTTGTAAAAAAATACCTTTACGGCGATATTTTTTGCCTTTAATAGGGGTATTTGCTCTGGCTATTTTACCAGAGCTTAGAGATTTTGTTTATTTGCCTTTAATTTTTACTTTGGGATTTTTAATTATTTTTTGGAATTTTCCTTGGTTGGTGTATTATACCGCGTCAAAACCTTTGTATTATCAAGATTTGTTTATTGATGAAAAAAAGCTGCCAAATTATGATGTTGATGAACGAATTAAAAATAAATTTAAACTTGTATTGGAAATTGTCTTAATTATAACAAATTCACTTTTAACCGGTGCTCTGGCGGATTATTATTTATACAAAACAACTGGAAATGAGGAACTTTTTGAAGTTGTCGGCGTTACAGGGGGTATCATAAAAATATTTCAAATTATAAATAATTCAATAAGTCGATTTATGTTGAAAATATTAAAAAAATGCATTAAAAAAGAGTCCATAGATTTAAAAAAACGCCAAATAGAAGGCATTGAACGAATCCTTCGTTTAAAAAGACGCCAAAGTGACATCTGGAAAGAACTATCTATAGCAAACCAAGAAAACCGCATCATTGTCAGAGAACGGGCTGATACTTTCTAAAAGAACTTTTTAAAAAAGTTAGCAAAAGCGTCGCCATTAAATATTATAAAAATATATCTAAAGAATTCGATTTATTTTTAACAATAAGATGTACACATTATGTTTCTTTTTATTTTCAATTACACAACCTATCTGTTACCATACAAATGATATTACAACACAACATGATATTCATAATTTTAATAAATGGCGTTTGAAATATAATAAAACATATGGTGAACTCGATATTTCAAATCATTTCAACAATTGGAGAGACAACCGCGATTTCGTCGAGTACTATAATGAACAAGATAACGAATTTATCATGGAATTAAACTCCTTTTCCGATATACATAATGGAAATTGGAGAATTCGCGATGGTAAAAATAGTAAAATTGTCAATACCGATTGGGTTTCTGATTATTATGAAGAGGATGAAGATATTACACTGCCATCGGCGGTTGATTGGCGCGATAAACATGTAGTTACTCCCATTAAAAATCAAGGGCAGTGCGGTTCTTGTTGGGCATTTTCTGCCGTAGGTTCTATGGAAGGACAACACGCTCTTAAAACTAAACATCTCGTCAATCTAAGTGAATCTCAAATTGTAGATTGTGATATAAATGGGACAGATTCGGGTTGCGATGGTGGCTGGATGGATGGTGCATTTGAGTATGTCATTAATAATCACGGAATTGATACAGAAGAGTCTTATCCTTATCAACCACAAGACAATCCTTGTAAATTCAATAAATCAAATGTCGCCGCTACCTTTTCGGGTTATAAGGATGTTGTTGGTGGTGAAAACGCTCTTAAAAAGGCTGTTGCTAATATTGGACCCATTTCAGTAGCTATTGATGCCGGAGAATCCAGTTTCCAATTCTACCAAAATGGTGTTTACTATGACCCCAATTGTTCTCCAGAAATGCTGGACCATGGCGTCTTAGTAGTTGGGTATGGCACAACAACGAATGGAACTGATTATTGGATTGTGAAAAATAGTTGGGGCTCAAATTGGGGTGATAAAGGTTATATTTACATGGCGCGAAATCGCAACAACAGCTGCGGTATAGCTAGTAAACCTTCTTATCCCGTTGTTTATTCCTAAACTTAATATAAAAACAATATTAAGTTTATTACAAACATTTTTCGAATGGTTTGAAAAAATATAATAACACCAAAGAGCCACCAATACCTTGATAAAATATATTTTTTCGGACATTGACAGATTCTTTCTTAATTTTGATTTGTTTTGGAGAGAGCGAATCTTTAAATGGCGTTCCTTCAGAGCGCGTTCTGATAAAATAATACAATGACGCCATGCAATAAAGCGCCATACCATAAGCTAAAAATATTGAAATTCGACAAACGTTCATTTAATGTATATTTTTATTTTTTTCTGATTTCTTTTTTGCTTTGATTTCTTTTTTGCTTTGATTTCTTTTTTTTGCTTTGATTTTTGTTTTTTTTTGTTTTTTTTGTTTTTTTCCTATGTTTATATAATCTCCATACAAGTCCAAATGACATATATAATATTAATCTAAAATAAAATATTAATCTAAAATGTTAATATTAAATTAATATATGTACGTTTTACCCGATAATGTTTTATGGTATATATGGCAATATATAGGTGTAAAATCCTATTTTTTAGATAAATTATTAATCACAATTATTGCTGAAAAAAGACAAGTATTTTATGCAAAACCTTTGCGAATACATTATGAATTATGGAGAATAAAAAAAAAACATTGTCATATGGGATATACATCTATTGGAAGACCAAGTATGTATTGTGAAAAAGTTAAACATATAGATATTTCATGTGGTTCAATAGGAAAAATATATACAAACACTTGTATACATTTATCGGAAAAAATAACAGATAAAATAATTCCTTTGTCGGAAATATCTCCCAATGACTTTAATATGAAACTAATATATTGGCAGATTAAAAAAGCGTGGTGCAATGATGACAGATTGTCATTTTATATTAGTTTGTGGTCTGATGTTCGCTACCAGACACCCCTTGAAACATTTTAATGCATTCATAAAGCTTAGCTGATTCATCAAGAGAGAAAACGCCGCGTTTTTGTGCAACGCCAATAAATCCAACCATCACATTTAATGCCATGTTTTGGCTATCAATTACTGCATCAACCAACTTTACTTGATTTGATGTATCTTGGACATTTGTAGCGACCTTTGTATCAGCGACATTTTGTGTTTGAGGTGTTTCTTCAACAGACATACTAATATTTTCTTGAGACATTATAATAAATAACTTACCAAATCTTTTAAGTTATTTATAAATTATATTATAATGTTTATTTAGTGCCCGACGACACAACGTTTTATGCGACGGGGGGAGTGCCTACCACACTTTGACCAACACAGCTGTCCCAGCCACGCAACGAGACATGCCTTTGTTCAATGAAGGCGCTTACTCATTGGTGTATAGCTCGACAGCAATCAAACAATATGTCGGGGACACCACCCCTTCTTCGGGACCGTTTTCCAGGCACGGGATACGCGATTAAAGAGTTTGGAATCAGTCGCAAACGGCTGTTGTCGATGTGATTTACCCAAATGTAGCGCCTCCTGTAGAACCAACCTACACGCTCTCCAACAATTCTTTCACTTGTATCCAATATATTCCTTTTTCAACAATATCATCCGAGGTCTTCATTTCGTATGCTACCCAATCAGAGTTATTGATAGCTTGAAAATTCTGAATGGGTTCACCAACTAACCTAAATATAATGGGATTAATTTTATCTAAGATGTCCGCGGCATTTGCGTCCCCCTCGAACCAACCTTCTAAAACCACACCAACTGTTCGGTCCTTGTTGTTGCCTTTACAATACCAGCCTGGCACATTTAATGATATATCTGTTGCAGTCATTATATTATATATAATTAATATTGTTTCAAGTATCTAACAAATTAATTTTATATGCATAAATTCCTTCACCATATCTATATACACCATCAATATGATAATTAACACTTCTAAAAAAACTTGAATTGCCATTTCTTGATACATATTCACCATTTAACAATGATCTTTTCAATACAAAAATAACATTGGGTTCATTAATAGCGTTTGCATATTGTTCCGCTTCGTTTGCGCTTAGATCTGGAAACATCGAAAACGGAGGTAAACCATTTTCATAAGTATCAAAAAGACGACCAATGTTCTGGTGAAAATTGGGATTTTCGTGCCAACTAATTTTATTATAATAAATAGTATATGCTTTATCTCCTATTTCAACAACTGATATTCCTGGTTCAATAATACCAGAAGTAAATTCATATTTATTAATTGCATCTTCATTTTTTGCTAAACCAATCAACAATTTCAAACTATTGTTATCAGTAATATAATCGGCTATATCATTGCTAACAATAGGTCCAAATGCATTATCTTTTTCATATAAACATCCATAACTATTGGAAATGTCTACAATTAAATCAGTATATGTAGGTTTATATTTGTTAAACATATTTATTAAACTTATATTGCTCGCATGATTTTCATACCATTTCTTTGGTCGTTGGAATGTTTGTAGTGTTGTCGTTATCGACACTGGTATATAATTAAATGTTTGAATTACTTTATTATTATTAGAACTTATATCTACCATTATTTGTCTTGAATTATTAGATTCAACACGATTTGTATATCCAAACCTGACATTGTGTGATATATCTACGTCAAACCCAATGTACCTGGATGGTTTGTCTTCGCGGGTGGAATTATTACCTGAAATATCAAATATCATGGTATTGTGATACGTCTCATCATATCCAGTCATTGACAAATTTCCAACAATGACTTTACCGCCCGATATTTCTGTATACACAATTCCGATAATTTTATTGTCTTTTATTCTTTGTAGAATATTTGTATTATTAAATAATGCATTATGCAATATTCCTGAAATATCATAAAACTTTTCTTCTTCGGAAATAGCTGTAGGATTTTCGGAAATATCTAAAATTAACCATTTAAAACCTCTAGAATCCTGTATTGAATTGTTTTCTAATTTACCAGAAATCTCATATCCGTTTGTAGAATCATAATAATCGTCCGCTACAATTTTATTACCACATATTGTATCATTTATAATATTGTTATTTGGCATCATCAATTTATCATTAATTAAAGTCAAAGACCAAGGTAGTAAATATTGATTTTCACTCCAATTATTACTTAAATCGCCCAGATTTAAAAATACATTTGAAATATCCGAGTCATTTTTTTTATTTAATTGTTTAAATTTAATTTCACTATAATTAAAATTGTTTTTAATTCCTATAAAAAACTCTAATTCATCCGGCAACGCATTATTAATGTTTAAAATAGGACCAAATTCACCACCATCACCATCATATCTACAACCACTCGCATCATTTAAAAATAAATCATTTAAACTAATGTCAATATTTTCATTGCCAATCCAAGTATTACTATATGTGGGAGATGTAGACCGACCTAAATTACCTATTTTCATCACATTTTCGCCTGAAATACTTCTTACAAACGCCAATGCATCCATATTATTTTTATCTAATAATGCATTAACCAATACATTATTGGGATTGTAAAATGTATCATTTATCATCCCTGAAATATCATAGTAAACATGACCGATGTCGTCTATATCAATGACATCGTTTGATGTGATGGGAATTTTTATACATATCCATTTATAATTAATATTATCATCAAAATTATCGGTTACAACATTTGTATAATCATCTATTGTATATCCAGTTTTTCCGTTATTTGAAATATCTGATTGCATTATATAATTACTGCTTCCACCAGTAAACAAACCTGTGATAGAGTTTTTAAAGGTAACTTCATTATTACATATATCTTCGATAATTTGAATATTATTACTATTGTCTATTATTCCATCGCCTATTTTCAAATTGGGTGTAATCTCTGACAAATCCATCGCATTCACAGAAATAGAGTTTATGTCAACTTTTGAAGGGTCTGTTAAATGTGCATATCTGTTTAATTTAAAAAAATCAGTATCATTGTAATATTTAATTTTATATAAATCATTGTATTCAAATTTTGCATTATTTTTATCTGGATAATTTGAAAATGCTCTGTATTTTTTATCAATTTTCAATAATGAATGTTGTTTATTTATATTTGAGTACAATTGTAAATTCCCCAATTTATTCATTTTGGCGATATCTTTAATTTGATAAAAGTCGTATTCCCATTCTGTTCCATGTACAATCAAACATCTATCATTAATTTTTTCGTCGCTCTCATTGTTTGGTTTCGCAAAATTTGTGCCATAAATTCTTATTAAGAAATTTTGATTTTTACCAACAATTGTCAAATTTTTAAAATTTGGAAGATTATTATATGATTTATCGGGCGGTATGGAATGTTCCCAGAGTGTTTCCCAGCGATTTGTTGAATTATCTGTAATTGTAAAAGTGGTAATATTTTTTTTTATATCATCTTTGTCAAATTTGTAATTAAAATTATCAACATAATAAAATTCATTAGCTGAATTGCTCTTTATATCAATTTTAATTGTATTGATATATGGTAACATCTGTCTTTTTTTCTCTTCTTCATAAGCTAAAACCGGAAAATAATCATCATCATCAGCAGCATCTGTGGTAGGTATAATATTTGAAAAATTCCATGATAAATATAAAACGTTATTGCAACTATTCCGTATATTATCTTTTGTAAATTTTTGAGGTTTTTGCGACATCAGTTCAAAAAAAGTTTGTCCAGCCCCATTAATTGTTGTTGATTTTCCCGTTTCGCCACCACCTCCACCTTTAATAGGTCGCCAACCATTATTCTTTCCATCTACATTAACATATAAAACATCATTTGACGAATCAAATACCGCCGCGCCAGAAGAATTTGGGTCTATTACTCCAGATGGGTCTGAATTTACAATACTAATCTTACTTGAACCTCCTCCACCTTTAATAGGTCGCCAACCATTATCACTCCCATCTACGTTAATATATAAAACATCATTTGACGAATCAAATACCGCCGCGCCAGAAGAATCTGGGTCTATTACTCCAGATGGGTCCCCCTTTATAATACTAATATGCATGCTTGAATCAGTCGCCATACCTGTTTTACCTTGCTGACCTTGCGGACCTTGTGGTCCTGTTTTACCTTGTGAACCTGTTTCACCTTGTGGACCTTGTGGTCCAGTATATCCTTGCGTACCTTGTGGACCTGTTTCACCTTGCGGTCCAGTATATCCTTGCGGTCCTTGTGGCCCTGTTTCACCTTGTGGACCTTGTGGACCTGTTTCACCTTGCGGTCCAGTATATCCTTGCGGTCCTTGTGGCCCTGTTTCACCTTGTGGACCTTGTGGACCTTGTGGTCCTTGCGGTCCTTGTGGCCCTGTTTCACCTTGTGGACCTTGTGGACCTTGTGGTCCTTGCGGTCCTTGTTCACCTTGCGGTCCTTGTTCTCCTTGCGGTCCTTGTTCTCCTTGTGGTCCAGTTGGTCCTTGTGGTCCTCGTATTCCTTGTGGACCTTGTTCACCTTGTGGTCCTTGTTCTCCTTGTGGTCCAGTTGGTCCTTGTGGACCTTGTGGTCCTTGCGGTCCTTGTTCACCTGGTAGTCCATCTGCCGGCCCTTGTGGTCCTCGTATTCCTTGATCTCCTTGGTCTCCTTGCGGACCTCGTATTCCTTGTGGTCCTTGTTCTCCTTGCGGACCTCGTATTCCTTGTGGTCCTCGTATTCCTTGCGGACCTCGTATTCCTTGATATCCTTGTGGCCCTTGTGGGCCTCGTATTCCTTGCGGTCCTATCTTTTCTGCATCACTACCTGGTTGTCCTTGTGGTCCTTGTTCACCTTGTGGTCCTTGTAGTCCTTGTATACCTGTTTCACCTTGTGGCCCTTGTGGGCCTGTAAAATTATCGATGCGTGTAGAAATACTGGTAAACTGATTTTGGATATTGCCAGAAACATCCCCCAGAAAATTAATTTTCTCGCTAGATACATTTATATCAAAAGTGTCAAGAAGAGATGGAGTTACGGCTGATATTTTTAAAGACTGAGGTGAAGAACCGGCTTTTCCATGTAAAATGATATTTTCCCCAGCTATTATTTGCAATGTTTCTTCTCCACTGGGTACTAAACTTGATGAAGAATCTGTTGCAATTTCACCTCCATTTGCCGATATATCTATTGTTTTCCAATGACTTCCTAATGTGATTTTAACATCACTTCCATCTTTTACAACATTTAGCCCTGCATCATAATCAAACGTGATTTTAGTAACTTGATTTATTGAAATATCAACATTTCCAGGAGTCTTGCCTTCAATTGTTAGTCCATAATCATTATAAGCAATTAAATTTAAAGGATTTTCATTAATACGTAATGTTCCTGAAATATCTACATTATTGAAACTCGCATCATTGGCGCTGATATTTTCGAGTATAGATTTGCCCGTCACATTAAGTGTTTTTGTTTGCAAATTATTACTTATATCCACACCCGAAACATCTAATTTACCTTTCACCTTTAAATTTCCACTTACATCTACATTATTAAAACTAGCATCATTCGCACTGATATCGCCTTTCACACGCAAAGAGCCAGAAATATCTACATTATTGAAACTCGCATCATTGGCGCTGATATTTTCGAGTATAGATTTGCCCGTCACATTAAGTGTTTTTGTTTGCAAATTATTACTTATATCCACACCCGAAACATCTAATTTACCATTTACTATCAAATTTCTCATGCTAATATCAGTTGTTTTTGTGATATTATTTTGTTTATTATTACTCAAATCATAAATCTTATCGCCAATAAATATTATACCCAACATATTATTATGAGTAATACATTGATACCATAATTTTGATGGAGCATTCATTGGTACTTCAAAAATAATATCAATATCATCTTGTCCAATTAATTTTTCTGTTACACCACCATCATATCTATTATTAGAACCATCTGTTTTAGTGCTTTGTATTCTAAAAGGATGATTCCCCAAAGTTCTATTTTCAAATTTATATTTTTGACCTCTAGTTAAATAAATTGTAGGGTCTTCTGCTTTATCTGAAACTCCAGGACCTGTAAATGTATAACTAGAGTTGGCTTGTCCCAATTTCCATACTGATGTAAATTCTGATGCAATGGAAATATCATTGAAACTCGCGTCGATTGCATTAAAACTTGCATCCAACTGCCCTTTATTGTAAACATCATTGAAACTCGCGTCTATTGCATTAAAACTTGCATCCAACTGCCCTTTATTGTAAACATCATTGAAACTC
>Ga0233439_10000176_pt1 | contig 106443 bp, 105 predicted proteins | sample SI_123_September_6_FD_182713 | JGI IMG/M metagenome (GOLD analysis project Ga0233439, IMG submission 182713) | Seawater microbial communities from Saanich Inlet, British Columbia, Canada - SI_123_September2016_100_MG | ecosystem: Environmental > Aquatic > Marine > Inlet | place: Canada...
GAAAACGAACTACGTAGTCCGATTCACAAGCAAAGAAATCAGTTATTTTCCCCTTGCCTTCGTCGCCCCATTGGGCGCCAACGATTACTGTGATATTAGATGGGTTTGGTGTCACGAATTTCCAATTTTTTTTGTATGTTGGATTGAAAAGTAACGTAATTCAAGTAAACTTCGAGGCTGACTTTACATTTTCTTACAATGGGATAAAAATAAAATTCTTATAAATATTAATTATTTTCATTCTTATCAGAAATCCCTGCTTTTTTTTTAGCCCATATAAGCAATCTGTGAGCGGGTGGATAATAATCAGCCAAAATTATGAGCCCCGGAATACCAAATATCCAGCCTTGAAAAACTGGAATAAGCCCGCCAATAAGCCCTATAATTACAAGAATAATACCAAATGCAATTCGTGCAGTCTTTTTAATCATTTAATTTGATCACTAGCTTATTATTAATAGCATTCTCAAAATTATTGCCAGGAATATTCATCAAATGTTTTTCAAGGAAAAGATAAACAATCTTATTTAAAAGAGGCATGGAAACAGTAACATCTAAAGAACCAACGTCTAAAACTCTATGAATGACGGGTGAAAAGAGTGGGATATCAGAAAAATCTAGGTGTTTTGTGTTTTTAATAATTAGGCTATATTTTGGTTCATCTGATTGTGTCATAAAAACATCAAGTTTTGAATAGTTATTTGGATAATCAGATCTTTCCCAGGTTGGTCTGCCCATAAATAGAAAAGGCACACTCACACCAGAATTAATTGTTTCTATTGGAACTGGACTAATCCACGGATCGAGAACAAAACAGGCACGAATTCGTTTGTCAAGATGAGACGCAACGATAGCGGTTGAACCACCATATGAATGTCCGCCCACTGCAATTTTATTTAAATTAATTTTTTCAACAACTTGAGATTGAATATAACCAAATTGAATTTTTTCTAATTGATTTAAAATAAAACTAATATCTGATGCACGGGTATTCATTTGCAGTATTCGTACATTAACACTATCGGGATGTCCTGTAATATCAGATCTATAATCAGCAATATGGCCATTGGGAAAAATTGTAAGATTTGCATCAAAGCTATGGTCAAGTGCAACGACTATATAGCCACGGCTCACAAGATATTCGTAAAGCGCTTGATGCAGATGTCGTGAGCCTGTAATTCCATGTGAGAAAATTATTACTGGAAATAATGAGTCACTTGTAATTAAAGGTGAATTGGAAAAGCTATTGGTGAAAATATAGTTCAAATGTCCGGGAAAAAATGCTGGTATCCCACCGGCGCTAGCCAATGCTTTTGCTCTTAAATCAATAAAATCAAGATAGGGTTCTGGTTTTTTATCTGCTTCGGTGGAAGTTGGATACCAAATTTGTACCATAATTTCTCTTACATCATCGGATAATTCATCTGTAAACCATTCGTGCCGAGTTGAATCAACCCAGTGAAATGTTTCGGTTCCAACGGAATAAGGTCCACCGGGTGTCGGCAGAGTAAAGACAGGTATGAGCCAAGGTAAAAGAATTGCTATACCAAACCAAATAGAAAGGAATCCTTTTGTTATGTAATTAATTTTTATTTTTTGAAATCGATGAAAAATATACATGGCGGGCAATAAATAGACAGCCAATGCAAATTGCCATCGATGTCCTTCTAAGAAATGTTGCAAAAGAACCACTACAATTGAACCAAATAACAGATAGAGAAAAACTTTTCGTTCTTTATGGGTAAAAAGAGCAACGAGTGTTCCAGCGATTAGTATAAAAGTTAGTATTTCAAAAGGGCGCATACATTTCCTGATTGTAAATTGAGGGTAGAAAATACAATGAGTTATTAAATAATGGCATTTCAAAAATTACACTATAATCAACTATCAGAAACAAAAATGGTTCGAGAATCAGAATTGTTTTTAGAGCGTTTTAACCAGCGGAGAACCATCCGTGATTTTTCCGATAAATCCTTTCCTGTCGAGATTATACAGAATGCAATAAAAACGGCATCATCTGCACCTTCAGGTGCGAATAAACAACCTTGGCATTTTGTGATTGTAAAAGATTCTGCTGTGAAAAAAGAAATTAGGATAGCCGCAGAAAAGGAAGAAAAGGAATTTTATGAACACCGCGCTTCAGAAGAATGGTTGGAAGATTTAAATCAATTTGAAACAGATTGGCATAAACCGTTTTTAGAAATAGCGCCCTATTTAATTGTCGTGTTTAAACAGAATTATGATTTAGGTTCAGACGGAAAAAGAAAAAATTATTATGTGAATGAATCAGTGGGAATTGCTTCCGGATTTTTATTGGTTGCTTTGCACAATGCAGGATTGGCAACTTTAACCCACACGCCAAGCCCCATGGGTTTTTTAGAAAAAATATTGAAGCGACCCGAAAATGAAAAAGCTGTTTTGTTGATTCCCGTTGGATATCCGGCAGAGGATGCTAAAGTTCCGGACTTGAAGAAGAAGTCTTTTGAAGATATTTCAACAACAATTTGAAATTGGAGAAAAAATGTCCGTTAGAATTTTAATTACTGGTGGAACCTTTGATAAGGAATATGACGAAATCACCGGAACACTTTATTTTACAGACACGCACATGAGAGAAATTTTAGATTTAGGAAGATCTAAGCTTGATGTCAAGATTCGGACACTTATGTTGCTTGATAGTTTAGAAATGACGGAAGTTGATCGTGCTGTAATTTTGGATAATTGCAAACGAGTATCTGAAAATCAAATTGTGATTACGCACGGAACGGATACCATGACAGAAACGGCTAAAGTGGTTGCAGCAGCAAACCTGAAAAAAACAATTATTTTTACGGGTGCAATGATTCCTTATAAATTTGGAAGCAGTGATGGGTTATTTAATTTTGGCGGTGCTTTAGCGTTTGCTCAAACACTATCTCATGGTGTTTACATTGCTATGAATGGCTGCTATTTTGATTGGGACAAAGTTAAAAAAAATAAAAAAACAGGTGTGTTTGAAGAAGTTTGAAAAGTTTTTATAGTATTAAATTGTTCATGTGTCTTGGTGCGCGCCTTTCAGTGTGAAGGAAATAACCTCCCAAACACTATTTATTCTTCCATTTCTTTGATCCACTGTTTTACTAATTCCACTCCTTCTTTGTGAACTAGTTTTCGTCCCAACTCAGGCATCATAATACCAGGATGAGTGGATTCCATGCGATAGATTAAAATTGACTGATTCGGTTCTTTTGGAACAATCGTATATTTTAAATTTCCAGAACCTTGTCCTGCGGCAATAGGTGGTTTATATATTCCTAATTGAGTCAAATTTGTTTCTTCAATATTTAAAAAAAGCCCGGATGTTTCTGCTGGCGAACCCAGTTGGTGGCAATGAGCACAGTTTATATCAATCCAAGCCCTAGCCCTTTCCTGTATGGTTCCTTCATTGGGATGGTTATAGTCGGGTGTTTTTTTTACATAAGAATCAACCGGAAGTTCGCGTATCATTCCTAATGTATTCCATTTTTTTAATTGATTCATTGCACCGTCATCATAAATAAACTCATGGTTGAGTAGTCGGGTTTTAGGTCCAATAGGCACCATTTGGTTGTGTTTCACGTGGCAACCTTTGCATTGATTGAAATTTGGAACACTGTATTCAAAGTTGATTGTTTGTTCCTCAAGATCTATAAAGGACACCTGGAGTCTTTCGCCGGCTATTTCTAAATAGGCTTCGGTTTGTTCGTCGTTCCAAACATAAGGAAATCCCAGCCAGCCTTCTGGTGTGTTAATCAATAGTCGTGTTTCTATTAGGCGAATATTTTGGTTAGGATATAGATAGTTTTCTGGATAATAAAAAGTTTTAATTAATACAGAGTTTTCTGGATAATCAAAAGTTCCATCTTGCTGGTAAATCAATTGTTGGTTTTTTGGAAGAACGATAAATCGAGATTTTAATGCATAGTCAGTAAATAACTGAGCGGATACATCATAAGGAATAACACCATCAATTGGATTATGGTCTGCTAAACGTCCTTGAAAAAAACCATAATCAGACAATTTGGGTTTGCTGTACTTGAGCGGATTTCCGCTATAAGAAACAGAAAGAAGCAATAGGAGTAAAAGTAGATAATGAGTTTTACTCGTTATAATATTCATTTTTTAATTGAATGATTTAAAGAGTGGTCTTTCTTGCAATTATGGCGTGATATATCTTCAGAAAAGTTTGAAATAAAGGGCGAATACCATTCATCAAAATTATGTTCAATATCTAAATTGGTGAATCGTGCATCTTGATTATTTTGGATACATAACCCAATTAGGCTTTCTGGATCTCGCATGCCATCATAAACAATATCGGGGGTGTTTCGTCCGTATTTAACTGCGAGTAATTGTCCAATCTCATATCCAAGATCGGGGAATCCTGGCCATCGTTCAAATTCATTGTTGTAAATGTGAATGTCTGATGTATATGGATTATAAAGACTATCATTAATGGGTTCTTCGGTCATGAAATAACTCACAATGCCAGCACCAACGCTTTTATTATTTCGAATTATATTATTAAAAACATGAACATCATTACATGCTAAAATCATAATTCCGGTTCCCGGAATAACTTTTCCCACGATATTTCCGGGAGGAGCAAAATTACGCAAATTATTATTTTCAATTAAATTGTTATCAATATGAACATTGCCTCCTTTTTTCTGGACTAAATCTGGAAGGTCAAAAACTAGAATTCCACCTGTATTATTATAGCTGTGATTCTCATATACATTTGCATTGAATGAGTTTTCAATTTCAATTCCTGCAACATTATTATATGCTTTAGAATACCTAACAATAATATCGCTAGATTGCCCCACGTAGATGCCTGCGTCTGAAGCTCCAATTGCAACAGAATATTCCACTAGCACATTTTGACATTGTACCGGATAAAGCCCGTATGCTCCGTTAGTTTCTTCAGGGTCACCGGACCATTCAGCCGTAATGCGTCTAAAAATAATCCCGTCTGTATATTGGACTTTAATAGCATCACCGCGTGTGTCTTTCACAGAGAAATCTTCTAACGTGATATTGCTTGAGTTTGTTATGCTTATTCCTTGAGCGCCTTCATCTTGGTTCTCAAATGATAAAATCGTTTTATCCATACCTGCCCCAATAATAACAAGGTCCGTTTTTCCTTCTATGGATAATGTTCCTCGGATTTGATGATTACCATCGGGAATTCTAATTGTATCGCCGGGGGCAGCTAAAATAAATTGCGTTTGAAGTTCTTTTTCTATACCGGCGAAAAGGAAAACGGGTAAAAAAAGTAATCGAATGGTTTGTTGAAACATTTTTATCATATAAAAATTTAGGGGATTCTTAAGTGAGTGATAAACAAATTTTTATTTTTTAATAAACAGTCTAATATTTTATTTTTTTACAAGTAGGGTTAGATTTAACAAAATGAAGCCAATTCGATTTCACTCATGGAATGTTTCACCGGATGAAGCATCAGCGATTCAACTGAATCTTAGGGATAAGGTTGTGATTAAGCCTTTATTGGATGATATCCGTTTGGTTGCGGGTACATCTATTATAATTGATCCTGGCGCAGAAACTATTCATGCGGCACTTGTTGTATTGCGATTTCCAGACTTGGAACTGGTAGAGCGCCATGGGATATCGGAAAAGATTTTATTTCCCTATGTTCGCGGATTACTTGCATTTCGAGAAGGTCCGTCAATTATGAAATTGATGAAACGAGTCGTACATAAACCAGATGTTGTATTATTTCACTCGCATGGCTTGGCTCACCCTCGACGATTCGGGCTTGCTACTCATTTAGGTGTATTATTTGATATCCCGTCTATAGGCGTAGCAGATCGAGTTTTAATTGGCACCCATGATTATATTGATTCTGAAAAGGGTCATCATGCACCGTTGATGTACAATGGAGACGAAATCGGATTAGTATTGAGGACAAAAAGTGACGTAAATCCCGTTGTTATATCTGTGGGACATAAGGTTGATTTATTTACAACCATGGAATTTACATTAGAGAGCGTTACTGGTTATCGACAGCCAGAACCCATCCGGCAAGCACATTTAGCTGCGATTGCACAAGGAAATGGAGAAGAAATTGATATCGATGTGGGAGGAAACCAAACGTCTTTATTTTAACTATCCTAGATAAAGCAGTTTAATAATAAGTTTTTTCTTACTGTTAAGTTTTTATAATTTGATATGCCTATTATTCACCACAAGTTGTTTCTAAAAGCATGGCACACACTAAGTATGGGTCCATATTTGCTGATGGTCGTCGATCTTCAAGGTATCCATATCCATCGTTTGCGGTTTGCATAGGAATACGAATTGATGCACCTCGGTCACTAACGCCATATCGAAAATCATGAATGCTACATGTTTCATGAAGCCCTGTGAGGCGTTCTTCATTATGCGCTCCATACATCACAATATGTTCTTCATGTTTTTCTTTAAGTTTTTCACAAGCTGTTTCTATAATTTTTATACCACCATCTTTACGCATCGCTTTTGTGCTGAAATTTGTATGTGCGCCCGCGCCATTCCAATCACCAGAAACTGGTTTTGGGTGAAGGGTTGCGCTTACGCCATAATCTTCTGCGATGCGATATAATAGATAACGAGCTAGCCAAACCTGGTCTCCAGCTTCTAATGTGCCAATAGGTCCAATTTGAAATTCCCATTGCCCTGGCATGACTTCCGCATTGATTCCTGATATTTCCAATCCAGCCTTAATGCAGGCATCTAAATGGTCTTCGACAATATCTCGTCCAAAAACCTCATCAGCGCCAACCCCGCAATAAAAAGGACCTTGGGGAGCGGGATACCCGCCTTCTGGCCACCCCAGGGGTGATCGTCCTTGGAAAAAAGTATATTCTTGCTCAATGCCAAACCAAGCATCCTCGGAGGCGAATTTTTCAGCTACGACTTTACAAGCAGCTCTCTTATTTGTTATATGAGGTGTTCCGTCAGCTTTCATAACTTCGCACATAACCAATATACTATCACCACCTCGAACGGGGTCAGGTACAAAACACACAGGTTTTAGCAAACAGTCGCTATCTGATCCTTCTGCTTGCATAGTGCTTGAGCCATCAAACCCCCAATCGGGTATTTGGCTGATGGATTCAATTGGGCCATCAATGATTTTTGTTTTTGATCTTAATTTTTGGGTTGGTAAATGGCCATCAATCCAAATGTATTCAATTTTTATTTTACTCATGGGTCATATTCCTTGGTTTGGGTTAGGTTTTTTCGTTTGGGATTGGAATGACCATTCCCGTTTTGTAGGTTGATAAAATGATTTGAGTTTCTGTTCGTATAACACCAGGCCAACTTTGAATTTTTCTTAATAAGTCTTCAAGTGTTTTCGAGTTTTTTGTATTAATTAAAAGGGTGTGGGAGCCTGCGCCAGTAGTGGAAAAGCACTGGACCACTTCGGTAGTTTTATGGGCTTCGGCAGTAACATCCTTATAGTGCTGAGATGAATCTGAAAAAATTGTAATAATTGCTGCTACATCCAGTCCCACAGACTTTGGATCAACCACGGCTTGAAATCTTTTAATAATGCCGCTTTCTTGCAATTTTCGAATTCTCTCTGTAACAGTTGGAATGGAAACATTAATTTTATCAGCTATGTTGCTTGCCGACTCCCGACCGTCTCTTTGAAGCACGTTTAATATTTTTTTGTCTGTTATATCAAGTTTCATTGTTTTGTTTGAATTGTGTTAACTGAAAATATTTAATAATTATCGCATAAAACAAGTGTTATTTAAAGAAAAATTAAAAAAATATTAAAATAGTAAGAAAAAAACATTAAATAGTTAATTATATGAAAACTACATAAACGGTTTAGTGTTTCATTTTACAGTCGTACTTTATCTATATTTATTATTAGGAGAAATGATGTCCGAATTCATCTTGTACCACAACCCTAGGTGAGGGAAAAGTCGCGGGGCCGTGTCGCTCCTTGAAGAAAATGGTGTGGAATTCACCAAAGTTGAATATTTAAAAGCTCCTTTAAGTAAGCATGAAATTCTATCTTTATCTAAAAAGCTAGGCATAGCTCCGAGTGGATTCGTTCGAAAAAATGAATCCGATTTCAAAGAGAATGATTTTGAAAATATTTTGAATGATGACGTAGCGTTGGCGCAGGCGATTGAACAGTTTCCGAAAATCATGGAGCGACCTATCGCTGTTAGGGGAGAAAGAGCCGTTATTGGTAGACCGGTTGAAAATGTGCTAACAATAATTAAATGACAGGAAATGTCTTATGACGAAAATAATTAGCGCACTATGTGTTTTGTTGGTGCTTGGGTGTGAGCCATTTGTAACAGAATTTTCTGATTCGTCTGATGCTATCATGTACGAAGCGAACCATAAAACAAGTGCTTCCTATAATGGAGGGGTTTTTACGGTTGTTACTTGGAATATTCGTTTTGGTATTGCGAGGTTCCCATTCTTTGGTGATTCTTGTGGAGATGGCGTGGTATTAGATGATGATGCTATTGAAAAAAACATGGCGGCCATTGCAGATTCTTTAAATAGGATGAATGCAGATATTGTGCTTTTGCAAGAAGTGGACGTGTCTTCTAAGCGCACTGGATATTTAAACCAGGTGCAATACCTTTTAGACAACACGAACTTGAATTACGCTTGCTATGCATCAATGTGGAAGGCGGATTTTATTCCCAGTGATGGCATTGGACGTATTGATGCTGGGAACGCTATTTTGTCCAAATATGAACTAACGGATGCAGAGAGAATTCAGCTTCGCCTACGTACGGACCAAGATGGATTAACCCAATATTTTTATCTACGGCGCAATCTTGTAAAAGCAAAAATTCCCGCTTTATCGCAAGGGGAAAAGAATTTATTTGCGGTGAATATCCATGCCACAGCTTTTGCCACAGATGATACAAAACAAAAGCATATTGATACTTATTTGGAAACTTTATCTGAGATACATACATCTGGAAATATATTTGTAACCGGTGGTGATTTGAATTCTGTTCCACCAGGATCTATTACGGATTTTTGTTTGAGCGATATGTGCGAAGATGAAGATTATCATACTCAAAGCGCGGAAGAATATCATAAAGAAGGAAGTTATTTTGAAAACTTTGATGGTGAGCCCGATATTCTTACTCCTTTGTATGATTCGTATGCCGCCGCTATTAGCAGTGTTGATGCGAATCTCACCGTCCATTTTACTCACGGTCCTAGTTCCAGTTATGAAATCAATAATATTAAATACGATCGAAAATTGGATTATTTATTTACCAATCACCAGTGGGTAGATGGCCTATCTCAAACACATCAAGGCGCGTGGGAATTAAGCGACCATTTGCCTGTGAGTGCGGTTTTTTCAGTTGAAGGGATTAGGTGACGCGATGAAGCGAATTATTATATTTGCAATATTCGCAGGAATATTGTTTTCTGAAACTCGAAATTGGGAATCTCATTCAGCGCATTTAATACCGGAAAAAAGATGGGAGATGGGAGTATTTCAACCTTTTAGGTATGGGTATTCTGAAAGCACGGAATACAGTGTTTATCCGTTATGTTTTTTTGTAATGCCTAATTTTTCTATTAAAAAACCGCAAAATAATTTTGCTGGATATACATCGGCAATCCGATATAAAATGGTTTACCCTACGCCATTTTTAAATATGATTGCTAAGGAAGGAAAGTTTGGTTTGATTTCACCCGAGTTTCAAATGCCACCGATGTTAGGTTTATCCGCAACTTGGCTTATGTCAAAAAATATAAACGGAGCAAGCTTAACGCTTAATGGAGGGTTAGATCTCGGAATTGTTTTCGGTGATTTAGATATTCGGTCATCGCTTGACCTTCCATTGGTCTATCATAGATTAGGTATCTATTATAATAAATGGGGAATTCATACCGGGGTAGATATCCAGAAAAGCATGACAAAGAAAATATCTATCCTAGCTGATTTTGATTTGCGGTTATTACCGGGTTATAATGGAAATTATTCTATAGAGCATAAGCTATTAGTGGTTTGGAATAAATCTGAAAACTTTCGCATCATGACTGGGTATAAATTTGTTATGGGTGAATACCCCTACGGTCCAGATATGCAATTATTACCCTATTTACCTATGGTAGAAACTTGGGTACCTATTATTGAGTTTCAGTGGGCTAAATATAAACGATAAATTGGTCTTGTTTTATTTGTAAACTACGTTTAGGTTTCGTTCGATTATTTATGGGATGAGGGAACGGTGTATGCCGATTCTCTTGGTAGATATAACGTCTTGGGTTAATATATAAGAACAGGGTTTATGTTTACGGATTCCATAATAACACTTACACACAAAACTCTTTAATGGAGGCTATATTATGAAGCGAATTTCGCAATTAGTTACCTTGGTTGCTCTCATGTCTTTTACATGGGCACAAACTACAGGTAAAATTAGCGGGACAGTTTCTTCAAGCGATGGTCAAACTCTCGCAGGTGCCAATGTAATAATTGACGGTACTTCAATGGGTGCGGCTACGGATGCAAATGGTAAATATAATATTCTTAATGTAACCGCTGGCACATATTCTGTGACAGTGAATTACATTGGATATAAAAATACTACAGTGTCGAATGTTCAGGTGAAAAGTGGTTTAACAACCCCAATGAACTTCGCCCTTGAATCATCTGTGATTGCTGGAGAAGCGGTAACAATTGTTGGAACTAAACGCTTGGTTGAGCCAAGCGCAACAAACTCTGTACGTATTGTTGGTTCTGATGAAATTATGAATTCAGCTACTCGGAGCGTAACGGGTTTGTTAGAAATGCAAGCTGGTGTTACAATTACCAATGGTGATTTACACATTCGTGGAAGTCGCGAAGAAGAAGTTGCATATACAATTGATGGTGCAGATATTAAAGATGTTGTAAATAGTGGTCGTATGGCATCGGCTATTCCAGAAGCGCTTTCGGAAATCGCTGTTGAGGCAGGTGGGTATGGTGCTCATATTGGTGGCGCAAATTCGGGTGTGGTTCGTCAGACTCTTAGAACAGGAAACTCAAGCTTGGGTGGGTCTGTTCGATATGAATCTGGTGACTATGGCCATACCGATATCACGGGGACCATTAGTGGCCCTGCGGGTCCATTAAAGTTTTTTGCAGCAGTACGTCAAACACATACAGACGATCATTCTCCTGCTTTTTATTCAGATTTCGCAATTAATGATGGAGCACCTCTAGCAAGTTACCAGTCAGGTCTAACTGCAGACGGTGATGAAATTTCAGTTGTCTTTAATGGCGACAGTGAAGGCATTGCACACAGATCTCAAGACGATTTAGATATTAATGCAACCGCAACCTTAGATTTAGGTGCGTTAAGTATTCGTTATTCATTGGTGAATAATGCTTCTACTTGGGAAAGCAACACGCTCCCTATCCGAAACATGTTTAACACAGAACGTCAATCGGTTGCTGAAAGAAATTTTATGTCAAACGGTCTCCGTATGAATTATTTCTTAAATCAGAATTTTTTAATTACGGGTGGTTTTTCAAATGTCCAACGTGATTATGAATCTTATGACGGACTTTTCGGTAAGCCGGGAAGTTTCACAGACGCAATGAGTTGGGGTGATTCTTCTGCTGTTGTAAGTCAGTATGGAAATGATGCAGATGCAGTTGGTGCGGGTTGGGCTAATGCCTATACAGACCCCGAGGAATACTACGTTGGTTTGTTTCGTTTTACACGTCCAGGTGAAATTGCAACAGGATGGAATAAGAACAACCGTTCTACTACAGCATTTGATGTAAGTGCCACTATTCAAAAAGGTGACCATGAAATTAGAGCTGGGTTCGAACGTAAAGATTATTCTTATAGTAAATATGAGTTAAGCACAGGTGCTATTAAGAATATTAATACCGGTATCGCTGCTGGTACATATGATAGAGATGCGCTTAATGCTGATGATGATGCTCTTGTTGAAGCAATGCAGCTTTATAATCGAAATGGAAATATTGGATATGATGATTTTGCCGGTGAAGTTACTGATGGCCTAGATGCGCCACGTCATCCTTATCAGCAATCTTTTTATGTGAATGATAAATATGAAGCAGGTGACGTTGTTGTAAGCGCAGGCGTTCGTGTTGATCAATTCAATATGGACGATTGGCAAATGGCGGATCCAACAAACCCGCCTTGGGATGAATCAAATCAAGGTGTCCAAGATGGTGGAATGAAAGATTCGGAAACTAAGACAAGTGTACAGCCTCGTTTAGGTTTGGCTTTCCCAGTATCTGATAAAACAGTATTCCATTTGCAGTATGGTCGTTATGCTCAGATGCCTGAGTTACGTCGTCCATGGGCTTCTACGAGATATATGCATCTTGTATGGGGTGGTCAAAATTACACACCTGATCCAATGGGATTTAATTTAGATCCAATTGAAACAACTCAGTACGAAGTTGGTTTTAGCTATCAGTTTATGCCAGATGCAGCATTTGATATGACTGCGTTTGCTAAAAACACTACAGGTCAGATTGTTATTGCAAAGTTAGAAGAAATTGATCCTTTACAAGAAGGATACAATGGTGCTGAAGCAGAAGGTCCTTATTATGTGAATGGTGATTTTACCACAGTAAATGGTTTAGAATTCACACTTCGCACACGTCGTATCGGTAGATTGCAAACTTATACGTCTTATACGTGGACGGATGCTCGTGGAATCAACACAGATCCTAATACGTCTGCTGGTAACTTAGCACAGGATAAATTATCTGCACCGCCTAAAATGATTATGCCTCTTTATTATGAAAACAGACATCGTCTAAATATTTCAGCAGATTTTCGTTTTGGTAAAAACGATGGTATGTTGAATGGCTTAGGTGTTAACGTTCAGTATAAAATAAATAGTGGTCATCCATACACATTAAGTGATGGTGGTATGGGTCAACGTTCAGCGGATGCAGGTGCATTGCTAAGTGATGCTCGTGCTCGTGAACCACAAGAACCTATTGGTCAGTCTACTACACCTTGGCAGAGTCGCGTTAATTTAAAGGTGGATTACAAACTAAAGGTTGCTTCTTATGAAGTTAGCTTGTTTGGTTACATTGAAAACTTGTTCAATACTCAGAATGTAATCAATGTTTATTCTCGCTCTGGGAATGCATATGATGATGGTTTCTTAACTGATCCATTATTAAGTAGTGAACTTGTTGCTGCGAATGGTGCTACGTATGTTGAGCTCTATGAAAATGTTAATCTTGCTAATCGTCAGCATTATGTTGATGATTTTAGTCAAGATCTTTTCGGTACACCAAAATCAGTACGATTTGGTGTGAGCGTAGGCTTCTAACTGAAACCATGAATATTAATAAAAAAGGTACAAATACCATGAAGTTAAGAAAAATTCAGACTTTACTTATTGGGGCTAGTGTGCTTCTTGTTTCTTTGTTTGGCCGATCTCTTTCGACATCGGTTGCTAAAGGTACGGGAGCTGCTGACGGGAATACCCTCCCTAGTTATTCAGTCATAAATATTAACAATATGGCCTATTGGATGAAGAAAAGTTCCGCTGGAACCACTTCTGGAAGTCCAAATGGCACACAAGCCGACTACCCAATTGGTACAGGCGGCTTAGTGTACGAAGATGGTTTCCTTTGGGGAGCTAAAGTTGCTGATGCCGGACAAGAAGCTTATCGTGTTCGAGTTGGTGGAACTACTTACTATGCTGGTCTCCACGCAGGTTACGTAAAGTATAATGCTGCTGGTGAAGTTGTAGGTGTTACAGATCCTGCTGATCACGGTGTTTGGCGTGTTCGTCCTGATTGGGAGACAACAGATTTAATTACTGATGCAGCTAACTACTGGTCAGTAGAAGAACCAACAGCAGAGGAAATTGCTGCCATTAGAGAAGACTATGAGTATAGTTGGAATAATTGGCCGGCAGAATTAGGCGCACCTTATGAAGACGTAAATGGTGATGGTGCATTTAATCTTTCTGATGGAGACATTCCAGGATATCCTGGTGCAGATCAAACTCTTTGGGTTATTGCAAATGATATTCCTTATATCGTTGATTCAGAAGGTACTGTAGTTGATACGCAGATTGTTGCAGAAAATGTATATGGTGCTCCTCCAGTTGGTATTGAATTACAAGTTACTATGTGGGCCTATGCCTTTGGTGCAAGCGACCCATTGGGAAATGTAATTTTCAAAAAAGCTGAAATGAAATACACAGGTCTTCCTGTTTCTCATGAGTACTATAGTGCAGATGCAAAGTTAGATACCATGTATTTCACTCAGTGGTCTGATCCAGATCTTGGTACATACACTGATGATTATGTTGGTTGTGATATTGATCTTTCATTTGGATATGTCTATAACGGAAATCGTTTAGATGGTGTTTATAATGGTATTTTTGATCTAGCAGTTCCAGCGGGGGGATATGACTTCCTTCAAGGTCCTGTAGATAATTTGGATATTGATGGTGATGGTGATACAGAAGAATATCTTCCGATGACAGCTTTCACATATTTTGGTGCTGGTTCGGCCATTAGTGATCCTGATCTTTCTTCATACAATGGAACATTACAGTTTTTTAATTTGATGGAAGGATATTTACCAAGACCTGAGTATCCAACTCAAATTCCATGGACGGATCCTTCTACTGGCGAAGCAACTAACTTTGCTTTATCTGGTGATCCCGTATCAGGTTCAGGCTGGATTGACGGTGTACAATTACCACCTGGTGATCGTCGTCTCGTTATGTCCAGTGGACCTTATGAAATGGGCCTTGGTGCTACGGCTGAAGTTGTATTGGCTTTAGCTGCTGGAACGGGTAATGACGCTGTGTCATCTGTTTCGGTTGCTAAGTATGTTGATACATATGCACAGTATGCTTACGACAATGACTTTAGTCTTCCGTCTGCTCCTTCTAAGCCATCAGCTAATACTGTAGAATTAGATGGTTCAATTGTTCTTGATTGGGGATCTGATGAAGCAGCTGTTGATGCAACAGAAGGTGTTGTCAGCGAAGGATTTGAATTTGAAGGTTACAACGTTTATCAGCTACCTAGTGCAGGTTCACCTTTAACTGAAGGTGTGAAAGTTGCAACGTTTGATAAAATTAATCTTATTCAAAATATTTTGGATAATGATATAGATCCTTTAACAGGTTTAGTGGTTTTAGTTCCTAAACAAACTGGAACTGACGCTGGTGTTCAACGCTATTTTGACACAGACTATGATGAACTTCGTGGTCGCCCAATGTCAAATGGTGTTACGTATTATTTTGCTATAACGGCATACAGTTTTCTTGCTGATAATGAAGGGAGTCCATTTAAAACTTTAGAGTCTCCTTCAACAGTTGTGTCAGTTACGCCTCATGCTTCAAACCCAGGTTTTACTGCTGGTGATGAATATGGTGGCGCAGTAACAGTCACCCATACAGGAACTGCAAATGCATCAGTAAGTGTAAGCGTTGTTAATCCAAATGAATTAACAGGTGATAGTTATAAAGTATTTTTTACCGAACAACTTTACTATTTAGACCTTGCTGGAGTTTGGCATACATCTAATCCTGATGGTGTTGGTAAAACAACTGACATGACAGGATCCAGCGTCGCGGGTTTTGCTGAAACATCTTATGATGTTGGAACAATTGACTTGGTTTTTCAGGTTGATGTTGTTTCTCCGGATTATAATTACGCAGATGGTGTTCTATTAACATTTCCAGAAGGAACTGTTATTAATAACGCTTATGAATCATCTGATGGTGTTACTGCTCTTATTTCAGATACAGAAGTAATGTTTGGAGATAATTCATTATCGACAGGCGGTTATTTCTCCGGTGGACAAGTTGTATATGTCAATATTAATACTCCAGCGGATTTCCCAAGTACGGCTCTTGAAGTCGGATATGTTGTTTATGATGATGGTTGGGCACAAGCTTTTTGTGTAGATAACTGTGCAACATGTGATGCTTATGGAATTGGTAATGGCTGTGATAGTGACGGTAATTGGTCTGCAGATTCAGTTTATACAGTTCTTGTAAATGGTACAGGATCAACATCAATTGATTCTTTAGCTTATTTTATTCAGACTGAGCAACATTGGAACTTAACAAATACAACTGATAATGTAGTTTTGCTTGAAAAGCAAACTTTTGTTGGTGGTGTAGATGTTACTGATGGCTATGCTGTTGATAATGCTTCGGCCTTACAGTATAATACTTTAGCTGCTGAAACAGTTGAAGGATTTACTGTTAATGTAAATGGTGGATATGAATCACCAAACGATGCTTATGAACGTGAAGCAATTGGAGACGGGTCATATGATATTAATTCATATCTTGCTTCAGGCTGGGCTGCAAGTGCAAAAGCAATTGACGCTTGGGGTGCTGGACATACAGAAGTAGATTATCTTCAGAGAGATGTTGAAGTACGCTTTACAGGTGTCTATGGCACTCCTTTTGAAATGAGTGGAGGCGGAATTTACGTCCCCGTTGAGTCAGGTGGTTCTATGGCATGGTTTGAAGATGCACGTGTAGGTGATATGGGAACGCATCCTGAAAATCCAAACCCGGGTTCTACTGATCCTTTCCGTATCCGAATTCCCTTTGAAGTATGGGATATGGAACATCCAAGCGGTGAACCGCGCCAGATAGATATTTTAATCTACGATCGACTACAAGCGTATGATGGAAGTGCAGACAGTGTCTGGGCTTTCAATCCATATAATCGTATGTACACTCACTTTATTTTAGAAGATCATGCGGCTTCTGATGCTGCTGCTACATTTTCCCAAGACAGTTTAACATGGAATGTTGTTTGGTGGACTACAGATTGGGTCAATGGCGATATTGTGAAATTCAAATATGCAAATCCAATTCAATTAGGATCTGATGAATTTACATGGAGTACAACTAAAAGCTCTACAGCGTCTTCTAACGATTTAACCAGTGTAAGCGTTTATCCAAACCCTTACTATGGTTTTCATGAGTTAGAAACAAGTCGTTCTGACAAATATGTATCCTTCAATAATTTACCGCCACAGGCTACCCTAAGTATTTATACGTTAGGTGGAACCTTTGTTCGGAAGATTGAAAAAGATGATACAGGTCAGTTTGTCCAATGGGATTTAACGAACCAGTACGACTATCCAGTCGCTAGTGGACTTTATATAATTCATATAAAGTCTGGTAGTGAAGAAAAAATCATGAAACTTGCACTCGTTCAAGAAACGCAAGTGCTTAAGTACTATTAATCAACACGATCGTGGAGAACAAAATGAAAAAAATCATTACTACGACTCTCGCAGTCATCGTTCTTAGTTCCATAGTCCTTGGGCAGGGGTCAAGAATGGGGTCAGCGTCTTCGACCCAACTACAGGTTGTTCCTGGAGCTCGTTACCTAGCAGGTGGCGGCGCAGCAGCAACAGCAGTTGGATTAGATGCGACTTTTTGGAACCCAGCTGGGTTGGCTCGGAGCGAAAATTCAATTGATGCAATTTTCTCAAACAGAGAATATATTGCTGGCATCACTAATAACTTCTTTGGGGTATCTACTGATTTAGGTGGCCTTGGAAGATTCGCGCTAACAGCGCGTACATTTGATGTGGGTGATATTAATGAAACAACCGTTTATCAACCCGATGGAACTGGCCAGGTATTTACGCCGAGCTTTTCTATTTTGGGTGCATCTGTATCTAAAAACCTTTCAGATAATACAAGTGTTGGCATTAATGCTAATCTTATTCGCGAAAGTTTTGGCCGTGTATCTGCAACCGGTCTCGCCTTTGATTTAGGTGTACAATACAGTGGGTTGTTTTTAGACGATCTGGATGTAGGATTTGTATTAAAAAACTTTGGTCAGCCGGTTAAGTATACTGGTGAAGGTCTAGGAGTTTTGGCTACTGCTGTTGACTCAGATCGTCCTTTAGAATACTATAAGATTGACGCAGCTGCATTTGACTTGCCATTCTCATTTGATATGGCAGTAGCATATTCATTAGCAGGTGTTGACTTGGGTTTAACCTATACTAGTAATTATTATGCAACTGATGAAATCCGTTTTGGCGCATCTTATGATGTTGCTGGAATGGCAACAGTTTCATTGGGATATCAACAATCTGGTGTAGCGCAAGATTCAGATGTTGATTGGTATGAAAATCCTTTTGATGGTGTTTCTTTTGGCGGTTCTTTGAATCTACAAAAACTCATCGGTATGAATATGTCGGTTGATTATGCTTTAATGCCTGCGGGTGTTTTTGGTAACAATCAAGTTATTGCATTGAGAATGGGTTTATAATATAATCTAGATATAATTCTATAAAAAAAGGGCAGATTTATCTGCCCTTTTTTTATATCTAAAATATATATTAATTTTTATTTAAAAATATGTTTCAACATATTGTAGAGCTCTGGATTGGATACGTCTTTTCCTAAATAAATTTCATCCTTTCCTGTTTGTAAGATTAATTCCCAATGTAAATGTGCTCCACTTTTTAATCCTAATGTGCTTTCCCGCATTCCAGAATTTCCAGATTTCCCTAAGGCCGAACCAGCTTTTAATATAGCCCCGGGAATTATATTTTCATTTATATGTGAAAGATGGGCGTAAATACTAATAACACGAAATCCGGATATTAAATTGAACCCATGATCTATAAATATAGCACGCCCTAATAAAATACTATTAAAAATATCGGATGGCGTGTTCCCAACTTTAGTTGTCGCATCTAACATGTTTTCTCTAAATTTTGCGGGAACTTCTTTATAGTTTTTATCAGCTCTTACAACCACTCCATCAGCTACAGCTCTAACGGGTGTACCCCAGTTTGCAAAAAAATCTATTCCACGATGAGTTCCATTTCTATAATCTCGCGGTGCATTGGGCAGTCGCATACTGCGTTTAGGGACATTTACATTTTTACAGGGAAGAACGAGCTTTAATGAATCCACCCATTCAGTTTTAAATGTAGTGAGTGTATCCATTTTACTTTTTATAATATTTATAGAAGAAATAACATTCAATATGGAGTTATTAGGATTTTCAACAGGTTGACTAAATAGTGTTACCCCAAAAAACAGAAAAGGGAAATAGGGTTTCATATCATTTGAGATAAAAGATGATCTATGCCTGCTGAACATGCTTTAATAGGTTGGTCGGAAAATGACTTTATTGAATTTCCGACCATGATTGATTCTGATTCGGTCGTACCAAAAGAAAATGGTTCTTCAAAAAAAATGATAGATGTTGGAAGTTGTATCAAATTTATTGTTTCAACAATAGACCAATCATATTTTGCCCAAGAAGTTGGAATGATAATTAATCCGTCAGCCCAAGTTCTATTTCTTTGTAAAAAATTAATCGCTTGAAATTGTTTATGAGTTTGTAAGAACTTGAGACTTACATTATTTCCTTTAATATGATTTCTAATTGATTTATTCAATTTGTCTAATGTAAGTCGCTCATTTTTATTAGAAGATTTTAATCCTAATAAGTTGAGATTGGGTCCTTGTAAAATTAAAATATTCATCGCAGAGGAATTAAGTGGCCCAAAATATACCCAATGATAATTCCAATCAAAAGACCAAGAGTTACAATCCTGCTTTTTGCTAATTCTGTGGCATATCCTTTTTTGATTGCTACTCCAGATACTACATATCCCATGGCATTTAAGAACCAAAACACAGGAATTGATATTGCCTTTATTATAAGCGGGCCAATAAATGGAATCATTCCAACCAAGGCCCCGAGCCCAACAAATATTTGAGTGAATATGCTTACTACAAAAGTGACAAATAATATAATTTTCTTATCAATGCCAAAATAAAGCGCAACACCGATAATCGTAATGGCCAAAATCCATCCAAAAATTTGTTTACGATAAATTTTAATAAATGAAGATAAAGATTTCATATAGAATTGATTGTCAGCCTGTATGGTTTTGGGGCAGAATAAATATTTCTAAAGTTTTCCAATAGAATAACACAGGAATATAAATAAAAAAAATGGATTGAACTGTTATTCATTGATAGTGGCTATAACAGGAAATAGAGTTGTTTTTAATTGTGCCTTGATAATTTTTTTTGGTAGCGCTCGTGAGACCCACATTTCTTTTACTGTATCTTCTGAAATCATTTGTGCTAAAAAGTAATCTGTTTGCTTTTCTATTTTTCTTGATGTATCATTTATTTTAATATCTAGTCTGTAATGATCACACAAAGTTGAATCTTTCCCATTCCACGTATTGGATGAATCAGCCCAAACAAACCTTGCTTGTCCTAAAAGGCCTTCTTGTTCATAATTAAACCATTTAGAATCGAGTTTATCATAAGACCTTGATTGTACCATTGCTAAGAGTGTAAAAATTGTATGGATGGGTTTTGGAGTTTCAATTAGTGTGTTTTCGTCATAAGCGAGAAATCCAAGAAAGTCCATTTTGGCGGAGATATTTTGAGTGAATTCACCTTGCTTAATGCGCTTGTTCCAACTTTTTAAAGCAAAGGAATTCGAATCATATTGAGCTATATATACATTGTTTACGGGCCAAATTAAATCAAATAAGCCACGGTTTTGTGTTTTGAATTCAATCATACCAGAATCATGAACCGTTTGCTCTACGTCTGCAGCTAAAACCCCAAGAATTTTAACAGTGTAAGACTGTCCCCAAGAGGTCGTTAGGAATAAAAGGAAGGGAAAAAGTTTTTTCATGTTTTCCAGGTAAAACGGTTTTGAACTCCTAACAGTCCTATGATTGGAATATAGAAAGGCTGAACAAAGGCCCATAAGCTATATACAGCAGGATTAATTTTTGTTTCGAACAGTCTTCCCCCTAAATAAATTACTAAGCCTTCTAAGATGAATTTCATCGAAAAAATAAAAACCCACTCTTTCCCAAATAGAAATGAAATCAATAAGAATAAATTGCATAAAAATGCTGATAAAAGAAATACAAAGAAAAGGGGGTTTTGTTGAGAATTTACCTTTGAATTAGAAGACCAGCGAACGCGTTGATTTAAAAAATCAGCAATGGTTACCAATGCATCAGTTGTTACAAATGAATTAGGATCAATATTTATTTCGCCACCAGTTAATTTGGAAATAGATTGCACAAGATACATATCGTCGCCAGATGGTCGATCTTTTACTGGATTAAACCCATCGATGGATTCAAAATTAGTTTTTGTATATGCAAGGTTTTGACCTGTTCCAGACCAAAATTTACCCCACCCACCCGCACCAGCATTGGCAGAAATTATACCAAGAAAATCAACCATTTGATATTGTTCAAAAAATGATTTCCCAGCAACCTTTGAATATCCGATTGAAATAATATCATTTTTCATCACACGGTAAGCCATGCTTGAAACCCAAAACTTGCCAACCCTACAATCTGCGTCAGTGGATACAATCACATCCCCTTTTGCTCCTTTAATTCCCATGGTTAACGCATGTTTTTTTGGTGTCATTTCATCGGATTTTTCTTCGATTTGGATGTGGTTAATAAAAGCAAAATTATCAGATGCATCCGATAAAATTTTTTGTGTTAGATCGGTTGATCGATCATTAACAATAATAACTTCTAATTTATCTAAAGGATATTCTTGATTGATTAAATCCTGAATTAAATCAGGAAGGTTTTTTTCTTCATTTCTAGCAGCAATCACCACAGATACAAACGGTGCATCTTCACTCGTTTCAATGGGGTGTTCATTATGTTGAAATAATCCTACAATAATAAATAAAACAAATGTCAGATATAGAACAGCACTAAAAATTAAAAGAATAGACATAAATTAGAGAGCTAAAAAGTATCCAGCAATCATGAAATAAAGAAAGACACCTAAAATGTCAACGCTGGTAGTTACAAATGGGCCCGTAGCGATTGCAGGATCAATATCTACTTTTCTTAAAAACATAGGTATAAAAGTTCCAACAACGGCGGCAATCAACATTGAACACCATATGCTCAACCCGACGACAACACCCAGCATAGGATCTGCGTCAAAAAACTTGAAATACGCAAATATTCCAAGCATGATTCCATATAGCCCACCCAATATTAACCCAACACGCATTTCTTTGAGAAGTATTTTCATTTCGCTTCCGATTTCAATTCGACCGGTGGCCATCCCTCTAACAATAATTGTAGAAGACTGGGTTCCAATATTTCCGCCCATTCCCATAATCACAGGAATGAAAGCTGCTAAGGCTAACATACTTTGAATCATATGTTCAAATCTTCCGATAATGGTTGCTGCAATAATGCCACCAATCCAAGAAGCGAACAACCAAGGAAGTCGTGCCTTAGCGTTTTCCCAACTGGATTTTAATAAAATTTCGCGATCTTTACCCGCACCAGCCATTCGAAGAAAATCTTCTGTGGCTTCTTCCCGGATTACGTCCACAACGTCATCCACGGTAACAAGACCAAGTAGATGATTGTCAGAATCTAAAACAGGCACAGCTAAATAATTATATTGTGCGACAATTTGTGCAACATCTTCTTGATCAGTTTCGGGTCGAACAGAATGAATCCGTTTGGCCATAATATCTCTTAATAAAGTTTCCGAAGGCGTTGTTGCCAAGGCCCGTAAAGACGCAACACCAACAAGACAATCATCATCATCTGTGATATATAGATAGAATACCATTTCGGCTTCTTCTTGATCTTGAAGAGTTTTGAGTGCATCTCCGCATGATGTATCTTGATAAAGCGTAAAGATGTCTGTGGTCATCATGGCACCGGCTGAATCTTCTGGATAGCCCATGAGTTCTTCAATTTCCTCTTGGTCTTCAGTTTTCAATAAGTCAATAACTGATTGAGCGTGTTCATCTTCCAGCGTTCCTAAAATATAGCTTTGGTCATTTGCGGATGCATGTTGAATAATATGAGATATTCTTTCTGGAGATTCTCTTTCTAGAACATTGGCTATCATGGTGTCATCCAATTCTACAAGAAATTCAGCAGTGCGTTCATTTTCATCCATGATGTTAAAAACTTGAATTTGTTCTTCATCCATAAAGTATCGAAATACAACAGCTAAATCCGCAGGGTGAGTTTTGTGAATTAGTTTTGTAAGATTTGTATGCGCGTGGCGCCGAAGTAAACGACCAAAAGTATCTCGAAGAATGGTGATTTCGTGCTCAAACATTTCTTTTCTCATGGGTTTACCTTTATGCTGTTTATTCCTCGAAATCCAAAGACTACAAATCCTATAGCTAAAACCAAAATCCAGGGAGCGACATGATCATTCCATAGGTAAAATGAATTATCACCAATTTCGGAAAATGAAAATATCAGAGCAAAAGTATTATTCATTCCATGAAGAATAAGTGCCGCTAATACTGAGCCAGTTTTCCAAGATAAAAATCCAAGCATTATGCCTAGAATATATATTTGAACAAACCAAAATGGGTTCATGTGTATTGTGGCGAATAAAAGTGCAGTGATTAGAATGGCTCGAGTAACATCTTTCCAATGTTTTTCTAAAAACTGTTGGAGAAATCCTCGAAATAATAATTCTTCCCCCAACGGTGCAATTACAGCTACCGCAACAAATAACAATATATATCCCAAGAAAGATTCGGGTTGGAGTAGGCCATTCATATCTACGATGTATTCTGGTGCGGGTACAACGAGTTTAACAATCCGATCTAGCTCATCGGAAAGAACAATAAGGCCAATGGAAAATAAAGCAACCATTGATCCTGTTTGAGATGAAATCGGTTTTAGTCGTAATCGTTGAAGAATAGGTTCACGTCTTGAATTCAGAAACCAAAGAAGCGGGACCAGCATAAAGCCTTGCCCAACAATAAAAGAAATGAATGTATAAAATTTCTGAGGGGAGTCAGGATTAGATAAGCCAATTGCTAAAACCATTCCGCCTGCAATAAATGCTGAAAGAATGGATGCCACAACAACGCCGAATGCGGCTCGAATGCTGAACGTATTGTTCATAAGGGTCAGGTTCCTGAATTTTCATTTCGTAAAAGTTACGGCACTCATTTACTGTACGAAATAAAAAATATTACGAAGATAATTTTTCCATGAGTATTGCACCTGCAACTCCTACGTTTAAAGACTCTCCAAATCCTATTTTTTTAATTGAAATTGTAGTGTCAATATTTTGTTCTATTGTAGATGAAAGTCCATGTGCTTCACTGCCAAGAACCAATACAAATCGTTCTGGAGTTTTGAAATGTGAAACATCATTTCCACGTTGGTCTGCACCAATTAAGGTGTGTGAATCTGAAAATTGACTTAATTCAAAGTTGGTGTGAATGGATAAACCAAAATGAGCCCCCATTCCAGCCCGGACTACTTTAGGGTTATATGGATCTACGCAATCAGGCGATAAAGCGATATATGTAAAATTAAACCAAGCAGCCGATCGAAAAAGCGTACCCATGTTACCCGGGTCGGATAATTTATCAAGGTAAAGCCATTTAGTTTGTTTTAAATCGGGTTCAATTTGTTTTGGGGTCTTACAAATTCCAGCGATTCCAGCAGGGGATTTGGTTGTTGAAATTTTTTCGAATTGTTTTGATGAGATTTGTTCAAAGTTTGATTTGGATTGTTCAATTGCTTGAATAAATGATAGGTTTTCATTTTTAAATGAATCAGTATAATATATATTTTCTAATTCAACTCCCAATTCCAAAGCAGATTTAAGTAATCGTTTTCCTTCAATTAAATATTGTTGGTATTCCTTCCGAAATTTCCCCCGTTGAAGAGATTGTATATATTTAAGTTCATTATGAGTCATTTTTGGTAAACTATTTTTCCATTTATAATTGTATAGATTACAGTTGAATTTAAAATTTCCAGAGGATTATGTGATAAAAGTTCTCGATCCAAAACAGTGAAATCCGCATAAAACCCCAGTTCAATTTTCCCTTTTATATCTTCTTCGAATGAGGCATAAGCTGCCCATTCTGTGTAGGACTTTATGGCTTGTTCTAGTGTCATCCGTTCATGTTTTTGCCAACCATTTTTCGGCCAACCTTTTTTATCTTGTCGCGTTACTGCAGCATATATACCAACTAAAGGATCAGGGAATTCTACAGGCGCATCCGACCCAGCTGGAACCACGACACCGGATTTGATAAGTGATTGCCAAGCATAAGCTTCATTTAATCGATGGTTACCAAGGCGTTCATCAGCCCAATACATATCACTAGTACAATGGGTGGATTGCATAGCAGGAATGACATTTAGTTCTTTAAATCGGGGTATATCATCTGGATGGACAATCTGGGCATGTTCGATGCGATTTCTTAAAGAGAAATTTGCCATTTTTTCATAAGAATCTAAAATAGTACGAACCGCTCGATCACCAATTCCATGCGTGTTAGATTGGAATCCCGCCTTACTTAGTTTTTGTACTAAAGATTCATGTTCGTCTGCGGAAATAATAAGTAAACCTTTGTTATTTAGATCATCTGAGTAAGGTTCTAATAAAGCGGCTCCTCGAGATCCTAAAGCACCATCCATATATAATTTAACCGCTTGAACTTTAATAAATGGATTTTCTGTTTCGGGTCCAGATTTTAGAAAATCTTCATAATCATCTGGATTATTATGAAGCATAGTATAGACACGTAATGATAAATCGTTCGAAGAAATCATTTCTTTCATAACTTCAATTTCTTCTTTGGATGTTCCAGCATCGTGAATAGATGTAATTCCCAATGTATTTAACAGTGATTGGGCTTTTTCTAGATATCGACGAATATCTTTTTTTGTTGTTGGCGGAATTTTTGTTTCTATTAATTCCATGGCATTATCAATGAAAATCCCGTTTGGATTTCCGGATTCATCTCGGAGAATTATTCCTCCAGTTATGTCTTCTGTTTGGCTGGAGATACCGGCTAATTTCATTGCCAAACTATTTGCCCATGCTGCATGACCATCAATCCGACGAAAAATTACAGGATGATTTGGTGAAATATTATCTAAGTCAGCAGCAGTTGGATATTCAATAACGGGCCAATCATTCTGATCCCATCCTCGACCGCGGATCCATGTACCTTTTGGTGTGTCTTTTACAGATTTTAAGATTTTATCAAGGACGGCTTCTTTTGATGGTGTGCCCACCAAGTCAACCGCTTCTAGAGACCACCCCAATCCACTAAAATGCATGTGAGCATCTGTGAACCCGGGATAAACCCACCCGCCATGCAAATTTATGCGCTTGCCCGCTTGTACATTCCCACTGGGAAGAAGTTGAGAAATTTTACCATTATTGCAAAGAATTGCATTTATATCTGGTCGGCCATACACATTGCAATTTGTGAAAAGAATGGTTTTGTTTGTTTCGCAGCTAAGATTCAGTGTCATAATAAGGATAAGGGTAATTTTTAACAGTTTAATCATCTAAGAAAATAAATGCTTAGTTTGAATGATTTAAGGAGTTTTATTGAACAAATTCAATGGCGATATTTGGTTTAAATTTATATTACTTAAATGCTCAAAATGTAATAATCGAATTAATTATGATTCTTTATTAAACTTTACATTTAACATCTTTGTAGTCCTTGAGCCCATACTGTAATTTTCTAGTCAATATTTAAGTGAAAAATATATCGTTATGAGCAAAGGATTACCCAACAGAGATACAGACTTTTCCGCATGGTATAACCAGGTGGTTAAGCGAGCTGATTTAGCAGATCATGGTCCCGTGAAAGGAACTATGGTTATTAAACCTTATGGTTTCCAATTATGGGATAATATTAAAGAAGCATTTGACAAAATGATAAAAGCTACGGGTCATGTGAATGCCTATTTTCCGCTTTTTATTCCAAAGTCTTTTCTTGCAAAAGAAGCGCAACACGTAGAAGGCTTTGCCAAAGAGTGTGCGGTTGTTACCCATACAAGACTCAAAGCTGATGAAAAATTGGGCATTATTGTTGATCCAGATTCAAAATTAGAAGAAGAGATTATTGTGCGTCCAACATCAGAAACTGTGATTTGGGCTATGTATAAAAAGTGGATTCAGTCCTACCGTGATTTACCTTTACTAATTAATCAATGGGCAAATGTAGTTCGATGGGAAATGCGGACACGGCTATTTCTCCGAACGTCAGAATTCTTATGGCAGGAAGGTCACACAGCACATGCCACTGCAGAAGAAGCTCAAAAAGAAACATTAGATATTTTAGAATTGTATCGCCAGCTCGCTGAAGATTATTTGGCAATGCCCGTTCTCACAGGGCTTAAATCAGAATCAGAGAAATTTGCAGGCGCAGATAAAACCTATTGCATTGAAGCTATGATGGGAGATAAACGGGCGCTCCAGGCTGGAACGTCTCATAATTTAGGTCAAAATTTTGCTAGAGCATTTGATGTTACATTTCAAACAAAAGACAATAAGGAAGAATTGGTTTGGGCTACTAGCTGGGGAGTGAGTACTAGGCTTGTTGGTGCTGTAATCTTAACTCACGGCGATGAAAAAGGTCTCCGCCTTCCACCAAAAATTGCTCCGATTCAAGTTGTTATTATCCCAATAGCTCGAAATGAAGAACAAGAAAAATTAGTGAAAGATTATCTAGTTCCAATAACTGAATCTTTAGAAAAAGTAAATATTCGGATCCACCAAGATTGGTCAGATCGATCTCCGGGATTCAAATTTAATGAATGGGAAATGAAAGGGGTGCCGCTTCGGTTAGAAGTGGGACCGAGAGACGTAGAAAACGGAAATGTTGTTTTAGCGCGTCGCGATATTGGAGAAAAAGAATTTTTATCAAAAGATGAAGCGGTTAATAAAATTCCAGGCTTGTTAGATGAAATTCAAGATGGGCTTTTTCAACAAGCATTGAAATTTCAATTAGACAACACCCACAAAGTATCGACCTATGATGAAATGAAAAAAGTGATTAAAGAAGGCGGATTTGTACGATGTGGATGGGATGGAACCAGCGAAACAGAAGCTAAAGTAAAAACAGAAATCAAAGCAACAATTCGGTGTATCCCAACAGATGAAAATCCTGAAGGATTAATTTGTATTTACTCTGGTGTTCCCGCAAAACATGAAGTGATTTACGCTAAAGCATATTAATTATATATTGCCATGAAAAGCACATTGCGCTACGAAGATAAATACAAATATTTTAATTTTGTGATTTTTGTATCTTTTGTGAAAAAACAGTTGTCGTAGATACATTACCGCTTTTACTTGTTATGATAATCCATACACCCGTTATTGTACTAAAATCTTTTCCTTATGGTGATACATCTATTATCGCTCGTTGTTTTTCTAAAGATAAGGGAAAAATTAGTTTAATTGTAAAAGGAGCTCGGTCAAAAAAATCGCCAAAGTCAGCGCAATTTCAACCCTTAAGTTATATTGATGTTATTTATTATAATAAACCAAGTCGTGATTTACAGGTTTTATCAAAAGTCAGTTTTCGAGAATCCTGGTCAAAAATTCCGGATAACCTTAGATCCATTACACTGACGATGGCCATATTAGAAATAACAGAAAAAACACTATCAGATGAAGACCCACATCCTAAACTTTTTGAAATTTTAGTTGATACGCTTCGTGGGTTCAATAAATCTATTGCTGACCCAAATATTTTATTTTGGTTTTATGAATGTGCATTACTTACCCATCTTGGTTTTCAACCGGTTCTAGATAAAAGAGAATTTTCAGGGCTCACTTTACCTGATCCAAATTCTGGACCGAATAGTGGTTTAATTCTTGCGAGTCTATTAGCGGGTGATATTGGTAACCTCCCAACAGATGATGTGACTCCATTAGATCGAACTGTTATTGGCGATTATTTGTGGACTTCACTTCGATACCATTTTGATAGTTTATCCAATATTAAATCCATGAAAGTTGTAAGAAAAATTCTAGCAGATTAAATAATGATTCAAGGAATTCTTACACGAAAAAATTCATCAACATTTATTTTAGATAAGTTGGGCGTAAAGCATTACGAAGCACGAACAATTTGGGATGGTTATTTTTCTCATTGGGAGGGGTTGGATGTATTTGCTCGAGAGTTGCCTCAACAGGATTATGAAAAAAATGAACCAATTATTATTCTTTGGCCTGTTGAATCAATACCAAGAAAACCATTTGTAGATCTATATTATAACGAACGACTTCCAAAATATTTTGTATCACTTTTGGGACATACAGCGATTAATGTAAATGGACATATTTTTAATTTTTCTCACTTGATGAATGAAAACGAAATCATGAAAAAAGAAGAATATTTTTATCGACCAGCGTTAGGGGAATTTGCACCATCACCCAACAATGGTATGTTTGAAACTCTAGAAGACGGTCGTGTATTCTACGATAAATTTGGTCGAAATTTCATGCGAACTATTCACAGAGTCCGTATTTATGGAATGGACACAGAAAAAATGATGTCCATTTTAAAACAGAGTCTAGATGATATTTTGAATACACCACCTCATCCAAATGAACCTGAGAAATACAAAGATTTCAGTATAATGTCTAATAATTGCGCGACTGTGATACGAGATGCATTTAACCAATGTGGATTTCCCAAAATAAAAGGACGATTTCCAAGGGATCTATTTGTAAATGCCGCACATCATTTAATAAAAAATCCTACTTTAGATTTAAAGTATACCAAATTATCTCAATTGACAGTACCTGACGCACCGACAAGTTCAGTATCACCATTATTAAATTTCAGGAACTATTTCCTCAAGAATGAATTACGTATATTTGAGACTTCATGAGATATCAATTTCAATCAAATCCAGGCCAGGTTTCATTTAAACCAACCCTATTTACGGACGCCATTAAAATACTGGTTTCAGTGAATTTTGGAATATTTTTACTGCAAACATTAGCGCAGACAGAATCGTTGTTTTTTCCGCTATTTGGCCTTGTTCCAAAAATGGTTTGGTCAGAGTTTATGCTTTGGCAACCAATCACTTATTTATTTTTTCATGGTGGAATTTGGCATGTACTGATCAATATGTTTGTTCTATGGATGTTTGGTGGTGAATTAGAGCGTCTTTGGGGAAAACGTCATTTTTTAAAATATTATTTTAGTACAGGTGTGGGTGCCGGGCTTATTACCATGATGTTTGGGCTTAACTCGATGACACCAATTATAGGTGCAAGCGGGGCTGTATATGGTGTTTTATTGGCCTATGGAATCACATATCCAAATAGGACAATTTATCTTTACGGGATATTTCCAATTAAGTCACTTTGGTTCGTTATTGGGATTGGTGTAATCGCATTCATGTCTTCATTTGGTACTATTTCACAAATAAGTCATCTAACGCATATTTCAGGAATGATCATTGGATACTTTTTGTTAAAGCATCCCGTTCAGTGGAATGACCTTTGGTTTTCCATTCGCAAAAAAACAATTGAATATAAGATTCAAAAAAACGAAAAGCAGGTAACCCAACACCAAGCGATAGAAAGAGACATTGATAGCATCCTAGATAAGATAAATAGAGAAGGGTTTGATAGTCTAACAGAAGATGAGCAAGTGCGATTATACAAAGGGAGCCAGTCTCTTTCTCGAACGAAGAAAAAAGATTGATTCTTCTAGGCTATGTACCTTTAAATTTGTGAATACATATAGTACTTAATTTTTAACAATAGAACATCCAGTTCGAATAATGAGGCAGAACACTATGGATTTTGGGACAATAATAGGTTTATTGGCTGGACTTGCAATCATTACATCTGGAATTATTCAGAGCGGTGGTAATTTATTTTGGTTCGCCAATATAAACTCAATGGTTATCGTTATTGGTGGAACATTCGCAGCTACAATGGTTGCTCTACCGTTAAAAGCAGTTGGCAATATTTTAAATATCCTTAAAAATGTATTTACAGGAGAAGATTATAATTATGTCAAAACAATTGATGAAATTGTTCAAAAAGCTGAAAAAGCTAGAAAGGATGGTCTTTTATCTTTAGAAGCCGATTTGCCTAACATGAAAGCAGGTTTTTTTAAAAACGGAATTGAATTGGCGATAAATGAACGAGAATCATCTCGCCTCCGTACATTTTTAAATCTTGAAATGAATAATATCCAAAGTCGACATATTGCAGGACAAGAATTATTTTTATATATGGGAGCTTATGCTCCAGCTTTTGGGATGCTCGGAACTGTTTTAGGTCTTATCGTTATGATGAATAACTTTGCTGGGAATAGCGGGGATGCAGGTATGTCTTACGATGTTTCAGAAAAGTTTGCGCAATTATTAAAAGGGATGGGTTTGGCTCTTATTACAACATTTTACGGTGTCTTCATTTCCAATATGATATTTTTACCTATTGGAAGTAAATTAAAAAGAAGATCAGAAAATGAAATGATGTTAAAAAACATTGTTGTAGAAGGGATTATTTCAATTCATGCACGGGAGCATCCCATGTTAATTCGTGAAAAATTAATGACCTTTGTTCCGCACTATCTTCGACCGGCAAAAAACTAAATTTTAGTGGAAATTCGCCGACAACTCTCTCTTGATGAAAGAAGAGCGAAATCAACCGCATGGGCTTTAACCTTTGCCGATATGGTGACGCTGTTGCTCACTTTTTTTGTTTTATTACTCGTTATCTTAAACGATGCAGAAAAACACATTGACCGTGTTATTAACCAGTTGCTTGATGTAACCTATGAAGAGTTACAGGAAAATGTAGCATCGTCTTATGTTTCTGTCGATCGTGTTACAAAGGGAATAAAAATAACCCTCCGTGGAAAATTGTTTAAATCCATGTCTGCTGATGTGGATACTAGGGTATATCCATTATTACAACAAGTGGGAGGGATTATTCGAACTTCGAAGATTATGAATGTTTTTGATGACGAAGAGTACGTCCCCTTATTAGAACTAATTGAAAAACGCGGTGCTTTTTTAAATGTTGAAGTTCGCTGTGAAGGTCATACTGATGATTTAAAATTACCAAGAAAAGCAGCTTATCCTAGTAATTGGGAGCTATCGTCTGCTCGATCATTAAATTTAGTTAAGTTATTGAGTAAATATGCAGGTATGTCAGAGAAACATTTCTCAGCTTTGGGATACGGAGAATTTCGCCCAATAATTGATGTTGATACTTTACGTCATTCAGCACAAAAAAATGAAGCAAGGGCCATAAATCGTCGCGTAGAAATTTACTTGGATGCATTTTTAAAACAACAAGGAAGTGTAGGTATTTAACCGTTGAAGTTTTTAGTCGCAATTTTTATAGTTGGTGTAGTTTTTTCTCAGGATACAAAACTGAAATCATCAACGTCTTTAACATCAAATTCAAACGAAAATTCTTATATTGGAAAATTGAATTCCGGGGTTCAAGTCAGAAAAATAAAACTAGACCCAACAGGAAAGTATGTTAAAATATCGCTGGAAGCTTATGTACCTATAAATTCACTAGAAGATGCAACTGTTTCTCTTCCCGTTGGATCTTCCCAAATTGCAGATGGAGTAAAATATAAATTATTGAGCGCGATTCAAAAAGGAAATCAAGTCAATTTAAAAATCCAGGTTACAAATACGAATTCTAAACCTTTTGATTTTATGGCGCTTACCTTATTGAAAATTTCGGCATCCAATAATAAAGGCGAAATGAATCCATTTGAAGGGAGTAACACAGTATCATTTGGTTTAAAAAAAGGGAAAACAATTACTTCAAGCTTGGTTTACGATTTTAAGAAGCCGCCTAGTAATGTTGAATTAAAATGTATGTCAAAAATGAAGGGAGGAGAAAAGGTCTTTTTTCAGTTAGGTTTCTGATTGTTGGATGATTTTGGAATAACCTTAAATACCTTTTCACCGGGTTTTGCCATTCGAAACCGTTCCCGAGCAAGTTTTTCTATATAATCTAAATCGTTTTCTAGTCGATTCTTTTCAGTAATAAGTCCTTCACGATTTTTTCGTAATTGAGTAATATGTTCCTGCACTTTCTGCCTTTCCTTTTTTAGTTTATAAAGTTGAAAAAGCCCATGATCTCCAAAAATAAAAATAATCATTAAGGTAACGCCAATCAGAAATAAAATACCGCGAATGAATTGACGTTGTGTTTCAACAGCCTTTTGTCGAATAGCTCTTGGGCGAGAATGGCGTTTCATTTTTCCATATTGACTCAATTTGTTTTCCCTAAAAAATCAATACCGGCGAATTTAGCGGATGCACCTAATGCTTCCTCAATTCTTAATAATTGATTATACTTGCAAATTCGATCTGTTCTGGATGCAGACCCAGTTTTAATCTGTCCCATTCCCATAGCTACAGAAAGATCGGCAATTGTTGTATCTTCAGTCTCTCCAGATCGATGTGAAATCACAGCGCCAAATCCAGCATTTCTAGCCATTTCTACCGCTTGGATAGTTTCGGTTACTGTGCCAATTTGGTTAAGTTTTATCAAGATAGAATTCATACTGTTTTCATCGATAGCACGTTGAAGTCGTTTAAGATTTGTAACAGTTAAATCGTCTCCAACAATTTGAACTTTTCCACCTAATTCTTTGGTCAGATGACTCCAACCGCTCCAGTCATCTTCATGTAGCCCGTCTTCAATTGATACAATTGGATATTTATTAGCCAAAGAAGCAAAGTATTCAACCATCTCATCAGAAGACAGTGTGCGTCCTTCCGATTCTAGGTTGTATTTACCATTTGAATAAATTTCGCTAGCCGCAACATCTAGCGCAAGATAAATATCTTCACCAGGTTTATAACCGGCTTTTTCAATTGCTTCTAGAATAACTTCCAACGCTTCTTCGTTAGAATTTAAGTTGGGAGCGAATCCACCTTCATCTCCAACAGATGTATTCATACCCTTAGATTTTAAAACAGCTTTTAAATGATGAAAAATTTCTGTTCCCATTTGGAGCGCTTCAGAAAAAGTATTTGCCCCAAAAGGGAATATCATGAATTCTTGAATATCTACTGTATTGTCAGCGTGGGACCCTCCATTTAAAATATTCATCATTGGAACGGGAAGCGTGTTTGCGGATCTTCCTCCCAAGTATTGATAAAGGGGTTGTTGTGTTGCAAGTGCTCCTGTATGAGCCACTGCCATAGAGACACCTAGAATTGCATTCGCACCTAGATTGGATTTATTTTCGGTGCCATCTAAATTAATCATTAATTGGTCAATTTCAATTTGCTTGGTTACATCTATTCCCTTTAATGCATCAGCAATGGTTGTATTAATATGATTAATTGCTAGGCGAACTCCTTTTCCGAGATAACGTTTTTCATTGTTATCTCTTAATTCTATCGCTTCGTGTTCACCTGTAGATGCTCCCGATGGAACGGCTGCCCGTCCCATAATGTTTTTTTGTATTGTAACATCTACTTCAACTGTAGGGTTACCTCGAGAATCTAAAATTTCTCGTGCATATATTTTTTCAATAGCAGAACTCATTGAATACTCCCGTAAATTAGATAAGCAAATTAGAATTGACGATTGATTATATTCAACCGTTATAAAACAATTTATAAAGGAATGTTTTTCTCCTTTTATCATAGAAAAGATCATGGATTACATTAAAAAATTCGAACAAAAAGACAGAAAACAGTGGGAAGCTTTTATTGAGCAATCCAATAATGGGACTCTTTTCCACTATAGACGGTTTTTAGATTATCACGATTCAGACCGTTTTGTAGATCATTCGTTACTTTTTTATACTCGCGAAAAACTATCAGCAGTATTAACAGGAGTTGAGTCGGAACAAAATGGAGAAAAAATTTATTTTTCTCATCCAGGTGCTAGCTATGGTGGCTTTGTATTTCATACAAGTACCTTTGCGCGTTGTAATCAGTGGGTTGAAAATTTTGATCGTTATTTAATTGACAATAATTTTAAAAAGGTAATCATAGTTCAACCTCCAAGAATATATGGTTTTTTTGAAGATGAAACTTTAGAGTACGCATTATTATGGAATAACTTTCATGTGAGCGAAAATTATATTTCAAGTATCATTCCATTAGATGGAGATAAAACCCAGCTATTACAGAAGGTGTATAAAAGAAAAAATAGGTCTGGAAAATATTACTCAAATTTGGTTATCAATTCAGGATTGAAGTTCAAATGGGAGAATGATTTTGAAAAGTTTTATCCAATTCTTTTAGAAAATAAAGCGCGATTTAACGCTAAACCGACCCACTCTCTAGAAGAATTAATTAAATTAGACTCACTAATGCCGGGTTGTCTAAAGCTTTTATTGCTGTTAAAAGATGGTGTACCTATTGGAGGCACATTGAATTTTATTGCAAATGATAAGCTTGTTATTATTTTTTATAATATGATTAATTATGACTATTTAGACTTACAACCGGCCACACTCCAAGTAATAGAAACAATTCGGTGGGCATCATCTAATGGATATCAATATTTAGATTTTGGTGTTTCACAGGACCCACAAGCAGAAAACCCTCTTACGCCTCAACCGTCATTAATTAGGTTTAAAGAAGAATTTGGCGCGGTGGGTCACGTAAGAAAAGTTTTCCAAAAAATTTATAAATAATTACTATTTTGTCTTTGACTAATTCAATAAAGTTTTTATCAATGCAATCATTGATATATGGTACAGGTCATGTATTGGTCAGGTTTATTACATTTCTTTTATTACCTGTTTACACGAATTTATTTGTTCCTGAAGAATATGGAATTGTTTCGTTAGCATTTGCATATATGGCATTTATGAACGTCGTCCTAAAATTCGGCCTTGACGCAGCTTTGATGAAAAAATATGTACAAGCCAAGACGGATGATCGAATTTCTTTTTATACCACCGCCATTGGTTTTTTTGGTGGTGTATCTATTCTATATGCGTTAATAAATATTTTTTCTGCATCTATAATGAGCAAATTTATTTTGGGAATAGATGATGTTCAATATTGGTATTACATCACAGCTATTATTTGTGTTGATATATTATGGTCAATTCCACAGCTTATTTTACGGACAGAGGAAAAACCCTATCCATTTTTAATTTTTAGTTTTATCAATGCGTTTGGGACACTTGGTCTTAATATTTATTTGGTTGCAAAATTAGGAATGGGCGTTAAAGGAGTTTTAGCGAGCAATGCTATTGCATCGAGTGTTCTGTTTTTATTAACAATGCCCATTACTTGGAATCGGGTAAACCTGAAAGGATTCTCAACTGAAAAGTTCAAGGAGATGATGCGATTTGGGCTTCCTTTTTTACCGTCTGGTATTTTTGCTATGACAATGGAAGTAGCAGATCGATATGTTTTAAAATATTTAGGAAATGCTAACGATGTTGGTTTGTACAGTGCAGGTTATAAAATTGGGTCATTGATGTTATTATTGGTGATGGGATTTAATATGGCATGGCAACCATTTTTTTTGCGATTGGGAAAGGACGATATGAATGTACGCCAGCTTTTTTCGCATATTACAACGCTCTTGGCTTCGGTTATGATTTATGTTTGGTTACTTATGTTCTTTTGGATTGGAGATTTAGTTAAAGTATCGATTGGATCATTTTCGTTGCTCGGTCCAGAGTATTGGTCAGCTATTCATATTATTCCTATTATTGCGTTTGGTTATGTATTAGATGCAATGTATTTGGTGCAACTCCCCGGTCCTTTTTTAATGGAAAAATCAAAATGGATTATGATAGTGCGTGGTGTGGGTGCCATGGTTAATTTGGGGTTAAATTTTTTACTCATTCCATCTTATGGATATTTGGGTGCCGCATGGGCAACCTGTTTATCTTTTGGAATTATGGCGGGTTTTTTATTTATTGTCAATAGAACTCTATTCCCAATTCCTTATGAATGGAGAAAATTAATTTTGATTATTATTACTGCGAGTATATTTTTTGGAATAATTTTCTTTATTACTGTTAGTTTTTGGGTAAAATTATTTTTATCATTTACATTTCCAGCGGTACTATTCTTTTTAAAAATAATTGACATGAGTCAATTTTTCAAACCAACATTAAAAAGTCCTAAATAATTTTTTAATGGACTGAGTATGGACCGTTGTTGAAAACCTGTTTTTTACGTCTTCTCGAATAAACTTTGGATCAAATTGTGAATATTCGTGAATCATTTTTTGCATTCCATTCGCAAGGCTTTTAAAATTAAGAGGCTCCACTAATATACCCAAATTATTCTTAATTGTATATTCAGGTCCACCGCATCGAGTTGCTACCACGGGAATACCGCATGCCATGGCTTCAACAACAACCATTCCAAAAGTTTCAACAGAACTAGATAATACAAGAGCATGAGATTGGCACAATTGCTTGATCCAATCCCGTTGAGATAAATACCCCGTAAATGTAACACGGCTTTCTAAGTTTAATTCCTTAACTATGCTTTTCAATAGGGGCTCAAATTGCCCTTTTCCAACGAGCGTTAAAGTACAATCATTTGATTGAGACAATTGATGAAATGCTTTTAATAGAAGTGGAAATTCTTTTTCTTCTCGAAAAAGACCGCAGGCAATAAAGCGGAAGGGGAGATTAGATGATTGTAAGAATTCTTTATGAGGTTTGAAAATATTTGTGTCTATAGGGTTTGGAATAGTCGTTATTTTATTTTTGAATTTTGGAAATAAGGATTTCATTTTATTGGTGAGAGCAGAGCTGGTTCCAGAGATAAATGTTGCTTTATCATAACAATAATTAATTGCCTTCATTTGGTTTAAAGTAAATCCATTTGGAAGCAAAAATTCTTTCATATGTTCCGTCACTCCAAATGGAATGTTTAACTTTTGCAAAGTATTTACCAACGAAACCCCTGCCCAAACAGAAGAATAAATTAAAACAGAATCTGGACGACCAAATCTGTCAATACCTTCTTGAAAAATTTTGTTCCATATTTTTTCTTGTTGAGCCATAGCACCAGATTCATATTTTGGAGATAAATTAATTGCTTCAATTTGCAGGGTAGGGAAGCCAAGGATATCTTCAAACTGAAAAGGAGATTTCGATATTTTTGTAATCTTTGGGAAATCCCATAAAGAGTGAATAGTTGCATTAATGACTTTGACATCAAATTCATTTTGATTCAATAAAGATGCCCACTCTCTAAAAAAAGTGCCACTTTCTGGGTAAAGCTTTGTGGGATACCATGAGGGTAGAATAAAAAGATTCATTTTAATATTATCTAAAATTGTTGTTTGTTAATGAAACGTCACTTGCCAATCTGTCTAAATGTTGATATTATCTTAGGATATAATCTACCCATCATTTAAAGAGTGTTTTATGATGTTGGAATTTCGGCCTAAGATGTCTTTAATAATCTAATAAAATTTTAAGTATTACAAATGATTAAATTTTACTGCGTGTAAGAACTAAATATATTGTAAACCATAGACGACTAACTCTCCAATGAAAATACTTTATATATCTCCAGAAAATACTGTTGGCACACTTACCTTGTGGAAAAAGGAGCACGAATCCCGAGGAAATGAGTGTCGAACTGTAACGTTTTTTAAATCCCCTAAAAATTTTGAAGAAGACATCTGTCTTGATCTTCCTTTTAATTTCACAAAAACATGGTTAGCAAAAATTCGCAATTTGGTTTATAAACAATACAGAGGAAAAGATGGGTACTTTAAAGAAAAAAAAGGATACCCTCCCATTCGGAAATCCGAAGGTTGGTTTGACGCAAGTTTTTTCAAATTCAAAGACTGGTTATGGCGTCCAATTGTAGAACAAGCTATTTTAGAATATAATTTATATGATTTTGATGTAATTCATTTTGAAAGTGGATCGGATTTTTTAAAAAATGAGTTTTTTGTAAAAGAACTTCATAATCGTGGTAAAAAAATCATTGCTCATTATCATGGAGAAGATTTACGAGCGAGTGGTGTAATGCCAATCATGGATGCTCTTACTGATTTGAATCTGACAAATGAAGTAGATCTACTTGAAAAACATCCAAATTTAGATTATTTGTTTTTACCCTTTGATACATCACAATTTTCTCCAAAAAGGTCAATCAATGAGAAAGTTCGTGTTTCACATGCGCCCACGAATCGCTTTTATAAAGGTTCTGATATCATTATCCCCATTTGTGAGAGAATGGCATCTGAAGGATTGATTGAGTTCGATTTGATTGAAAATCTTCATCATACAATAGCATTAGAAAGAAAGGCGAAATCTGATATATTTATCGATCAAATAGGAGACAAAGGCGGTTGGGGATATGGAATGAATTCGGTTGAATCGCTTTCTATGGGTGTTTGTACATTAACAGAAATGAATAAAAAATATCAATCTTTTATACCGAACCATCCCTTTATTAATGTGAATGAGAAGACCTTTGAATCAGTTTTGTTGAATTTGATTGCAGATCGAAAAAAAATTCTTTCATCAAGTATTGCAGCAAAAAAATGGGTGTCGGAAAATCATGATATCAAACAGGTGTCGATAAAACTTTATGACTATTATCGACAGATGGGATTATTGGTATAGTGATACAAATTTACAATCCTACTCATGTTTTTTGGTCACGGATATTAAGTAGGCTGATTTCTCCACTTTATTTATTTTGTAATCTATTCAGAAAATCAGAATTATTAGATTCGGATAAAATTAAGTCAATATTTGTTTTGCAATATCATCGTATAGGCGACGTTATTCTTATAGCTCCTATTTTAAAATCTTTAAAAAATAAGTTTCCAAGAGCAAAGATAACTTTATTATGTTGTCAGCAAGCAGTGTTATTAGCGGAAAATTTACATTTAGCAGATGAAGTAATTGGTGTCACTGTTCCTTGGACTAATTGGGATTGGTCGATTGCTAAATGGATAGGCGCTCGATCTTTTTCCCGGAATTTCAGGGAAAGAAACATTGATATTGCGATTGATTTTAAAGGCGATTTGCGGGATAGCTGGTTTCTTTGGAATTTAAAATCAAAAATGAGTCTTGGGTATACAGATACGGGTGGGGCGTTTTTTTACACTCATTCAAATAGTTCTCCAACGGATGCGCATCAAACTTTACGTGCATTTAATTTAATTGAAAAGTTGGGATGTAAATCAATTATTATGGAAGAAAACAAAATGGAGTACAATGCTACTGGAACCATTGTTTTTCATGCTGGAGGAACTGATCCAAAAAGATCGTGGCCCGAAAAACACTGGTTGGAATTAGCTGAATCCTTGTCGAGAACCCACAAGGTTTCAGTGGTTAAAACAAATGAAACACGAGGCTTAATTCAACGAATGAAAGAAAAAGGTTTAACTGTTGAAGTCTTTAGTGGCGATTTAGTTGAATTTAAAAATTGGTTAATGAGTCAGAAGTTATTAATTGCGATTGATTCTATGCCAGGGCATCTTGCCGCTTATCTTAAAATCCCGGTTATTTCAATATTTGGAGCACAGAGTCCCGATTGGACTCGACCTCTCGGTAAATACGTTTCAATCGTAAGGCCAAATGATATCTGTAATCATGTTAGAGACCACTGGAGGTTGTGTTCCCAATGTATGGCATCTGTTCAAGTTGAAAAAGTTTTATCTGAGGTAACTAAATTGATTTCTCGAGTACAAAACGGGGTATAAATAAAAATATTGCCCTTAACTGCTTTTTTTGTAAATTTAGGTAATTAAAAAGAGATTGGTCTTTATTTCCACGAATATAAAAGTTCAATCTATTAAGAGAATAGAAACATTAAGTTTCTATTCCTTCCAAAGAACCAAACCAAGGAGGTATCAGCATGGCTGATGTAAACTCAACAGTAGAAAATGCAGCATCTGGAATAATTAGCGTAATCAAAGCACTTATTGTTTTATTTGTTTTCGTAAATATTGTTTATTCCACACAATTCGACCCTATCGGTGGAATCGTTGATCTAGTAAACAACTTTCTAGACGGCGGCTTTGCCGGATTGTTGGCTCTTTTGGTTTTTCTCTCGTTTTTGGGATAAATACACAGGATTCACATGGGGTCATTTTGGCTCTGTGCCTGATAACAGGAGGAAACTATGCTGAAAGGTGCGTTGAAAACCGTTAACGAATGGCTTGAGTTAGTCATTGATTTACTCAAGACTCTTATCGTAGTCGGTATTGTTGTAGGAATTCTGTTTGATGACTTTTTTGGAGTTATCGCCGGATTAGGTCGTATTATGGCCCAGTTTGGAGACGCAGGTTTTGCAGGAATACTCGCATTAATGATTCTCGTTATGTGGTATGACAAAAAATAGCGCGAATTTCTAATCCGCTAGTGCGCCCTAATTTTAATTGGGGCGCACTCATTTTAAATATTCATGGTAGTTTCAAATACTATATTCCATGAAACTATTACCATGTTGGTTTTCGGCATGGTATTTTTTTGCCCAGATTCTATGTTGGGATCATTCGAATCTGATGCTATTTCCCCTATCCAAAATGCAGCAGGTGTAGCGCCATTTTCATTTTTCCCATCATCTCAGGGTGCCTTTTCTGATCCAACTATTATTGAGAAAAATCAACCTTTATTTATTGCCGGGAGCTATAATCGGAAATTCGGATTAAAATCTTTGTCTGAATCTTTATTTGTTATTGGGGGAAGTACGAATGAGTTTGGTCTTGGTTTTGGTATCTCTCAATTTGGAAATTTAAATTATGCGGAAACTCTTGTTTCATTTATGGGATCAAAAAATATTAAAGATGTTTTAATATTTGCAGTTGCGATTAATTATTACCAATTAAATATAAAAAATTATGGAAACGCTGCGACCGTGGGTACTAGAATAAGTTTGAGGTATAAGATGAATTCAAAAATTGAATCTATTATTTCGATGCTTAATCCAACGGGGACTCGAATTGGGCAAACTAAAGAAAAATTACCGCAAATAATTATAGCTGGTTTTATGGCTAAACCGACAGAAAAAATTATGGCACAAATATCGCTTGTGCAGGATACGGAGTTTCCTGTAAGTACACGATTTGGGTTAGTTTATAAATTATTTCATAATTTTGGAATTGCTATGGGTAAAGTTAATCAACCTAATATTATCACCACAGGCGGATATTTAAATTGGAAAAACTTACAAATTGAAATTGGAATCCTTTCCTATGTTGACTTGGGACTTATTACTTATCAAACGGGTATTAGTTTTACTCGTATTCCATAGGCTGCTATTTGGGCAATTTGAAATAATTGAATCTTTTGATCCTGAGAAGTCGCTCCCAGAATCAGATTTAATTATTCTTAATACTGCTTCAACAATCTATCAGGGCTTAACCGAAGAGTCAGCCGCTCTTTTATCTCAATTGTCCTTTTTAACAGACAATGAAGCAGTGGCTTTAGGAGAATTTGTAAAAGGAGATATTAATGACTTTGATCAATTCCAACGAATCCAAATGGTGGTGACCGAATTATGGGAAGAAAAAAAAGAATCTAATATTAATGGTGTATTTTATCATCGAATAAATTTTGTGGATGACGTACAATATAAATGGATTGGTGAACTGAATTTTGAAAAATTCACTTTTGGTTTTTTAGGTGAAAGGGACGGTGAAGAAATTAATATTCTAGATAATTATTCTACCTTTATCGAAACGCGCTATGGCGAAAATCAGTTTATAATTGGAAACTTTCAAATGTTGTCGGGTTATGGATTAATTAGTTGGCGGACATTCCCAGTTAAATCGGATTTTGGAACTATTAATTCGGCATTACGCCGAGGAAGAGGGATTCAGCCATTTCGATCGGGTCATGAATCATGGGCGTATCGCGGATTTGGTTGGACGCGTAATTTTGATATGGGTCAAATTTCGGGTAGCATTTCTTCTCGAGATATTGACGGATCAATTCAAGAAGAATCCGTTAAGCTATCTAGTTTAGGGTTGCATATATCTGATAGTCAGGTAGAAAACCATAACAATATAACAGAAATTATTGGCCTTGTAAACTGGCAAACAGCATTTAAAAGTGGCGAAATAGGAATCACGACCGGTAGTGGATTATGGATCGATAATGAACGGAGAAAATTTTTAAACATTGCATCGTCTCTATATGGTAATTATCAAATATTAAATTTAAAAATATTTTCAGAAATTGCTTTTACATCACAACTGAAATCAGCAATCATTACTGGTGGACGATTAAAGCATGATTCATTTTATTATGGAATTGTATTTCGAAAAATAGCCCCCAATTATTTTGCAATTAGAGATAATTCGTTTAGAAATTGGAACAATAAAGAAATGGGTGAATTTGGATTTTTACAAGAGATTCAATTCAAACTTGAGAAAACGACATTAAAATTATATTCCGATTATTTCACGAGGCAAACAAATGGTAAAGGAGAATTTGAAAACCACGGGCATGAAATGGGTTTTAGTATTGCTCAAAATATAAGTTCAAAAACATGGATTCAAACTAAATTGAAAGTGCAAGAGACATCATCTGAATCTTATAGTTATGATGATTATAATTATTCTAATGTTCCTATTTCAACATTTAAAACTACTTTTAAGTGGAAATATAATAAAAACAATTCATATCAATTTCAATTACAGGAAAAGCACAAACAAAATGGGACTCCTTCAAGTTGGGGGATTCAATTAAGAAGCAAGCATGTTTTAGATGACTGGTCGATTTACGGATATTGGGTGACCGCAAAAATAACCGAGGATGCATGGATCTATTATTGGGATGTAAATGTCCCAGGTGAAATGAAAAGTAAAGTTTTTACTCAGTCTAGTCATTATTTAGGAACTAAAATTTCATATACTACCAGCAAAAGAAGTAAAATACATTTTCGCTTTTCGTATACATGGAAAAAATGGGACTTTAATGTTATTCCAATTGTTAGGAGCGCCCTACAAATAAATTTTTCAATTTGACGTCATTTTGTTGTTTGCTTTCAATGGGATAAGATAAATTCTCCCAATGTTATTTACTAGAATCATATCATTTCTTTTTATTTCAAGTATGCTCTTTGGAGAGATTCATGTCTTTAATCGAAGTTCTGGAACGGAATCTGAAATAAAGACACTCTTAGATTCAAAGAAATTATACATTTCAGCAAAAGATCTTTCTCGCTCGCTCTCATCGAGGCTTTATGAAAATGCTGAGCGAAAAAAACTTGTTTTGTATATTGCGGATAGAAAAGTAAAAATATCGGGTAATACTAGTTTTATAATGATTGATGATCAGCCTTATCAGATGTCGCAAATTACTAGGATTGAATCCAATGATTTATACGTTCCCGCTGAAGCATTTTTTGAAATATTAAAATCAACAGTTTTGCCAGGTATAAACTTTGATTCTAAAAAAGAATTTTTAGATATTGATGTTGTTCGTTTTAATATTACCGGAATAAATATTGATGTTAAATCAAATGGAACGATTATTCGACTTACAACACGTAAGCCATTCTCCGAACGAAATATTAGTTCCTTCATCAATAAACATGGGTGGTATTATTTAACAATAGCTGGCGCTATCGTTGATACCATTAATATAAATAATGGAATAACACGGGGCGTAATTCAAAGGATAGAGTCTGATCAACTTGGTGAAACTGCTCAGGTTGCTTTTAAATTAGGGGCTGAAGTTATTAGCCATGAATGGGATCAAAACATCGACCCAAATGAGATTGTCATTACATTAAGAACACCTTTGGGTAAGGTGGCTGAACGACTCGAAGATGTTAAAAATAGATGGCGTTTAGATACGATAATATTAGATGCTGGCCATGGTGGTAAAGACCCCGGTTCTCTTGGGAAATATGGGACAAAAGAAAAAGACATTGTTTTGGACATTACAAAACGAGTTGGCCGCCTACTTGAAAAGCACACAAGCATTAAAGTTATTTATACTCGGGATGAAGATGTATTTGTTCCCTTAGGAAATCGGACTAAAATGGCAAACGATGCTGACGGGAAGGTATTTGTGAGTATTCATGCTAATTCAAATAAAAACCGTAAAATACAAGGTTTTGAAACATTTTTACATAGTATTGCAAAAAGTGATGAAGCCATTGAAGTTGCATCTCGGGAAAACTCAGTAATTCAGTTTGAAGAAAAAGTAAGCCAATATAAAGACCTTAGCGGCGAAAAAAAGATTTTGGCTACAATGACTTCAAGTATGTTTTTGAAAGAGAGTGAAGATCTTGCATCTATTATTCAAATGGAATTGGATAAAAAACTAACAACTCCAAATCGTGGCGTAAAACAAGCGGGGTTTCATGTTTTGTACGGCGCATCTATGCCTAATGTTTTGGTGGAAGTTGGATTTATTTCAAATCCCGAAGAAGAGAAAAAATTAAAGCAAGCTAATTACAGACAAATGATTGCAGAATCTGTGTATGCAGGCATTAATCATTTCAAATATTCTCGCGAAAAGTTATTGGCAGAATAATAAAAATGGATAATCGACCTATAGGTGTTTTTGATTCTGGAATTGGCGGTCTAACTGTGGTAGATGCGCTTGCAAAGTCTTTACCAAATGAATCTATTTTATACGTGGGAGATACGGCGCGGGTGCCATATGGGAATAAAAGTAAGGCGCGTATTCAGGAATATTCTGATGAAATTGTACAGTGGCTTGTGAATGAAAATTGTAAAATGATTGTTGTAGCATGTAATACGGCATCTTCTCTAGCCCTAACTCACTTGAATTCTAAATTTGATTTACCAATTATTGGTGTAATTAATCCGGGTGTTTATGCTGCTATTCAAGCAACAAAAACCTTATCCATTGGTGTTTTGGGGACACGTGGGACTATTAATTCAGCTGCTTACGGAAAAAAAATAAAATTAGAAAATAGCAGAATATCTGTTATAAGCCAAGCTTGCCCTTTATTTGTTCCTCTAGCAGAAGAAGGGTGGATATCTGGCGATGTGCCAAAAGCAGTTGCTGAAAACTATTTAGCTATTTTTAAAGAATCAAATGTTGATACTGTTATTTTAGGGTGTACGCATTATCCATTATTAAAAACTGTAATCAATGAAGTTATAGGGGGCGATGTATCCTTAGTTGATTCGAGTGAAGCTACAGCATCAATAGTTCAATCGGTTTTAAAGCAAAAAGAGCTTTCTGCTGAAGGATCTGTGGGTGAGGTTCACTGTTTTGTAACTGATTCACCCGATTCGTTTTCATCGTTGGCAGACCGTTTTGTAACAATTAAAATTCAGTCCATATCTCACGTTGACATCTCCTGATTTTTCTTTAGTACTTGAATCGCTTTTTAAGCTTCAGAGATTCGGAATAAAATTAGGTTTAGAGCATACATTCCAATTATTGGATAGAATTGGAAACCCGCATCACAATTTAATCTTAATCCATGTTGCAGGAACGAATGGTAAAGGATCTACTAGCGCTATAATTACAAAGATACTTCGTGAATCTGGGAAAAAAGTTGGGCTTTATACGTCCCCTCATTTAGTTCGGTTTAATGAGAGAATTCGAGTTGATGGAATTCCCATTACAGATGAAGAAATAATTTTTTTTATGAAAAAAGCTGAACAAGCCATTTTAAAAATTAAATCTACTTTTTTTGAAACGACAACCGCTATGGCATTAGACCATTTTAATTCTCATAAAGTGGATATTGCAGTTATTGAAACAGGTTTAGGAGGTAGGCTTGATTCTACCAATGTTATTACGCCAGCTTTAACTGTGATAACGCCTATCTCGATGGATCATATGGAAATATTGGGAAAAGATATAGAAACAATTTCAAGTGAAAAGGCTGGTATTATAAAAAATGGAGTACCTTTGATTTGCGGAAAACAAAATTCAATAGCTGAAAAAATTATAGATTTAAAATCAAAAGAATCAGGAGCTGTCCAAATTAATGTTGGCCAGGTTATTCATAAATCAATTAGTTTAAAAGGTTCCAAGTTTTCATATAAAGGGAAACAGTATCAAACGGCATTCATGGGGGAGCACCAAGCAGAAAATTCAGCATTAGCTATAGAATGTATTCATAATATTTACCCAGACATTTCTTATGATACGATTCAAAATGGGTTGATGAAAGCTTATTGGCCAGGTCGGATTCAACCGATTGGAGATCGTTTGTATTATGATGTTGCTCATAATGAAGATGGGATTAAATCTCTATTGAAAACGATAAAACAAGCCAATGAAGGATATCCTTTATTTGGACTGTTTTGTATAAAAGGGGATAAAGACTTACATCGATTGTTGAATGGTTTATCTGGACAGTTTAAAAAACTATTGGTTACGTCGGATAAAGAAGGGCTTTTGCTTGATGCGAGTCTATTATCAAACAAATTGTCAAAGTTTGGTGTAGAGAATGAAGTTGTATCATCTATTAGTATTGGAATCACAAAGCTAAACCAATTTGTTGAAAATGGTGGCGTCGGCATTATCTTTGGTAGTCATTACATCGCAAAAGAAGTATATAGTTGTGTTGGAAACTCTTTTGACAATGATGTAATTTAATGTAAATTATCATCTCTCCAAGACCCCTCGGAGACTTATACTTTTACAAATTCAAAGCATTTATTAATTAGGTTTAAATTATATGGATCTTAACAAATTACAATCCTTGCATATTCGCGAGCTATCAGAATTAGCACAAAAGTTAAATATTGAAGGCGGTTTAGCAGGATTAAATAAACAGGAATTGACAGTTCGTATCCTCGAGGCGCAAGCCAAAAAAGATGGAACACTATCTGCTCGTGGTGTATTAGAAGTCATGCCGGATGGATACGGGTTTTTACGGTCACCCGATTTTAATTATTTACCTGGACCGGATGATATTTATGTCAGCCCATCCCAAATTAAAAGGTTTGGTTTAAAAACAGGACATTTAGTTGCGGGGCAAATTCGTCCCCCAAAATCAAAAGAACGGTTTTATGCTTTATTGAAAGTTGAAAATGTCAATGAAGAGCCACTTCAAAAGTTGAAAGAAATAATACTTTTTGAAAATTTTACACCGCTTTATCCGGAAGATAAATTTACTCTAGAAGTGGATTCCAAAGATTTATCAACGAGAATAATAGATTTAATATCTCCAATTGGAAAAGGTCAGCGTGGATTAATTGTTGCTCAGCCAAAAACAGGAAAAACGGTTTTACTTCAAAAATTGGCAAATGCAATTAGTAAAAATCACCCTGAAACTAAACGTATAGTTCTTCTTATCGATGAGCGCCCTGAAGAAGTAACGGACATGAAGCGAAATGTAGATGCTGAAGTCATTAGTTCCACCTTTGATGAACCGCCTGAGCGTCATGTATCTGTTGCGGATATGGTTTTGCAAAAAGCGAAGCGAATGGTAGAGTTTGGTGATGATGTTGTTATTTTATTAGATAGTATAACACGACTTGCTCGAGCTCATAATGCGGTTACACCTCATAGCGGAAAAATATTATCAGGTGGTGTAGATTTCAACGCGTTGAAAAAGCCTAAACAATTTTTCGGTGCTGCCAGAAATACAGAAGAAGGCGGTAGTTTAACTATTATTTCCACCGCATTGATTGATACCGGGAGTCGTGCAGATGAGGTCATCTTTGAAGAATTCAAAGGAACTGGAAATATGGAACTAGCCCTTGATCGTCGATTAAGTGATCGTAGAATTTATCCAGCATTCGATATAATTCGTTCGGGCACTCGAAAAGAAGAGTTGTTATTAGACCGAAAAACATTGGGTAGAATGTGGATTCTTCGCAAATTATTAAATGATATGAAAGTTGAAGAAGCAATGGAATTCATGCGAGATCGAATGAAACGAACAAAAACCAATGCCGAATTTTTGGATACCATGAGCCAATAAAAATAGAAGTATTTTTTAATTTATTATGAGTGATTCTTTTCCAAATATTAAATCAGTTGTAGTTAGGGTTATCACCGATAAGCCTGTTCGGAAAACGCCATATCAGGTTAAAGGTGTTTTTATGCGACAGTATCCTGACGAGGCTATTATCCCAATGTTAGATGGGACATTCCGAGACAAATTTCTTTATCCAAGGGTGCAAGTTAAAATTTTAAATGAGCAAATCTATATTATTGGAATTCATGAAGGTGTAGAGCCAGTTCTTTCATTGACCAAAAAGTTCGAAAAATTTGATTTTGGAAATATCACATTTGAAGTTCAGGATTGTGATATTGAAAATGCTGAGAATCAATTTATACCTTCAAGTAAATTAGTTCGGTATCGTTTTATTACACCGTGGGTTGCATTAAATCATATGACTGGCGGTCGATATCGTTTTTTAACTAATCAAGAAAAACCTTCTTTTTTAAATCGCCTTTTAGGTCAAAATATAATATTCCTTGCAAATGAAGTAGGTGTGAAATTAGAAGATAATATATTTACTAAAGTAAAAGTAACCAGTTTGTTTCCTCGTCCCGTCGATGAAAATAAGTGGGGCGCATTTATGGGTGAATTTAAAACTAATTTTATTTTACCAAATTACATAGGAGTTGGGAATGGTATAACTCGTGGATTTGGAACAATTTATGGTATGTTTGATCCCGATTCGTTTACATTTGATGAAGCCGAATTGAAACAAGCAGTTTCAGAAAAACCATCAGAAGATTTTTCAGATAATACCGAAGGGATGGAGAGTGTGTCTGCCTCAGATGTTCCAAAGCCTAGGCGACGTAGGAAACCAAGCGTCAAGCAACAAAAAAAGACTTCTAGCGATAAAGATAAGAAACCAAACTCTTTTTCACGTCCTAAAAAACATAAACCTAGTAAACCAAAAAACCCCAACCAAAACAAAAGAAGAAGACCACCAAGGTCGGGTCGAGTCTTTTCCGAAGAGTTTGACATTGAAGACGACGGTCAAAGCAAAGGCAATCAGGTTTCAGAAGATACTGGTGTGTCGAAAGAAGATGATAAATTCAACACTATAAAGCACCATAAACGGCAACATAAGTTTTGAGTTATAAACTTGCGGATCGAGTTCATAAGGTCCAGCCGTCTTTTACACTACAAATGGCTACCCGAGCTGCAGAAATGAGAGCTGAAGGAATTGATGTAATCAATTTTTCTGTGGGAGAACCCGATTTTAATACGCCTTCCCATATTATCGATGCTGGCAAAAAAGCAATGGATGATGGTTTTACAAAATATACTGCAGGACCAGGAATGATTGAATTCCGTCAAGCAATATGTGAAAAGCTTGAACGAGAAAATGGTATCTCTTATGAAGTCGGAGATATTTTAGTTTCCAATGGTGAAAAACAGAGCCTTTATAATGTTTGTCAGGCGTTATTTAACGAAGGGGATGAAGTCGCTGTATTTCGTCCATACTGGGTTTCGTTTCCAGAATTTGTGCGTTTGGCAGATGCTGAGCCGATTTTAGTTGATACCGTAGCAGAAAATAATTTTGAACCAAATTTTGAAGATTTAGCTCATAAAATAACACCAAATATCAAGGGCGTTATAATGAATTCTCCATCGAACCCTACGGGAGGAATTTGGAGAGAAGGTGCAATTTTAAAATTGCTACGTATTGCAAAAGAAAATAATTGGGTTGTCATTTCAGATGAATGTTATGAGCGACTTGTTTATGATGGTGAATTTATCAGTACAGAAAAATTAAACCGTCAATATAATATAGGGGCAAATGTTATAACGTGTTTAAGCCTATCAAAAACATATGCAATGACGGGATGGCGAATTGGATATGCTGCTGGACCACGTAAAATTATCAAAGCAATGTCCAAAATTCAAGGTCAGGCAACATCTTGTGCGAATTCAATTGGCCAAAAAGCAGGGATTGAAGCACTCATGGGCGACCAATCATGTGTAGATGAAATGAAGATAGTCTTTAGAGAAAGACGCGATTTTATCGTAAAAATGCTTAATGATTTGCCTGGGGTTACCTGTGCAGTACCAGGTGGTGCATTTTATGTCTTTCCAGACTTTAGTGCTTATTTAAAAAAAGAAGTTGATGGAAAAATATTAAAAGATACTTTTGATATTTCTGAGTATATTTTGGGCTCTGCAAACGTCGTTACAGTACCGGGTGATGGTTTTGGTGCTCCAGGGCATATTCGATTTTCATATGCGACGAATACAGAAATCATACAACAAGGTATTGAACGAGTTAGATCCGTTCTACAAAAAATTACTTAAAATAGGAGTGAATCATGAAAAAAGGAATTCATCCAGATAATTATCGTTTGGTGGTATTTAAAGATACATCAAGTGATCATATGTTTTTAACAAGGTCCACGGTGGAGACTAAAGAAACAGTCAAATGGGAAGACGGTAACGAATATCCATTTTGTAAAATTGAGATTTCAAATAAATCTCATCCGTTTTTTACAGGGAAACAAAATCTGGTAGATACTGCAGGACGTATCGAAAAATTTAATCGTAAATATAATCGTAAATAGCGGACTGAAATATTAATGGCTCTATGAACAGTTTTGACTGTTATGGAGCCATTTTTTTATATAAAATGAAACGATTTTTATTATTACTTACTATGAAACCTTCGATTCTTGTGGGTGGACAAGCAGTTATTGAGGGTGTAATGATGCGCGTCCCAGGGGCTTATGCAACAGCTGTTCGAGATCCTGAAGGGAAAATCCATATCCAAAAAAAAGAATTTGAATCTATTACTGAGCGATCCAATATTTGGAATAAACCAATTCTGCGTGGAATGGCTTCATTATTTGAATCAATGAAAATGGGAATGGCTACTTTGCAGTATTCGGTTGATATTGCAATGCCGGAGGAAGACGAGCAAAGTAAAATAGCTGAGTTCTTTTCTACGGCTTTTGCGATTGGACTTGCAGTTACGCTTTTTATGATAGCTCCTATGTGGATTACTACAAAACTCATGAATATTGAGAAGGAAGCATTGTGGTTTAATTTAGCATCAGGGAGTTTTAGAATCGCTTTTTTTGTAGTGTACTTATTGGCTATTTCATTGTTGAAAGATGTAAAACGGTTATTTCAATATCATGGCGCAGAACATAGAGTTATTTATAATTTTGAATCAGGTAAAGATGTAACCATCGAGAATGCTCAGTCATTTCCAACTCAACATCCGAGATGTGGAACGAGTTTTTTGTTTATTGTTTTATTATCTGCTATTCTCGTTTTTGCAGTTGTGGATACTTTTGTCATATATATTTTAGGCACCATTTCTTTGCCTCTTCGCCTTTTATTTCATTTGCCTATGATTCCTTTTGTTTCGGGCATAGGATATGAACTCATTAAACTTTCCGCAAAAAGTAATTCTATATTTTTCTCAATTTTAAAAAAACCAGGTTTATGGCTTCAAAATATAACAACTAAGCATCCGGAAGATGATATGGTTGAAGTATCTATTACTGCTTTACAGGAAGCATTTGGAGACAAATATGAAGAAATGCTTGGAAAAGAATATACAGCTGAGGCGATTGGGTGAGAAAAAAAATTGAAGCAATTATTTTTAAACATGATCAATTGGCTGAGCAAATGTCTAATCCTGATATTTATGGTGATCAAAGCAAGCTAACTCCAATTGCTATTGAACATAGTGCACTGTCAGAAATTGTAAGCATTGGGAAAAACTATATTTCTGTATTAGATCAAATCGCAGATGATATGGAAATGATAGATGGAGACGATATCGAATTAAAAGAAATCGCTCAAGAAGAAATAGGTGAACTACAAACTCAAAAAACAAAAATTGAATCAGAAATAAAAGTACTCCTTTTACCTAAAGATCCCATGGATAATAAAAACTTGATTTTAGAAATTCGTGCTGGAACTGGCGGAGATGAAGCGGCTTTATTTGCTGCGGATTTATTTCGAGTTTACATGCGGTATTCTGAAAGGAATAATTGGACGTTTAAGGTTATGAATTCATCCGATACAGGTATTGGTGGAATGAAAGAAGCCATTATATCTATCCAAGGGAAAGGTGCTTTTGGAATGCTGAAGTATGAAAGCGGTGTTCACCGTGTTCAGCGTGTCCCTAAGACTGAAACCAGTGGGCGAGTTCATACGTCTGCTGCAACTGTTGCAGTTATGCCGGAAGCAGAAGATGTGGATGTAGAAATTTTAGATGTTGATTTAAAAATTGATACCTATCGTGCCAGTGGTGCTGGTGGACAGCATGTGAATAAAACGGAATCTGCAATTCGTATAACGCACATGCCTACAGGTTTGGTTGTTACTTGCCAAGATCAATCATCTCAACATAAAAATCGTGCGGCAGCATTAAAAGTTTTGAAATCACGTATGCTTGCTGCGGAACAAGAAAAAGCGTCAGCTGAACGAGCAGCAGAAAGACGAATCTTGGTATCTTCAGGAGATCGATCTGCGAAAATTCGAACTTATAACTTTTCTCAAGGTCGTGTTACCGACCATCGCATTAATTTTACTACTTACCGATTAAATGAAATATTAGATGGTGATATTACGGAGCTTATTGAGCAGTTGAAGATGGCTGAGCAGCAGGAATTACTTGCTGCAGAAATGGAATAATGCCCATTTCTATTTTTTTATTATTATATTTTAACTTTACTTCATATCTTTATTAATGCCCAAAACCTGGCGCATTATAGATCTGATAAAATGGGCAGAATCCTATTTTAAAGAAAAGGGATTTGAAAATCCACGAGGTGAGATTGAATGGTTACTTCGGTCATTATTAAATTGTACTCGGATTGATGTTTATTTAAGATTTGAAGAACCGCTATCGAAATCTCAATTATCAATACTTCGAGCTTGGGTTATGAGACGTTTAGAAAAAGAACCTCTTCAATATATAACTGGGTCTTGCGATTTTTATGGTCGCGAATTTTTGGTTAATAAAGACGTATTAATACCGAGACCAGAAACAGAACGGCTCATTGACATTTCTCTTGATAAATTAAAAGAAATTAATTTGCCGTCGATAATAGATATTGGCACTGGTTCAGGGTGTATTGCTATTACTTTAGGAAATGAGATTCCAGGCGCTATGGTTTTAGGGGTTGATATTTCTGCTGAAGCATTATTGATTGCAAATAGAAACAAAGAGAGTTTGAGGGCAGATAATACATCTTTTAAAGAAATGAATATTTTGGATGAGACACCAAATATTCAATTTGATCTTCTGGTTTCAAACCCTCCTTATATCCCAAAAATTGAAATGAATGGCTTAATGAAAGATGTTGGTCAGTTTGAACCTGCGATTGCGCTTACTGACGAAGATGATGGATTAACATTTTATAAAAGATTTGAAAATGTGGGGACTGATTTAGTGAAACCCGGTGGATGGATTATTTTAGAAGTTGGACTGGGAAAACATCCAAGTTCTGTAAAAAATCTTTTTATTGAATCAAGATATAATCATGTAGAATTAGTTAAAGACTATAATGGCGATAATCGAGTTTTAATAGCTCAGGTTAAGTGATTAGAATTCTTTTTATTATTTAGAATCTATTTGTAAACTACAAATATGAATTATGGTGAAATACTTTCTTCTTTCCTGGTTGACCTACAAAGTTTTTATCGAAAAAACATTTCTATTGAAGGCGCGTCCTTTCCGCAGATTTTAGCTTTATCTATTATACCGAACGATGGGATTGAAATGTCTGTTTTATCTAAAAAAATTGGTATTGATAATAGTACAGCAACTCGATTGGTTATTGGCTTAGAAAAGAAAGGTTGGGTGGAGAGAACGACTGCATTATACGACCAACGGGTCATCCAAGTAACTCTCACTGAATATGGAGATGAAGTTCAATCTCAGTTAGAGGCCCAATTCAATAAATTAGGTTCAGCCATCGAAAAAGAAGTGGATCCCTTAGATAGAGATGAAATGATTGAATATATGTCATCACTTAATTGGATTTTATCTAAAATGATTTTAAGAGATGAAAAGATTGTATAATGCAACAAAATAAAACTACATCGTCTTTGTTGAATTGGTATCATACCGAAAAAAGGATTCTTCCTTTTCGTGATATAGACAATCCATATTTGATTTGGCTTTCAGAGGTTATGCTTCAACAAACTCAAGTTTCTACAATGGTTCCATATTTTGAAAAATGGGTTTCGAAATTCCCCACCATTAATTCAGTTGCAATCGCAAGTGAAGAATCTTGTCTAAAGTTATGGGAAGGACTTGGGTATTATTCAAGGTGTCGTAATTTTCAGAAAGCTGCGAAATTAATAGTTAAAAACCATCAAGGAATTATTCCCAATAATTGGACTGAGTTTCGAGCGTTACCTGGTGTGGGGGATTATACTGCCGCTGCCGTATTATCTATCGCTTTTAATAAAACATATCCGGTAATTGATGGAAATGTCAAACGAGTTATGGCTCGAATGTTAGGTCTTAAAAATTTAACAAAAAGAAATATGTCTCGAATAAATAAATATTTGAGTCATATTATTTCAATAGAAAACCCCGGTGATTTTAATCAGAGTCTAATGGAATTAGGTGCTAGTATATGTTCGCCTAAAAACCCTGGCTGTGGAAAATGCCCAGTTTCTTTCAATTGTAAAGCATTTTCTATGGGTGAAGCGGAATCCTACCCGAAAATTATTAAAAAGAAAAAGACGCCTCATTATGAAGTTGTTGCTGGACTTGTGTGGCGAAATGATAAATTTTATATCCAAAAAAGAGAAGAAGGCGGTATGCTTGCAGGACTTTGGGAATTTCCCGGTGGGAAAGTAGAAGACGGTGAAACATTGGAAGATGCGTTACGTCGAGAAATAAAAGAAGAGTGTGGCGCCACACCAACAATTCTAAAAAAAATTGGGGCAATAAAACATGTCTATACTCATTTTTCAATTACGTTTCACGGATTTCATTGTAAAGAAAATGGGATAAAACTTACGGGTCAGCAGCCTTCAAAATGGATTCGCTCAACAGAAATTGATTCATTTCCATTCCCGAAAGCAAACCATAAATTATTTACACTTTTAGATGCGCAGGGTTGGAATGTTTAAATCTATTATTTCATTAATACTTTGGCCAATTTGGTTTGTCTTTTTTACATCCACAATGTTGCTCTTTTTTATTTCATTTTTGATTTTACCTCGAAAAATTCTACACTTTATTATTCGACCTATTTCATGGACATATTGTTTATTGGCGGGGCAATGGTTGGTAAAGGAAAATGAGCCACCCGATCCGAATGGACAGCCATATCTTTATATGTTTAATCATGAATCCATGTTTGATCAATTTATGATTTCTGCATTTATTCCTCATTATATCACTGCCGTGGGTGCGATTGAACAATTCAAATACCCAATTTGGGGTGCAATAATGAAGCAATATGGAATTATACCTATTGTTCGAAAGGATATAAAAAAAGCACTTAATAGCTTAGTAAAAGCAGAAGAAGCATTAAATAATGGTGTCTCTTTTTTAATTGCTCCTGAAGGGACTCGTACCTTAACGGGTGAAATGAATCCTTTTAAAAAAGGTCCATTTCATTTGGCGAAAAACACAGGTGCTACGATAATACCTGTGGGAATTATAGGCGCTTTTAAAGCAAAGAAAAAGAAAGATTGGCGACTCACACCCGGGAAATTAATTGCTCGATTTGGCTCTCCAATATTAAAAGAAGAATTTAAAAACTTGTCAGTTGAAGAAACTCGGGATCTCGTCAGGGATCGCATTCAACAATTAATCCAACCTTGAGGATATCTATGAAACAATTTTTACTAATTTTATTTTCAGTTTTTATTTTAAGTACGACACTTGTTGCGGAGCCATCTGCTGCAACTTCATCGAGCATAGAGGAACGCTTCGGTGACAGGATAGAGCTATTGGGCGTTAAATTCAAAGGGCCATTGGTGTTGAGTCAAATTTTAATTGCTATTCTTTTAGCGGTTACATTTTTACAATCTGCAATTGATAAAATAATGGATCGTGAAGGAAATCGTAAGTTTTTCACAGCACACTTTTCAAATTCCCCATTGAAGGGTTTTACAGATATATCATTATCATTGTTAATAATATTAGAACTCACCGCTGGACTAATGTTAGTCTATGGTATATATTTTTCTTTTGCAGAGCGTACAACATTGTGGATATTTAATGGATTTGTATGGTCAGCTATTACATTTATATTTTTATTTACCGGGCAAAGGTTAGCGAAAGACTATGTGGGAGCTGCAGATTTAATCCCATACTTTTTGTTAGTAATCCTTGGAATTATGAGTATGTATTAATTTTATGAATAAAACTTGTCTAATCACGGGTGCTACTGATGGCATCGGAAAACAAACCGCATTGGTTCTGGCACAAAAAGGGTTTTCTTTGGTGCTTGTGGGTAGAAGTGCTGAAAAAGGTAACTTAGTTGTTTCTGAATTAATATCAGCAACAGGAAATGAGTCTATTCATTTTCATTGTGCTGATTTATCGAATATGAAAAGTATTCAACAACTGTCGGTTGAGATTAAGCAAAATTATTCTGCGATTGATATTTTAATCAATAATGCTGGTGCATACGTAAGTAAGCTAACAATGACAGATGAAGGGTTTGAAAAAACGTTTGCTCTAAATCATCTTGCATATTTTCATTTTACTGAATTGTTGTTAGAGATGGTGAAAGAAGATATTCCCGGTCGGATAATCAATGTTGCATCTATGGCACATAAGAATGCAAAAATAGATTTCAATAATCTTCAAATGGAAAATGAGTACAAGGGGTGGACTGCATATAGTCGTTCAAAATTGATGAACATTATGTTTACTTATGAATGTCATCGCCGTTATTCGGACACTGGTGTAAGTTTTAATTGTTTACATCCTGGATTTGTAAAATCGAAGTTCGGGGATAATAATAAAGGATTTGCTAAAACATCCATCAGTTTAGCAAAAACAATTTTTGCAATTAATTTGGTAAAAGGAGCAAAAACCAGCATTTATTTAGCATCATCGAAAGACGTTGATGGTGTTAGTGGAAAATATTTTGATAAATGTAAAGTGGCAACCAGTTCGAAAGTTTCCTATATACAAGAAGATCAAAAAAAACTTTGGGAAGCAACAGATCAAATAATTAAAAAAACATATGTTTTGGGGTAAGTTGTAATAATCAAATTATTTTTTAGGGGCCACTTGAAAAAAATTCTCTCTACCATCATATTGGCGTTTCTTATTATGAGCCCAGTCGTCCAGGCACAGTTCAATATCCATGTTGTTGGTGCCGAAGGTGGTTTCAACAGCGATAATTTATCATCCTACCTGTTGCAACACCAAGACCATCCAGCTCAATTTTTAGCTCTAGATGCTGGAAGTTTAGCTCCCGGAATTCAAAAGCTCATTCAAAATAATCACTATTCTTTTTTAGAAGCAGGGAATATTGAATTTCAAGTGAACGAATTTATAAGAAACCATATAATCAGTTATTTTATTTCTCACAGTCACCTTGATCATCTTTCGGGAATGATAATTCATTCACCAGAATTATTATTTGTAGGCAAAACTCCATTGATAGGTACCCCGAAAACTATTAAAGAAATTCAAGATCATATTTTCAACTCTGTGATTTGGGCGGATTTTTTCCAGCTCGGTTTTTTTTCACCAGTTGCTATATCACCAGCCAATAATTTTTTTACTCCATTAGGAGAAACAGGACTCATCGGCCGAACTTTTACCCTCCCTCACAGCGGCCACCATTCCAGCGCTCTGCTAGTTGGAAAAGATGAACGTTTTGTCATCTACCTTGGTGATATGGGTGCCGACTCTATTGAAGAGAGTCATCTTGTCGAAAATTTATGGAGTGAAATCACTCCGTACATTCAGAAAAATCAGTTGGCGGCTATTATGATTGAAGTCTCTTTTGCTAATTGTAGAAAAGAACAAAATCTATTTGGCCACCTCACACCAAACTTGCTCTTTGAAGAATTAAATGTCATCAAAAATAAAACAAGCTTATCTGCTTTACAAAAAATTAAAATCTTTATTACCCATATTAAACCTGAACCCAACGCATGTGGTATTGAACATCATTCCGCAAAGGCCCTTATCATCAAAGAAATCAAAGAGCTTAATAAGAATTGGCAACTCGATATAGTTATTCCCGAACAAGGGCAGGTCTATTCAATTTAAAAATAAACTATTTATCACGGACTTATTGAAAGTTATGGGAAAGAAAACTGTATCCAGTTTTTTTAGAGTTTTTTTAAATGATTAGATATAAACAAAAATGAAATAATTGACATAGTTTCTTTAGTTAATAAAGGCTCTACCAACCTTATCATTATTAATTGAAATCAAAATTATTAATAGAAACAATCTTTGATTAATTTCCATCCTAATTATCCACAAAGGGAATAAATAAATGAGTCATAATCTATTAAAAACCACCTTAGATAAATTTAAAAAAAGCACTTTAGATAATTCCAAATTAAGGCTTGCTCGAAATGCTTCAATTAGAAATGATGTCATTGAACTAACCATGGATTGGGAGCATTTTCGAAAATTAGATCATTCATTTTCTGAAATAGTTTCAGGAGAAATGCCTGTGACTAATCAAAAATCTAGTGGACGCTGTTGGGGATTTGCAGGGTTAAATCTTTTTAGAATCTATTTAGGTCGAAAACACAATTTGAAAGATTTTCAATTCTCTCAGAGTTACTTTATGTTTTGGGATAAATTAGAAAAATCTAATTATTTTTTAGAATCCATTTTAAAAACCGCAGATAAAGATTGGAGCAGTCGGCTTGTGATGCACCTTTTGGATAATCCAATTCAGGATGGTGGACAGTGGGATATGTGGGTGAATCTAATAAATAAATATGGTGTGGTTCCGCAGTCAGAAATGCCTGAATCATATTCATCCAGCAAATCCATGAGAATGAATCGAATGATTACTCGAAAACTTCGTGAATTTGCAAAGAAACTTAGAGAAGCGGCACAAAATGATTCGACTGATTCAGAATTACAATCTCTTAAAACAGATATGTTGAGTGAAGTCTATCAAATGCTCACAATCCACTTAGGCACACCTCCTGAATCATTTGATTGGCAGGTGCGAGATAAGGATAAGAAGTTTTTGAAATTTAAAAACCTAACGCCACACTCATTTTACAAAGAACATGTTGGACTCAATTTGGATGAGTATGTTTGTTTGATTAATTGTCCTATGAGTGATAAAGAATATGATAAAGTTTATACAGTAGAGTTTTTAGGCAACGTAGTGGAAGGAAATGAAATCAGATATTTAAATGTAGAAAGTAGTGTGATGAAACAAGTCGCTATAAATTCATTAAAAAATGGTGATCCAGTTTGGTTTGGGTGCGATGTAAGCAAACATTTTCATCGTGATTTGGGCGTGATGGATATAGAACTTTTTGACTTTGATTCATTCTATGGAACAAAATTTGGCATGGATAAGGCAGCAAGATTAGAATATGGAGATAGCCAAATGACCCATGCAATGTTATTCACAGGTGTCGATTTGGATTCTGATGGAAATGCAACTAAATGGAGAGTCGAAAATAGTTGGGGGAATAAAGGTGGAAGCAAAGGGTATCACATTATGACAGATGTATGGTTTGATGAATATAACTATGAAGTGGTTGTTCATAAATCTTGTTTGCCTGACGATTTGGTTAAACTTTTTGAAACAAGTGAAGCAATTCCATTAAAGCCGTGGGATCCCATGGGCGCTTTGGCGAAATAATCAAAAATTTAAACCGGATATTTTTTTTACGCTCATTATGATAAAAAATCGGGTAAATAAATTAAAATATTAAGTGAATTATTTTATGGTATAGTGGACGAACATCGTCCGCTCCAACAGTAAATATCCGGCGTAAAAGTCGTCATATTACTTTCATTATTCTCATGAACACACGTTGTTATATGGCGTAATTGATTTTTAAATTAAATTATATATTTTTTGAAGTTCTCCGTAAGTAATATATAATATTCACTTAAAAAATATAGTTATAAAAACAGAATCAAAGCAATTTAAACTTTTAAATCAAATTCAAATTAACTTTATTAATCCGTAAGTATTTCTGCATTTTTTAATGCATCCCGCCATTGCAATTTTTTCTTCATTATTTTATTTGTGGAATTTGGAGAAAAAATCTGATCCATACTTTTTGAAGTATCCGATTTATAATTCGGATTTAATAAACGGTAAACACCAAGTGCAGTTCTATCTTTCATAGCTGAATGGCGAACAGGAATTTCTGTTAAATCAGCAATAAATTGGAGTAAAGGTGATCGAGCTCCACCTCCGGCCGCGGTTAAAAGTGACGGTTTTTGAGACATAATTGGTTCAAGGCATTCTAAAATATCATTAACTAAAAACCCAATGGATTCCATCCCGGCACGAATAATTTTGTTTTGATCTGAATTTTTCTCTAAGTCGTGATATATATCATCAAATCCCGAAGTCCAATAGGGCGCAGCCAATCCATTAAATCCTGGAATTATAATTCCATCTGTTTCTGTAGTGGCTGCTCGTTCATTCCATTTCATTTTTTCGTGAGGAATATTTAAAATAATTTCTAAGTGGTGAAATAATGAATTACAGGCATTGATGGTTCCTTCTACAATAAAATATTTTTCAGTATCATTTGAATATAAAACACTGGAAATTAATCCTGGAATAACTATTGGACTTTTTCCACCGTTATACTGTACACTACCAGATGTACCAAAATTTGTTGCAATACTTCCTGTTTTCAATCCTCTTTGCCCAATAAGAGCAGCTTGTTGATCACCGATGACAAGTGAAAGTGGGATATCAGTTTTAAATATAGGTCCGTAATCATAATGGACCGGAACCAATGGGGGTAATGTTTCTCGATGAATACTAAAAAGGCCTAAGGCAAAACTCGACCAATCTCCTGAGTGTATATCATATAGTAAAGATCTGCATGCGATAGATTCGTCGCCACCAGGAGTTTGTGTCATGGATTGCGATAAGAATGCACTTAAGGGGCCAAAATAGAGTTCATTATTTTGAATACGTTTTTTTAAATCAGGATTCTCTTGTATTAAATGTAAATACTTAGGACCGCCAAAATGTGCACTCAATGGAGTGCCTGTTATATTCCATAACTTTTCATCGTAATCAGATAAATCATTTATAATTTTTTCTGCACGACTATCTTGCCAACTTAATGCGGGAGTAACAGGTTCGCAGGTAGTTTTGTCCCAAAATAAAAAAGTAGATCGCTGAACAGCTAATCCAACATTTTTAATAGGGTTGTTACCGGATGCTTTTACCATATTATTAAACAAGTCTGTACAAGCATTCAAAATCAAATTGGCATCACATTCAACATGAAATTTCTTAGGTCGAGATAAATGGTGTTTTATTTTTTCCGTATGAAGTACAACGCCATTTGCATTAAACAAAAATGCCTTAGTTGATGAAGTGCCTTGGTCTATAACGATATAATTATGCATGATTTTTATGGATTAATTTACTGGATGTTTCGTATAGACGGCAATGAAAGTGCAATGATTCCGCAAAAAGCGGCACCAATTCCAATTCCAATAAATAATAATTTCACAGAAATAATTGAAGTGATAATGCCAACAAGTCCGGCAGAAATTGCGGTGGTACCTACCACACCAAGATGTACTATTGAAAATAATCGTCCATGGAATTTATTTGGAGTATGCACCTGGATAATAGATGTTCGACTCACCATAATAAGCGGAATTCCAATGCCGTGAAAAAAGAGCATTACCATTGCCATTTCAACTGAACTAACCCAATAAATTAGAGTATATGTTATTCCATCCAAGAATAATCCGATTCCCCAAATTTTCCCATTTAATATTTTTCCATTAAGTTTAGAAACCAGAAAAGAACCGAATAATGCTCCAACAGCCATACTTCCTTCTACGAATGCGAAATCAGATGCTGATCCATCAAGCGTGTTTCTTACTAATATTGGTAACCCCACAATTGCAGGTCCCATAATACATAAATTATTAATAAAGGTAATATTCATCATCCAGAATATTGGTTTGTTTTTATAGAGATATAACAATCCTCGCTTCAATTCAACCCAGTGGCTATGGTTTTCCACCGATTGAATATGAGTGGGCTTTTTAATAAAAAGAAGTAACCCGATTCCAATTAGAAAAGAAATACTATCTACTAAAAACAGACTTGGAAGTGAAACCATGGTTAAAAGAATTCCAGCCAAAAAAGGCCCCATCATCCATGCTAATTGTCCCGATGTTGCTAAAATAGTATTAATTCTTACAAGACGATTTGATGGAAAAAGCATGGGAATAAATGAATTGAATGCCGGTTGAAAAAAGGTATTGAAACAACTCCGAATAAATGCTAATCCACAAATCATCCAGACATTATCATATCCGTACCAAAGAAATAAAGGAATCATGAGTACAACAATCGCCTGACCACCGTTTGAAAAGATCATTAGGTGCAATCGGTTAAACCTATCCGAAAATACGCCTGCATAGAGTCCAAAGATTAATGCGGGTAAATAGGCACTCATGGCCACAATACCTGTAATTATGGATGAATTTGTCATATCTAATACAAGCCAAAGTAAGGCGAGTTGATAAATAGAATCGCCCGCCTGAGAAATGGTTTGGGCCGACCAAAGTAGAGGTAAGTTTTTATTTGAAGTTAAATTTGTCATGTATAATTAATATGGAAATTAATCCCAAAACATTTTTTACATGTAATTTTTCCATTTAAATTCCGACTTATTATTCAATCAAGAATTAAACATTATCTTAAAAATTTAAAGGAGAACAAATATGACATATATTATTGCTGAACCCTGTGTAGGAACATGCGATACTGCTTGTGTTGAAGTTTGCCCAGTCGATTGTATTCATGGACCTTATGATAAAACAGGTGCCGGAGCTGAAGCAAAAGTAGATGGCTTTGAACCTAAAGATGGAGATTTACTTTATATTGATCCAGAAGAGTGTATCGATTGTGGAGCCTGTGAACCGGAATGTCCAGTTGAGGCTATCTTTGAAGAAAGTGAAGTTCCAGAAGAATGGAATAAATATATCAAGATGAATTATGAATGGTTTGGTCGCGATTACGCGGGATAAATCTACCTTTTAAGCTTTAACCCTATAAAAGCGGTTGTCTTTTGACAGCCGTTTTTTTTGTAAGAAAAACAATGAAAAAAGAAAACGTATTAGAACTTTTAAAATCAATTAATTATCCAGGATTTTCTAGAGATATTGTCTCTTTTGGAATGATTAAAGATATCAATATTGATGGTGACTCTGTTACTGTGCAAATGAATATCACATCTCAGAACGAAGAGAAAAAGCAGGAAGTGATTAATAGTGTTGAGCAGGCATTGTCTGAACATTTTAAAACAGTTACAGTTGAAATTTCAGGAGACGCTCCCCAACAAGCACCTCCAATTGAACCCCAGCAACAAGCTCCTCCTATGCTTGAAAATGTAAATCATATTATTGCAATTGCTAGTGGAAAAGGCGGTGTAGGTAAATCTACCGTTGCTGTAAATCTTGCTTGTGCTATGGCTCAACAAGGTAAGAAAGTCGGTTTGTTGGATCTTGATATTTACGGTCCATCTCTCCCAATTGTATTGGGATTGAATGAGCAGCCGGAAATGACTCAAGATAAAAAGCTGGTACCTTTAGAAAAGTACGGGATGAAAGTTATGAGTTTCGGATTTATCAGTGGAAATGAAACTCCGGTAATTTGGAGAGGTCCGTTGGTTGCTCGAATGACAGAACAATTTTTCCGCGATGTAAAGTGGGGCGACCTAGATGTGATGATTTTAGATTTACCACCAGGAACAGGTGACATACAATTAACGCTGACTCAAAAACTTCAAATTTCTGGCGCTGTAATTGTAACAACGCCTCAAGATATTGCGTTAGCAGATGTTCGCAAAGGCGCGGATATGTTTAAAAAAGTAAATACTCCTGTTTTAGGTGTAATTGAAAATATGTCAGGATTGGTACTAGATGGTTCAGTTGATGGAGATACTTCGTCTATAACTATCAATGGCGAAACTGCCGATGTTGACGCATCTGGTAAATTCACAGTGAAACTTGATATTTTTAAAACCGGCGGTGGTGAAAAAGAGAGCGAAAGACTTGGAGTACCTCTTCTTGGTAAAGTACCAATTTCTATTGATATTATGACATCAACAGATGAAGGTATGCCGATTGCACAAAAAGATCCAGATTCTCCAATGGGACAAATCTATCATGGAATTGCCAAAGGTCTTTTATCATCTTTAGATTAAATAATCAGGAAATATGATATAATGTAACTCGGTTGTATCCGAATAAAGCAAACGGTAATTTCGCTCGCTTTTTTTCTTATCATCATGATTCATTCACTTAATCAACATATCATCAACGGCCCTATTCCTGACCATATTGCAATCATTATGGATGGAAATGGACGCTGGGCAAAAGAACGCTCATATCCGAGACTTGCTGGACATAAAGAAGGAATCAATTCTGTTCGAGAAATCACTCGAGTGTGTGGTGAAATTGGCGTGAAATATCTGACCTTATATACTTTTTCTACAGAAAACTGGAATCGTCCAAGCGCAGAAGTCAGCGCGCTCATGACCTTATTATTAAAAACTATTAGTATTGAAGTAAAAGAACTTCATAAAAAAAATGTTCGTTTTACTACCATTGGAGAATTAGAAATGCTGCCGAAATCCACACGAAGGGGCATTTTAGATGGCGTCGAGTTAACGAAAGATAATACGGGGTTAAACCTCTGTCTTGCATTGAACTATGGTAGCCGGCAAGAAATGGTGTCAGCAGTACGGACAATTGCTGGAAAAGTAAAAGAAGGTAATTTAGAATTAAATGAAATTGATGAAACTTTTTTCTCTGAATCGCTTTCAACTGCTAATATGCCGGATCCAGATTTATTGATTCGTACCAGCGGTGAATGCCGTTTAAGTAACTTTTTATTATGGCAATGCGCCTATACGGAAATTTTTATGACTCCTATTTATTGGCCAGCATTTCGTGAAGAAGCTCTTATGGAAGCCATTTCAAATTATCAAACCAGGGAACGCAGATTTGGAAAAGTCAGCGAACAGGTAAACAATTAAACATGAAAAAAATATTTAGTTTATTATTCATTCTAAACCTTGGGTTATCCCAGCAAGCCAATGCTGATATCAAGTTAGTAAAGGTAAGTGTAGAAGGAAATGTTGTTACATCCAAAAATACAATTATTTTTACAGCTGGACTTCGCCAAGGGCAAACTATTTCTCCAACAGAGTTCCCAAGAGCGATTAAACGACTTTGGCAATTGGGTTTATTTCAAGATATTCAATTACGATATGACGATGAAACAGAAGACGGGTTATCTCTTACGATTGTTGTAAATGAAAACTTTGTGTTGGGTGAGTTGTCTTATGAAGGGAATAAAAAGTTAAAAGATAGAAAATTTGAAGATGAAATAACCTTAGCAAAAGGCCAGCGAATTAAACCAAATACGCTTCATTCTACGATAGAAACAATTAAAAAATTATATGCAGAAAAAGGATATTTAAATGCTGAAGTAGAAGCGACTTTATCTGCTCCAGAAGAAGAATCAACTTTGTTTGGCGGGAAAGCAAAAGATCTTGTTAGAAATGTTGTTTTTAATATCAATGAAAATGATAAAATTAAAATTGGTGATATTGTATTTGAAGGCAATGATACCTATTCCGATTTAAGACTTAGATGGAAAATGAAGGAAACAAAACAGCAACGTTGGTTTATGTTTTGGCGTTCTACATTCGACGAGAAAAAATTTGATGAAGATTTAAATCTTGTATCAACATTTTATCGAAATAAGGGATATAGAGATTTCAGGATTGTTAGTGATACAGTTCAATTTAATCCAAATAAAAAACAATTGGATTTAGTTGTAACTGTTGATGAAGGTACTCAGTATAAATACAGAAATTTTTCGTGGGAGGGCATGACTCTTTTTGAAGAAAAAGTTCTTCAGCGTTCTTTAGGATTAGAATCCGGAGATCAATACAGTGATGAAGATTTTAATCTCGCTGTATTTGATCGTGTTCAGGGTTTATATATGGATCGTGGATATATCTATAGTCGAATTGATCCAGCTATCACACCTGTTGGAGATGATTCATTAGATATTCATTTTGTTATTACTGAAAACCATAAGGTATATATCAATCAAATTGTAATCAAGGGTAACACGCGAACTCGAGAAAATGTGATTCGAAGACAGCTTCGTGTTTTTCCTGGGGATGTTTTTAATCGCGGTAGATTAATGAGAAGCCACCGCGAAGTTATGATGCTGAACTTTTTTGCAAATGTAGTTCCAGATGTTGTGCCGGTCGCAGAAGATAAAGTTGACCTTGAAATTATTGTGGAAGAAAAACCCGCAGGGCAAGCTAATGCAAATATGGGTTACACACAATCCTACGGTATGACGGGTGGCGGTGGATTGGCGCTCCCAAATTTTCGCGGTAGAGGACAAAGTTTGAATTTGAGTTTTAATGTTGGAACTAACCTCGGGTATAATCCATACTCCACGACTCAATCGCGACCAAAATACCGCTCGGCAAGTATTAGTTTTACAGATCCAATGGTTAATGATACCAAAAACCTTCTTGGTGCTTCTTTATTTTACACATTTAGAGGAGGATCGTCTCAATATTCAGCACCCATTGATTATACCATGGCTGGTGGATCGTTAACTTGGGGAAAAGTTTTTAAATGGCCCGATGATTTTTTCAGAGGCTCTTGGTCTTTTCAGGTTGTTCGAAAAGTATATGATGGTAGTCAGGCAGATTTAGACAGATATGCTGGCGGTTTACAACAATCTGATGGAATCACTTTTTCTCAAACAATTCGACGAGATAGTCGAGACCATCCAGAGTTTTCAACAATGGGTTCATCCTTTTCAATGAAATCTACTCTGTCAGGTGGAATATTGGGCGGTCAAGAAAATTTTCATAAGCATGTATTGAAATTAGAATGGTATACACCCACATTTTGGAAATTCGTATTAATGAATTCTATGAAAATTGGGGTAGTCGCAGAATTACCAGCTAATGCAGGAGATCGATCATTTATACCGTGGAATGATAGATTTATCATGGGAGGAAATGGTATTCCTTATGGAAATCCATTACGTGGATATGATGATAACCGTGTGGGGCCATTAACATTATCGGGAAGTCCTATTGGAGGAAATACATTGGTTAAATTTGGAACAGAATTTCGGGTTCCCTTCGCAGAAAATCCTGTAGTTTACGGGATAGTATTTGCGGAAATGGGAAATGTTTGGTCATCCACCGATCTTATGGAAAGATTAAGTCTTCCGCGGAGTGGCCCATTTGATATGAAGCGATCTGCTGGTGCAGGAATTCGATTTTTTATGCCCATGATTGGAATGTTAGGGTTTGATATTGGATATGGTTTTGATCGAGTCAATCAATATGGCGAATTAGAACCAGATTGGAAAACCACACTTACTTTTGGACAACAGTTTTAACAAATAAGGAGAACACAGTGAAAGGATCTATACGTAATTATTTATTTTTATTAATATTTATGGGAATGGCGTCCATGGCGTCTGCTCAATTAAAAATAGGATATATTTTATCAGAAAGAATTCGTACAGAGTACGAAGAATTTAAAGAAGCAGAATCGCAACTTCAGCTTGAATATAGAAAAGTTCAATTAGAATTTGACCAAATGGTTATTAAAATGGATAGCCTAAAACAAGATTATGAAGTAAAACGTTTGATGGCTTTAGATAAAGGTGAAAGCATCCGTATGGAACTTGAACAAACTGAAAGAGCTATTCAAAATTTTCAAGCGGAAAAGATTGGGCCACAAGGAGAGCTTATGAGAAAACAAGCTCAAATGGAATATGAAATTTTAGGAAAAGTAAAAAAAGCAGTAGATAAAGTTGCCATTGATGGTGGTTTAGATTATATCATTGATGCATCTGTCGGTTTGTTATATTTTAAACCGAAATTTGATTTGACGGACGATGTATTACATGAACTCCGCAATTTGAATTCAGATAAATAATAAAATTTTGAAACTCACATTACGTGAGATCGCCAATCATGTTGGCGGAATAGTAATTGGTGATTCGGATATACTTATTTCAAATGTATCCGAAATCCAAAATAGCACACCTGAATCAATTACTTTTTTTGCAAATCCGAAGTATAAAAAGTTTTTAGGCGTTACTCGAGCAGCCGCAATTTTTATCAATGATGAAAAACTTCTAGATGATAAAAATGGCATTATTGTTTCTAATCCCCAATTAGCCATGGCGAAAACGCTTTCTCTCTTTTTTCCAACTTCTCCATCAAAATTATTTATTCATCCAAATGCAATTATTGACCCTACTTCAATAATAGGTGAAAAAGTTAGTATTGAAGCCAGCGCTGTAATTCAGAAAGGATCTGTAATTGGAGATGAATCCAGAATAGGAGCCAACACGGTAATTGGATCTAATACAACAATTGGACAAAATTGCCAAATCCATGCTAATGTAACAATATATAATAATATCCAAATCGGAGATAATGCCATTATTCATAGCGGTACAGTTATTGGATGTGATGGTTTTGGATTTGTGACAGAAAATGGAGTACATGAAAAAATCCCCCAAACTGGAAATGTAATAATTGGGAATGATGTTGAAATAGGATCAAACTGTGCAATTGATAGGGCAACAATTGGCACAACTCACATTGACGATATGACAAAAATTGATAATTTGGTTCATATTGCCCATAATGTTAAAATTGGAAAAGGATGTTTAATGGCTGCTGGATTTGCGGTTGCAGGAACTTCTGAGATAGGCGCTTATTGTACATTTGCTGGAAAAGTAGCAGTGGGACCACATGTAATTATTGGACCAAATTCTGTATTTGCTGCAAAATCAGGCGTTACCAAATCAATAAAAGGCGGAAAAATTTATGCAGGATATCCTGTTAGAGAAATTAAAGATCATAATAAAAGAGAAGCACTATTGAGTGAAGTCAGTCGAATTCGAAAAAAACTTGATCATTTGATACGAGAAGGTAAATAGAGGTAAATTTCAGGATGGAAAGAAAGCAAAGAACGATTAGGTCAAGCCAGTCATGTCAGGGAATTGGACTTCATACTGGAGTCGAAACAAGTATTACATTTCATCCTGCACCAGAAAACTTTGGTATCAGATTTGTTAGGTCTGATATTCCTTCTAGCCCTGAGATTAAAGCAGATATTGATCATGTTGTTGATATTTCTCGCGGTACAACGATCGAAGAAAATGATGTTCGAATTCATACCGTAGAACATGCTTTGGCTGCGGTTAGCGGTTTACGTATTGATAATATGCTTATAGAATTAACAGGAAAAGAGCCTCCCGTGATGGATGGAAGTGCTAAGGATTTTGTAGAATGTTTAATAAAAGCTGGAATCAAGATACAAGATAAAAAAAGAAAAGTTTTAGAGATTACACATGCAGTCAATTATACAAATTCTTATCGTGATATTGATATTCATGTTATACCATCTGATCGATTTCGCATAACATTTATGGTAGAATACCCTCTCCCGGCTTTGGGAACCCAGTATGAAGCAATTTACAATATGGAAGAAGATTTTGCATTCGAAGTTGCGCCCGCTCGTACTTTTTGTTTCTTAAGTGAAGTCGAAATGCTTAAGGAGCAAGGATTGATTAAAGGAGGTGCTTTAGATAACGCAGTTGTAATTGTAGATAAAGAAATCCATCATTCAGAAATTGAAAGATTGAGAGACTTATTTGGTATTGAACATGATATTATTCAAGGCGCAAATGGGATTTTGAATGGAAAAGTATTAAGATTTAAAAATGAACCTGTTCGACATAAAACATTAGATCTGATTGGGGATCTTGCATTGTTGGGTGTTCCAATAAAAGGGCATGTAACTGCTGCACGAGCAGGACATGCAAGTAACGTAGAATTTGTAAAAAAACTTAAAAAACAATATGCCAATGAATTGGCAAAATTATGGGCCGAATAACTAAATGACTGATTTTTCTAAACAATTAGATTTTAAAATAAATGATATTTTAAAAGTTTTACCTCACCGTTATCCTTTTATACTTATTGATAAATTGGAAGTAACTGACCCAGGTAAATCTCTTGTAGCTATAAAAAATATTACAATAAATGAACCATTTTTTCAAGGTCATTTTCCAGGTATGCCTGTTATGCCCGGTGTATTATCATTAGAAATCATGGCTCAGGCAGGCGCATTCCTTATGTTAAGTCAGGTAGAAGATCCTCTTTCAAAAAATATGCTATTTTCAGCCATCGAAAAAGCGAAATTCCGAAAACCAATTGTTCCAGGAGATCAGCTCAAAGTAAATATGGATTTAGTAAAAAGGAAACTTAACCTTTGCAAATTTCATGGTAAATGTTTTGTAGATGATATCCTCGTAGCTGAAGCTTTTTTGTCGGCAAATATTGTTCCACGCCCAGAGGTCTAACATCTCCAAATCCATCCATCCCACGGCACTTATCGATTCGTCAGCCGAGTTGGGTTTTAATGTAACGGTTGGTCCTTATTCTGTGATAGAACCGAATGTAACAATTGGTGATAATACGCTAATTGGAAACCATGTTACTATTTGTGAGAATACATCTATTGGATCAGATTGCCGGATATTTCATTCAAGTTCCATTGGCGAAATTCCACAAGATTTAAAATTTGGTGGCGAAAAAACCAAAACGATTATAGGTGATAGGACAACTATACGTGAATTTGTTACGATAAATCGCGGCACAAATGCATTAGGTAAAACTGAAATAGGTAAAGATTGCTTGCTAATGGCTTCTGTTCATGTTGCTCACGACTGTATAGTTGGAAATAATGTAATAATGGCAAATATGGCAACGCTTGGTGGGCATGTAGATGTGGGTGATTGGGCATCATTGGGTGGTGGTGTTTTAGTACATCAGTTTTGTCGCATTGGTGCACATGCTTTTATTGGAGGAGGTTTTAGAGTTGTACAAGACGTTCCCCCATTTATATTGGTTGCAGAAGAACCTCTTAAATTTCAAGGTGTCAATCGTATTGGACTTAAGCGCCGCGGGTTTTCTGTGGATGTCCGTAGTATTATAAAAAATACATATCAAATTTATTTTAGATCAGGTCTTAACAGAAAAATTGCATTAGAAAAAATTGAATCGGACATTATAAATAATAAATATCGAGATCAAATCATTGATTTTCTTCGTTCATCTGAACGGGGCATTATTTAGAGTTCAATTTTGAAATTATTATTTTCATTGATTGTATTTTGCAATGTGGTTTATTCTCAGTCTGCAGATTTTAGATTTGATACAACAGTATGCCAAGAATGTGATAATTATGCAAAATCAGTCATTAGATCGTCATCCTTTTGGTTAAGTGAATCTCCTGCAGTTGATCCCATGAGTAAGAATCGAATAATGATTCAATCGGGAGTTTCATCTGTTGTGACTAAAATAGGAAATCAGTATTGGACATATCCCAATTTTGACATCGCTATTAAGGCAACCAATAATTTGGCATTAACAGGAAAAGTATTTGGATTTTCGGTAGAAAAAGAATCTCCACAAATTTTGGGTGCTGGTATTCAATACTATTTTGGCGGGAAAGATACACTTGATTGGGCGACATCAATTCAGAGGGTAGATTTAAAAGGATTAAACCATTTTCGGCTTACTTCTCTTACAATTGATATTCGTAAATGGGTTGAATGGAGAATGTTTCAATTTAGAATTGGTGCAGGGTCCAATTTTTTTAAAGAACAATCATATTCTGGAAACCACACCGCACCTACGAATATGGAAGGACAAATAAATTTTGTTGGTATGGATGCATTTATTTCATATTCATTTGCAAAATTTGGTTTCGGAACCAGAATAAATTCAGATAGCTCCTTCATAACGTGTTTTATTCAAAAAGAAATATTCTAAATGTCTAGACGAATTACAATTTTAGGATCTACAGGGTCTATCGGTGTCAATGCTTTGAAGGTGGTTGCTCACCTCAAAGATGAATTAAATATTGTTTATTTATCTGCAAATAAAAATGCAAATCTTTTAATTGAACAGGCAATGAAATTTAAACCGTCTGCTGTTTGTATTGTTGATGAAGATGCTTACCCTAAAGTCAAAAAGGCAATGACAGATTTGGGTATTGAAACGCTAACCGGCCGAGAAGGGCTATTAGAATTATCCGCTAGAAATGATGTTGATATTTTGTTAAATGGACTTGTGGGGGCTCCCGGGATGGAACCTACCTTAAAAGCGATTGAAGCTGGAATAGATGTGGCATTGTCCAACAAAGAGAGTTTGGTTATGGCCGGGGATATTATTAAGCAATCTATGAAAAAAACGGGTGCTCAATTATTTCCAGTTGATAGTGAACATTCTGCAATTTGGCAATGTATGGTTGGAGAAAACATAGATGATATCCATCGTCTCGTACTAACTGGAAGTGGTGGTCCATTTCGAACTCGCTCCAAAGAATCTTTCGATAAAATTAAAGTTGAAGAAGCATTAAATCACCCTAATTGGAATATGGGGCAAAAAATAACAATCGATAGTGCTACCATGATGAATAAGGGATTGGAAGTGATTGAAGCGTACTGGTTATTTGGATTTAAGCCCGATCAAATTAATATTGTGATTCATCCTCAATCTATTATTCATTCAATGATTGAGATGAAAGATGGTGCTATTAAGGCTCAAATGGGTGTACCAGACATGAAGGTTCCAATACAGTATGCATTGACGTATCCGCGCCACTTGAGCGCGCCATGGGAACAATTAGATTTTTTCAACTGCGGTGATCTTACTTTTGAAGAACCGGATTTGGAGAAGTTTCCATGTATTAAATTAGCTTTTGATTCATTAGAAAAGATGGGAACCTCTGGCGCAGCTTTAAATTTAGCAAACGATTATTCTGTAGTTCGATTTTTAAATGGCGAAATCAAATTTTCAGATATTCCAAAAATAAATGAATCATCAATGGTAAATCACGCTTGGATAGAACATCCATCCCTAGAAGAATTAAACTATTTAGATTCTTGGGTAAAAAATCATGTGGATTCATTTTGAATTCATAAATCCATTCACACAATATTCACCACCTTATAATAAAAAGATAATAATATGACTACTCTATGGGCAACGATACTCATTCTTGGCGTTTTAATAACGATTCATGAATATGGACACTTTATTGCAGCGCGATCAGTTGGAATTCGTGTTGAAAGATTTTCTATTGGAATTCCACCGCGATTTCTTACTCTGACATCTATTGAAAATGGATGGCTACTGCGTCTTTTCTTTATTAAAAAGTCGAATGGAAAATTTTCGTGGCAACCGATCTATGAAAAAATGATTTCAAAACCCCATCGTCCGGGTTCATCAACTGAATATGTCCTAGCGTTGTTGCCTTTGGGTGGTTATGTAAAAATGGCTGGTATTATTGATGAAAGTATGGATGCGGAAATTAAATATGAAGATGACGAATTTATGTCAAAACCACTCTGGGCAAAACTATGGGTTATGAGTGCTGGTGTAATTATGAATACAATTTTAGCATTTGCTATATTTGCTGCTATTGGCTACACGCAAGGAATGCCTGAAGTTTCCGATAATCCGATAGTTGCAGAATTGCAACCCGGAATGCCAGCTTTAGCTGCGGGTATTCAACCCGGTGACCAAATAGTTTCAATTAATGGAATATCTATTCAAACGTGGAAAGATCTTACATCTATTATACATGCTCAGCCCAATAAGGAAATAACACTTATTGTATTACGTAAAAATGTTGAGATCAATTTGAGTTTAACTACATCATTCTTTACTTCTCCATCGGAGGCGGGAATTGACACATTAGGTGCTATTGGAATTATTCCTGAAATTTTATATACGGATATTTCTATTGGTGAGGCAATCAAGAGCGGATGGCGAGGTACAGTGGGTAGTTTCGGAATGATTATTATGAGCCTAAAAATGCTTGGGAGTGGTTCTGCGTCTATGTCTGATTTTGGCGGCCCCATTATGATTGCACAATTAGCTGGGCAAACCGCAGAAGCAGGGTGGGTTCCCTTTTTAACATTTATGGCAATGATTAGTGTAAACTTAGCTTTTATTAATATTTTACCAATCCCGGGATTGGATGGAGGACATATAATGATTCATTTAGTTGAGGGAATAATTCGTCGACCATTATCCATGAAAGCACGAATTTTTATTCAACAAATAGGAATGGTATTTTTATTGATGCTTATGATTACAATAATTTTTAATGATATTAGTCGTTTATTTAATTAATAATTTCATTAAGCTTTAAAATAAACTTCCCACCTGATTTCATTCTTAACCAAATCTGAACAGGATATTTTTTTTTATCGTTGGAAAACCAGATAGTCATTGCTTCTTCATTTTTAGTTTTTAATTTATTCAATCTGGTTGGGGTAATTTTTGTACATAAAAAATTCCCCGCCGGTACATTTATTTGAAGGTTTTTCTTAACGTCCATGACTAATTCTATTTTTTCATTTCCATCAATAATTGAAATTGATTCTCCATTAAGGTTCAATAAATCTTGAGACCGTAAAAAATAAAATAATGAATAAGGTGATTGAATTCCATTATTGATGGAAATTGTATCCTGGTTAAGAATAGCGATTCTATCGTCTTGAAAAAGGAGTAATTCGCTTTTTTTATGATATTTTCCTTCATTGATATTTTTGGTGACTCGAACAGGATATAAAGTATTTTTATCTAGCCAAAAATCTATTTCATCAAATATAGGAAAGATATAGTTTGCAATACCTTGAGATTTAGCTTGAAATCTGAAATGAAAAGTTGAAACATCATTAACTAATTCTTCTCCTATTACGATTAAGCTACCCTTTGCTATATCCAAGCCAGAAAAAGACGCTTGATAATTAAGCCTTTCACCTATTTTGAAAGGAATTTCTATAGCTGATAGTGCTGATGAAATTAGAATTAATAATAAATATTTCATACTCGAATCACAGCTAATTCACCATTAGTATATTGAAAAATACTCGATCCATTTCCATCGATAATACCACCATCAATAATTAAATTAATTTCTGTTTCAAATTCATCCTGAATCAAATTAGGGTTTGTCATGGAGCTTTGTCCCGTTCGATTCACGCTTGTTGTTGTAATTGGATTTGGATAAGCATTGGATAGTTGTTGGCAAAAAGGATGATTTGGAATTCTTATTCCCAAGGAATGTCCTTTTCCCAAAATTAAAGTTGAAACGATATTTTCTTTAACTGGCGCTATCACAGTCTGAGATTCACTGAGTATGTCTAATATTTCTGTTTTATGAAATTCGGGAATATTCATCCATTGGGCTACAGCTTTAATATTTGGCGCAATAACGCTTATTGGTGAAATTCGACCCTTGATTGAGTTGATTTTTTGAATAGCAGTTTCATTTTTTGCATCGCAACCAAATCCATAAAGTGTATCAGTGGGATAAACAATTACACCTCCATTTTTTATAACAGTACAGGCTTCCACAATTGCTTTTTCATTTTTGTAATGAATTTTTTTCATCGTTATCCTAACTTATCATTTTAAGTTTTGTTTTGTTTTCCATCGACGGTGAAACCAAAAATATTGTTCTGGATATTTAATCACCATTTTTTCAATGATAGTTGTATATGCTTGTGTGATATCTTGAACGCTATTACTTTTTGGATATACTGATATAAATTCAATCTGGTAGGATTGGAATCCTGTTTGAATACATACGCCAAACAACATGGGGGCACCTGATTTTTGATGGAATAAGGCAACGCCTTTTGGCGTAGAAGCTGGTGTGCCAAAGAAATCCACAAATACACCTTTTTGTTTTGCATCTTGATCACTGACTAAAGCAAGAATACCATTGTCATTAAGAATATTATACATTTTATCAAGGGACTCTTTTCTGAAAATATGTTCCACACCAGAAATTTCGCGTTGTTCTTGAAAAAAACGATTCGCGCCTCGATTTTTTTGTCTTAGAGCAACTCCTGCAAATCGATACTGATATTCACCCATCCATTTTGCAAATAATTCCCATGCACCAAAATGGGCTGAAATCATTATACAGCCTTTTTGTTGATTCATAATATCATCTAATAAGTTTTTATTGGAAACTTTTATTGTAATTCCGCTCCATGATTTTGGAAATGCAAAGAATTGCAGCATATTATTGGTAAAAAATAAATAAATATTTTTTACAATTAATTCAATTTTCTTATCCGACCAATTTGGGAATGCTCGATTCAGATTTTTAATGACTTGTCCTTTCCGCTTTGGAATGTAGTGATAAGAAAGGCTTGCCAATCTGGATGCAAATCGATACCGTGTTTGTGCGGACATTGCAGATATCCATTTTTTCAATAAAGTTAAAATGGAATATGAAATTTGGTGCGATGTTTTCATTAGGAGTCGGGAAATTACAAATAAATTTATTTTAATATTGTTCTTGTATTGATATTATATGTTCTCTTATATTAAATAAATTGGTCAAAGGAGTTTATTCATGAAAAGTACATTAATAATAACTTTTTCAATTTTATTTTTCTCTCTATCTGCTTGTTTCGATAAGGCACCCGATGATAAAACCATTATGCAAGAAACTCGCCTTACTGCTAAAAACATTGAAACATCGGGCATTTGGGGCACTTATACAGAAGCTGGTCCATTGTTTAATGAACATATATCTGCTGTAATAATCGCTGCAAATAAAGTCAGTACAAAAAGGCTTTATCCAGGAATGAGACAAAAGGTATATTTTCAGGATTTGGAGTTAAAAAGCATAAAGAGTCAAATGTACTTATTGGGAATTACAACGATTGTTAACCTCTATGATAATTCTGAAAAAAATTCATTTATCGCCATCGAGATGGAGAAAGATAGCGAAGGAAATGTTATTTTAGGAACGGTTATAAATGAATGCCATGGTGACCCTTGTAGCCAATGTGAATGGACAGGTGAAAAATGTAATTGTAAGGATTATACATCTACAAACAAGTGTAATCATAAGCTAGTAGTAACTGAAGATTCATCAGATTAAAAAATATATATTACTTTTTTAAAAAAAGGCAGTGAATATTCACTGCCTTTTTTGTTTTTCTTATCTTGGTTTAGGAGTGAAATTCCCATCTATGAAACGTTATTTATTAATCATCTTGAGTTGTATTTCATTTCTACACCCTAATGTTATTTATAGAGTCCCAATTGATGGAACAATTGACTTAGGTCTTCCGCCTTTTATTGAACGTGCCATAGAAGAAGCAGAAAATAATAACGCCAAAGCCATTATTTTTGATATTAATACTTTTGGCGGTCGCGTGGATGCTGCTACGCAGATAAAGGATGCAATCCTTGGGTCTGAAATTCTAACGATTGCTTTTATTAATCGACGTGCAATTTCTGCAGGTGCATTGATTTCTCTCTCTTGTGAAAAAATTTATATGACCGGCGGTGGACTTATTGGAGCCGCCACAGCGGTAGATATGTCGGGGAAAAAAGGCAGTGAAAAAGTTATCAGTTTCATGCGAGAAGAAATGGCTTCGACAGCAGAAAGTCGGGGGCGTAGCAAAGAAATTGCGAGAGGAATGGTGGATGAAGAATTGAGTTTTACCCATCTTTTATTTGATGGGGATTCAGTGGAAGTAAATGATATTGAAGGCCGGAAAGATGGGAAATTGATATCACTTACGACAGAACAGGCTTTGAAATATCATATCGCCGATGGTACTGCGGAATCTATGGAATTATTGTTAGACAGTCTTGGATATTCATCGGTTGACTTAATAGAGTCTAGTGAAAACTGGTCTGAAGCAGTCGTTCGATTTTTAACCAATCCTGTGGTAGCATCTCTATTAACAACTTTTGGTTTTTTAGGAATTCTTTTTGAACTTCAAAGTCCAGGTTGGGGTATCCCGGGTTTTGTTGGACTTACCTGTTTATTTCTATCTTTAAGTGCATCCTATATTGCAAAATTAGCCACTGTATCAGATATGATTATCATATTTGCAGGGATGGCCTTATTGCTCTTGGAAGTTCTAGTTATTCCGGGGTTTGGTGTCATAGGAGTTGGAGGAATTGGTTTTATTATTTATGGTCTTTATTTATTATTATTACCAGAAGTTCCCGTGGGTGATGAAATTATTAATCAAGCAATGGATGGATTTTTAATTGGAATAGTTGGAGCCATTATTGGGCTTTATCTCCTTGCTAAAATTATGATTAAAACAAAATTTTGGGAACAACTCACTGCGCCTAATGTCCAAGATAAGGATGATGGTTATACCAACACTTTTGGATGGGAATCTCTAGTTGGAAAAAATGGTGTTGCGGATTCTGATCTTCATCCGTCAGGTTGGGTTAAAGTTAGTGATCAACGAGTCTTTGTAGTAAGTGAAGGAGAGTTCATAGAAAAAGGGACTCAAGTACAGGTTCTGTCCGTTGATGGGAATCGAATAGTTGTAAGAGAATTAATTAAAGAATAAAAAAGGAGCGTTATTATGGAAACAGTTCAAATATTTATGTTAGCAATGATTGCCTTTACGGTATTTCTGATTTTGTATTTTGTCCCAGTTGGGATGTGGATACAAGGAATCGTATCGCTTGGAATTGGTCGAATTCGAATTGTAGATCTTATCCGGATGAGATTGAGAAAAATATCACCAAGATTGGTTACTGATGGTGTAATAAATCTTCATAAGGCTGGGTTGGTAAATATTGCAACCGATATGTTAGAAACACATTATCTTGCGGGTGGAAATGTTCAAAATATTGTATCGGCTCTAATTGCTGCTGATAAAGCAAATATCCCCCTTACTTTTGAAACGGCTACTGCTATTGATCTTGCCGGAAGAGATGTGAATGAAGCGGTGCAAACATCGGTTTATCCAAAGGTAATTAATGCGCCGATGGATGGTTTTTTGGCAGCAGTTGCCAAAGATGGAATTGAATTAAAAGCCCGAGCTCGTGTAACTGTTCGTACAAATATTCCAGGGTTAATTGGAGGAGCAACGGATGAAACCATTATTGCTCGTGTAGGAGAAGGTATCGTTTCAGCTATTGGTTCCGCTAATAATTATTCAGCCGTTTTAGAAAATCCCGATAAGATATCTCGTACAGTATTAGAAAAGGGTTTAGATGCTGGAACTGCATTTGAAATTTTATCGATTGATATTGCTGATTTGGATGTGGGAAATAATATTGGTGCTTCTTTACAAGCCGATCAGGCTGAAGCAGATTTACGTGTAGCTCAGGCGAAAGCAGAAACGCGACGCGCTATGGCCGTTGCAGAAGAACAAGAAATGACTGCCCGAACCCAAGAAATGAAAGCCAAAGTTGTGGCAGCAGAAGCGGAAGTGCCCAAGGCTATGGCTCAAGCATTCAGAGAAGGAAACTTGGGAATTATGGATTATTATAAGATGGAAAATATCAAATCTGATACAGGAATGCGAGATGCAATCGCCGGTTCTGATTCTGATTCATCATCCGAAGATAACCCCTTAGAAGACAATTAATCTTTAATAGAGCAATCCTGTTTTGGATATTTCTATTCCTACACAAATGGCTGATCCAATAACTGATCGTTGTTTACGGTGTTATCGTGAGCAACAGTGGTATGGAGAAAATTTCCTTTTCGATTTTATTGGCGACACTGATGTCTCCGATAAACGAGTTTTAGAAATTGGATGTGCAGAAGCAGGATTGCTCAAGTTTTATCAAAAAAAAGGAGCAATTTGTTCTGGGATGGAACTCTCTGATATTCGATTTAAAAATGCATTGTTATTAAATAAATCAGATTCTCTTCATCTTTTTCAGGCAAATATTTGTCAGCAGGATTCTTATGTAAATGAAATTCCGGACAAATATGATATGATTGTTCTCCGAGATGTAATAGAGCATATTGGAGATAAAAAAACAGCTTTGACAAATATTTTCAATTTGTTAAAACCTGATGGAAAATTATTTATGTCTTTTCCGCCAAAGTATTGCGCTTATGCTGGACACCAACAAACCATTCCGAAATTTATCGGTAAACTACCCTATCTTCATCTATTGCCTAATTTCTTGTATAAAATGTACATGGGGTTAATAGGCGTAGCTGACCGAAAAATTAATTATCTAATTTCTACAAAAGAGACTAGAATATCGATTCGCCAAATGAGAAAATTGGTGTATTCCATTGGTTTCAATGTGAAAACGGAAAGTCATTGGTTTTTACGACCAGCCTACTCATTTCGGTTTGGATTACCAAAAATGAGAAACCCATTTTCTTTGATTTTTGGTTTGGATGAAATTTTTTCAAATGGTGTTATATATTTATTAGAAAGGCCGAAACTTTAATATGGAATGGCTCGGAATACTTCTCTTATATGCGATTTCTGGGTATATGAAAAAGCGCAATAAGGATGCGAAAAACAGAGAGATTGAATTGGATCCCGATTGGGATGGGCAAGAGGACACTGTACCTAAGAGACCCCAAGTTGGCCTTGATCAAATGTTCAGCGATTTATTTGGGCAGCCTTTGAAAGTAGAATCTGAAGTTCCGCCTGTGCCAGAACATGTAAAAGAAGTATCAGAACCAGAAGTTTATAAAGCGCCAGCCCACGTTGAAAGCCATTCATCCAACGTTAAAGATCGGGCAGAACTATTTGAAAAAAATATTCACCATTCGAAATTAGGAAAGCGATCAGAATTGCGCGTAGGTAAAAAATGGAGAAAAAAGAAAAGACTTCTTTCTGAATTATTTGATTCAAAAAAATCCATGAAGAAAGCTATTATATTAAAAGAAGTTTTAGATAAACCGCTAACAATGCGGTAAAAACATTTTTCAACGTAACGCTCATTTTTTCAATGGAATCCACAAACTTATTTGCTGTCATTCCTCCCGCAAAGTCCCTACCTGCCAGAACTAAGTTGAACATTTTTAATTTTCTTTGGAGTGCTTTAACCATGTTATAGTATCATCAACACGGTCCAAATTTTATTTTGTTCCAAACGCTTTTACCATTTACCCTATTCTCAGTATAAAATAATTTATACTTTCGCATCTTGGTGCTTTTGTGTTGAAATATTAAAATTCAATGTAAACGATTTCTTCTTTCAAGTGTATTAATTTCAAACATGCGCACAATCATTGATTCAATTCTGAAAGGAGAAATACATGTATTTGATCAAATCGTCACTCGATTTAATGAGCAATTCTTGAAAATTGCTTTTCATTACACCCAAAATTGGGAGAATGCATCTGATATTACTCAGGATACATTTGTGAAAACATTCCGAAATCTGAAATCATTTGATCAAACTAAATCCTTCGATCCCTGGATTTATAAAATCCATATTAATTCTTGTAAAAACTTTGTTCGAAAACAAAAATTGAAACGACTCTTTTTTGGCGAATACAAAATTCTTGAATCAGACGACATTCCAAATGATATTCAACCCATTTTGGATTGCGTGAATTTGTTATCATTTAAACAAAAAACAGCATTTATCCTTATGGAATTGGAAGGGCAATCATCTAAAGATGCGGCGCAAATCATGGATTGTAAAGCTGAAACGGCCCGGGTTCACTTGAGTCGTGCAAAAACAAATTTGAAAAAACAATTAACCCAATTAGGATATCATGAATAAGAAAATAGAAAATTTGAAATCATTTTATAGTGGACTTACGCCACCTAAAGATAATTCTGCCCGAATGTCTGAAAGGGTAAACAATACCATCCATGACAAAACAGTTAGAGACCCTTATCTAATTCCGGCCTTGTTTGGATTGGCAATACTTATGTTTGTATCTATTTCACTATTGAAACAACCCAAAGAAGAAATGAGACTTTTTCGAGTTGAATCGGTCATATCTATGGGAAATCATACAGCGATTTGGCTAGAACCTATCACAAAAGAAAATGGGAGTTAAAAAATGAGAATATTTATAATAGGGTTAATGGTTTTGAATTTAGCCTGTGAAAAAGAAGCAGAAGATAGATATATCGTTAAACTGCAATTGGTCCCTTTTGAAATAAGTGGAAATGGAAAATATTTGAATTACCCACTTTGGGCAAAACCGGTAGAATTAGATGAAATTGAAAAGACGGTTAAAACAGTGGATGAAATGTATAATGACCTTGAAAAGATATACGGTCAAAAACATTATTCATCTTGGGGAGTTTATTATTGGAGCGGTGTAACATCATCAAAATTGCTTGAAGCCGAAAGTCAGCCAACTTTCGCGAATTTTTTGTTAAGTAAATATATAAATGAGTTTGATGGTGAAATCATGTTGACAAACATAAATCAAAATGAAGCCAAACTTGTTTTTAGAGTGGACAGAAAAGGAGAAGTGGATGAAAAAGGTGGAATTTTAAATGGGGGTATAAAGTATCTTCCTATTACTCTTCAAAATGGAAAATCAGTTTCCGTAGGTTCCTTTTTTCAGGATGATGGGAATAAGGGTGTTCTATTTGTATTGGCCATGGAATCAATGAAATTGAAATCCAATACATCAGAAAAAGAAGCACTTCAATTTTTTAAGACAGGAAAAATTCAACACAATATAAAAAAGCCGGAAGAATGGACAAAATCATTATTAAATCTCGGTATGCTTTCTAAGTCTTTTTCGTCAAATTCTATCTTAAGTGATTTAAGAGATAAAAACCATCCTGACGCAAAATTCATTCCTTATGATGTTCCGCCTCAACCGTTGACTTCCATTTCACCGAGCTATCCCGAAGAAGCACAGGAAGCCGGAATTGAAGGTATGGTAATTATTCAAGCCTTTGTGGATGAACAGGGACACGTGAAAGAAACAATTGTCTTGAAAGGAATTCCAAATTCAGGGTTGGACGAGGCCGCCATAGATGCTATTAAAGCAGTTACCTTTGCACCGGCCAAACAAAAGGATGAAGCTGTTGGGGTGTGGATCAGCCTTCCTGTGAATTTCAAATTGAAATAAAATACAGCAAGTGATTGAGTCACTTGAAAAATGAATAATTTATTTAAATGGAAATCAGACAATTTGAAAATAAGTAATTATTCATTTATCGAGGATTGATGAAATTCCAAAACAAATACCGTATAGAATCTACTCGATTGAAATATTGGGATTATTCCAATCCGGGAATGTATTTCGTTACAATTTGCACCCATCATTTTGTGGAACGTTTTGGAACGATTGATGATGGAAAAATGGTTTTAAATGGATTTGGGAAAATTGCGGAACAAAATTGGATAGAAATTCCGAATCATTTCGAAAATGTTGAACTGGATGAATTTATTATAATGCCGAACCATGTTCATGGAATTATTGCCATTGGTGGTGGTTTTATGGTCGGTAGAGACGTTGCATGCAACGTCTCTACATTAAAACATATGTCTAACATATCACCCAAATCTGGATCATTATCCACAATTATCCGTTCATACAAATCTGCAGTCACCCGTTTCATCCGGAAACACCACAATTCTGATTTCAAATGGCAATCGCGGTTTTATGATCATTTGATTCGAAATGAAACCGCTTTGGAAAACATCCAACATTATATCATCCAAAACCCGACAAATTGGAAACAGGATAGAAATATGATTATTGAAGATAAAACTTTTTTCAAAAACCTGACCAATAAAAATAAATAATATTGAAACAAATTTCATGATAACCCTTTCAAAATAAACTGAATCAAAATAAAAATTAAAAAGGACGCTCCATGTATCGACTTCTAATTGTATTATATATTTTTAGTTCAACCGTTTTTGCAACAGAAAATAATCAAATTAAAGTAAGCGTTCGTAAATCTTTTTTGCTTCCACCTTTAATTGGTCTTTTGTTCCATTATTATGTATAATAAAATCAGCCATGTGGACTTTGTCTTTGTCTGGCCATTGGAGTTCTACTCTTTGTAAAAAGTCATTTCGACTAAGTCCACCACGAGTCATAACACGTTCAGCGCGAATTTTTAAATGAGACGTTACTACAATCACATAATCCATGTGGGTATTTGCACCAGATTCATAGATTAAAGCTGCATCAACTACAAATACATCATGTTTACTTTCGGATAATACTTTATCGAAGGTGGCGTCAATTTTATCGAAGACATAAGGATGAATAATAATATTAAGTTGAAGTTGATGATCTTCATCAGAAAACGCAATACGGGCAAGTTTCTTTTTATCAATTTTATTATTAGCACCCATTACATCTGTACCAAATTCTGCAATTAATTCACTTTGCGCAGTTTCATTGTGATTAATAATGTTTTTTGCTATTGAATCAGCATCTAATATATAAGCACCCCATTTATTGAATAGGGAACTCACATAGCTTTTTCCTGTTCCAATTCCACCTGTGAGTCCAATTTTCAGCATTTTATATTGTCACGGCAATACGTTTATTATTCGTTGGGTAATCTCGGGTATTTCACCAAGGCCATCTACTTCTATTAATAAACCTTTGTCATGGTAAAAGTCTATTAATGGTGCAGTTTGAGCCCAATAGATATTTTGACGGTTTCGAATAATATTTGACGTATCATCGCTTCGTCCAGCTTCTTCCCCTCGCTTGATAAGTCGTTCAATTAATTCGTCTTTATTTGCAATAAGACTAATTACACAATCCAAATTATGATTGAGGGAATGCATCATGATTTCTAACCCTTCTGCCTGGGGTAGTGTTCTCGGAAATCCATCCAGTAAATAACCATGATGACAATCTTTTTTTGAAATTCTTTCTTTAACAATTTCAATTAAAATTTGATCTGAAACAAGTTTCCCCTTATCCATATATTGAATTGCTTCTTTACCGATATTTGTTTGAAGCTTTACCTCTTCGCGAAGAATTTCACCTGTAGAGAGGTGTACAATATTTAATTCTTCTCTTATACGTTCGGCTTGAGTCCCCTTCCCAACACCAGGAGGTCCCATTAATAATAATTTCATTGATTTTCCAATTTCATAATTATAGTAATATTCCAGCCATTGTAGCTGTGAGCCATGATGCAATAACACCTCCAAACATAGCTCGAACACCTAATTTTGCTAAATCTGATTTCCTTTTTGGTGAAATAGCGCTAATGCCACCTATTTGAATACCAATAGATGAAAAATTCGCAAAACCGCAGAGTGCATATGTAGATATTATTGCTGCTCTTTCGCTAATAATACCGTCGCTAATATATCCACCGAGTGTTCCAAATGCCACAAACTCATTTAATGAGACCTTTATTCCTAAAAGATTTCCAACAGCAGCAGTATCATTCCATGGTACGCCCATTAAAAAAGCAAGCGGTGAAAATATTGTTCCAAAAAATGTTTGTAGTGAACCCGGGAAATATCCAATATACTCACCTTTTGCGGGAGAGAGTCCAGCAGAGACATAGTCAACATAAGAGCCCTTTAACCACTGACCATCAATCCATCCATCCATCCAATTTAATGTGAGATCAATAACAGCAATGAGTGCAATAAATCCGATAAGCATTGCGCCAACATTTGCTGCAAGTTTCATTCCATCTGTAATTCCATTTGATGCGGATTCAATTGCATTAGATCCAACATGAATTTTGGGTAATGCAACATCACCTGCTGTGACTGAATGTTCAGTCTCAGGATATATAATTTTTCCAATCACCAAGGCTGCAGGAGCAGACATGACGCTTGCTGCTATCAAATGACCGGCTGGGACTCCCATGGATATATATCCAGCCAAGACTCCACCAGCAATTGTTGCAAACCCGCCCACCATAATTGTGAGTAATTCAGATTTTGTCATTTGATCTAAAAAAGGCTTAATCAATAAGGGAGCTTCTGTTTGCCCTACAAATATATTAGCACTACAAGATAATGTTTCTGCGCCACTTGTTCCAATTGTCCATCTCATAAAATGGCTGATTGTTTCAATCACTTTTTGCATAATACCATAATAGTAAAGGACGCTCATAAATCCCCCAAAAAAGATAATTGTAGGCAATACTTTAAAAGCAAATTGAAATCCAAATCCGGGCCAGCTTGAATTTGGTGCTGTAAAATAATGTTCAGAATTTGCCAAATTACCAAAAAGGAATTGTGCACCAAAATCTGATAAGCTTAAAAAATAAGCTATTTTATCACTAAAGTTTTTAAAGATATATTGGCCTGTTATATTATTATGGATCATATAGGTTACTCCAACAATCACAAATAAAGCACTAACATAACGTTGATACTCCTGAGCCCATTTCAGCCAACTATTCAGAAGCATTAAAAGGAGTAGGCCTATCAAAAATAAACCAATATTTGAACCTAACATAGTTATGCCGTATCCGATTATAATTCCACCGACGGCTAAAATAACAATGCTTTGAATGCCGCCCCCTAATTTTTTATCATCCTTTTGAAGAAGATAAGTAATTAGGAGTAATCCCAAAATGCCCATACCGCTAAAACTTAAATAATCATTCCTTAAAATGATTAAAGCAAAAATAAATTGTAAACTAAGACCCCAAACAATGGGTTTTAATTTGATTTGCTTAAAATTGTAAGATAATGCAGCTGCAATACCTAGTAAAGCCAGTAATCCAATTAAGCTTATAAAATTCATTTAATCTCTCCAGGCGGTTCATAACAGTTTCTACAACGTGCTTCGTATTTATCTAATTCCCCCACCACAATTTGTTCTGCATCGGCAGAAGTTCGTTGTGTATAGGTTGCTGGATTTCCGCATTGTACACAAATGGCTCTTAATTTATCCAAATAATCTGCTTCACACATAAGGTGCGGCATAGGTCCAAATGGAATGCCACGATAATCAGTATCCAAGCCTGCAACCACAACACGTTTTCCTTGATTTGCCAATGTTTTGCAAATATCTAAAATTGAATTATCAAAAAATTGTGCTTCATCTATAGCAACAACTGCCGCATTTATAGATAAAGTTAAAATATCTAATGGAGAATCGACAATATGCGACTCGAGTTTAAGTTGATTATGGCTAACAATATGAGTGTCGCTATATCGGGAATCAATTCGAGGCTTAAAAATGATCGTTTGCATTTTGGCAATTTGAGCTCTTCGAAGCCGTCGGATTAATTCTTCGGTTTTTCCAGAAAACATGCTTCCGCAAATCACCTCAATCCATCCGGAATTAATGGGGGTCAAAGTCATAATTGATTATATCTTTAAAGTTATTCTATTAAACAAAGGATTGAAATTTAATATTACAAATTAACAGTTAGCACTTTGTATTCTAAGTATTAAGCTAAAATAGAATTGATTTTAGTTCTAAGTAAATCTACGGCAACTTTGTTTTCCCCGCCTTCAGGAACAATCAAATCTGCGTAATATTTAGATGGTTCAACAAATTGTTCATGCATGGGGCGTACTGTTGTTAAATATTGTTTATTCACCGATTCTGGCGTTCTACCACGCTCATGAATATCTCGAGTTAATCGTCGTATAAATCTAATATCGGCAGGTGTATCTACAAAAATTTTTATGGATAATAAATTACGGATTTGTGAATAATGAAGAGTTAAAATACCCTCTACTACAAGCACACGGTGGGGTGTAACGCGTGTTACCTGGTTCATTCTTACATGGGTAGAAAAATCATATGTTGGGACCTTAACAGATGTGCTATTAATTAAATTTTGCAAATGGGTCTCAAATAAATCAATATCGATTGAGTCAGGATGGTCAAAATTCTGGGTAACACGTTCTTCATATAAAATATGGGATAAATCATTATAGTAAGAATCTTGCTCGAGAACCGCCACTTCTCCTTCGCCATACTCAGCAAGGATTTTTTTAGCCAGAGATGTTTTTCCTGACCCTGTTCCACCGGCAATTCCTATAATTATAGTATTCATGTTAACTGTGAATCATCAAATGCGTGAGGTAGAAGTTCTGAAGAAAAAATTGTTTTTACCAATCCGTTTTTATCGCAAATATGTACTGGAATATTCTTGCATAGATCCCAAATAACTTGTCGACATGCACCACATGGTGATCCACCGTTGTCTGTTGCCACGGCTAATGCCTTAAAAGAAGTATAGCCTTCTGCGATTGCTCGAAAAAGGGAAACTCGTTCCGCACAACAAGTAAGTCCGTAACTAGATGATTCAACATTACACCCACCCAAAATCTCTCCAGATTCAGTTTCCACAGCAGCGCCAACTAGATAGTTAGAATAGGGAGCATGAGCATTATTGCGCATTTCCATTGCTTTATTTATTAATGTTTGGTTCATATTTTATCAATCCGAAAATTTTGAAAATATTTTAAGGATACAACGCCAACAATAAATCCGCCAATATGGGCAAACCATGCAACACCGCCTGTTGTATCCATACCCAAGCTACCAAGACCATTTGATAATTGCATTAAAAACCATAGGCCTAATACAATTTGTGCACGTACTATAATTGTAGTAAAAAATATAAATAAAATTACTAAAACATGTACTCTTGCCCTTGGAAATCGTATCATATAAGCACCTAACACACCAGCGAGGGCACCGCTTGCGCCAATCATGGGAATAGAAGATGTTGGGTCAACTATATACTGAGATAATGCTGCACCCATTCCGCAAAAAATGTAAAAAAGAAAATATTTTCTATGACCCAACAAACTTTCCACATTATCTCCGAAAATAAAAAGAAACCACATGTTTCCTATAATATGTCCGAAGCCACCATGCATGAACATAGATGAAAAAACCGTAAGAAGATTAAAATCATCGGGAATGAATCCAAATTTATAAATAAAAGTTTTTTCTAGTTCAGGATAATTACCGGCTATCCAGAATTGACCAAGGAAAACAACTATATTTAAGATTATTATACCATAGGTTACAAAAGGGAAGAGAATTCGTGGATTATCATCTCTATAAGGGAAAAACATTAATACACAACAAAGTAAATAGTTTTACTTTTTTCATTCCCCATTCTATCTCGTACTTTAAAATCAATTTTATGTTGGCCACTTGAGAGTGTTTGATTAAATGAGTATGATATTTCTTTCTTGATTGGTTGGTATGCAGGATAGACTGGATTATCATTTAACAATAGATCAAAAGATGATTCTTCAGATTCAATTCCAGAAATTGCATCATTTACGTGGATACTAATATGTTTTACATCTTGGATTTGATATCGACCTCCATTTGCAGGAAACATATTTATAATTTTAGGAGAGTCTAAATCTTGAATAATTGTTATTGCATCCATTTGAGAAAGCTCTCCGGTCAATATTTGTTTACGTCGATTATTTTCTGTAGGTATATAAATCCAATTGCTTGTTTTCCCGTCATAATAATAGATTCCTAGATTGGAATGTTCTACCAAGTCTTTATCGTATTTTATTCCAATACGAAAATTTCCTTTTAAAGCAATATCATAAGGTTGGAGTTGGTAAACTGAAGATAAATGGAGCCCATCTTCTATGGGTACAAACTCTTTTACTTTTTCAACCCAGATAATATTGTTTTGATAAAATGTATTTTTGTTGGTTTGGATAGAACAATTACGATCATTGGAAATCACAAATGATTCTTCTCCAGGGCTCGTTGATTCTAGATTATAGTAAAACCGTGTTTCCCGGAATTGATCTTCATGAGAGAGTTCCACGTCTACATATTTCATCTCATTTACCACATGATGAGATAATCGATCTGTGATGAATGTATTTGGGCGAATCTGCTCTAATGAATAAGACATGAATGTATTATCGTTGGCCAATTTTAAAGTAGTACGGGCAGGCACATATTGATCGATTTCAACTTGAAAAAATATTCCTCGTTCTGTATTTGCTATTTTGAGTGAAGGGCGAATATCAATAACGCTTAAATTTGGCGTCATTGAACTCCAATGGTAAGGGCTTACCATTCCTCCGAGTTGATTAATGCCAATAATTTGTAAAATTCGATTATGAATAGATTTGATTGGTAGCGTGACATGTAGACCTTTTTTAACTTTTTCCGAATGAATGATTTCAACTTTTTCATCGGGAAAGCCATAAGGCGTAAAATTATAGATGACAGCATTCCGAATAGGTAATCCACCTCGTTTTGGAGACAGTGCAAGTGTGATTACTTTATTATCGCGGAATATTTCTGTTGCTTCCAGTGTCATGGGAAACGATCCCACAGCCACTCCTCTAATTGTGGACTTATTCCCTTTTGCATCAAAAATATTTATTTCGATAGAGTGATATCCTGGTTTTAGTTGCAAAATCCCCAAATCGTCTGAAGTGTGTATAGCGACTTTTTTATGTTCTTCCATTCGATATAATTTTTGAAATTCACCAAGATTTTTTTGTTTTAAATCAAATTGAATTACAGTCTTTGCCATTTTACCATCACTAAAGGGAATACGTGAATAGTCTAACTCGAATTTAGTTTTTCCATCGATAAGTAATTCAGCTCGATGGAATTGGTAAATATTATTTCCGCCTTCTCGTTTATCAACTGCTTGGATAGCAAACGCAAAATCGCCGAAAACACTTATAGTATCCGCTAAATAATATGTACCGTCTTTAGCTCTAAATAAAGGCATTATCTGACTCAGTGGGCTTGCATTGATTAGAGACCCTTGAGAAATAGGAATTAATGCAAGTTTTTTTGGGATGGGCATTACATGATCTGGAAGATTGAATGCCATGGTTAACGGATTGAGTGGAATGCTATTACTCGTCCGATATTCGAAATGAAGATGAGGTGCAAATGAATTGCCTGTATTCCCAGAATATCCAATGATGTCTCCTTTTTTAACTTGGAATTCACTCCGAGAAAAATTGGTATCTACTTTATAACTTCGTCGTTTGGCTTGTTGGAGTTTCCATACTTTTTCCATCATGGGAGCAAATGATTTTAAGTGGCCATAAACGACTTCATGCCCAGAATTAGACGTAAGATAAATTGCTTTGCCATACCCATTGTAATTGGATGTCATACGATGAATAAACCCATCTTCCACAGCAAGAACTTTCTGTCCACTTACTCCATTGGTTTTAATATCCAAACCCATATGAAAATGATCATCTCTGTTTTCACCAAAATTAGATGAGAATGTTTTTGTGACCTGCGTAGGCCATAAGACATCTTGGCTGAATAATCCAGCAGAGACGAAAAGGATGATTGAAATGAAATATTGATTCATAGATAAAATGATAAGTTATAATTTATTGAAGACATGTATGCTTATTCAATGAGTGATTTGATTCAACCTGATAGTTTACGTAAACTTCAATAATTAATAATACACAATTTTTAAGGAGATAAAAAATGAAGAGAGTTTTAGTTGGATTGATGATTGCAATTTTACCAACGTCCATGTTTGCAATTGGGGGATTTGGATTCAGTGGTGGGCAAGCAACCTTTACTGTTGAACCCACATCTACAGATTTAATGGTAGATGGTATTACCGTAGGGAACTTTAATCATCATGGTTTTGAAAATAGTAATTCAATTGGTGGATATTTATATTTAGATATAATTCCATTTATTGATTTAGATGTAGAAATTAATGCAATGGGAAATTTTTACGATTTTTCAATTTATAACAAATTAAATGAGGCATTGGATCTACCACCAGATACAGCTGGGTTTGTGTATGGCGCTGCAAATACCTATATTACTATTCAAAAGCCTATTTTTAAATTAGGTATTCCTTTTTTAGCAAAGGCAAAACTCTATGCGGGAGTTGGGATGAATAGTCATGTAGCTATACCGATGATAAATCAGGAAATGCTTGAATCGGTTTTAGTTGATGAAGATGGATTACCAGATTTGGAAAATGGAGAATTTAATTCAGATGCTTTAGAATCATATTTAGATGAAAATAAAATTGAAGCATCGGGTTTTCATGCTCAAGCGGGACTTCACTTTAGATTACTTACATTTGATATTATGGCATTTTATCGTTATACAATGGCGAAGGATATTGTGCCAGGAAATGATGGGTTTGGCAGTATGAATGTTAGGATTGGGTTAGGGATATAGTTTTAATCATTTCTTGAAAAAAGGGGCGAAAATTCGCCCCTTTTTTATTTTTAAATACTAATTCTTCTTTTTTGAGAACTTAATGTTCTTAGTTTTTTAAATAATCAAATTTCGTTCGTAATACAATGAATCGAACCACCACTTAATTCAAATTGAGTTGTAGGCGTTATGATTCTCTGCACATCCATTTTTTCTAATTGTTCATTAATGGCTTTATTTGTGAATTGATTCGGGCTGATTAACAAACCGGGAAGGGGTAGTGCATTGGCCGCAAAAGATCCTGGATGAGCCGCCGTTCCAATGGCATCTTCAATCGGAATATCAATAATGGGAATATTTTTCTTTTTAGCGAAATTATTTAAATCTCGGGCTGATTTTACAGAAATAACATCCATACAAATTATAAGCGCACACACGAAGCCTTTCGGATTTAAAACAGGCGTAAAATAAGTATCTAAGTGAAATGAGTGGCTTTGAATTGTAACTAATCCTGATACATTTAATGCGTCAGCGACTGCTTCCATTCCTGATACACTATTTCGACTTTGACCGCTAAATAGGATGTTTTCTTTGGGGCAATAATAAAACTCGCCACCTTCAGCATATAAACCTGGCGTATCGGGAATATGAGTAATATCCATCCCGAGGTTTATGAGTAATTCTTCTGCAATTCTACTATCGCTTCGTCGATTGACTTCCTTCATTCTTAATATTATTGCTTTCCCCTGTTGATTGCTTATAAAGGGATCGCGAATGTAAACAAAATCATGTTTGATTGGTTCTTGATCAAATAAAGAAGGAAAAGGCAATTCTACCACACCTATTTCATTTTCTTCTAAAATTGAAATTAACTGGGCCCTCTCTCTTTGTAATAAAGATTGATTGGGAACTGCGTCCAACCGCATGACTGGATTATCATCATACATAGGGATGCCTTTTCCCCACCAAGGTGATTTTGGAAGTTCTGAGATTAATATTTTCATTATAATATTGTCTTGAATTTATTTGTTTAACGATTAAAATTATAATGGTTTTGCTAGAACAATTGTTTTAATTGATTCCCATGATTTGTTAGAGCTCATATCAAGAAAAGATATTTTCATTATATAGATTCCAATTCTAGCGGGTTTTCCAAATTCTCTTAATCCATTCCAAGTTAGTTTTCCATTTTGCCCTATCTGATAATTGTAATATGGTTTTGCGATTATTCTTCCAGCCATATCAAAAATTTCCCATCGAATTATTGCTTCATTAAATGGAATAGAATAAAGAAGTATTAACTCATCATCAATGCCATCACCGTCAGGTGAAAATGGATTTGGTGACAATTCAACATTTCCTTTTGATGGAAGAATACTGAAAAATAATGAATTTTGAATTCCAGGAGTTTTTCCAGCATCTCCCACAGAGATGCCCCAGTTTTTAAGATTATTGGATTCATCTTGTAAGCGATATTTTTCCATGGATCGTGAATTTAAAAGATGCCAATTCTCATTGTAATGAACCGAATCAATGATAGAACCAGTATGATCAACAAGAAAAATTGTTTCTGATGTGTTGTTTAGTGCTGGAAGCCCACCTTCGGGTAAAATCAAAATGGATGAATCCGGAATGCTAAAAAAAGAATCACTCGTTATAACACAATATGCATATTGCTTTAGATTAATGTCTGGAAAATGTTTTATTGAACTACCTAAATCCATAATTCCCCAATTCAAAATATTAACATTATCTTGGGGAATTATTTCAACAAATTCCGATTCTGTAGAATCAGGGAGTGGAAATAACTCATTAATTAGAATAGTCCCAAATGGAAAACGAACGGGTAAGGGGAATGTAGCAATATCATTTTCTGAATTACCATCATCTAAAATATCTAATATAATTGTTACATTGGAAATCCCCGATGATGGTGCAATAATTCCAGGTTCAATTATGAGCGTGTCTCCGATTTCGATTTGCTCAAATATCAATTCTTCAACTTCGTCATCATTTATTTCAATGGATACTGTTCCATTAAATGGTGAAACGCCAACATTCACAATGGGAATTTGTATAGTTATTATGGCGTCAGCGTAAGGTGGAATGGGTGAATATTTGATTGAATCCTGAAGAATCATTCCATCGACATCCAAAATCATAATGCTATTTTGAAATCCCAAGGTGAATCCAATATCGTTATCTGCCACATCCCAATTATTTGCATTATTAGATAAATAAGAAGGACGTTTTTTTTCTGAAGATTTTTCGCTAACAAGGTCCCAAGCGTTGTCATAAATCAAAGAATCAATGATGGACCCCGTATGGTCATATAAATAAATTCCATCAGCTGAATTATTAAGACTGGGAAAGTTGGATGGAATATTGATATGTGCATTTGCATCTACTTGGGATATCATATTTGAATCTGATAGAATTACAATAAAATCGCCAAGGGCAACAGACAATGTATCCAGTTGAACTGGATTCTTTTGATTGTCTGACATTTCCCAATTGATTAAATCGATATCTTGAAAAGACATTAACTCTACAAATTCAGATTGGTCATTATTGGGCGCGGACATGAACTCATTGATTAAAATGGTTCCAAATGGATATCGAATTTTCAACGTATTTAATCCAGTATTATCAACTTCACTGGCATCATTTTCTACGCTAAGAACAATGGATAATTCATGGAAGCCGGCACTGAATGTTCCCAAAGAAATATTCACCAAAACGGTATCACCTAAATTTCCTGAAGTGAGATGTGTTTGATTTAGCAGTGAGTTATTTGAATATACTTGAACGGTTCCGGAAAAAATAGATATACCACTATTCAAAATTGGAACGAGTATAGAAACATTTTCTGATTCACTTGGAATTTCAGGAGAGTAAGTAATCTCATCATTCAATAGAGTTCCATTTGTTGTTGCTGGTGTAACTGAATTTAGACTTCCAACTGTAAATCCCAATGGTGATGTGGATGGTGCCCAATTTTCTTGAACATGGGATGAATCATGAATGTAATATTTTTCAATAGACACGCCTTGAGAGATTCCCCAAGCTGAGGTATATGTGAGAGAATCGATTAAAGTATTAAATGGATCGAAGATTCGAATTTTATCTCCGCCATTATTTAAAGTAGGAAAACCACCGTTAGATACAATATAGGCGATTCCATTAGGAATTAAATCGACTAAAGATGAATCTGCAGCAATTACAGCATATTCATTCGCGAGAATAGTCACAGACCCCAATCCATAATTTGTACCTTCATTGCTATCGGTGATACGCCAATTATTTAGATTTATTGCGTTGGGACTAATGTTTACAATTTCAACAAACTCGGGCATATCGGTTGCTGGTTTTGGAACGAATTCATTTAATATAAATGTTCGAAATTCATAACGCACGCCCAATAGAGTTGAATCCTGATTGTTATTTGTATTAATATCTCCAAGCGCATTTAATGAAACTAAAATTGTGTGATTTCCCGATTCAAATGGGCCAATCTCTAATTCAAAATCAGTCGTATCTAATTCTAAAATATTTCCAAGAAATTCATTGGTATAATAATTTCCATCTACATAAACCATAATTTCTGGCTCGGCAGTATTAAGCCCAACATTTACAACTGACCCAAAGAGAGTTGTGGATTGATTTAATGAAACTACTTCAGGAGAAACAAAAATGTTTCTAAGTGAAAAATCAATAGAATCAGGTAAAATAGAATTCACGGATCCTGGTGTGCCAAGAGAATCAATACTTTGTGCCCAATTACTAGGATTATTATCAATGTGATATCGAATTCTTTCAAGAGAATAACCATCCTGTACCCAATCTTCCCATCCGATTGTTTCAATAATTTGTCCTGAAGAATCTAAAAGAAATAGAGAGTCAGATGCGGAGAGCCCATTTCCAATGCTAGAATCATCCACTTTTATTAAAATAGTATTTTCCAAGATGATTGAATTATAAATCCCGGTTTCAAAAATGTAGTCGCCTTCCATGATTAAACCATAAGAAAGGGGCGGAATTTTGAGTCCGTACCCGCTGTCAATTAGCGCATCTGTGCTAGATCGATCTTGGATGAACCATCCTTCAAGGTTGATGGTGTCTGTTTCAGATGGGTTGAAAAGTTCCACAAACTCGCTAGGAGAATCGGATCCAACAAGATCGTACATGATTTCGGTAATGATGATTTGCTGGGAGGTAAGAAATGATTGAACTATAAATAATTGAAATAATATGATTTTAGATTTTCTATATATTCTAATCATAAATTTCTAGTTTAATCAGATAGAAATGTCTCTAATCGTTCTTTTAATTCTTGTCGTGTTTCTCGAAAATTGTCTAATAAATTTGAATTCCAACCTCGAAAAGGGTCATCAATGCTCCAATGGATTCGCTGGATATCACCCGGGAATACAGGACAAGCCTGATTGGCATTATCGCAAACGGTGATTACTATATTTATTCCTTCGTTTAAATAATCATCAATGGCATCTGATGTATGATTTGAAATATCAATTCCCCACTCTTCCATAACGGCAATAGCATTTGGATGAACTCTGCTGGGATGGCTCCCACAACTGAAAACGTCAAAGCGTTCACTCGCTATTTCTCGAAGTAAGCCTTCAGCAATCTGTGAACGACAGCTGTTCCCAGTACATACAAAGAGAACTTTTTGTTTTTTGGACATGGTTGAAAATGGGCAGAAAATCTTAATTTGGCAATAATTCATTCACATAAATCAAAATTGAATTCCGTATTTTCAACTATGTCAAATCAAGCAAAAACGAAATATCCCTTCATTGGTCTTGCCGGAAATATTGGTGTTGGAAAAACTACATTTACAACCAGAATGGCAGAACGACAGGGATGGGCACCTTTTTTTGAATCTGTGTCGGATAATCCATATTTAGGTGATTTTTATGGTGATATGAAACGATGGTCATTTAATCTCCAAATCTATTTTCTTCACAAACGATTTGAATCACATTTGGATATGTCCAAAACTAAAAGCGGTGTTATTCAAGATAGAACTATTTATGAAGATGTCGAAATTTTCGCAAGGAATCTTCATGAAATGGGGAATTTATCAGATCGAGATTGGGAAAATTATTGTGGTCTATTTTCTGCGATGACTTCCTTTTTAAAAAAACCAGATCTTATAGTTTATCTGCGTGCGTCTACCGATACATTATTAAGTCGAATTCATTCGAGAGGACGAGAGTACGAACAATCAATTGATCCTGAATATCTTCATAGCTTAAATATCTCCTATGATAAATGGATTAGTTCAGTGAAAGAGTATCCTGTATTAACCATTGAAACAGATGAGTTTAATATTTTTAACGATACTGATCATTATATCGAAATTGAAGACAGAATTTTGAAAAGCATTTCATAGCTTAGTTGTATAAAAATAGGTTAAAATGATAGAATATAAATGCATTCATTTTGCGAATCATTGATTCAATAATTCTAATCATTTTTCAGTAAATTTTAATATGTCCGATTCGACTTTAAATATCAATACTCCGTTATTTACAAATCCCCTAGAGACGTTTCCAGGGTTATCAATAGATGATTTAAATAAATATCTTCCCGCTATTCAAACTTCGGAAGAAATGAAGATGACCAAGGATGCAATGGTAGAGGGAATGTTTCTTGCAAAATGTTTAGATGGTCTTAAGAAAATTCCAGATCAGTCAATTGATTTAATTGTAGCAGAACCACCTAAGGATCCGTGGAATTCAACTGATGGAATGGGGCAACGAAAAACTCTTCAAGAATATTATGAATGGAATAATGCTTGGTTAGCAGAATCTTATAGAGTTCTAAAAAATACAGGGGCAATCTATTTATTTTCACCATGGCAATATTCTGGAATGTATCATGGGCTAATTAGTAATACGTTTAAAATTCAATCTCGAATTACATGGCGGACAAAAGCTCGAAATTCAAATGAAAAAAACAATACTTGGAGCAATGATACTTCCGATATCTGGTTTGCTACAAAAACAGAAGATTTTTTATTCAATCAACGTCCAGTAGGAATGACATCTACAGACCCAATGTTAGATCTGAATGTTATGCAATCAAATCTTTGGTTGGATATTCCAACTATTTCGGAAGAAAATGGACGATACCCACAAAGAGTCTTTTCTAGAATCTTGGAATCAAGTAGTTTTAAATTAAATTGGGTTTTAGATCCGTTTATGAGAGTTGGCGATGTGGGTGTTGCATCCAAACAAAGTGGTCGCCGTTTTATAGGATTTGAAACCAATAAAGATCATTTGCTTTTAGCGATGAAAAGAATTGATAGGAATTAATATGAGTTTTATCGACACGATTAAAAAAGATATGTATGGCGCCATGAAGTCTGGTGAAAAAGATAAAGCGGGCACTCTTCGCACACTCCTTGCTAAACTGAAAGACAAACAAATAAATCAAGGGAAAGATTTAAGTGACCAAGATGGATTGTCCGTCATTAAAACTTTGGTTAAGCAGCGAAAGGAATCTGTTGATATGTATTCAAATGCGGGACGAATGGAATTGGCAGAACAGGAACAGACTGAATTGGAGATTTTAGAAACATATCTTCCCAAGATGTTATCGGAAGATGAGACTCGGGCGATTGTAAAATCTGCAATAGAAGATTCTGGAGCAACTGGTTTAGGTGATATCGGTAAGGTAATGCCGTTGGTCATGCAACAAGGCTCTGGATCTATCGATGGTAAATTAGCCAATACAATCTTGAGGGAATTGTTGGTATAAATGACATGGTTTTTAGATGGCTTAGCCGTGTTTTTTATTTTACTGTTAGGCATTATAGGGTTTAAGCGAGGATTTATTGAAGAGTTAGGCAGGTTAATTGGTCTTATTTTCGCAATCTTGATTTCAGTATCGAATAGCACAAATATTTCTATTAAGTTAAATGAAGTATTGCCAATTGATCAATGGATGGGATTATTTTTATCATTTACCTTATTATTTGCATCCACTTTGATTGTTGTAAGACTATTGACGAAATTGGCTCAAATTGCACTTCTTTCTAAAAGTAACCAATGGATGAATCGATCTCTTGGGTTTGTATTTGGTTCGATAAAAGCTTTTTTTATTGTAATTGTTTTTATTTGGATTCTTGCCATATTACCTTTGAAAAAATGGTCTACTATAATTGAAGATAATTCAAAAATTTCACAAAAGAGTCATGAAATTAGGACATCGATTGTTTCCTTTTTTAATTGGGAAGATCCGGTACTAATGAGTGAATCTTATTTAAAACAACTCACGCAACCTTAATGGCAAAAATTCCACAAGATATTGTAGATCGCGTTCGAGATACAGCGGATATTGTAGAAGTAGTATCTCAATATGTTGATTTAAAACAACGAGGGGCAAACCATTTTGGATTGTGTCCGTTCCATGGTGAAAAAACGCCATCATTTAGTGTAGCACCGGCCAAGCAGATTTATCATTGTTTTGGTTGTAGTTCTGGCGGCAATGTTTTTTCATTTATAATGGAATATCAGAAAATCAGTTTTCCGGAAGCGATAAAAGCATTGGCGGATCGATACAATATCCCAATTCAATTTGAAGAAGGGGATGGAGGGTCAGAATTATTTTCGTCTTTATATGAACTTCATGAAATTGCTGGCTCACTTTATCAAAATAACCTTTATTCAGATTCAGGCAAAGATGCGTTAGCTTACCTTCGTGATCGCGGGCTATCGGAAGATATTTTGAAACAATTTAAAGTTGGATTTGCATTCGATAGTTGGGACCAATTGGTCAAACAATGTAAAGGGAAGGGATTTACTCAGGCGCATATTAATCAATCGGGATTATTTACTCACTCGGAAAAGGGGACTTTTGATCGTTTTAGATCTAGGATAATGTTCCCAATTCATCATCCATCAGGAAAGCCCATTGCATTTGGCGGTCGAATATTTGGGATAGACGACCTGGCAAAATATTTGAATTCACCTGAAACGCCGCTGTATAAAAAGAGCGATGTCTTTTATGGACTTCAAGCATCTCGAGATGCAATCCGAAAAATTGGGTATGCTGTTCTTGTAGAAGGCTACATGGATTTTCTACAACTATACCAAGCAGGTATTCATCCTGTTGTAGCTGTATCTGGAACGGCATTTACACCCAGACACGGATTGGCATTGAGCAGAGTCACAAAAAAAGTTGTATTGCTTTATGATGGGGATTCTGCAGGTGGAAAGGCGGCAACCAGAGCAGGGTGGGTGTTATTAAAATTAGGATTAGAGCCTACGGTTGTTTGTCCACCTAAAGGTACGGATCCTGATGATTGGGTGAGAGATGTCGGGAAAGAAGTAGTTATGGCTGCGATTGAAGCGCCTACCCGATTTATTGATTTTCATTTAGAGTTTAATGATGGCGTATCTTTACAAGGTGCAGAAAGAAAACAATATATTTTGGATTTAATGCGTGAAATTAAAAGCATTCAAGATGGAATTATTCGAAATGATTTAATCCGAATATTATCAGAAAAATTAATGGCGAGTGAAGAAGACCTAATTCGAGCAATGAAGAGTCAGCGAGTCAATCAAACATATTATACCGAACAAGATGACCTAGATGAGAACCCATTCACATTTACAAGTCAGTCTGATCGTGCACAAATTGAATTATTACAATTATTAGTTCATCATGAACAGTCTGTAAGACAGGTTGTTTTAGATCATGTTTCATTGGATTTGTTTAAAACACCATTATTAAATAAAATAGCATCTTTTCTAATGGATGAAAAATTGTCAGTAGAATCCTCCGCAATTATCGAGTATTTTCAGGATAGACATGAGCGTGATTCTGTTGCCAAAATCTTATTTACGGAGGTTCAAAATATTCCTCCAGAAGAAATTGTAATTGATTGCTTAAAAATCTTAAAATCCAAGCCACTAAAAGAAAAAATTCAAACACTTCGAATCCAGATTCGTGAAAAAGAAACAAATGGAGAAAATCCTGAGATGGAATTGGATGAAGTGATTAAACTTCGCCAGGAATTAAATGATGTTTTATCGATTGAAATTTAGAAATATTCTTTTGTTTGGGACCTTAATCTTTTCGGTCCTTCAAGCAAATGAAGTTCAATTGGTCTCTACCCACAGGAAGAGCAATGGTACTTTGTTACGTGTTGTAACGAGTAATATTGTGGATATAGATAATATTGCAGGGTGGGTTGGTCAAGAGAATTGGTTCTATATTACATTAAATGGTATTTCACTAGGTGAATCGTCCATGGACTATATTGATTACGAGCTTCCAATTATTGATCTTGAAGTCACAGAAAATAATGAGTCCGTACAACTTGGCTATCTGTTTAATAGACCCATTGAAGATTTTGAAATTTTCCATTCAAAAGCAAGTCGTGTTTTGTTAATTCAAGTATGGGAATCATTAAATGACAGTCTTCGATCCGAAGTTATCTCATCCGAAACTCAGAATAAACACAAGATGTTTACTTTGCCAAAAGAAGAATCAAAAGGATCGCCTTTTTACGATTCATTTATTTATGCTCGAAATAAATATGGCCCAGAAAAATATTTTGTTTGGTATAATGATTGGTATTCAACAGAAGATGATGAGGTTGAAGATGATTCCATAGAAATTCCAAAGCCATTAATTGTTCAAAAGAAAAAAAATGAACCTTTACCGGTGCTTGTTTCTTCGCCTAAAAAATATAAAAAATCCGAAATTGATATTTCTTGGATTTTAGATAAAGGAATGTTGGATGCTGGTATTCGTAGGCCAGAAGAAGTGAAAGAACTTCAAAGAGCTCTTATTGCATTGGGGTATGATTTGGGAGTTGATGGTGTTTATAACAATGGTGTCGATGGCGATTTTGGTCCCGCTACAGAAAGTGCAGTAATGAACTTTCAAAGTGACAGAGGATTTAACGGTGTTGATGTTGATGGTATTATTGGGCAAGGAACTCATAGAGAATTAACCCGCGCTTTAGAAAATAAAAAAATAAAAATCTCGAAAACTGAAAAAACAAAAAACCCAAAAACATCAATAAAAGTTGAACCGGAATCATTTGTTTATTCGGAATTGGTTTATGTTCCAGAAACAGCCGAAGAAGTACTCGCAAGAAAACCTGTTAAAGCCGATGTTAAACGTGAAATTCGAAAATTGGACAATCAGGAACAGTTAGATTATTTACCGCCAGACTTATCCAAAAGGAAAACATTCCTTAAGCTTTCTAGTAATGTAAAAGGTGCTGACGTTTTTATTGATGGCACTTTAGTTGGAAAAACGCCTATTCCTAAAAAAATAGTTGTTAAACCTGGTTGGCATAGAATTAGAGTGGTTGATTCGAATGCACCACCTCCAAAGTTTGCCATGAAAGTACCTGATTATCAAGATATCTATGTTACCAAAGGAAGAACCCAAAAGATTAGAATCAATCTTTCTGTTTCTGAGCAGGAATCGTCGGAATAGAATAATGATATTTTCCCCAATAACTGCTTTGCGGGGAATCATTTTGTGGCTCTTGTTGTTGGGACCTGTTATGAGCCAGGAAATGCCGACCATCGAACTTGTTAATTCTGAATCGATCGAGACGGGAATTAAGCTTAATTTTTATCTCTCTCAACCCATTAAACGAAGTGATATTGCAGGATGGATTGAGCAGGATAATTGGTTCATATTAAATTTTTATAATATAATAAAACCCGATTCTGGGTTTATGAAAAATGTCGCAACGTATCCTATTCAAGATATTCAACAAGTATGGACCCAAAACTCAATCCAGTTATCTATTCAAATTGGGCGAAAAATAGGGTCTTCCGATGTGGTCATTCATGATAATGGGACAAAGGTATTGGTCGTCATAACTTATGCTGACTATATACAGGCTAAAGATGTAAATCCTTCTTTTGTTTTTCCAAATCCAAAAGATGCTCAGAAAATATCTCATCCAAGTTCTTGGAAAGATGCACGAGAAAGAACAACACTCAATATTATTTGTGATACAAAAGGTCTTCCCATTTATGTGGATAACCAGTTAGTGGGAAATACACCTTTAGACCATGGTATTGATGTATTGCCCGGTTGGCATAAAGTTGGATATTTTCCAGATAATTATTCCGAAGATTTAAAATCACGAACTTCAAAAGAAAAGATGTTAAATGATATTCTTGTGATGGGACGACTCGATGTATACATTGAAGAAGGGAAGGAAGAAACAATCGTATTGAATTATCAAACTCTAGATGAAGATGTAGTCGATTATAATAAAAAGTTTCAAACGGGTGCATGGACAGGATTTTCACTGTTTTTTCTTTTAATTATATTAATGAGTTGGGGATTGGCCTAATCGTTCGAAACCAATTACTACGATTATTGACTTTATTTTTTATGGTCTCTTTTTTAAGCGCAACAGAATCTCCCGATTTTGGTGAAAACTTAAAAAAAAGTAAATCATCTGAGTTTTACAAATATTGGAATCCGTATCGTCGGATATTGGATTTAAGAGGAGAGCCCCAAACTTTTTATGGTCAAGATTACTATGAAGTTACCTATAATATTGACAATAGGATAAAAACGGTAACGCATTTTGGTGCGGATAGAGAAGCGAAAGAAACGTTTCATTTTCTATGGTCAAGATCTGGTGTGCGATCTGAATATAAAGTTGAATTTCTTACAGATGGAAATGCATCTCGCCTAGATGAATATTTATATGCAAATGAACTAAGTTATACTCGACCAGGATGGATTGCAGATATTAAAAGTAGAAAAGATGGTCGTCCAAGTGAGGCTTCTTTTTCAGACAAACTGGGTTTCACCTATTTTTATTATCATTTTAATTATAGTATTCATGAAGAAAATAATAATATGACTGAAGTGATTGAATCATCTTATTACGATTCAAAAGGTGAGTTTGTAGGACGGCATCTCCTATTTTGGGAAGGCGGTGATATTTTAAGAATGATTCAATATTTTGATATGGAGAATAAAATTATTCGATCAATAGAATTTATTCAAAATTGGAAAGTACGAGAAACAACTCGAATCATTTCAGGTGAACTCGGTCAAGAATTAGAACGAAAAATTATTCCTATTATGAAGCCGGATAAATATGCTTATAAGCTGGAATGGGATGGTCGAGAAATTATAAACCATGAAGTTTTTGATGATGATACCTTAAATCTACTTCCAAAATCTTTTTTATCATTTTCATATTGGAATCCAATTGCACCTGAAAAAACTTTAGTGAATCATAGTGCAAATGTTGGATATACAATTGGACTCGGGCGAAGAGATGTGTTTACTGTTAGAAATATGACGGTGAATGTTGGATTAGAAATGAATTATATAGACTTTAAATCAAAAATTGATTCGGTTAATTTTCAAACATTAAGTTATTTTTTAGTTTCACACATTAATCCAAAAATTTCATGGACTTGGATACCTCGAAATTTAGAAACACGGATAAAAATAGGTGCTGGATTAGTTTCCCCAGGTTTTGGATTTAATACCGGATTATCAGCTGTTTTTAATTTACTCCCTACCCCACTTTCCATTGGATTAAATACCCAGTTTAATTGGGTTTCGGGCACCATTGATGGGAACACTCAAACTTATTGGTCTTCTGTTGGATTGGTCTTTGGTTTAAACTTCGACGATAAAATTTTATCTCTTTTTTAATTATTTTTAAGATTTTATAGGGAAATGTGTGGAAAAGGTTAATAAGAATTTCAGAACTGTTAAATTAAAATTGGATTTGAGTTAAAAACAATTTCATGAACAGAAAATCAATTCTTAACTCCGTTTTTCCATTTCACTTCGCGGAGGTGTAAAGTTTTTTGTGTAAAGGGTGTTTTTCATTTTTTTCCATTCTTGCAACCCCATTTCGACGATTTCTAAATACGTCTCCTTTGAAAGGGAAATTCTCCGAATATTAACAAAATCACTCAGAGTGTAAAACCCAGATTTATGATTATTGAGAAAGTAAATCCAACGGCGAATCTAAATGTGTTTAAATAGCCAGTAGTTGCTCGAGCAGATTCTTCACTCACTGCATTCGTTCTGAATGACGGGGTAAGTTAGGTGTTATTATCACAATCCATCTTAAAGTCATATTTTATTCTATATAAAAAAATCCCCCCGTCCTTTGATAATCTCAGGAGTCGGGGGGATTTTTTGTAATACTATATTTCTAAATTAGATTAGAAATTAACTTTAAGTCCTGCGTTAAAGTACCTTTGTGCTCCAAGGAATACTTCTGCATTCCATGCTTTATGCTCTTTAGTTCCCCAAGAGTTATAATTACTATTATCTACAGCATCTTGGACATAAACAGCATCTAAAGCATTAAAGATGTGAGCGAAAGCTGTCATCTGTGTGCCTGCAATGCCGACTGGCAGAACATAATTAATATGAACATCTAGCTTACTGTAAGAAGGTGCCATCCATACTTGATCCGTATCAGCCGTTCCATCGTCACCAATTTCACGACTGCCTGGACTCCAATCAGAATAGTTATCTGCATACATATTGTATAATGCTTGGATTTTTAAACCAGACATTGGAGTTAAGGTAACGCCAGCAACATAAGATGTTTGAGGCATATCACCTACCTTAAGA